>Ga0256839_1000115_pt1 | contig 104617 bp, 100 predicted proteins | sample 354166metaG_FD_185968 | JGI IMG/M metagenome (GOLD analysis project Ga0256839, IMG submission 185968) | Hydrothermal vent microbial communities from Mid Atlantic Ridge, Atlantic Ocean - 354-166 | ecosystem: Environmental > Aquatic > Marine > Hydrothermal vents | place: Atlantic Ocean: Mid...
CCCCACATCGATAGTTTCATGGAGGATGGCTACACCAGGGAGGAGTGGAAGGTTCTGGCGGAAACCAAGAAAATCCTCGACCCCAAAATCAGGGTAACATGCACAGCGGTGCGGGTTCCGGTATTTGTGGGCCATTCCGAGGCGGTTAATCTTGATTTTGCAAACGAGATAAGTGCCGATGAAGCACGCGATATTCTGCGTGCGGCGCCCGGCATTGCTGTCATCGACAAGCGTGAGGACGGGGGCTATATCACCCCGGTTGAGTGTGTGGGTGAATATGCGACCTATATTTCGCGTATCCGGGAAGACGCAACTGTTGAAAACGGCCTGAACCTGTGGGTGGTTTCAGACAATTTACGCAAAGGGGCAGCCCTGAACGCCGTCCAGATTGCTGAAACGCTGGTGGAGAAGGGCTTTGGGGGCCGACTCTGACCCTAAAAGAATTGATAAGGTGGGTTGTGTACTGTCGCTTTGGGGCATGTTGCTTTTAATATTCTTGTTTAAGTAGTTCTGCACAACTGCGATCCGCCTGATTTTACACTTATTCCCTGTGAGCGAGGGGAGGGGTGGGTATACGTTTATTTTACAAATTTTTTGCACAATATTGCGCATATTCCAGATGATCGGGTGGCTTCGTGTATCCTCTTGCGTTTTTTTCATGGCTGTTTGGCATCCAAAAGGACAATCACGAACTCTGTCTGGCCCAGTATAAATCCCTTGCCGGGCAGGCGCCGCTCTTTTATCTCAGCATGATATCTGCCGTGGTTGCGCTGGCCTATGTCAGCATGGAGCAGGCACCGGCCGGTTTGACAGTCGTTGTGCCCCTGGTTCTCATTCTGGTTGATCTGGTATCGTTTCATTCGTTCACGATTCAGAGAAACCTTAACCGCAATTCCTACCGCTCAAGTGTTGTTTATCGTTTGCACACCACTGTCTGGTCGGCTCTGGGGCTGGGGGTTCTTCATGCCGCATGGGCAATCAGCCTGCTTGCCCATGCGGATGTCGCAGCACAGAGCCTGATCGTGATACTCTTGAGTGTTACCAGTCTGGGTGCTGCCGTTTGTCTATTGCAGCTGCCGATGGCAGCAATGGGTTTTTTAGTTTCAGTTATGGCTCCCCTTGCTGTTTTCCTGTGGCTTTCCGGTGAACCGGGCCATGGGGTTGCTGCATTGATAATTGCCTTGTCCACCGGGGTGGCGGTGTTTGTTATTGCCAGATACGGGCAGGATTATTCCCGGATGATTCTGAAACAGCGTGAGGTGGGGGCCAAAAAATCTGAAGCCGAGCAGATCAGTCGTCTTAACCGGATTATGGCCCATCAGGACAGCTTGACCGGGCTTGCCAATCGCCGGGCGTTTTTGAACAATCTAAATATGCAGGTGGATGACGCCAAAAGCGGGCTTTCCGAGGGGCTAGCTGTGGGCATTCTCGACCTGGACGGGTTCAAGCTTGTCAATGATGTCTATGGCCATCCGGCAGGGGACAGATTGCTCAAATCGGCGGGCAAAAGGCTTACGGATTTGTTTTATTCCCGGGTGTTTATTGCCCGGCTCGGGGGGGATGAGTTTGGCATAACAGTCAGTGGAGAGCGCTCCGATGCTGACCTTGTCGCTCTTGGGGAGCGAATTTGTTCGGCTATGCAGGTTCCCTTCGATCTGGATGGGCGAAGCATACATTTGGGTGGCTCTGTGGGCTTTGCCAAATGGAGGGAGCCCGGTGATAGTGCAGATGTTCTTTTTGAGAGAGCTGATTATGCGCTTTATTCAGGCAAGAAAAACTCGCGTGGTGGCGTAACTGTTTTCAACGAGCGGCATGCGTCAAGACTTCGCGAGATAACCGGAGTTGACCGGCAATTGCATGATGCCGATTTTGAGAAGGAAATGTCGCTGGTTTTTCAACCTATTGTTTCGCTTGGCACCAAGAGAACAGTGGGGCTTGAAGTTCTGGCGCGCTGGAACAGTCCGGTTCTGGGTGAGGTCCCGCCTGACGTTTTTATTCGTTCGGCTGAGCGGATAGGGTCCATAAACCGGCTGACAGCGGTTTTGCTCACCAAGGCGCTCGATGAAGCAAAGTGCTGGCCTGAAGACTTGTTCATGTCATTTAATCTCTCGATGCAGGATGTGACGTCAAGCGTTGCTGTTCTCAAGCTTGTTTCGATTATCAACGCCTCAGGGTTCGATCCAAAAAGAATAACGCTTGAAGTCACTGAAACGGCTGTAATGAACAATTACAATCAGGCGCTTGGTTCTCTGATGCTTTTGAAAAACCTGGGGGTCAGGATTGCACTGGATGATTTTGGCACCGGTTATTCTTCTCTTGCCTATGTGCGCACACTACCGCTTGATAAACTCAAGCTTGATCGTTCCTTTGTTGTTGATCTGGTGCAGGATGCCGGGGCGCGGGCTGTTGCCGGATCCATGATCGAAATGTGCCGCAGTCTGAAAATGGATTGTATTGTTGAGGGGGTTGAAACCCGGGAACAGGTCAAAATTCTGAACAGTCTGGGGTGCCAGACCATTCAGGGCTATTATTGTTCAAGACCCCTCAAGGCCCATGATGCCCGCGCGTTTGTGCGGGCCGAACGCCAGAACCAGCAGGCAGCCCAGGCCAGATAGAGGTCAAAGTCTGTGCAGGGGCCTTTTGACAGTTTGGCAATCTTGTGAAATACGCTGGTTCAGCGCCGGGCTTGTCGCCTGCTCAACGCGCCAAATTCTGAAGAGCTGGTCTGAGTTTTTATGCCCCTGCGTCACATTCTGCTTGCGTTGCTGGTTGTCGCCATCTGGGGCTTCAATTTTGTGGTCATCAAACTTTCCGTGGAGGTGCTGGAACCGTTTCTGGCAGCAGGTCTGCGTTTTGTGCTGGCGGCATTCCCCGCGATTTTGTTTGTCAAACCCCCCAGGGACGCTTCGGATAAAATCCCCTGGGCGATCATCATCGGGTTCGGCCTGAGTTTTGGGTTCGGGCTTTATGTATTCCTGAATTTTGCGCTTTCCCAGGGCATGCCAGCGGGCCTTGCGTCACTGGTGTTGCAGATACAGGTGTTTTTTACCTTTCTGGTGGCATTTTTTGTGCTTCGGGAGCGGCCACGAAAAATGCAGACTGTTGGCGCTGTCATCGCCTTTTCCGGTATCGGCCTGATCGGCTATTATCGGCTGGAAGGGGCGGCGTTCGTTCCGTTCGCCTTGACGATTTGCGCGGCATTTGTCTGGGCGCTGGCCAATGTGCTGACCAGATATGCGGGCAAGATCAATCCGGTGGCTCTGGCGGTCTGGGGATCGCTGTTTGCGGCCATCCCCCTGATCCTGCTTTCGATAGTGACAGAGGGAATGGAGCCGCTGGTGGCGGCGTTTGTTGCGCCTGATCTCTGGACCTGGGGGCTGCTGGCGTTTCTGGCCTATCCGGCAACCCTGTTCGGCTTTTCCATCTGGAACAAGCTTCTGGCCACCCATCCCGCCTCAAGCGTTGTCCCGTTCACATTGCTGGTGCCCATTACCGGGCTGCTTTCGGGGTGGGCAATATTGGGGGAAAGCATAGCGATGTTTGAGATTATAGGTGGAGTGCTGGTTATGGCGGGCCTGGGGGTCACGCTGTTCAGGCCGACAGGCAAGGGGCAAACCGAAAGGCCCTGAGTCTAAATCACCGGGCGTTCAAACTCGCCGCTCTCGTGATCCATGATCCAGAGTTCACCGGACTTGATGTCAAACCAGGCACCGTGAAGCGCCAGTTGATCCTTGCTCTCCAGTTCAGCAACATAAGGGAAGCTTCTCAGGTTATGAATTGAATTGCGAATGGAAATGCGTTCGAGCATGGTGTGGCGTTCGCCATCAGTCATCAGGCCATCGTCGTGAAACTGCTTAGTGACCGGCTCGAGCAAATTCATCCATTTGCCAATAAAGTCTCCCGGGGCCAGCGGTTCAGCCATGGGGTGGAGGGCGGCGTGAATGCCGCCGCAACGGCCATGCCCCATAACCACGATATTTTTGACCTTGAGCGCCTGCACCGCAAATTCTATGGCTGCCGATGTGCCGTGCTGCCCTCCGTCGGGTTCATGCGGGGGCACGAGATTGGCAACATTTCTAAGGACAAACAGTTCACCGGGGCCGGTGCTGAAGATAGTTTCAGGCGCAGCGCGGCTGTCGCAGCAGGCAATAATCATCGTTGCCGGCTTCTGACCGGCCTCGGCCAGATCAATGTAGCGCTGGCGCTCGCTTGCATGGCGGGTTTCCATGAAACTCGCATAACCATCAATGAGATAGGCGGGAAAATTGTGCATGGGCACTCAATAAAGGCAAGCAGGGCCAAGATCAATATGGCGAAGTGGGCAAATTGACGCTTTTGTTCAATATTTGATTTCCTGGTTCAGCCAGATGGCCTGCATATGGAATGGAGCTTCATTCGTGCTTAGAAATCCTGTAAAAAGAGAAAGAAGCATTTTTTTTGCAAAAATCGCACTAAAAAGGGGTGCTGGGACAGGTTGTTCGGGTATGCGCAGAGTTTGTTGCCCGAGGGGTGAGTAGCTGCCAGTTCGTGCTGGAAGTATCATGGCGGACACAGTTCGGGCCAAAATTCATGCAAGAGGTGCAATAATGCAGATTGAATCTCTTGAACTATTCGTAGAAGTGGCCAACCGGGGCAGTTTTGCCGAAGTTGCCCGCCTTCATGAAAAAGACGCCTCTTCGGTGTCGCGGGCGATCTCAGCGCTTGAGGGCAAGCTGGGCGTTCGCCTGTTTCAGCGTACCACCCGCCGGGTCAGCCTGACCGAGGCGGGCCGGGTGTTTCTGGACCGTGCGGCGCCCCTGATCGAGGGACTGGCGATGGCACAGGACGAAGCCCGCGCCATTTCAAGCGCCCCTCAGGGCAATCTCAGGCTTACCACTTCAGTATCTCTGGGCCAGCAATGCGTGGTGCCCCTGCTGCCGCGTTTTCGTGAACTGTTTCCAAAAATCTCCATCGAGCTTTTATTGACCGATGCCAACCTTGATCTGGTGGCAGAGCGCATTGATCTGGCCATCCGGCTTGGACAGCGCCCCGAGGCGGATTACATATCGGCCCGCCTGCTTGATACCAGATACCGGGTGTGTGCCAGTCCGGTCTACCTTAAAGATTGCGCGCCGTTGCGCCGCCCGCAGGACCTTGGTCAGCATCGCTGCCTGTTGCAGCCGCTTCCCGGATTTTCAACCCGGTGGCGCTTTGCCAGCACTCTGGGTGATGTTACGGAGCGCGTGGAGGAGCTGGTGCCGGTGGAGGGGGACATTGTCATTTCCAACGCGGTGGCGCTAAGGGACGCGGTGGTTTCGGGGCTTGGCCCGGCGCTGTTGGTGGACTGGGTGATTGAGGACCAGCTTAAAAGTGGTGAACTGGCGGATGTTTTTCCTTATCACAGGGTCGCGCCGGCCGATTTTAACCCCGGAGTATGGCTGGTTTATCCAAGCCGCACTTTTCTGGCGCAAAAAGTTCGGGTGACCGCAGACTTTTTCAAAAAACATCTTGGGCGCAAACAACAAGAGGGCTAAAATGCGCGTTTACAGACTTTTGACGGGCAAGGATGACAGCGCTTTTTGTCACAAGGTGACAAAAGCCTTGAGCGAAGGCTGGGAGCTTTATGGTGATCCGCAATACGCCCATAGCGGCTGGGGCGCTCCCCGTTGTGCGCAGGCCGTGACCAAAGAGGTCACGGACCAGCCTTATGATCCGGACAAAAAACTGGGGGACTATCGATAGGGCTTTGCAGCCCTTTGACGAATCTATGCTTGAGGTTTAACTAGTCATAGTGCACACGGTTCGCAAAAAACCGGTCGGATGATCCTGCCGGTACCCGTATTCAGGCCAAAGGCTCCGGTATGTCCAAATCCTATCGACCACTTTCACCGCATTTGCAGGTTTACCGGCTTTCCCTGACCATGGCCATGTCGATCATTCATCGTATCACCGGAGTAGGGCTTTATCTGGGCACGGCTCTTATTGCCTGGTGGCTTATTGCTGCCGCTATGGGTCCGGGGCAGCTTGATTTTGTCAATATGGTGCTCGGGCACTGGCTGGGGCAGCTGGTATTGCTCGGGTTCACCTGGGCCCTGTTTCACCACATGCTGGGCGGCATCAGGCACTTCATCTGGGATACGGGCATGGGGCTGGAGCCGGAGGCGCGCGTGGCGCTGACATGGTTCACGCTCATTGGCGGGCTGGTACTCACGGGTCTGACCTGGCTTTTCTTTGTGTGGATGTGAGGGGAGAGTTATCATGGACATGCGCACCCCTTTTGCAAAGGTTACCGGCAAGGGTTCGGCCAAAGAGGGCACCACCCATTTCTGGCAGCAACGACTCACAGCCCTCGCCAATGTGCCCCTGACGCTTTTTGCTGTGTGGCTGGTCACGCAGTTGGCCGGGGCAAACCGGGCGGAGATGGTTTTGATGCTGGCCAATCCCGTTGTTTCGGTGCTGCTGGTGCTGACACTTTTCTCGTTTGCCTGGCACATGAAACTGGGCATGCAGGTGGTGATCGAGGATTATGTGCCCGCCGAGGGTACAAAAATCGTTCTGATTATTGCCAATAATTTTTTTGCTGCGGTCATTGCCGGGTTCAGCATTATTTCAGTACTAAAACTGACTTTCGGGGGTTAATACATTGGACGCCGGACCTTACGAAATTGTCGACCATGCATTTGATGTTGTGGTTGTGGGTGCAGGGGGTGCGGGGCTTCGTGCGACCTTGGGCATGGCCGAGCAGGGCCTTAAAACCGCCTGCGTGACCAAGGTTTTCCCCACCAGAAGCCACACTGTTGCCGCGCAAGGGGGGATTGCCGCTTCGCTTTCCAACATGGGGCCGGACAACTGGCAGTGGCATATGTATGACACCATCAAAGGGTCAGACTGGCTGGGGGACAGTGACGCCATGGAATATCTGGCGCGCGAGGCTCCAGCGGCGGTTTATGAGCTTGAGCATTACGGGGTGCCGTTCTCCCGTACCGAAGAGGGTAAAATCTATCAGCGTCCGTTTGGCGGGCATATGCAGAATTTTGGCGACGGGCCGCCGGTGCAGCGCACTTGCGCAGCTGCCGACCGTACGGGCCACGCCATTTTGCACACGCTTTACGGGCAGTCATTGCGCCACAAGGCTGAATTCTTCATTGAATATTTCGCCATTGACCTGCTGATGAGCGAGGATGGGGCCTGCGAGGGCATTCTTGCCTGGAAACTTGACGATGGCACCCTGCATCGGTTCCGGGCAAAGATGGTGGTGCTGGCGACCGGGGGCTATGGACGCACCTATTTTTCAGCGACTTCTGCCCACACCTGCACCGGGGACGGCAATGGCATGGTGGCGCGGGCCGGATTGCCGCTGCAGGATATGGAGTTCGTGCAGTTTCACCCCACCGGCGTTTATGGCGCCGGGGTGCTGATTACCGAGGGCGCACGCGGGGAGGGGGGCTATCTCACCAATTCCGAGGGCGAGCGCTTCATGGAGCGCTACGCACCCAACGCCAAGGATCTGGCCTCGCGCGATGTTGTGAGCCGCTGCATGACGCTGGAAATCCGCGAGGGGCGGGGTGTTGGTCCCAAGAAGGACCATATCTATCTCAATCTGGACCATCTGGACCCCGCTGTTCTGGCCGAGCGCCTGCCCGGTATTTCTGAAAGCGCCAAGGTTTTTGCCGGGGTTGACCTCACACGCGAGCCCATCCCCGTTATTCCCACGGCCCACTATAATATGGGCGGCATTCCGACCAATTTTCATGGCGAAGCGCTCAACCCCAGCGCCGATGACCCTGACCGGGTGGTGCCGGGGCTGATGGCGGTGGGGGAGGCGGGCTGTGCTTCGGTGCATGGAGCCAACCGGCTGGGCTCGAACTCGCTGATAGACCTGGTGGTGTTCGGGCGGGCAGCGGCCATCCGTGCGGGCAAGGTCATAGATCGTGACAAGGAAACCCCTGGGGCCAACAAGGAAGCATCGGACAAAATCATTGCCCGATTTGACAGGATGCGCCACGCCGAGGGCCCCCTGTCCACAGCCATTTTGCGCGACCGGATGCAACACGCCATGCAGGAGGATGCGGCAGTGTTTCGCACTGCAAAGACCCTTAATAACGGCGTTGCCCGCATAAGCGAAATCTGGGGGGATCTGTCACAGATCGGGATCAGTGACCGCTCAATGATCTGGAACTCCGATCTGGTGGAGGCGCTTGAGCTTGAAAACCTGATGGCCAATGCCGCAGCTACGGTGGTTTCAGCCGAAGCGCGTCATGAGAGCCGGGGGGCCCATGCCCGCGAGGATTTTGCCGATCGGGATGACAAAAACTGGCGGGTTCACACGATCTCGCGCCAGAATGAAAAGGGTGAAATCGCCCTGAGCTACCGGCCGGTTCATACGGATCCGATGACTTCGTTAAAGGAGGGCGGTATTGATCCGGCCAAAATTGCACCAAAAAAACGCGTCTATTGAATGCAAATCCCCATATCTGCCGGGGTACAAAACTGGAGACCGGACATGAAGAAAAACTATTTGTTGAGTTTTGCCACCCTTGTTTTTGCCGCTGGCCTCTCAGGCCCCGCTTTGGCAGCCAGTCATCTGGGTGCCTATGAAACGGAACTGAAAGGCGCCTGCTCGGGTAGTTCCAACCTTCCCGATGCAGTCTGTTCATGTATTGCAGAGGCAGCAACAGCCGATAATATTGATGATGCGCAGCGCGAATGGATTTTGCTGGCAGCTGGCGGATCAACAAAATCGGCGGGCGCAATGGGCACCATGAGCGATGAACAGGCGGCGGCGGCCACGGATTTCATGGTTTCCACTCCCCAGCAATGCGCCAGCCAGCTTGGAAATTAGGGTTGGGAGCGAGAAATTTATCTCCTTGCCTTTTGGGTTGCCGGGAAACCAGGTATCCGGGTGAGGTCTTGCCCGGGGGGGCTGTTGGTGTGAAAGTATGCGGGATGGATGAATAACGTCTGGGTTTAAGACTGTCTGTTTGCAGGCCGCTTCCCGGGGGATACTCCATCACCAGAAATGAAGTTGTATAAAAGGGAGAAGGAACATGAAAAAGATTGTGATTGCAGGATTTGTAGCCGCAGGAATGATGATTGCAGGAACTGGCAGCGCCTTTGCCGGAAATATCCGGGATTGCGTCGTCGAAAAGGCCAATGATCAGCTCACCGAAGGCCAGGCAGCTCTTGTTGCGGCCCATGGTGACGGTGAAATCAATGCACTTTCCGTGGCGCGGGAAAATGGTCTTGATCTGGCTGATATCGCCAAGGTTCACGGGTTCATGTGGGCGGCGGGCACATCCTGTGCGCTTGGTAACTGATCACAGACTGGGCGGATGCGTCAGAGTTGGCGCTGAAGTTTAAGAATTCATCCGGCGCAGCTGATAATTTTTGCGAACCTGAACAGGTTTGGCGCTGCGCCGGAGAGACGAAACCAAAATGCGGACAATTGTTGCGGGTGAATTTTTATGGTTGAACTTACGCTTCCCAAAAGGTCTCAACCCAGGCCGGGCAAGGTCTGGCCCCGACCCGCGGGGGCAGAGCTGCACGAGTACCGGATTTACCGCTATGATCCGGACAGTGAGGAAAACCCGCGCATTGATACTTTTTTTGTCGACCGTTCCGATTGCGGACCGATGGTACTTGATGGCCTGCTGTGGATCAAAAACAAGATCGACCCCACACTGACCCTCAGACGTTCCTGCCGGGAGGGCGTGTGCGGGTCATGCGCCATGAATGTGGATGGCCTGAATACGCTGGCCTGCACAAAAAGCGCCGACGAGATTTCCGGTCCGATCAAGGTCTATCCCCTGCCCCATCTGCCGGTGGTCAAGGACCTGGTGCCGGACCTTACGAATTTTTACGCTCAGCATCGCTCCATCGAACCCTGGCTTAAAACCAAAAGCCCCGAGCCGAGCAAAGAGTGGCCGCAATCCCATGATGAACGTGTAAGGCTCGACGGACTTTACGAATGCATTTTATGTGCCTGCTGCTCCACTTCATGCCCCAGCTACTGGTGGAACGGGGATCGGTATCTGGGGCCGGCTGTTCTGCTGCAGGCCTATCGTTGGCTGATTGACAGCCGGGATGAGGCAAAGGGCGAACGCTTGGATGATCTGGAAGATCCCTTCAGGCTTTACCGCTGCCACACGATCCTGAACTGCTCCAACACCTGTCCAAAGGGCCTTAATCCGGCAAAAGCTATCGCCGAGATCAAAAAAATGATGGTCGAGCGGCGCGTTTAGAGATATGGCGAATTTTGAAACAATTCTGACCCATCGCGACACCAACATCTTGCGCATCATTGTGGTGGCGCTCAAGGCGCACGGGTTCCATCCGCTTGAGGAGGGCGTTTCGGGGTTGCCGGGCATGCCGGGTGTTACGCCTTCAAAGGGACTTGGTGTGCAGGTTCCCACTGAAGAGGCTGAGGATGCCCGAATGCTGGCCCAGGCCCTGCTTGAAGAGATGACACGGTGACCTGGAACCTGTTGACAAACTTGAGAGGGTGCTGGGCCGCAGGAAGATTTGGTCAGGTTTAGGGTCCTGACCCTAGATTTGTTGGGCAATATTCCATGATGTCGCAAAGGGGCCACAATGCTGGGGTCTTTGAAATTTGATATAGATTTTAATCTATCGTCCGTCTGGTTGTGCTGGGGCTCCGACCTGCGTTACGGAAAAAGAATCGAGTAAAATATGGTGAATGCAGTGTTCAGTTCATCCGTGGTTTTGCGGGTCTTTAAGCTATCGGGATCCATGCTGCTTTTCGCAGCGCTGGCGGCGTGTGCCAGTTCTTCGCCGTTTTCAAACTCGCGGCGGTTTTCAACGCCCCCCGAGCAGTTGGCTCCGGTGGCTGGCTCCAGTGTGCAAAGCGCTGAACTTCCACCCCTGACAGGGGCTAATCCCTCCGGTGACCCGCTGGTGCAGGGGAGCGATGGCAGCAATGGATCAACCCAATTCGGTTTTCCCACTGACGGGCTGGTGAGTCAGGATCCCCTGCTGATGCCTGATGGCACCCCGGCGCAGATTGCAGCCACCAACCCCGATGGTTCTTTTGTTTCGATTGATCCTTCGGGCCTGCCCACCAATGTGCAGACGCGCGACCTGAGCGGGGGACTGAGCACGCAGAAGCTTTTGGGCACATGGACAGTTATTGCGGGAGCTGAGCAGTGCCGGGTTAATCTGACCCAGACCCAGAAATCGGGCACAGACCGCCAGCGCGCTTCGGCGCCAAACTGCACGATTTCTGCTCTGGGGGGGCTGGCCTCGTGGAAACTTGCAGGCACACAGGTGCAGTTCTTTAACGAAAGCGGACAGCTTATCGGGGCGCTTTTGCAATCTGGTAACCGGTTTATTGGTACGCTTGCGGGCGGCCAGGGTATTTCGATGGCCGGATAGGTCCCCTCGGGGGGCGGATATCGGGGCCTGCGAATTTGAGCGGACAAAATTTTCAACTTCAAATGCCGGCAGAGGATCATGCGCTTCTGACAGCCTATGAGCGGCTGGTGTCGGGTGGTGGCCTGAGCGCTGATCCGGGACAGCGTGCGGCGCTTGAAAGGCTGGCGCGCATTTCTGAACGGCTTGTGCAGCCTTCGAGCAATGGAGGCATTGCCGGTTTTTTCCGGCGACGGCGGAATGCACCCAAAGGACTTTACCTGTGGGGTGGGGTGGGGGGTGGCAAAACCCTGCTCATGGACCTGTTTTTTGAGACCGCGCCCATTGCCTACAAGCGGCGGGTGCATTTTCATGAATTCATGGATGAAATCCACCAAAGTGTCGCCAAAGTCCGGGCAAAATCCACCAAGACCGGAAAGGAGGGTGATCCGATTGCCCAGGTGGTCAAGCCCGTCATCCGTGAAACGCGACTTTTATGTTTTGATGAATTTCACGTCAATGATATTACAAATGCCATGCTTCTGGGACGCTTGTTTGAGAAGTTCTTTTCTGCGGGCATGGTGGTGGTCGCAACTTCAAATGTTGCTCCGGAGGGGCTTTACAGGCACGGTTTGAACCGGGCTTTGTTTCTGCCCTTCATTGACCTGCTCAATTCCCATTGTGAAGTTATGGAACTCAAGGCGGGCAAGGACTATCGGCTGGACAAACTTTCAAGCCAGCCGGTATTTCAGTTTGGTCCGCCTGAGAAAACCAAATCCGCAATGGACGAAATCTGGCAGAAGCTTTCCGGCGGGCAAGGGGATGAGACGGACGTGGTTGAGGTTCTGGGCCGGGAGTTAAAAGTGCCCCGCCAGGCGATGGGTGCGGCGCGCTTTGCTTTTGGCGACCTGTGTGAACAGCCACTGGGCGCCCGGGATTATCTGGCACTCTGTAACGTCTTCCATACGCTGGTGATTGACAATATTCCGCAATTTTTCCGGGACAATTCAAACGCTGCCAAGAGGTTCATTCTTCTGGTCGATACGCTCTATGATCGCGGGGTAAAGCTGGCGGCGAGCTTTGAAGTTGCGCTTGAGGATCTGTCCGGGGACCGGGACACGGCCTTTGAGTTCAGGCGCTGCGAATCACGGCTCAGGGAAATGGCGTCGGATGCCTATCTTTCTGCGCCACGAAAACTGGCAGTTTAAGTATTATTTCGACATGCATTTCGGCAAATTCCCTGTCAAATGCGGATGAAGTCTCTCATGGCTGGCCAATAGGGGTGTTGACGGGTTGCGCCGGGGAAACGACAAGGTTAACAGTTGGCCAGCCTCAACAACGAACGACAGGAAGCTTCCCCATGCCCAGCGATAAATTGGCCCGCAAAAAAATTGCACTTATCGGTGCAGGTCAAATCGGAGGGACGCTGGCGCATCTGGCCGCGATCAAGGATTTGGGAGACGTGGTGCTTTTTGATATTGCGGACGGAGTTCCGCAAGGCAAGGCGCTTGATCTTTCCCAATCTGCTCCTGAAAGCGGCTTTGATGCCAACCTCACAGGAACCTCTGAATATAGGGGAATTGCCGGTGCGGACGTGATTATCGTTACTGCCGGGGTGCCGCGCAAGCCGGGGATGAGCCGGGATGATCTGCTTGAAATAAACCTCAAAGTTATGGAGCAGGTGGGCGCAGGAATTGCAAAATACGCGCCCGAGGCCTTTGTCATCTGCATCACCAATCCGCTGGACGCCATGGTGTGGGCCCTGCAACGTTTTTCGGGCCTTCCCACCTCCCACGTGGTGGGCATGGCCGGGGTTCTGGACAGTTCGCGCTTTTGCCATTTCATTGCCGATGAGCTTGATGTCTCCATTGAGGACGTCAATGCCTTTGTGATGGGCGGACACGGGGACACGATGGTGCCCCTGCCGCGCTATTCAACCGTTGCCGGCATTCCGCTGACCGACCTTGTGAAAATGGGCTGGCTCAAGAAAAGCCGTCTTGATGAAATCGTGCAGCGCACCCGAGATGGCGGGGCGGAGATAGTGGGCCTGCTCAAAACCGGCTCGGCCTATTACGCTCCGGCAACCGCCGCCATTGCCATGGCGGAGAGTTTTCTCAAGGATAAAAAGCGCGTTCTTCCGTGCGCCGCCTTTCTCAAGGGCGAGTTTGGCGTGAAGGGCGTTTATGTGGGCGTGCCTTGTGTTCTTGGCGCGGGGGGGGTTGAACGCATTGTTGAGGTGTCTCTGAACCGGACCGAGCAGAACCAGTTCAACAAATCGGTAGGCTCGGTTGAGGGGCTGATAAAGGACTGTAAAAAAATTGCGCCGCGGCTGGCTTCGTAGACAAATACAAAACCGCGGGCGGCTTAGCGAATACTCAAATTTCAGGAACTTTCCACCAAGGGGCACTAAATGAACATTCATGAACATCAGGCCAAGGCGTTGTTGAAGGAGTTTGGTGCACCGGTTGCCCAAGGTGTGGCAATATTCAAGACCAGCGAAGCGGGAGCGGCTGCTCAAAGCCTGCCGGGCCCGCTTTATGTGGTCAAAACCCAGATTCATGCCGGGGGGCGCGGCAAGGGGCGGTTCAAGGAACTGGGGGAAGAAGCTGCAGGCGGTGTCCGGCTGGCCAAATCCATTGATGATGTAATTTTTCATGCCGGGGAAATGCTCGGGAATACGCTGGTCACCAAACAGACAGGCCCCGAAGGCAAGCAGGTCAACCGGCTCTATATCGAGAACGGGGCCAACATTGCCCGTGAGCTCTATCTTTCTGTTCTGGTGGACCGGGAAACAGGGCGTGTAAGCTTTGTGGTCTCCACTGAAGGGGGCATGGATATTGAGGGGGTGGCGGCGGAAACACCGGAAAAAATCCACACCATCGCCATCCATCCCGACACCGGGGTTACGGAAGCGGATGCTGCAAGGCTTTGCGATGCGCTTGAACTTGAGGGCGAGGCGCGCAGTGATGGCATGAAACTGTTCCCGATCCTTTATAAAGCGTTTGTTGAAAAGGATATGAGCCTGCTCGAAATCAATCCGCTGATCGTTCTGGACAATGGCGGCCTGCAGGTGCTCGACGCCAAGGTTTCCTTCGACAATAACGCTTTGTTCCGGCACCCCGATATCGAGGCGCTGCGTGACCTTTCCGAAGAGGATGAAAAGGAGATCGAGGCAGGCAAGCACGATCTGGCCTATATCGCCCTTGATGGCACTATCGGGTGCATGGTCAACGGGGCGGGACTGGCCATGGCGACCATGGATATTATCAAGCTTTATGGCGAGCAGCCGGCCAATTTTCTCGATGTTGGTGGTGGCGCAACGGTGGAAAAGGTTACCGCAGCGTTCAAAATCATTACGTCGGACCCCAGCGTCAAAGGTATTCTTGTGAACATTTTTGGCGGCATCATGCGCTGCGATGTCATTGCCGAGGGCGTTTTGCAGGCAGTCAAGGAAATGGGTCTGAACGTGCCCCTGGTGGTTAGACTTGAAGGCACCAAGGTGGCTGAAGGCAAAAAACTTATCGACGAGAGCGATCTGGATGTGATTTCGGCCAGCGACCTTGATGATGCGGCGCAAAAGATAGTTGCTGCCGTCAGGGGTTGATTTGTTTGAACCAAAGGGAGAAATGCAATGCGTCTGTTCAGTCTTGTTCTGATGAGTGCTCTTGCTCTTGGGTCAATCCAGCCGGCTCTGGCCAAGGTCAAAACCGGTGCGAACAAAGGTACAGAGTCCGGGAACGGTCCCAGCCCCACGATCCTGGTGGAGGATGCGATACGGCTCTGCCAGCTGATTGTCGATAACGAGCGCGCTATTCTGGATGCCCTTGAATTTGAGGGCTGGAGCCAGAATGTCGAATATAATATCGGCAACGCGCCCTTCTACAAGGAAATCAACGCCACAATCTATTATGATGGGGTTGGAGATGTGGAAATCTGGGGCTATCTGGAAAATTATCCGGGATATGACATCGGATATTGCGCCTATACCATTGCCGACCCGCAGCTAAAAATCAGCCTCGCACCGGTCGATGCTCTTGAAGGTTTTGATGGTGAAATTGAAGTTGAAGGCGCGCAGTCTTACGGGGCCTGGCGGAGTGAGGGGGAAAACCCCGATACTTTCATTCACGCCTACCAAAACCTTGATACGTTTGTTTACCAGATTACACGCATCGCCAAATTCGACTAGGGTTTCGACCCTGGTGTTTTGCCTGTCCCGCACTTTTTTTAACGCCTTCCAACGGAGCTTAGAAATTCATGTCCATTCTTGTCGATAAAAACACCAAAGTGCTGGTGCAGGGGCTGACCGGGAAAACCGGCACCTTTCATACCGAGCAGGCGCTGGCCTATTTCGGCACGCAGATGGTGGGGGGCACGCACCCCAAAAAAGGCGGACAGAAATGGGTTTCGGGGCTGGACGGGACCGAGTTGCCGATTTTTACCACGGTAGCTGAAGGACGCGAGGCAACGGGGGCCAATGCCAGCGTGATTTATGTGCCCCCGGCAGGAGCAGCGGCGGCCATTATCGAAGCAATCGAGGCTGAGATCGAATTGATTGTCGCCATTACCGAGGGGGTTCCGGTGCTTGACATGGTCAAGGTCAAGGCGCGGCTGGAAAAATCCAACTCGCGGCTTCTGGGCCCCAACTGCCCCGGCGTTCTGACTCCTGAAGAGTGCAAAATCGGCATCATGCCGGGCAATATCTTCAAAAAAGGCTCGGTGGGGATCGTGTCACGTTCCGGCACACTCACCTATGAGGCGGTGTTCCAGACCACCAATGAGGGGCTGGGGCAGACCACGGCCATCGGTATTGGTGGCGACCCGGTAAAAGGAACCGAGTTTATCGATGTGCTCGAGCTTTTTCTGGCCGATGATGAAACAAAGTCGATGATCATGATCGGGGAAATTGGCGGCTCGGCCGAAGAGGATGCAGCCCAGTTTCTGATTGATGAGGCCAAACGGGGCCGCTCCAAGCCGGTGGCCGGCTTCATTGCCGGGCTGACAGCGCCTCCGGGCCGGACCATGGGCCATGCAGGGGCGGTTATTTCCGGGGGCAAGGGCGGTGCTGAAGACAAAATCGACGCGATGGAAGCAGCGGGGATTGCAGTGTCGCGCTCGCCAGCAAAAATCGGTGAGGCACTGGTAAAGTTGCTCAAGGGTTAGGCGATATTTCCGGTGTTGGTGAATTATTATGCGAACGGGGCCGCAAGACTTTGTGCGCAACTCAATATTAACAAAATGCTAAGGGAAGCCTGACACTGTTGGAAAACGACCATGCGCGTTGAGCATTCAACGCCGGGCTTGGAACAGGGAAGGCGGGGGAGGCCCCGCCGCAAATTCATGACACGACAGGAACAGAACGAACAGTTCTTACTCACCTCGTTTCTCTACGGGGGGAATGCTTCTTATATTGACGAATTGTACGCGCAGTACCGGGCCGACCCCAAAAGCGTTGATGAAAGCTGGGTGAGCTTTTTCGAACAGCTTGGGGATGCGCCGGGCGATGTTGCAGCCAACGCGAAGGGCGCAAGCTGGGGCCGCAAAGACTGGCCGCAGGCGCAAGGGGGCGAAGTGATTTCGGCCCTTGACGGGGACTGGGGGGAGATTTCGACAAAAGCGGGCAAGGCGGCTGTTGCCAAAGCTGTGGCTACGGGTACGACTGCCAGCACCGAAGATATCATGCGGGCGGCGCGGGATTCCATCCATGCGATCATGATGATCCGCGCCTATCGCATGCGCGGGCACCTGCATGCGGACCTGGACCCGCTCAAACTTCAGAAGAAAGCTCCAGCGCCGGAGCTGGACCCGGCGAGCTACGGGTTCAGCGAGGCCGACTATTCCCGTGAAATTTTCATCGACAAATATCTGGGGCTGGAATATGCGACCATCCCCCAGATGCTCGATATCCTCAAGCGCACCTATTGCTCGACCTTCGGCATTGAGTTCATGCATATCTCGGACCCCGAGGCCAAGGCTTGGTTGCAGGAACGCATAGAGGGGCCAGGCAAGGAGATTTCTTTTACGCCGGAGGGAAAAAAAGCGATTCTGAACAAGCTTGTCGAAGCGGAGGGTTTTGAGAAGTTTCTCGACGTCAAATATACCGGCACCAAACGCTTCGGGCTGGATGGGGGGGAAAGCCTCATTCCGGCCCTTGAACAGATTATCAAACACGGGGGTGCGCTGGGGGTCAAAGATATTGTTCTGGGTATGCCGCACCGGGGGCGACTCAATGTCCTGACGCAGGTGATGGGCAAGCCCCACCGGGCGCTGTTTCACGAGTTCAAGGGGGGCGCATTCTACCCCGACGACGTGGAAGGCTCGGGAGATGTGAAATATCACCTGGGAGCCTCTTCGGACCGTGAATTTGATGGCAATGAGGTGCATTTGTCACTCACCGCCAATCCCAGCCATCTGGAAATCGTCAATCCGGTGGTTTTGGGCAAGGCGCGGGCCAAGCAGGATCAGCACAGTGCAGTTGAGGGTAAACTTGTTGCACCGCAGGAAACCAACAGGGCGGCGGTTCTGCCTTTGCTGCTGCACGGGGACGCGGCCTTTGCCGGGCAGGGTGTGGTTGCGGAATGTTTCGGGCTTTCAGGGCTCAAGGGTCACCGTACGGGGGGGTCCATTCACTTTGTGGTCAATAACCAGATAGGGTTCACCACTTCTCCCATATATTCGCGCTCTTCGCCCTATCCCACTGATGTGGCCAAAATGATTGAGGCGCCGGTGTTCCATGTAAACGGGGATGATCCCGAGGCTGTGGTCTACGCGGCCAAGGTGGCGATTGAATATCGCCAGCAATTCGGCAAGCCGGTGGTCATCGACATGTTCTGCTATCGTCGTTTCGGACACAATGAGGGGGATGAGCCCTCCTTCACCCAGCCCCTGATGTATAAAACCATCCGTGCCCACAAAACGACACTGGAACTCTATGCGCAAAAGCTGATTGATGAAGGGGTTTTGAGTGCCGATGATGTTGCAAAGATGAAAGCGGACTGGCGGGCGCATCTGGAAACCGAGTTTTCCGGGGGTGAACAATACCAGCCCGACAAGGCGGACTGGCTGGATGGAGCCTGGAAAGATTTCAGAACCGCGGAGCAGGAAGGCCCACGGCGGGGCGATACCGGGGTTGATCTGGAAAAGCTCAAGGCAATCGGCAAAGTGCTGACTGCCATTCCCGAAAAGTTCAACGCACACCGTACTATTCAGCGGTTTATGAAAAACCGTCAGAACGCCATCGAGACTGAACAAGGTATCGACTGGGCGACCGGAGAGGCGCTGGCCTTTGGCTCGCTTTTGAGCGAACGCCATCCGGTGCGCCTGAGCGGTCAGGATTGCGAGCGGGGCACGTTCTCCCAGCGCCATTCGGTTATTCTGGACCAGAGCAATGGCGAACCCTATACGCCTCTGAACTACCTGGCTCCCGACCAGGGGCGTTATGAGGTCATTAATTCGATGCTCTCCGAAGAGGCGGTGCTGGGCTTTGAATATGGCTATTCGCTGGTTGAGCCCAATACGCTGACCCTATGGGAGGGTCAGTTTGGCGATTTTGTCAACGGGGCGCAGGTGATTATTGACCAGTTCATCTCTTCGGGGGAACAGAAATGGTTTCGCATGTCGGGTCTGGTTCTGCTGCTTCCGCATGGTTATGAGGGGCAGGGGCCGGAGCACTCCTCAGCCCGGCTGGAGCGGTTTTTGCAGCTTTGCGCCGAGGACAATATGCAGGTGGCAAACTGTACGACACCGGCCAATTATTTCCACATCCTGCGGCGTCAACTGCACAGGGATTTTCGCAAGCCCCTTATACTGATGACGCCAAAGTCGCTTTTGCGTCATAAAAAGGCGACCTCAGGTTTAACGGAACTGGGGCCGGATTCGTGCTTCCACCGTCTGCTCTGGGATGATGCGGAGGCACCGGGCGTGGCCAAAACCGACATCAAGCTGGTGGCAGACGACAAAATCCGGCGTGTGGTGATGTGCACGGGCAAGGTCTATTACGACCTGTTGGAAGACCGGGAAAAACGCGGAATAAACGATGTTTACCTGATGCGGCTGGAGCAGCTTTATCCGTTCCCGGCCAAGGCCCTGCACGGGGAATTGTCGCGCTTTGGCAATGCGGAAATCTTCTGGTGCCAGGAAGAGCCCAAGAATATGGGGGCCTGGGCCTTCATCCAGCCCTATGTGGAATGGGTTCTGGATCAGCTCGGGCGCTCAGGTGAGAGGCCCCATTATGTGGGCCGGGCTTCAGCGGCTTCAACAGCTACCGGGCTGATGCGCAAGCATCAGCGCGAGATGGAAATCTTCCTTGAAGAGGCTTTTGCCAAGTAGGTGCCAAGTAGGGCGGGACTGAGTTTCCGCAAGCAAGTTCGAATTTTTGAAAACCAAAAACCCAAGGACCCTAAATATGTCCACTGAAATTAAAGTGCCCACCCTGGGTGAAAGCGTGACCGAAGCCACCATTGGCCAATGGTTCAAGAAAGTTGGCGATGCGGTGGCGGTGGATGAGCCGCTGGTCGAGCTTGAAACCGATAAGGTGGCGGTGGAAGTGCCCTCGCCGGTTGCGGGGGTGATTGAAACCATCGTCGCGGTTGAGGGCGACAATGTGGAGGTGGGGGCGCTGGTGGCTACCATCAAGGAAGGCGCAACCGGCGCGGCTCCCGCCAAGGCAACGGAAAAAACTACATCTGCCACACCTGTAAAAGAAACGCCAAAGGCGGCAGCGACAGACGCAAGCGAAATGCCTGCGAGCCCGGCGGCGCAAAAGCTGATGAAAGAAAAGCAGATTTCTGCCGCAGATGTTTCGGGAAGCGGCAAGCGGGGCCAGGTTCTGAAAGAAGACGTACTGGCGGCGGTCAGCAAAACGGTTGCAACTCCCGTTGCAGCGGCCCCATCTGCAGCGCCAAGAGGGCCATCTCCGGCGGAAGACGCTCCACGGGAGGAGCGGGTGAAGATGACCCGCCTGCGCCAGACCATTGCCCGCAGGCTGAAGGATGCCCAGAATACTGCGGCCATGCTGACCACGTTCAATGAAGTGGACATGGGGCCGGTCATGGATTTGCGCAAAACCTACAAGGAATTGTTTGAAAAGAAACACGGGGTGAAGCTGGGGTTCATGGGGTTTTTCTGCAAGGCGGTGACCCATGCGCTCAAAGAAATTCCCTCGGTAAACGCCGAGATTGACGGCACCGACATCGTTTACAAGAACTTTGCTCATATCGGGGTCGCGGTGGGCACTGACAAGGGGCTGGTGGTGCCGGTTGTGCGCGATGCGGACCAGATGTCGATTGCTGAAGTCGAGCTTGAAATCGGACGGTTGGGACGCGCGGCGCGCGATGGAAAGCTGACAATGGCGGACATGCAAGGGGGCTCGTTCACCCTGTCCAATGGCGGGGTTTATGGCTCGCTGATGTCAACGCCGATATTGAATGCACCACAAAGCGGTATTCTGGGGATGCATAAAATCCAGCAACGGCCAGTGGCCATTGATGGAGAAGTGGTCATCCGCCCGATGATGTATCTGGCGCTTTCCTACGATCACCGTATTGTTGACGGCAAGGAAGCGGTGACATTTCTGGTGCGGGTCAAGGAAAGTCTTGAAGATCCGCAACGGCTGGTGCTTGACCTTTAGGGGGCGAATGATATGTCGCCGGAGTTTTTAGTTACGGCACTGATTGTGGTGCTCATTCCGGGCACCGGGGTGGTTTATACCATTGCCACCGGTCTGGCGCGGGGACGGGGGGCCAGCGTTTTTGCCGCTTTTGGCTGCACGCTTGGCATCGTGCCCCATATTCTTGCTTCGGTTCTGGGCCTGGCCGCAATTTTACATACCAGCGCGCTGTTGTTTCAGGGCCTCAAATATGCGGGGGCTGCCTATCTGATATTTCTGGCATGGCAGACCCTGCAGGAAAAAGGCCCCATCAGCTTCAAAAGCGATGATGTGCGCCGCTCGATGGCGGGGGTGGTGCGCACCGGCTTTCTCATCAATATCCTCAATCCCAAGCTCTCGATATTTTTTCTGGCTTTTCTGCCCCAGTTTGTACCCACCGGGGCAAATGGCGCGATCACACAGATGCTGGGGCTCGGAGGCATGTTCATGGCCATGACATTTGGCGTTTTTGTCGTCTATGGAGCATTTGCCGCCTGGGCGGGCCAAAAGGTGCTGGGCAGCGCTTCGATTATGGGCTGGATGCGCCGCACGACAGCGGCGGTATTTGCCGGGCTTGGTCTGCGCCTGGCGCTGAGCGAACGCTGAATCCGTGGCGTTCCCTGTTGTCGAATTCATCACAATTTTGGGTGCGTTCGGTCTTGGCGCCATCTCGCCGGGCCCGGACTTTGCCATGGTGTTGCGCCAGTCTGTCGTACATGGCCGGGCGGCGGCAATTTTTACCAGTGCGGGAATAGCAACAGCAATTCTGGTACATGGAACCTATACACTGCTCGGACTGGGGCTGATTATCTCGCAATCGCTGCTTTTGTTCTCAGTGCTTAAATATGCAGGGGCGGCTTATCTCATCTGGCTGGGGGTCGGGGCGCTCAGGGCACCGCCGCCCAAACTTCCCGCAGACATTGCGCAATCTTCCAGTGAACAACCCCATCGGAGCGGGGCATTTGCGGTTGGTTTTTTCACCAATCTGCTCAATCCAAAAGTGGCGTTGTTTTTTCTGGCCCTGTTCACCACTCTGGTCAGTGCGGACACGCTTCTGGTGTTCAAAACCATCTATATCGGGGCGATGGCGGGATTGCTTTTTATCTGGTTCTCAATCGTTTCGTTTGTGTTTACTACCAGAAAAATCAGGGAAGGCTTTTATCGTACCGGGGTGTGGTTTAACCGGGTAACCGGCGTGGCGCTGATTTTGCTGGCATTAAGGCTGGCGGTGACGCAGAAGTAACAAAAGGCCAGAGGGCTGGCCATTGAAGCAAAAACAAGGGGCAGAATAAATGGCGGACAAGTTTGACCTGACTATAATCGGCACCGGCCCGGGGGGCTATGTATGTGCCATAAGGGCGGCGCAGCTCGGCCTCAAGGTTGCGGTGGTGGAAAAATGGGCAACTCACGGGGGCACCTGTCTCAATATCGGGTGCATTCCTTCCAAGGCGCTGCTGCACGCTACAGAAATGTTCGAGGAAGCGGGGCACAATTTCAAGGCGCTGGGCATTGATATTGATGGCCCCCGCCTCAACCTTTCCCAGATGATGGCTCACAAGGACAAGACCGTTGAAGCCAATACGAGTGGCATCAAGTATCTGTTCAAGAAAAACAAAATTTCCGTTTTTTCCGGTATCGGCTCCATTGGAAGTGCCAATCAGGTGATTGTAACCCCTGAAACAGGGGAGGCACAAACCATAGCCACGACCAATATCGTCATTGCCTCGGGGTCTGTCAGCGCCAATCTGCCAGGGATTGAAATTGACGAAAAACAGGTTGTGACCTCGACCGGAGCGTTGGCGCTTGAAAAAGTGCCCGGGCACCTCTTGGTGGTCGGTGCCGGGGTCATCGGGCTTGAGTTGGGCTCTGTCTGGGGGCGGCTTGGGGCAAAAGTCACGGTGGTCGAGTTTCTTGACCGTATCCTGCCGGGCATGGATACGGAGGTGGCCAGGCAGTTCCAGCGCATGCTGAAAAAGCAGGGGGTTGATTTCAAACTGGCAACCAAAGTCACCGGAATTGAAAAAACCGGCAAGGGGCTGAAAGTGAAGGTCGAGCCGGCGGCGGGGGGAACAGGGGAAACCATTGAATGCGATGTGACGCTGGTGGCCATCGGGCGGGTGCCGTTTACACAAGGGCTGGGGCTTGAAGTTGTTGGGGTCGAGACCGATGAGCGCGGACGGATAAAAACCGATGGGACCTACCAGAGCAATGTACCGGGCATTTATGCCATTGGTGATGTCATCAAGGGGCCAATGCTGGCGCACAAGGCAGAGGATGAAGGGGTGGCGGTGGCCGAAATTCTTGCCGGCCAGGCAGGCCATGTGAATTACGGGGTCATTCCCGGAGTGGTTTATACCAGCCCTGAAATCGCTTCGGTCGGCAAGACCGAAGAAGAGCTCAAGGAGGAGGGTATCAGCTACAAGGTCGGTAAATTCCCGTTCTCGGCCAACGGACGGGCCAAGGCGATGCTGGCATCCGCCGGATTTGTAAAGATTCTGGCCGATGTGCAGACCGACCGGGTTCTGGGTGCGCATATTGTGGGCAAGGGCGCCGGGGAAATGATCCACGAAATTGCTGTGCTGATGGAGTTCAGCGGCTCGGCCGAGGATCTGGCCCGCACCTGCCATGCCCATCCCACCATGTCAGAAGCTGTGCGCGAAGCGGCGATGGCGTGCGGGGACGGGGCCATCCATATGTAGTAGTGCACACCGCATGAAGAACAACAAAGGCCGGTACAGAAAAGTACCGGCCTTTGTTGTTCGTGAGTCGGCGCTCCGGGAGTCAGGACTATTTCAGGTATATCTGGGAGGTTCGGTAAAGGGTGCGGCAATCATTGGCATCGCGGCCAATATTTTCCTCAAGAGGTGAGCCGGATGAGCCGGGACCGGCGAAGCGGGGGTCGTCGCACTCATTGTCATCGGCCCATTCGCTGGAATTGTCGCCAAAGTCGATGGGGCCATCGGCAATGAGGTAGATTTTGCCCGACTCAAAGGCGGCGCGGCAATCGGTAGCGTCCCGCTCGATATTGTTATCAGATAATTCAGCGGCCATGGCCTTGCCGGCGAAGCGGGGGTCGTCGCATTCCTCATCGTTGGCCCATTCACCTGAATCATCGCCAAAACTGATGAAAAAATCCGCCAGCAGCCCGATCTGACCGGCATTATAGAGCGTCCGGCAATCATCTGCATCCCGGCCCATATCCTCGTCAAGCAGGATACCGGCAACACCGGGCCCGGCAAAACGGGGGTCGTCGCATTCGTTATTGTTGGCGTACTCAGAGCTGTTGTTGCCAAAGTCGATGCCGGAGGCCGCATCAATTCCACCATCGGTTGAAGTGTCGTCGTTAAGGGCCATGGTCAGAAAACCGCCCACATACTCAACCGTTCCGGCTTCGAAGGCAGCCTGACAATCACTTGCATCGCGCCCGAAGTCTTGGGGGTCAAGTTTGACGGCCATGCCCCCGCCAATAAAGCGGGGGTCGTCGCATTCCCCGTCATTGGCCCAGCGGCTATCGTCGGTGCCAAAATCAAAGTTGGCACCGTCGGTCATAAATATCTGGTTGGCGTCGAACAATGTCTGGCAGTCTGTGGCGTCGCGGCCCAGATCTTCAAGGATGAGCTTTGCGGCCATACCTTCGCCGAAGAAGCGGGGATCGTCGCACTCGCCGTCATTGTTCCAGCGACTTTCATCGGTGCCAAAGTCAATCATGACCGGGCTCATACTATCGCCACCTCCAATTATGGTGATATCGCCTGAAGCGAACAGGGTACGGCAATCCGTGGCATCGCGACCCAAATCCTCATCAAGCAGGATTTCTGCCGTTCCGGGACCGGTGAAGCGAGGGTCGTCGCATTCCCCGTCATTGGCCCAGGAACTGGTGTCGTCGCCAAAATCGAATCCGTCAATGATTTGCAAACTGGCGCCGCCTTCATCGATCAGGGTGATTTCACCGGCGGCATACAGGGTGGAGCAATCCGTGGCATCCCGCCCCAGGTCTTCTTCAAGCAGCAGTTCAGCGGTGCCGGGACCGGTGAAGCGGGGATCGTCACACTCGCCATCATTGGCCCAAGAGCTGGTGTCGTCGCCAAAATCAACGGGAGCCGGACTAATGCCGCTGGAGGGCGTTGCAGCCTGAGCAAGTGTGATGTTTCCTGACTGATAGAGGGACAGACAGTCGGCGGCGTCACGGCCCTGATCTTCAGCAACCAGAATATCAGCCATGCCTGTTCCTGCAAACCGGGGGTCATCACATTCTTCATCGTTGGCCCACTCGCTGGTATTGTCGCCAAAGTCGATGCCGTCAAAAGTGACAGTATCCATGTTGGGATCATCGCCCAGATAGATGATGTCACCGGACAGAAACAGGGCCCGGCAGTCGTTGGCGTCGCGCGCCATGTCTTCATCAAGAAGAATGTCGTCAGTTCCGGCACCGTCAAAACGGGGATCGTCACATTCCCCGTCATTGGCCCATTCGCTGGAATTGTCGCCAAAGTCGATGCCTGCAACAATTTCGTCCGGTGCGGGGATTAGTGAAATTTCACCGGCCTGATAAAGGGTGGAGCAATCCGTGGCATCGCGGGCCTTGTCTTCCTCGATCAGTTCCACAGCGGTGCCTGGTCCCTCAAAACGGGGGTCATCGCATTCGCCATCATTGGCCCAGGCGGATGAATCATCACCAAAATCGATACCATCGATAGCTACAGCCTGTGATGTTGTTTCGTCGGTGTGCTTGGCGCCTTTTGTGTCCGTTGCGCTAGCTGGCATCGTACTAAAGGCGATGAGGGCTGCCAGAGCCATCCCCCCGCGCCAGAATTTGTTGAGATGTGTTGTCACAGCTGGTTCCTCCTGAAACGAAACGATGAACCCAGTCTAGGGTTGATCCTGTTTTTGGTCACTATAATTGCCTGCAGGTCATATTTTCCACCTCTCCCGACCCCGAGAGTGGTTGGTATATCCTAACGCCAATCAATAGAGCCGTTGTTGAAAAGCGCACGGCAGTCATCGGCATCGCGCCCTATATCCTCGTCAAGAAGGACACTTGCCATTCCGTTGCCAAAAAAACGGGGGTCGTCGCATTCCCCATCAAAGGCCCACTCGCTGGAATTGTTGCCAAACGGATTGTTTCCATCGGCGAGCAGGTAAATGCTGCCGGCATTGTACAGGTTGCGGCAATCGTTCGCATCGCGGCCAGTGTCCTCATCCAGAAGAATTGCCGCCATGCCCGACCCGCCAAATCGTGGGTCATCGCATTCCCCGTCATTGGCCCACTCGCTGGAATTGTTACCAAACAGGTCACCAGCATTTTTGCCACCGCCCGACACTATGGGTGAGGCTTTGCCGCCGCCGGCGGATAGCAGGTAAATGTCGCCACGGTTGAACAGATAACGACAATCATTGGCGTCACGGCCAATATCTTCATCAAGCAAAACATTCGCCATGCCGGGCCCGCCGAAACGGGGGTCATCACATTCCCCATCATTGGCCCATTCGCTGGTATCATTACCAAATTCGATGGCCAGTGCCGGTGAGAGCATCAGCGGAAAAAACAGCAAAGCTGCCAAAGAAAATTTCTTGAAAAATGTCATGAGAGTCCCCGTACAGATATTGAGCCCCGGTTGAAGCTGAATACAGCTTCCCCGCTTGGGGCAGGTTGAGCGCAAACTATGAATATTTGATGTCGCAGCAAGGTAAACAGAATTGTTTTCATGACCTGGGGTGGGCCTTTTGATAGGCATCAAGCAACTGTTCGGTATCAACCTTTGTGTAAATCTGGGTGCTGGACAGGGACGCGTGCCCGAGCAGTTCCTGGATGGTGCGCAAATCGCCGCCCCGACCCAGCAAGTGGGTGGCAAAAGAATGGCGCAGGGCATGGGGAGAGGCGGAAGGGGGCAGTCCCAGGGCTGCGCGCAGCTGAACCATGCGTTTTTGTATCAGGCGGGGGGAAAGCGGTCCGCCACGCACACCGCGAAAAATGATGTCGCGCCCTGAAGGTTTGAACGGGCAAAGCTCAAGATAGGCATCAATAGTGATGCGCACCGGGGCAATCAGTGGCACGATACGGGTTTTGCCGCCTTTGCCGGTGACACGCAACGAGCCAGCATCCAGATCGCCAGCGCAGATGGCCAGCGCTTCAGCGATGCGCAGGCCCGCCCCGTAACAAAGGGAGAGAACTGCCATGTCGCGGGCAGCAACCCAGGGGCGTTCCTCGAGTTCGTTGGTCATGAGGATAGAGTTTTTGGCCTCAAGGGCGGTGAGGGCCTTGGGCAGGGGTTTGGCGATTTTGGGCGGGCGCACCAGAAACAGTACCTGATTGGAGACAAGTCCGAGACGCTCCAGATGGTGGAAAAAACTTCTGAGGGCGGAGAGCTGGCGGCCAAGGGTGCGGGCGCCCACCCCTTTCTGACGTCGGCTGGCCAGAAAGGCCCTGATGTCGGGACTGGTGAGCGTTTGAAGGGCGTTCAGGGATAGAGGTTCGCCAAGATGGGTGGTCATAAATGAAGTGAACTGGCTCAGGTCGCGCTGATAGGCTTCAATGGTTTTATTGGACAGGCGGCGGATTGAGGCAAGGCTGCTCAGCCAGTCCAGCGCCTGGGTATGCAAGTCAGGGTCTGTGGTGAAAGCTAAATCTGCCATGGAACAAACTTATCCCTGATGGGTTAGGGAATGGCAAACATTTCTGGCCAGCGCCGCGTTGGTTGGGCGAATCAGAGCGGACATGTTTATGCTCACCTTTGATGGACAAGGACACGCAGATTTTCGGCCCCGGCGATGTTGTCGCCGTGATGGTTTCGGTGGCGGTGGAGGCGCCCTATTCCTATCGAGTGCCCGAGGGCATGCAGGTGAGCCGCGGGTCAATCGTTGAGGTGCCGCTGGGGCCGCGTCAAACAATGGGGGTGGTCTGGGGACCGCCCAAAGACAAGTTTGCCCACAACCGGTTGCGCGATATCGGGCACAGGTTTGATGTGCCGGTTTTAAGCAACGAGCTATGCGCGCTGGTGGACTGGGTGGCCCGCTACACGCTGGCGCCACCGGGCATGGTGCTTCGGGCCGTGTTGCGCTCGCGCGAAGCGCTGGATCCGCCCAAACCCCTCACCGCCTTTCAATTCACTGGCATTGAACCCGAACGCATGACCAATGCGCGCACCCGGGTGCTTGATGTGGTGGCCGACGGCATGGCGTGGAGAAAATCGGCGCTGGTGGGGGAAAGCGGGGTTTCCCCTTCGGTGATTGAGGGGCTGGTCAAAACCGGCACTCTGGTACGGGTTGAACTTCCGGCACCAAGATTTATCGAAGCGCCAAACCCCGACTTTGCTCCCCCTCAACTCAATCCGCATCAGGTGCGGGCGCTCAAGGATATCCGGGCTGCCGGGGGGGAGGGGAAATCCGTGGCTCTGCTCGATGGGGTAACCGGGTCGGGCAAAACGGAAGTGTTTTTCGAAACTGTCGCGGATGTGCTCAGGGGTGGGCGGCAGGCGCTGATATTGTTGCCTGAAATCGCTTTGACTCACACGTTTCTTGACCGGTTCAGTGCCCGCTTCGGCACGCGACCTGCGGAATGGCATTCCGATATGACGCCGGTGCAGAGAGCGCGGACCTGGAGGGCGGTATTGTTCGGGGAGGCGCGGGTGGTGGTGGGGGCGCGCTCGGCGCTGTTTCTGCCCTTTGATGAGTTGGGTCTTGTTGTGCTCGATGAGGAACATGACGGGGCCTTCAAACAATCGGACGGGGTGAATTACCATGCCCGCGACATGGCGGTGGTCAGGGCCAAACTGGCGGATGCGCGGGTTATTCTTTCTTCGGCAACGCCTTCGGTTGAAAGCCGCAATAATGCCAACCAGGGGCGTTATGCCCATGTCAGAATTGATGTGCGTCACGACGATGCGCGCCTGCCCGATATTGCAGCCATCGACATGCGCGAAGAGGGCCCGGAAAAGGGAAGCTGGATTGCACCCCGGCTGGCGCGCGAGATTTTTGCCACGCTGGACCGGGGGGAGCAAGTTTTGCTGTTTCTCAACCGGCGCGGTTATGCGCCGCTGACGCTTTGCCGCGCCTGCGGGTATCAATATCAATGCCCGGACTGTTCGGCATGGATGGTGGAGCATCGGTTTCGCGGCGTGCTGGCGTGCCATTATTGCGGCTTTGAAATCCGGCGGCCCGACACTTGCGGGAAATGCGGGGAGGAGGACAGCCTTGTGCCCATCGGACCGGGCATTGAACGGGTGGCCGAAGAAGTGGCAAACCGTTTCCCCGAGGCGCGCAGGGTTATCCTTTCTTCGGACATGGGTTCCAACGCGCAAATCCGCGAACGGTTCGGGGAAATAGCGGCCGGGGATTATGACCTCATCATCGGCACCCAGCTTGTGGCCAAGGGTCACCATTTTGAAAAACTTACCCTTGTGGGGGTGCTTGATGCTGACCTGGGGCTGGCCCACGGGGATCCGCGGGCGGCAGAAAAAACCTTTCAGATTTTAACCCAGGTCACAGGTCGGGCCGGGCGGGCTGCCAAGTCGGGCCGGGCGATGTTGCAGACCTATCATCCCGAACACTCGGTCATCAAAGCCATGATCAGTGGGGACCGGGAGGGATTTTATGCTCACGAGCTCAAGGTGCGTGAAGAAGGGGGGCTGCCTCCGTTCGGGCGGCTGGCAGCGCTTATTGTCTCGGCCAGTGAGCATGAAAACGCCATGGCTTACGCAAGGCATCTGCTGGCCAAAGCCCCAAAGAGCGACAACCTGCGCCTGTTCGGGCCGGCGGACGCGCCGGTGGCCATGGTGCGCGGACGGCATCGGGTGCGTCTCCTGGTGCAAAGTGAACGCGCTTTTGATCTTTCGGGCTATGTCCGGTTCTGGCTTGCGGGGGCCGACAAGGTGCGGGGAAACCTTCAGGTGCGGGTGGATATTGACCCGGTGAGTTTTTATTAGGGCTCTGAGCTTAGAGGGGCATTGTCGTTGTTTTCCCAGACAGGATGAACGAAACCCTTAAGGTTTTGTTCAGGGTCAATTCAGGCACTCTCCACTAGTTTTTTCCTATCGAAAATCCGGGCTTCTTTTGTGCCCGCAACCTTCAAAGGAAAAAACATGTCAAAAAAAGTGTTGATGAGTGCCTTGCTCGCCCTGACCGCCCTGAGCGGGTTTTCCAGTTCGGCTATCGCTCATCCATCCACCCTGATGGTGCACACACACCAAAATGTAATTTCGGCTGCCGGTGTCAGTGTGGCCATGCCTTCGCAATTGATGAGCAGGCTCAAGGTCACCATGCCGCCCCAGGTTCTGAGTGACCCAAGGGCAACCGCGCGCCCTGGAACCGTCGGATTGAATGAAATTGCAATGCCCTGTCCCGCACCTTACCAGACACTGAAACTGTCCGGGACAAATATGGAGCTGCGTCAGGACTGCACAAGCGAAGTGCCGAGCGGTCCTGTGATGTCTGATGTTCCCCTGTTCTGGTCGATCATGGAAGCTGCCGGAATCGGCCGGGTGCTCTCCATCTTCGGTCTGGTGCGCTAGAACCCCCCGGCTAGCCTCGGCGCCGGGTGAATAACGCAACAAAGCAGGGCTCCCGAGAATTTGGGGGCCTTGTGTTTATCAACGCTGCCGCCTATTTCTCTATATTAACTAGAGCTATAGGAGAGCTTCACCGTGCAGCACAACAGAGGCATCGGAATAGGCGAAATGTCGCGGCGTACCGGGGTCAAGGTGCCCACAATCCGCTATTATGAACAGGAAGGGTTATTGCCGGAACCCGACAGGAGTGAGGGGAATCAGCGTCGCTACAACCGCTCTCATCTGGACCGCCTGATGTTTATCCGGCATGCGCGTGATCTGGGAATGTCGACCAAAGCGGTGCGTGAGCTGGTACAGCTTTCGAGTAATCCTGAGAAAAGCTGCTCGGTCGCCAACCAGATTGCCTCTTCGCACCTGGCCGATGTGCGCGACCGTATTGCCCGCCTGCGCTCTCTTGAAACTGAACTGGAGCGCATTGCAAAAAGCTGCCGGGGGGGAACCATTGGTGAATGTTCGGTTATTGCAGCGCTCAGCGACCATACATTGTGCAAGACAGAACATTCTCTTTGAGATTTGTGTGCTGATTGAGAGGGCCAAACCCTTATGGGTTTTCTCCATGGGCCTGCCGGGGGGAAATGTGGTGCTAAAAACACGACTCTGGCGCTTGCACCGCGCTTGAATGCTGTGCTAGAGGGAGCGCGGATTTCAGGGGCGGTTGGTCGCCTCTGTTTGAATGGAAAAATCCCGTGCCAGAACGCCTGCTCCCGAAGCAACCGGGAACCCGGTAGTCTGGTGGCGGGTTTATTATTGAGGTTATAGAGACTTTGAGCGCGACAAGTTCAGTTCTTGCCACTATCGCCCGCCCCTATGCTCATGCGCTGTTTGATCTGGCGACGGAGGCCAAAAAGGTTTCTGCCGTCGAGAGCGATCTGGACGTTATTGAAAAGCTGGTGGGTGAAAGCGATGACTTTTCCAGTTTTTTGCGCAGTCCTCTTATTGCAACAGATGTCAAAGGCGCCGCAATTGATGCGATTGTCTCCAAGGCCGGTCTTGGTGATATGGTCGCCAACTTCGTGCGGCTGGTGGCGCGCAACGGGAGGTTGTTTGTCCTGCCGACAATGATTTCTGCGTTTCGTGATCTGGCGGCAAAGGCGCGGGACGAATTGCGCGCTGAAGTCACATCGGCCAGCCCTCTGAATAAAACACAACTCAGCAACCTTGCCAAAACGCTGAAAAGCCGGCTTGGCAAAACGGTAACGCTGGATACTCATGTTGATCCCACCCTGATTGGCGGCCTTGTGGTCAAGGTTGGCAGCCAGATGATCGACTCTTCTTTGAAAACAAAACTAGGTGCGATGAGAATCGCGATGAAAGAGGTCTCATAATGGATATCAAGGCTGCGGAAATTTCCGCCATCCTTAAGGACCAGATCAAGGATTTCGGCAAGGAGGCGCAGGTCTCTGAAGTCGGGCAGGTGCTCTCGGTTGGCGATGGCATTGCACGTATCTATGGTCTGGACAATGTGCAGGCGGGTGAACTGGTTGAGTTTCCTGGCGGCACCAAGGGTATGGCGCTGAACCTTGAAACCGACAATGTCGGTGTGGTTATCTTTGGTTCCGACCGGGAAATCACCGAAGGCGATACTGTCAAGCGGACCGGGGCGATTGTTGATACGCCTGTGGGGCCTGAACTGCTGGGCCGGGTGGTTGACGCCCTGGGCAACCCCATTGACGGCAAAGGGCCCATCAAGAGTAAAGCCCGCTCCCGCGTGGACGTGAAGGCGCCCGGCATTCTACCACGCAAGTCTGTGCACGAACCCATGTCGACAGGCTTGAAAGCCATTGACGCGCTGATCCCCATCGGGCGCGGCCAGCGCGAGCTGATTATTGGCGATCGCCAGACGGGCAAGACCGCGATTATTCTGGATACTTTCCTTAATCAGAAGGCCGGACATCAGTCTGGTTCTGATAATGACAAACTCTATTGCGTTTATGTGGCCGTGGGCCAGAAGCGTTCGACCGTTGCCCAGTTTGTCAAGGTGCTTGAAGATGCCGGTGCCATGGAATATTCCATCGTGATTGCGGCCACTGCATCTGATGCGGCGCCAATGCAGTTTCTGGCACCGTTTACCGGTTGCGCCATTGCCGAATATTTCCGCGATAACGGTCAGCACGCCGTGATCGCCTATGACGATCTTTCCAAGCAGGCGGTAGCCTACAGGCAGATGTCATTGTTGCTGCGTCGTCCCCCGGGGCGTGAAGCGTTTCCCGGCGATGTGTTTTATCTGCACTCCCGTCTGCTTGAGCGTGCAGCCAAGCTCAACGAAAATCACGGCTCAGGCTCACTGACGGCGCTGCCGGTTATTGAAACCCAGGCCAATGATCTCTCAGCCTATATTCCCACCAATGTGATTTCGATTACTGACGGTCAGATATTTCTTGAAACCGAGCTGTTCTTCCAGGGGGTGCGCCCGGCAGTGAATGCGGGCCTTTCAGTGTCGCGTGTGGGCTCGGCAGCCCAAGTCAAGGCCATGAAACAGGTTGCCGGCTCTATCAAGGGTGAATTGGCCCAGTATCGTGAAATGGCGGCGTTTGCCCAGTTCGGCTCCGATCTGGACGCTGCAACCCAGCGCCTGCTCAATCGCGGTGCCCGGCTGGTGGAACTGCTCAAGCAGGGGCAGTTTTCTCCCCTGAAGACCGAAGAGCAGGTCGCGGTGATCTATGCAGGCGTGAAGGGCTATCTGGACGGAGTGGAAGTCAATCAGGTTGGTAATTTTGAAGAGGGTCTTCTTTCGCTTCTTCACTCAAAGCATCCAGAGATTCTTTCAGGGATTGCAAAGGAAAAGGCGCTGAGCGAAGAGGTCGAGGATAAGCTGAAGAGCGTTATCGAAGGTTTTGCCAAGACGTTTGTGGCTTAGGACCGAGGGAGAATTTCCTAGATGCCTTCGTTAAAAGACCTCAAAAACCGTATTGCCTCGGTTAAATCGACCCAGAAGATTACGCGTGCCATGCAGATGGTGGCGGCGGCAAAATTGCGGAAAGCTCAGGAGCGGGCCGAAGCTGCCCGTCCTTACGCCGAGCGCATGGAAACCGTGCTTGCCTCCATGGGCAGATCCTATGCCACCCGTGATGATGCCCCGGCCCTGCTTAAGGGAACGGGTAAGGAGGACGTGCATCTTTTGCTGGTAGCGACCGCTGAGCGGGGTCTGTGCGGCGGGTTCAACTCCTCGATTGCGCGCATGGCGCGCGATCACGCAAGGGAATTGGTTGCAGCGGGTAAAACCGTCAAAATTCTTTGTGTTGGTAAAAAAGGCCATGACGCGCTCAAACGTTTGTTTGAAGACCAGATCATGGACCTCATCACCTTTCGTGAAGTCAAGCAGATAGCTTACGCAAACGCCCAGGAAGTGGGCGGAAAAATCCTTGCCATGTTTGAAAACGGCGAGTTTGACGTGGCGACCCTGTTTTATTCGCGCTTTAAGTCGGTGATCTCTCAGATCCCGACTGCTCAACAACTCATCCCTGCTCATTTCGAGAAGGGGGAGGGCGATGAAGAGCGCGCTTACGACTATGAACCTGATGAGGGTGTTATTCTTGATGACTTGCTGCCACGCAATGTCTCGGTGCAGATATTTCGGGCTTTGCTTGAAAACGGTGCCGGTGAGATGGGCGCAAAAATGTCGGCAATGGACAATGCAACCCGCAATGCCGGTGAGATGATTGACAAACTGACGCTGAGCTTTAATCGCCAGCGTCAGGCTCAGATCACCAAAGAACTGATTGAAATTATTTCAGGCGCTGAAGCGCTTTAAGAACTTCGAGGTAAGGAACCAAAAAGATGGCTGCCAGAAAAACCGCCAAATCGGCAAAGGCCGCAGGCCGCATAGTACAGGTGATCGGCGCTGTTGTGGACGTGCAGTTCGATGGCGAACTCCCCGCAATTCTCAATGCGCTGGAAACCGACAATAATGGCAACAGGCTGGTGCTTGAAGTTGCCCAGCACATGGGTGAAAACACTGTTCGCACCATCGCCATGGACACCACAGAAGGCCTTGTTCGGGGCCAGGAGGTTACCGATCTCGGTAAGCCTATTCAGGTGCCGGTAGGTGCTGAAACGCTGGGGCGCATCATGAATGTTATCGGTGAGCCGGTTGATGAGGCAGGGCCCGTCAAGACCAAAACAAAACGTGGTATCCATCAGGATGCGCCTTCTTTTGTCGAGCAGAACCCGGAATCTGAAATTCTGGTCACCGGCATCAAGGTGGTGGATTTGCTGGCGCCTTACGCCCGCGGTGGAAAAATCGGTCTGTTCGGCGGCGCCGGTGTGGGCAAGACGGTGCTCATTCAGGAGCTTATCAACAATGTGGCTAACTCCCATGGTGGCTATTCAGTGTTTGCCGGGGTTGGCGAGCGCACCCGCGAAGGCAATGATCTTTATTATGAGATGATTGAAAGCGGCGTGAACAAGGATCCCAAGGAAAATAACGGCTCCACGGAAGGCTCCAAGTGTGCGCTGGTATTTGGCCAGATGAATGAACCTCCCGGAGCCCGTGCCCGTGTGGCCCTTACGGGCCTGACAGTTGCCGAGGAATTCCGCGATCAGGGACAGGATGTGCTGTTCTTTATCGACAATATTTTCCGCTTTACCCAGGCCGGTTCTGAAATGAGCGCCCTTTTGGGTCGTATTCCTTCTGCGGTGGGCTATCAGCCGACCCTTGCCACCGACATGGGCACGATGCAGGAGCGTATCACAACGACAAACAAGGGTTCGATTACCTCGGTGCAGGCCATTTATGTGCCTGCCGACGATCTGACCGACCCTGCGCCTGCGACTTCGTTTGCTCATCTGGACGCAACAACGGTGCTGAACCGGGCTATTTCGGAAAAAGGCATTTATCCGGCAGTGGATCCGCTCGACTCCACCTCGCGCATGTTGGACGCCTCGATTGTGGGAGAAGACCACTATAATGTGGCGCGTGAAGTGCAGGAAATTCTGCAGCGCTACAAGAGCCTGCAGGACATTATTGCCATTCTGGGAATGGACGAATTGTCCGAGGATGACAAGCTGGTGGTAGCCCGGGCCCGCAAGATCGAACGCTTCATGAGCCAGCCGTTTTTTGTGGCGGAAGTCTTTACTGGCACATCGGGAGTGTTCGTTTCGCTTGAAGACACTATTCGTGCTTTTCAGGGCTTGGTTGCCGGTGAATATGATCATCTGCCCGAGGCTGCCTTTTATATGGTTGGTACCATCGAGGATGCTGTTGCCAAGGCACAGAAACTTGCTGCTGAAGCGGCTTAGGACAGCTTAAACAATCGGGGAGGCCAGAAAAATGGCCGACACTATCAAAATCGAAATAGTCTCACCGGAAAAACTGGTCTTGTCGGAGGAGGCACAATCTGTTTCCGTGCCGGGGCAGGAAGGCTATTTCACGGTGATGGGTGAGCATGCGCCTGTGATGAGCATTCTCAAGCCGGGGTTTATTTCGGTTCTCAGTACCAGTGGCACTCAGACCTATTATGTGCAGGGTGGTTTTGCCGATATTTCCCCCGACGGGGTGACCATATTGGCCGAGCACGCCAAGACCGGTGCGGATTTTGACAAGTCCGAGATTGAAGCGGCCATTACAATTGCCCAGCAAGAGTTGAGCAAAGCCGAAGAACTGGCCGACAAGGATCTGGCGCAGAATGTGCTTGATGGATGGAAGAACCTGTTGCTGGAAGCAGCTCAAAGCGGAACATCGGGGGCACACTAGGTCACGGACTCATTGTGCTTCAACCAGATACGAATTGCCGCCAGTTTGATTGAAGCGAGGTAGTTGTCGCCACGGCACGGAAGTGTTTGAGCCGGGAGTGATCCGGCACAGGTCACCCCTTGAAGCTTGATCGCAACTATCAAAAAATAACGTTGCTTAGCACACCGCCTGCTGGTTGGTTCTGTTATGAATTTCTTCCAGAAACTCCCAGATTTCTGCCTTCTCCGGGCGCAACAGGCTTTTATATTCCCCCGAAATGAAGCGCGCGAAGGAAAAACTCTTTTCATTGATCATCCCGAACACCGATGTTGAGAGTGCATTCAGAAACAGCGATATATTGATGTCGGGGACCAGATCGGCCTCATGGGGTTGCGGGGTGAAGGGAAAAGCCTCCACTGCCATGTTGCGCACGGCAAAAAACCGGCTGTTATTGATGAGATTTTGGATTTGCTCGGTGCGCTGGAGAGATTTGAGCGTCCAGCTGATCATATAATAGATACGCACATCCAGGTGCGCCTCCTCGGCTCCTTTTTCGAAACCGATATCCCGGTACATATCAAAAAACCGCGTCAGGTCGCTGGTGGCCACATCAACCACAAAGTCGGGAACCCTTGCTGCATCCCCGATCTGGTCGCCGGTTGCCACCCTTTTTTCATGGGCTTCCATCATCGTATCAAACAAGGTGACCTGATCGGCAACTTTGGAAAGGTCGATCATGCGGGTTTTTTTCGGGAAATAGGTCACGATGCCGTTGCCCGAAATATCGGTGTCAAAAATTACCGGATTGTCCTCACGGCGCAGGGAACTCAGGTCGGCGAAAACGCGGGCAAGAAGTGTCTTGCCCGTGCGCGCGGTATCCGAGCATATGATATGAACAATCGACCCCATTTCACCCTCCCTCAAAATGGCTCAACAACAAAAAATATCCCGTTCCTCCGGGCCCCGCCTCTTGAGTGACAAAGGCAGGTCTGGGGCCCGAATGAGTTTTTTCAGCTACTTGGCCGACCCGGCAGCAACGGGGGTACGGGCCTGTGCCGGCTTTGGGGCGGCCGGTCTTGCCGGAACCGGCTTGGCAGCGGCTGCCGTTTTGGCCTCCGCCGGCTTGGCACTTGCCCCGTTGGTGGAGCCAACAGGAGCTTGTGCGGGGTTTGCAGGAGCCTGAGCCACCGATGCGCGCGCACCCAGCAGGTTTTTAATCAGCTGCAGGTTCTCAAGTTCCGCATCCAGATCGCTCTGCCACTTGCGCACATATCCCCGCAGCACAAAGGAAAAATTATCGCCCTGACCCGTGGCATTGCGATTGGCCACAAAGTCGCTGAAGGTCACACCGGAAAGGTCAACCTGCTCGTAGGCCATCTCGTTGAGCTTGGGGATTTCAATTTCCCGCGCGTCCTGAAGCTTGGCGAAATATTTCTGGTAGGTCTGGTCGTCCCACTCAAAAAAGTTGGTCTCGTTGATGAAATTCTTGGCCACCACATAGGTCATGTCCTTGATATATTCGGTGACCTCGTTCATCTCGTCCAGAGAAGCGATTGAAGGCCCCACAACATGGACCAGCCCCAGGTCAAAATCCCCGGCAGCGGCGGCGTCCAGAACTCCGATATGGCGGAATATCTCCAGCGCGCTTGACAGGTTCCCCGCCTTGAGATCAACGACCGTAACTTTTACCGGTGCGGTCTCAATCGTGTCCAGAAGCTTCATCTGGTCCGCAACATTGTGCAGGTCGATGATCTCGGTGATACCGGGATAAAAGCGTTGCAAAGTGCCGCGTGGATTTTCCGTATCAAAGGCCCGGGCCATGATGTTTTTACGGGCCAGAAAATCCAGAAGAGCGCGCGAAGTCGTGGTTTTACCAACGCCGCCCTTGTCAGCGCCGACCAATATAAGTGTATGTTTCATAGCAGTTTTCCCTTCCCAGAGTGTTGCCCTGACTCAAAAGCAAGCTGAGTCAGATACGAATTCTCCGGGTGGGATGTTTCCCCAACCAACCGCCGCCGCCGGATGATTATCGCGTCGGGGATTTACCTAGGAGGGGTTTTTGACAATTGTGTGATGAGGGAGGCAAAAATTTTCAGTTGCGGCGTTTTAACTCAATCACATTGTGGGCGCTTTCAAACACCGGCTGAGGCAGTTCAAGCACCAGATGCCCCGGCTCCCCTGCGATTTTGCTCAGGCACCCCACCTGATCGCGGTCCGCCTCATCCCCGTAAAAATTTACTTCGGTTTCATAGCCGTAATGCCCCGCCCCGCGATAGGTGAGGCCGGTGCCCGCCGGATAGAGCAATCCAAAGAAGCGCTGGGATCCGGTGGACTTGAAAATGGTCAGCGCCGCGTCTTCGGGGTTTATCTCGCAACTGAACCAGCCATAAACCACCGCGGGCCCCAACCCTCCAAGCTTGATGGTGCGGCACTGGTATTTCCCGATAGTTTCTGCAGGAGACCCGATGGGCTCAAAACCCTTTTCGAACAGCGAGGCAATCAACTCGCGCTCAGCGGCGCTTTCAGAACGCAGAGCCTGAGCCAGACCAATGGAGCGCGAGGTCTCAAGCCCTTCCAGCCGGACAATGTCGCGGGCAGAAAATTTTACCCCCTCGGGCAGTCCGCACGCTCCGCTGCTTCCAGCGGCAACCGGGCCCGTAAGCCCTGCAACAAGTGCTAAAGTTGCCGCAAGCTTTTTCATGCCTTGGGCCATTCCCTGATGTCAACGAAGCGCCCGGCGATTGCCGCTGCCGCCGCCATCGCCGGGGAGACCAGATGGGTGCGCCCCTTAAAACCCTGACGCCCTTCAAAATTTCGGTTTGAGGTCGAAGCGCAACGCTCTTCGGGTTTCAGCTTGTCCGCATTCATGGCCAGGCACATGGAACAGCCCGGCTCGCGCCACTCAAATCCGGCACCAGTAAAGATCTTGTCCAGACCTTCGGCCTCGGCCTGTGCTTTGACAAGGCCGGAACCGGGCACCACCATTGCTGAAACCCGCTCGCTGACTTTGTTATCGCCAATAACAGCCGCCGCCGCCCGCAAATCTTCAATACGCCCGTTGGTGCACGAGCCGATAAACACCCGGTCAAGGGTGATGTCGGTGATTTTTGTACCCGGCGTCAGCCCCATATAGGCCAGCGCCCGTTGTTTGGAGGCGCGCTTGTTTTCGTCTCCTATGGCTTCGGGGTCGGGAACAGCACCGGTTACCGAAACGACGTCCTCAGGCGAGGACCCCCAGGTAACAATCGGGGGCAGCGAGGCCGCATCAAGCACCAGTTCCTTGTCAAATACCGCGCCCTCGTCAGTCACCAGCGTTTCCCAATAGGCTTTTGCCATATCAAAGGCTTTGCCCTTTGGCGTGCGGGGACGATCCTTCACATAGTCAAAGGTTTTCTGGTCCGGCGCAATCAGGCCGGCGCGGGCGCCGCCCTCAATGGTCATGTTGCAGACGGTCATCCGTCCTTCCATGGAAAGCGCTTCGATGGCCTCCCCGCCAAATTCGATGACGTGGCCTGTGCCCCCGGCAGTGCCGATTTCCCCGATTATGGCCAGAATAATATCCTTGGCCGTCACCCCTTCAGGCAGTTTCCCGTTGACCCGCACCGCCATGTTTTTAGCCTTGGCCTGTACCAGGGTTTGTGTCGCCAGCACGTGCTCGACCTCTGAAGTGCCAATGCCGTGGGCCAGCGCCCCGAACGCACCGTGAGTTGAGGTGTGGCTGTCCCCGCACACAATGGTCATGCCGGGAAGGGTAAAGCCCTGCTCGGGCCCCACAATGTGCACCACCCCTTGCCGGGGGTCCATTTCATTGAAATATTCAACGCCGAAGTCGGCGGCATTTTTGGCCATGGTCTTGACCTGGAGTGCACTTTCAGGATCTTCGATTCCCCCGGAGCGATCTGTGGTTGGCACATTGTGGTCAACTACCGCCAGCGTCCGCCCCGGCGCCCTGACGGTGCGCCCGGCCATGCGCAATCCTTCAAAGGCCTGCGGACTGGTCACTTCGTGCACCAGATGACGGTCGATATAAATCAGCGAGGTGCCATCGCCATTGTCGCCAACCAGATGATCGTCCCAGATTTTATCGTAAAGGGTTTTTGCACTCATCGGATTTCGCCAGCTTTTTCGTGGAAATTGAAGTTGCCGGAGTTTTAAGCCCCAGCCCTTGAGCGGTCAAGCAGGCCCATGACACCAAAAAGCGAAGTATCGATACCGACATTTTTGCGGGTCCACCAGGCAATGGCAGTTTGGGCGATGATGCGCGAGCCCGCATTGACTATTGCTGCCCCCAGCAAGCCGAAAAGCGGGATGGCAACAAGCTGCAGGATAAAGCCGATGCCCATGATCGTGCCGAATATGCGCACATAATCGCGCTCATGGCCGGTCATCATCATCACGATACGGGTCGGGCCAGTGGCTGCGTCCGCCAGAAGCCCGACGCTCAGAATGATCAGAATGATATGTCCCTGCGCATAACTTGCGCCAAACAGGGAGAGGATAAGGTCGCCGTAAAACATGAAAGCGATGAATATGCCCACCGAAAAGATAAAGCCCGCCCAGGCGCAAAAGCTAGTCACCGCCTGAGCGCGACGCATTTCCTTGGCGTGATAGTGGCGCGACACCATTGGGGCAATCACCAGAGTAATGGCAAACATGAACAGGGTCATCAGCCCGGCGGTGCGAAATGCATTGAAATAGACCCCAGCGCTTTCAGCGGCAACCATCAGCCCCACAAGCACCACGTCCACATTAAGGGCAGCGGAATCAACCACCGTGCCGACAAGAAACCAGCGCGAAGCCTTGCCACGCTCGGACCAGTAGCTCCCAAGGCCACCAAAACCGATGCCGTTGGCATATCCTTGTCTTTTGCCGACGAAAAACTGCAAGGCCAGCGCAAAGGTGAGTAACACCGCACTCAGCGCCAGCGCCGCAAATCCACTCAGGTCCGCGCCCTGCAGGTAAAGCCACCACACGATACCGGGCACCAGAATGCGCCACAGAATATCGCGCGGCAAAAGCGCCGACCACACCGAACCCTGCGCCCTTAACACCGAAGAACCATATTCCGCCGCCGCCATCGGCAGGATAAGCAGCGCCGCTCCAAACAGATGCAGGAACGCACCCGGATCGGAACCTATCAGCCCCAGCAAAAGCGCAACAAGGGCGAGTACGGCACTAAGCCCGGCACTAGCCAGCAATACCAGCGCCCATCCCGATTTTAGAGCGTTGAGAGCCTTTTGCGGCGCGTTGGCAACCTGTTCTTCCGGCCAGTAGCGCAATATCGCCGTCTGCTGACCCATGGCCGCCCCAATGGCCAGCATGGTGGCCAGCGCAAAACCAAAAGCAAACTGGCCGTAAGCAACTTCCCCCATGGCGCGCGAAAGGGCCACGAACATCAGATAGGTGAGGCCTGCGGTCGCCACCTTGATGAGCAGAGAAACCAGAGATTTCAGCAGTCCCGCCCTTACGACGGATTTGATCTCGGACACTTCTTCTCGCTCTCTTTGGATTGCCGCATGTGGGAAGTAGAATCAAACCCGCCCCCCCAGAGTATGACGCAAACTCGCTACCGAGCCGTTACCAGGGCTTGCCCGCCTGCAAATGGCCAGTGGACATTTGACAAGCCGGCAAACAATCTAGATCAATGCTTGAAGAGGTGATTCTAGTCGAATAAGGGGCCACAATGTCGACGCCAGAGACCGCCACCAAACTCAGAGAACAAGCCTTGGATTATGCCAACTCTCTGAAAGGGGAAAATACCAGCTATTCGCGTTTTTTGACTCACGTCATCAACGCCACCGACGAGCAGGACGCCGCCACCTACAGCACCGAGGAATTCCACGCCATCATGGAGCACTCATTCTCCCATTTTGGCAAGCGCGCTACCGGTGAGCATCTCATCCATATCTGGAAACCTGAGGAGAACGACCCCCGCGGTGTTCAGATTATTGATATTTTCCTGACCGATATGCCCTTCGTTGTTGATTCGGTTCTGGCGGCAGTGCGCGCCATGGGCGGCACCATCCGCATGTTTATCCATCCCATCCTGCCCATAAATTCCGAAACGAAACCCTGGAGTGTCCTTGAAAAACCCGGCGCCGGAATCCGCGCCGAAAGTTTTCTGCAGGTGCATATCGACCCCATCAATGATGAAGTGGCCCTGGCCCGGCTTTATGATGAACTTGATACTGTACTCACCGATGTTCGCCGCACGGTGCGCGGCTGGCGGCCCATGCTTGAGCGCCTCAAAAAACTGATCCAGTCCTACCGGCAAACTCCCCCGGATGTGCCCTCCCCGGTTTTGGCCGAGGTACTGCATTTTCTGGCCTGGCTTGCCGACCACAACTTCACCTTCCTTGGCATGCGCGAATACAAACTGACCGGAGAGGGTGACGACATCAGCCTGAAGCCACTCAAAGGCGGCGGACTTGGAGTCCTGGAAGACCCCAAATTTCTGTTTCTGCGCAGTGGTGCCCAATATGTGGAAATGACCCCGCAGCATGCCGAATTCCTGAAAAAGCCTGAACCCATAATGGTCACCAAGGCCAATGTAAGCTCTCGCGTTCACCGCCGCACCCACATGGATTATGTAGGCATCAAGCTTTATGACAAACACGGTGCTCTGAGCGGAGAATTGCGCATCATTGGCCTGTTCACCTCCATGTCGCTGGCCACACCACACACCGAGGTACCCCTTATCCGGCGCAAGGTCGCCGAAGTCATGCGTCGCTCAAAGCTGGAGCCGGGCAGCCACGCGGGCAAGGCACTGATGGCGGCCCTCGAGAACTACCCCCGCGAGGAATTATTCCAGATCGGGGAAAACCAGCTTTTCGAATTCGCCACCCTGATTGCAGCCCTGCCCGACCGGCCTCGGGTGCGGGTTTTACCCCGCATTGATCGTTTCGATAATTTTGTCTCGGTGCTGCTCTATCTTCCCCGCGATCATTACGACTCAGGGGTCCGGGAACGGGTGGGCGATTATCTGGCCCAAGTCTATGATGGCCGTGTTTCGGCCTATTATCCCCATTTCCCCGAAGGCGAGATGGTGCGCATTCATTTTATTCTGGGACGTAATGGCGGCAAAACCCCCCGCCCCCGTCGCTCCGAACTCGAATCGGTGGTAACCGACCTCATACGCACCTTTGGCGACCGCATGAAAAGTGCCGCCAAGGATCCCTCCTTCGTCGATGACTATCGGGACGCATTTTCCCCCGGATATCAGTCCAACAATACCCATCTGGACGCGCTGGATGATATCGCAATACTCAAATCACTTGCCGGACCCGGCGATATCGCCGTCAACCTGAAAAGTTCGGGCAACGGCGCGGGTGCGCTGGTGCTTAAGGTTTATCACCCGGAGGACCCCATTCCCCTGTCGGCCCGTGTGCCTTTGCTGGAGAATTTCGGGTTTCAGGTTATCGACGAACATTCCTATCTGGTGCGGCCGCGCAATCAGCCTGAAGCCTATGTCCATGAGATGCAGATCGAACTTGCTGATGCCAATGATCTGGACATCGCAAGTCTGGGTGCTCGGCTTGAGCGTTCCATCAAGGCCATCTGGGCAGGAACCGCCGAAAGCGACGGCCTGAACCGGCTGGCAATCTCTGCCGGACTGGAATGGGATGATATTGCTCTATTGCGCTGCCTGTCGCGCTATATGCGCCAGATCGGCATTGCATTTTCCCAGCGCTATGTTTTCACCGCCCTTGATTGCCACGGCGATATTGTGCGCGATCTGGTCAAACTGTTCTATATTTTGCATGACCCCGCTTTTGAAGGCGACCGGGATGCAGAAGCACAAGAGTGCGAAGCCCGCATCGTTGCAGCACTCGAATTGATTACCTCGAGCGACGAAGACCGCATCGTGCGTCATTTCCTCAACCTGATGCAAAGCTCGCTGCGCACCAATTTTTTCCAGAGCGATGATGAAGGCAACCACCGCCCGGCGCTGGCCATCAAGTTTGATTCCGCAAAAATAGACAATCTGCCTGCTCCCCGTCCCTATCGCGAAATTACCGTCTACAGCCCGCGCCTTGAAGGTATTCACCTGCGCGGCGGCGCCATCGCCCGTGGGGGCCTGCGCTGGTCCGACCGCCCCGAAGATTTCCGCACCGAAATTCTGGGGCTGGTCAAAGCCCAGATGACCAAAAATGCCGTGATTGTGCCGGTAGGGGCCAAGGGCGGCTTTGTACCCAAGCAGATGCCCCAGAACCCGGACCGCGAGACCTTCATTGCCGAGGGCACCGCCTGTTACAAGATTTTCATCGGCGCCCTGCTCGATATTACCGATAATCTGGACGGGGATACGGTTATCCCGCCGCAAAATGTGGTGCGTCACGATGGTGATGACCCCTATCTGGTGGTCGCCGCCGACAAGGGCACAGCAACATTTTCCGACATCGCCAACGCTATTTCCGAAGAACGCAATTTCTGGCTCGGGGACGCCTTTGCCTCGGGGGGTCGGTGGGTTACGACCATAAAAAAATGGGCATTACCGCCCGGGGTGCCTGGGAGGCGGTCAAACGCCACTTCCGTGAAATGGACAGGGATATCCAGACATCGCCTTTCACCGCGGCCGGTGTTGGTGACATGTCCGGGGATGTGTTCGGCAATGGCATGTTGCTCTCCAAACAGACCCGGCTGATTGCCGCCTTTGACCACCGGGACATTTTCATCGACCCCGACCCCGATGCCAAAAAGAGCTTTGCCGAGCGCCAGCGCCTGTTCGATATGGGCCGCTCAAGCTGGCAGGACTACGACACAAGCCTGCTCTCAGAAGGCGGCGGCATTTTCCCGCGCTCCTCCAAGACTATCACCCTTTCAAAACAGGCCCGTGAGGCCATTGGTCTTTCAAAAGAGGTGGCAACTCCTCAGGAGGTGATGCAGGCCATCCTCAAGGCCAAAGTCGACCTGCTCTGGTTCGGGGGTATCGGCACCTATGTGCGCAGCACTTCCGAAAGCAACGCCGACGCCGACGACAAGGCTAATGACGCCATCCGTATTACCGGCAAACAAGTCGGCGCCAAAGTCATTGGTGAAGGGGCCAATCTGGGCATAACCCAGCTTGCCCGCATCGAATTTGCCCAGCATGGGGGGTGCGTGGATACTGACGCCATCCACAATTCTGCCGGGGTGAACTCTTCCGACCTTGAAGTGAACATCAAAATCGCCCTTGGCACTCTGGTGCGTGATGGAGTGTGGAGTATTGAGGAGCGCAATGATTTTCTCGCCGATATGACCGATGAGGTTGCCGAACTTTGCTTAAAGAACAACTATCTGCAAACCCTCACCCTGTCGCTGGTCGAGCGCCGGGGCATGGACGAATTCACCGACCTGGTGGGCCTGATGCAATCCCTTGAGGCTGCAGGCGAGCTGGACCGCCCGGTCGAGTTTTTGCCCGATGATGCGGAAATAGCGGAGCGGGCTATCGCCCAGAGGCCCCTGACCCGGCCCGAGGTTTCCATTCTTCTGGCCTATGCCAAAAACACACTTTATGCCGACCTGCTCAAATCTTCGGTGCCCGACGACCCCTATCTGGGCAAAGAGCTCTACCGCTATTTCCCCTCCCATCTTGCAGGAAAACAGCCCCAGACCATCGAAAACCACCGCCTCCGGCGCGAGGTCATCGCCACCGTTCTGGCCAATGCCATGATAAACCGGGGCGGCCCCGCCTATATCCACAAAATGACCACCGCGACCAGTGCCGATGGCGCCCAGGTGGCCTTTGCCTATGCGGCGGCCCGGGACAGTTTTGGCCTGACTGACCTCAACTCTGCCATCGACCTTGAGGATAACAAAATCACCGGCAAGGTGCAGTTGGCCCTTTATGGCGAAGTGCAGACCCTGATGGTTGCTCAGACCCTGTGGTTTTTACGCAATGTTTCTTTTGAATCGGGTCTTTCAACCATTGTTGAGCGCTATGCCAGGGGAATCGAGGAAATCCGTTCAAGCCTGTCTGAGCTGCTGCCCCCCTTTATCGCAAAGAGCGTGGCCAAACAGGCAAAGGGCTTTGAAGAAGGGGGCACCCCCCCAGCTCTGGCCCGCCGGGTTGCTGAACTTTCAGCCCTCACACTGGCCTCTGATATAGTATTGCTGGCCGAGCAGACCGGCGCGCCGGTACGCACAGCGGCCGAGGGTTATTTCGCCGTGCTCGAACGCTTCCGGCTCGGGCGCATAACAGAACAAAGCCATACCATAAAAGTGGCCGACCACTATGACCGCATGGCGCTTGACCGGGCTTTGGCCAACGTCATGCGCGCTCAGCGCGACCTCTCCGAGGACGTGCTGGCAGCAGGGGATGGCCCCATAAAAGAACGCATGCAGGCCTGGGACACAAATTTTGCCGGAGAAATTGCCCGTATCGAAAAAATGGTCACCGAGTTGACCGAAGGCGAACTCTCCGTCTCCCGCCTTTCGGTCGCTGCCGGCCTGCTTTCGGATTTGGCAAGGCACTAACACCGGAGGCAAGGCACTAACACTGGAGGCAAGGCTTGGCCGGATTTGTCACCCCCTTTGTGGTCATGGCACTGGCCTATCTGGGTGTTGTGCTCTGGGTGAACAGAAACCGGCCTCCCGGCGACGAAATTTCTGTTTTGAAACACCCCTCAGGACTTGCGCAACATGTGGGCGCGTCCCTTGATATTACTGTCTGGAACGTCGGTTATGCCGGACTTGGCAAGGGTTCGGACTTTATAACCGATGGCGGCAAAAGCCGGTTTCCACCCTCAAGAAAAGCGGTTGCTGACAATCTCAACGCCATCATTGAGACCCTGTCCCAAACAAGGGCCGACCTGTTTCTGCTTCAGGAGGTTTCGGACCGGAGTCCCCTGAGTTTCTGGCATCCGGTTCGCACCCGCATCATTGAGAGTTTGTCCCAACGGGTAGCCTTCTTCCGCTCCGACATTTCCAGCCGGGGATTGCCCTTCCCCATAAGAATAGTTCACGGAACACTGACCCTCTCGAATGCCATACCGGTTTCAACGCAAGTGGTGAAACTTCCGGCGGAGCCCACCTTCCTTGGTGGAACAATCAAGCGCAATTATGGATTGCTGGTCACCCGCTTTGCCATTGAAAATCTTGAGACCCGGTGGGTGATAGCCAACCTGCATCTGGCTGCCTTTGACCCTGAAGGCGCCACCCGCTTCAAACAGCTCGAAGCGGTTTTTGATTTCGCCAGACACGAATATGAACAGGGAAATTATGTGGTGTTGGGTGGCGACTGGAACCTTGCCCTTGCAAAAAGCAACTTCCCGCACACCACAGATATCAAGCAGCTTTTCTGGCTGGTGGACTTCCCGGAAGATAAGCTTCCCCCGGGCTGGAAAATTGCCTGCGACAAAACCCGGCCCACGGTGCGCACCAACTACCAGCCCTATGTTAAGGACGAAAACTACACCGCCATCATTGACGGGTTTATCGTCTCCCCCAACGTCACCATCAACAAGGTCACCACCACCGACACCGGTTTTGAACACACCGACCATATGCCCGTTTCAGCAAGCTTCTCGACAAAGCCGCAAGAGGGTCTAAAGTAAACCCGGATAGCGGAGGGGACAAATTCTATGCGTGAGACCAAAACTTCAAAAAAGGGGGTATTTTCCTGGATGCTGTTTGACTGGGCCGCCCAGCCCTTTCACACGCTTCTCATCACTTTTATTTTCGCCCCCTATTTTGTTGCAAAAGTTGTGTCCAACCCATGGGCGGAAGGAGAATATGCGGGCGATACCATTCTGGAAGGTGTCCAGAAAATTCCCGATGCCGTCTATGGACAGCAACTCTGGGGGCAGGCTCTGGGAATCGGGGGCATTTTCATCGCCCTGATGGCCCCTTTTCTTGGGGCCATGGCCGACGCCACCGGCCCGCGCAAACCCTGGATTGCAGTTTTTTCCTTCGCCGTCATCGCCGGAACAGCGCTGTTATGGCTGGCTACACCGGACGGAAACGCGCCGGTGACCCTGATTCTGCTCGCCTTTGTTCTGGCTCTCATCGGCATTGAATTTTCCACCGTCTTCACCAACTCCATGATGCCCTCCCTGGTTCCCCGCTCCGAAATGGGTAAACTTTCGGGTTCGGGCTGGGCGCTCGGTTACATAGGGGGCATCCTCGCCCTGATTGTCGTGCTCGGTTTCATGGTCGCCGACCCGGTATCAAACAAAACCCTGCTCGGCTTCACCCCCGCTTTTGGCCTTGACGCCACCCAATATGAGGGGGAGCGGGCCACCGGGCCGCTGACCGCAATCTGGTATCTGGTCTTTATTCTACCGCTTTTTTTGTTCACCCCGGATACTCCAAAACGCCCCGGGCAGACAAATGCGGTAAAAACCGCCCTTAAAAACCTCTGGGAAACCATCCGCCAACTTCCCGCCCGCAGGTCCTATTTGTCGTTTCTCATCACCTCGATGTTTTACCGCGACGGGCTCAACGGGCTGTTTATGTTTGGCGGCATTTATGCCGCCGGCGTTCTGGGCATGAGCACAACCCAACTCGGCATTTTTGGCATTCTGGCCGCTCTTGCCGGAGCCATCGGCGCATTTGCCGGAGGCAGGCTGGACGCAAGGTTCGGACCAAAAACCGTGGTCTTCTGGTCATGCTGGCTGTTGTTCATCGCCGGAACCATCATTGTCTCGTCCACCCCGCAAAGCATTTTGTTTGTTGTGCCTGTCACTTCGGGCAGTACACCCCTGATTGTATTTTATATTGCCGGCTCGCTGATTGGAGCGGCGGGCGGCGCTTTGCAGGCAGCCTCACGCACCCTTCTGGTCGATCAGGTGGAAGAAAGCGAAGCTACCGAAGCCTTTGGTCTTTATGCCCTGACCGGGCGGGCCACTTCGTTTATCGCCCCGCTTTCGATTGCCGCGGTAACCGCCGCCACCCAGAGCCAGCGCATCGGCATCACCCCCATTTTGGTGTTGATTGCCTTGGGTGCCCTGGGGCTGTTTTGGGTGAAAGAGAGAAAAGGGGGGTAAAGCATCAGTGCCGGAAGTGGCGCATGCCGGTAAACACCATGGCAATGCCCGCCTTGTCGGCAGCGGCAATCACTTCCTCGTCACGGATTGAGCCTCCGGGCTGAATAACTGCCGTTGCCCCCGCCCTGATCGCTGCAACCAAACCATCGGCAAAGGGAAAAAATGCGTCCGAGGCAACGACCGAGCCAACGCTGAGCGCCTGCTTCTGCCCCAGTGCTTTTGCCGCTTCTTTGGATTTGCGGTGCGCAACAAGTGTTGAATCAAGTCGGCTCATCTGGCCGGCGCCAATGCCCACACTCGCCCCGTCTTTGACATAAACAATGGCATTGGATTTTACATGCTTGGCAATGATGGCAGCCAGGCGCAAATCAGCCATCTCTTTTTTACTGGGCGCGCGCTTGGTCACTGTCCTGAGTTCGCAATCATCCACATTGCGATTGTCTCTGCTTTGCACCAGCAGTCCCCCGGAAACGGAACGCACATCTAAAGCCTCGCTCTTGCGGTCGGCAAGGCCACCGCTGAGCAGAAGGCGCAGGTTCTTCTTTGTTTCAAAAACTGCCAACGCCCCGGGGCTGGCGGAAGGCGCAATGATAACTTCGGTGAACACTTTGATGATTTCCTCGGCCAGCGAGGTGTTGATATGCCCGTTCAAGGCGATAACGCCGCCAAACGCGCTCACCGGATCACAAGCCAGAGCTTTTTGATATGCCGATATCAGGTCATCTCCAAGACCCACACCGCAGGGATTGGCATGTTTGATTATCGCCACTGCCGCGCACTGTTCCGGATCAAATTCACTGATCAGCTCAAAGGCAGCGTCCGTATCGTTGATATTGTTGTAGGAAAGCTGTTTTCCCTGCACCTGCTCGGCGCTGGCCACGCCCGGTCGGGAGGCCCCTTGCGTGTAAAATGCCGCCCACTGGTGGGGGTTTTCTCCGTACCGCATGACCTGTTGCAGCCTGCCCGAAACCGAGCGCCAGGGCAGGTCGGGATAGTCAAGGCTCCGGGAAAACCAGTTTGACACCGCTCCGTCATAAGCCGCAGTGCGGGCATAGGCTTTTGCTGCCAGCTTCTGACGCACATCAAAGGGAATCTGACCCTCATCCTTGATGTGAGTGGCAACCATATCATAATCATCCGGGTCAACAATCACACTGACATCGCGATGATTCTTTGCCGCAGAACGGATCATTGCCGGCCCGCCAATATCTATGTTTTCAATAATTTCATCATAGTCCGCACCCGCTGCCACCTTTGCCTCAAAGGGATAGAGATTGACCACTACCATATCAATGACAGGGATCTGGTGAATACGCATGGCGCTTTTGTGATTTTCATTGTCCCGCACCGCAAGAATGCCCCCATGCACTTTGGGGTGCAGGGTTTTGACCCGTCCATCCATCATCTCGGGCGAGCCGGTCAATTCACTGATATCGATGACGGCAATATCGCTGTCTTCAAGCAGCTTTCGTGTGCCCCCGGTTGAGACAATCTCGACCCCTGCCGAAGCAAGGGAACGTGCAAAATCTTCAAGGCCCCGCTTGTCCGAAACCGAAACCAGCGCCCGCCGAACCGCGCACTTTCCGCCGTCTCTGTTCATAAACTCACCTCTTTACCGGGTAATTTCCAGTGCTCGCTAGCACGTCAGATGAGCTTGGGGAACCAAAAGCCCACCCAATTCGCAAGAAATAAATTTTTTGTGCTTTTTCGTGCCCAAAGCCTATTGCCGGGTGAAAATCCAGGCAATTTCCGCTCCCGGCACTACTGGCGTTTCCAGTACAATCTGCTGGGTGCGATAAAATCCGATATGGGCTGACTGGCGCACGCTCTGCTCGATGCGGGCCCGGCTGCCTTCCCACAGAAAAGTCCATGTTGTCCCCGACTTCAGCCGGATATGGATGATTTCTTCCTCTCCGATACGCTCAGCCACCGCCCCCGCAGCCAGATGGAAGCGCTGTATGAGGTTTCCCGAGAACTTGCGCCGCCCGCCCGGAGCACTCATCTTATCCTGACCAACCAGTGTTGCACCCGACGACATCAGGCTTACCCGCCGCTCTATCTCGATGCCAAAGCGTGACCGGAAAGCGCCGGTGCGGGCAATAATCTCCGGCTCAATACGGCCAACTTCAATTTTTGGCTTGTCGCCGAAGGAAAAAAGCGCTCCTTGCCCCCCGAACCGGGCAGAGGACTGATCGTCAACTGTGGGCCCGGAATGGGCTGCTCCCTGCCGGAACAGGTCCTTTGATTCTGCCAACTCGTCGGGCGCCGGCCCGCAACTGCCCACAATCAGCTCCCGCCCGTGACTGAACTCAAAAGCCAGAGCACTGGCATGAGCGTTCCCGGCAAAAGCCGCATCGGGCACAACTCCACTGTCAAGCACAACAACACTGTCCCCCTCAAGGATCACCCCGTACCCCGAAACAAGCGCATTGCCATTGCGTCTGGCTGTTCCTTGTGTTTGCACCGCAAACATCAACTCCACCGGAATTTGCCCGCACCCGTTGAAATAGGCAGGCTGTCCGGTACTCAGGGTGACACTATCCAGCGCCAGATGCATTTTATCGATCAAACCTCCAAGCCGGCGTACCAGCTCGCCTGAAATCTGGGACAGGGTTAAACGCAGCGACACCAGCTCAGTGAGCACCAGCAGGTGCAGGGCAGCGTTGCGCGACCGATGGAACCCGTCCTCATTCAGATGGTTTTCAAGAACATTGCACAGGCTTTCCGTGGCTTGGGCAACCTGGATTTGCGAACTTCCATCACTCAGAGCAATCCCCACAGGCAGCATGGCGGCCATCAACTCATCCAGAGGATCAAGGGCAAATGGCCCTCGCAAGCGTGCTGACTGCACCTGCATGGCAATTGAATGAGATATGGTTTTAATCTGCTCGCGGCTTGCCCCTTCCTCCAGCAGATTGAAGTGGCGTAGCCAATTCATAACCCGCAAGCCGGTGAGCGCCAGCCCCCAAGTGTTTTTGTCATACTCTGAATTGCGCCCGATCCAGTCCAGCACTAATGTGCGTGCAAACTGGCGTTCCCCCTCGTCCCTGGCGTCCCGGAAATGGCGTAGCCAGGAAAACCCATGCAGCTCATTGTGCCAGGCCGCATGCTCAGTATCAAAGCTGAAAGGGGAAACACCCCCCGTGTCCACCAGCTTGGAGGCCAGCAGATAACGTCCGTGCATCATTTCACGCACGGTTTCACGGTCCGTGGGACGGTATTCCCTCAGCGCTGCATTGTATTCAGTTTGAGACAGACCACTCCACGTCCAGCTTATCAAAGGAGACGTGACCAGACCATCAGCAATGAGACAAGCAGTTCGCCAACCTCGAAACCACACTAGATTGAGCACACGTTTTCCTTAAAGCCCCCCAAGGACAACAAACCTCTGAAATCAGAACTAACCAGTTGCAGAGGTCAAAAACCACCATGACCTGAAAATATAGTCAATTTTACGAGTATTTGAAGGATTAGACCTTGCGAAACCGCGCAATAAAAAAACCATCCAGACGCCCGTTTCCGCCCCCGCTATTTTCGACACCGGACACCCCAACACCCGGATGCGTCCGCAAGAACCCCTCAGGCCCAATGTTCCCTTTTAGCGCATCGGGCACGTTTGCGCCCGCAGGGTCGGCTTTCAAGTGTGGATAATTGTGCAAAACCCATGCCCCTTGCGCTTCTCCCTCCTCTTTTTGCAGAGAACAGGTGCAATAGACCAGCACACCGCCCTCGGCCAGATTGCCAATGGCGTTGGCCAGCATGGCGCGCTGAAGTTTCACCCGCCCCGCAATATCCTGTTGCCTGCGATGCCAGAGTACTTCGGGATGACGCCGGAAGGTTCCGGTAGCTGAACAGGGTGCGTCGAGCAAAATACCGTCAAACTTCTGCGGCGCTGTGAAAGTGGCGGCATCACCCTGAACCAGTTCCGCCCCATAATTGAGGCGGGTGAGGTTTTCTTCCAGACGCTCAAGACGACTTTTATCATTGTCCAATGCTGTAACCTTGTAGCCGGCCTTGGTCAGTTGCGCGGTTTTGCCCCCCGGAGCGGCGCACATATCCAGAACCCGCGTCCCGGCGGGCAAACCAAGCTGGCGGGCGGGCAGAGCGGCGGCCGCATCCTGCACCCACCAGCGCCCTTCTGCAAACCCGGGCAGTTGGGCAACCGGCCGGTCGCGTTCAGCAATGCGCACACTGTCGGCAAAAAGCCTTGAGGCCCCCAATGCTTCAATGAGGGCCGGATCGTTTTCTTTCAGTGTCAGGTCAAGGGGCGCGCCGGCCAGCAGGGCCTCGCCAAACCGGTTCAGATTCTTGGCCCCATAACGCGCGCTCCAGTCTTTTTGCAGCCAGCCCGGAAACAGCAATGACAAATCCAGCGCCTGCCACTTTTTCGCCTCGCGCTGGGCCTGACGCAGAACACCGTTGAGCAGCCGGTCAAAACGCGCCGCCCGCCTGTCCGTGCGCACCGCCTCCACCGACAGGTGCAAGGCGCTGTGCGCTGCCTGGTCCGGCATGAACAATAATTGGCTCAACCCCAGCCGCAGCACGGCTTCGAACAGGCCGGAACGCGCCGGAACGCCACGAGCGAGCAAGGCAGATATTATCTGGTTTAGATGCCCCTGCCGCCTGAGAGTAACAGTCACCAGACGATTGGCCAGCGCCCGGTCACGCGCATCGGCAAGGTCCGCTTCGGTGAGGGGGACAAACGGGGAGCCTTTGAGCACATCGGCCAGCGTTTTTACCGCCAGAAGGCGCACTGCCAGTCCAGGGTGCTGAACTGACAATGATGCGTTTTTTGGGCTCATGCCTGTTCTTGTCTCGATTTATTGGATAACACACATGAAGGTCAGGCAATCGGGAGAAGTTCATGCCGCCACCAGCACGCTCAGACAAATCCGGCTCCAGCCCAAAAGTCAACTTAAACGAAAAAAAACGAGTGGCCCATGCCAGAAAGGCGCTTTTGGAAGCTGAGGAACGCCATAAACGCCTGAAGGAAAAGGTCCAGTCCCGCGCGCCCGAGCACAATGGCCCCAAGGGCCCCGACCCGGCCCGCTATGGGGACTGGGAGGTCAGGGGAATTGCCAGTGATTTTTAAATCCTGAAAGTTTAGCCGAACAGGCCGATGACAATGCCCTGCACGATGACCACGCCCAGCAGATAACCCCCGTCAATCAGGGTGAGTGCCCAGCTCATGTTCTGGTAGCGATGATTGATGACCATGGTGGTGATGGAAAAACCGGCCCATAGCATGATGCCCACGCTGACCGCGTTGGTGACATCGGTAACCCCGCCCATGAGAGCCGGCGTCAGGACGACAATGAAATAGGCCATCACCAATTGGCAAATCGCAGCAAACACGAATGGCAGGGCACTGCCGCCCGAGCCCATGAGTTCTTTTTCTTTTTTGCCCGTGGCTGCAAACCACTGCTTGGCGAGAACCATATACCAGCCCATGCCCAGAGCCATGGAGGCCACCATCGCCAGAACCACGGAGACCCAGTTTACGCTCAAACTCAGCATTTTATTTTCCCTCGTTTTTTGGCGCAGAGGCCCGCATGCCCCTGCGACAATTTATACCTTAGTTCATGAGCCAAGGCCACCCATCTGGCAAACCTGGTTCCATTCCGCTTCGGTCACCGGTTGCACCGAAAGACGCGAATTTTTGACCAGAACCATTTCCGACAATGCAGGTTCGGCCTTTATCTGGTCCAGCGTTACCGGGCTGGCAAGAGGTTCCACAGCCTCCACATCAACGCATTCCCAGCGCGCATCATCGGTGGTTGTATCAGGATGGCAGGCAGCGGCGACGCGCACAATGCCCACCACCTGTTTTTCGTTCACCGAATGATAAAAGAAACCAAGCTCCCCCACTTTCATGAGCCGCATATTGTTGCGGGCCTGATAGTTGCGCACCCCGTCCCACTGCTCGGGGCCGCCCTTGTTCATCTGGTCCTGCCAACTCCAGGTGCTGGGTTCTGATTTGAACAGCCAGTAAGCCATTTCTAGCGCCCTTCTTTGTTGTTTATCGCCCATTTCCAAGCGCGGATTTGCACCCTCTCAAACAGTCCGGCAAGAGTATAGGGGTCTTGCGCCGCAAAAGCCTCTGCTTCGGCGATATTGTCAGCTTCAATCACCACAAGCGAGCCATCCGGCTCTTGGTTCCCGTCCAGAAACGGCCCGGCAAATACCAACCCTCCGCCCAGGGTTTCAAGATAGGTCAGATGTTCGGGGCGGGTCTTGAGGCGTGTGGCAAGCATTCCCGGTTTATCAGTCGCAATAATGGCGAACAGCATGGACTTTATCCTTCTTCTTTGAGAGGCCGCTTCATCAGCGCCTCAACAATATCGGAGATTTTGCGTTCTCTCTCAAGCAGCCGGTTGACCGCATCAATCAGCGGGGTTTCAGCATCGTGTTGTTCGGCGATGGCTTTGGCCACCGGGGCGCTCGCCACCCCTTCGGCCAGTCCCATGCCAATAGCAAGCAGATATTCAACCGAACGCCCCCGCCCCAGTTCCAGCCCGAACTGGTAGTTGCGTGACTGAAACGAGGTGCAGCTCAGGGTGAGGTCGCCAAGACCGGCCAGCCCGCCCGCAGTACTGGCAGCCCCGCCAAGTTTTATAATGAGCCTGCCCATTTCCGCATGGGCGCGGCCAATCAGTGCCGAGCGGGCGGAAAGCCCCAGACCCGCTCCCTCCACCGCACCGCAGGCCAGCGCATAGACGTTCTTGAGCCCCCCCGCCAACTGCACCCCCAGCGGGTCAAAAGAGGCGTAGGGGCGAAACCGGGCGCCAGCCAGCCTGTGAATGGCATTGTGGACCGCACCCCGGTTCTCCCCGGCCAGCGTCACCGCCGTGGGGCGACCCGCCACCACATCAACGGCAAAACTTGGACCCGACAAAACCAGAGGAATTGCTTCGGGCCAGTGGGCAAGAACAATCTCGCTTTGCAGGGCCAGCGTCTGTTTTTCAAAGCCCTTGGCGGTGAGAATAACCGGAATATTTTTCTTCAAGTCATCGGGGATTGATTTGACAACGCTGCGGGTCTGCTGGGCCGGAACTGCCAGCAAAACAAGGCTTGCGCCGGCCAATGCGCCCATATCAGTGCTGGCGGCAATGCGTTTTGAAAGCGCCTGCGCGCCCAGATAGCGCTGATTGGTATGACTGGCATTGATTTCGGCGGCTATCTTTTTGTCGCGCCCGATAAGGGTGACATCATTGCCGCCAAGAGCTGCGACCTGGGCCAGTGCACTGCCCCAGGCCCCGGCACCAATAACGCATATTTTCCCGTCACCGGGTTCAGATTTATTGTGGCTTGGGTTTGTCATTTCACACCCACCGCCATGCTTTTGTCATCAAGCGGCCAGCGGGCGCGCGCTGCCATATCCAGTTCGTCAACCGCGCCAAACACAAGACGCTCGGCTCCGGCCCAGGCCACCATCGCCCCGTTGTCGGTGCACAGATATGCCGGAGGCACCACCAACCTGCCATCGGCCCTGGCAGCAACATCTTCAAGAACCGCTGCAATCGCCTGGTTGGCGGCAACACCGCCCGCAACCACCAGCTTTTTTTTGTATCCGGGAAACTCCCGTCCAAACCGCTCAAGCGCCGCCGCCGCGCGGCTGGAAACAATGTCGGTCACGCTATGCTGAAACCCGGCGCAAATGTCGGCAATGTCGTCCTCACCAAGGGGCGCGATTTTCTCCGCTTGAAGCCGCACCGCGGTTTTCAGGCCGGAAAACGAAAAATCCAGCCGGTCCTGATTAAGCAGCGGGCGGGGGAATTTGAAGCGGGTGGCATCCCCGGCCTTTGCTGCTTCCTCAACCGCCGGGCCGCCGGGATGGCCAAGCGAAAGCATCTTGGCCACCTTGTCAAAAGCCTCCCCCAGCGCATCATCGATTGTCGTGCCCCAGAGCGCATAATCCCCCACCCCGCGTACCGCGACGAACTGGGTATGCCCGCCCGAAACCAGCAGCAGCAGATAGGGAAAGGCGATATTGTCGGTAAGCCGCGCTGTCAGCGCATGGGCTTCCAGATGATTGACCCCGATGAGGGGTTTACCAAGCGCCGCCGCCAGCGCCTTGGCGGTAGTCAGACCCACCAGAACCCCCCCGATGAGACCCGGCCCCGCCGTTGCCGCTACAGCATCAATCTTGGAAAGCTCGAGGCCAGCCTCTTGCAGAGCACGGGCCACAATATCATCCAGATGCACCACATGAGCCCGCGCCGCCAGTTCCGGCACCACCCCCCCATAGGGCTGATGTTCCCCGATTTGCGAGCGCACAATGTTGGAGAGAATTTTCCCCAAGCCATCACTGTCACGCAACACAACAGAAGCCGCGGTTTCATCGCAACTGGTTTCAATACCCAAAACATGTGAAGGCGCTTGCTTGTTCATGGCTAGGCTGTATCAACGAATTGTGGAAACTTCCAGCTAAACGGGACAGCACCAAATTGCAATCTGAACAAACCACCCCTTTTTTGCGCATCGGCACCCGGGGTTCGCCGCTGGCGCTGGTACAGGCCCGCCATGTGCGCACCCTGTTGGCCAAAGAACACGCCATTGAGGAATCCGAAATTGAAATAATTGTTATCAAGACCGATGGCGACCGGACCCAGAGCGAAAACCTTTCCCTGAAGGACATTGGCGGCAAGGGGCTGTTTTCCAAGGAAATTGAAGCCGCCCTGCTCGCTGGATATGTCGATATCGGAGTGCACAGCGCCAAGGATATGGCAACAAAACTTCCCGAAGGTCTGGAGATGGAGGTCTATCTGGAGCGCGAAGACATCAGGGATGCCTTTATCTGCCACTGTGCCAGCACCCTTGAGGAACTGGCACAGGGCGCAACATTGGGCACATCGTCCCTGCGCCGGGCCGCGCAGTTGCGCCATTTCCGCCCCGACTTCAAAATCATCGAGTTTCGCGGAAATGTGGACACACGGCTGCAAAAGCTGGCGCACGGTATTGCTGATGCCACACTTTTGGCGGTGGCCGGTCTTAACCGGCTGGGCAAGTCGGATGCCGCCACCGGCCTGCTCGACCCTGAAACCTTTCCCCCCGCTCCCGCGCAAGGGGCCATCGGGATTGAGACCCGCACCGGTGACAAAAGAACCCGCAACCTTTTGACGCCCCTCAACCACAGGGAGACTAACGAAGCCATTATCGCCGAACGCGCCATGCTGGCCACGCTTGACGGTTCCTGCCGCACCCCCATTGGGGTGCTGACCCGGCGACAGGGGGTGCAACTTCTAATGAGCGCCCAGGTGCTCAGCCCCGACGGGGTGCAGTGTTTTGCCGAGCAAATCCAGGGCACTGCAAATGAGGCACCAAAGCTGGGTCGGGAACTGGGTAAAAAACTCATTTCCGCCGCCGGGGAGGATTTCATGGCCCGGCTCAGGGAAAGCCGGGATATTTGAATGGCAAAGCTGCTCATCACCCGGCCCGAACCGGACAACAGACACACCGCAAAACTTCTGGCGGCACAAAATATCCAAAGTGAACTGCTGCCATTGCTGAGTTTTACGGTTCTGGATGTGCAGCTTCCAGATATTGCGGGTTTTGCCGCTCTTGCCGTGACCAGCGCCAACACCATCCGCGCCCTTGAGGCTTTTGACAAAATCCCCTCTCTTTCTCATCTGCCCCTGTTCGCGGTTGGAGAAAAGACCGCTGAAGCTGCGCTGGCCGCCGGTTTCACCTCCGTCAGTACCGCAGGCAATTCGGTTGAAAGTCTGGCTGAACTCATTGCCGGGGCAAATCCATCCGGCCCCTTGTTCTATCCGGCGGCCCGCAACCGCTCTGGCAACCTCGCGGCCCTGCTTGAAGTCAACAATATCGAAGTGACCACTATCCCCCTCTATGCGATGGAAGCCAGAATGAATCTGAGTTCTGGAGAAACGGCTATGCTCAAGGACAGTTCCCTTGCTGGCATCCTGTTCTATTCCGCCCGTACCGCTCAAACCTTTGTTGAGCTTGCTGGCACTTGCGGGTTGGACATCATCAGGCAAACACCCGCCCTGTGCCTGTCGCCTAACGCCGCAAAACCCCTCATCAGGGCCGGGTTTGAAGTGATTCACATTGCAGATGCGCCAAATGAACAGGCAATGATGGCTTTGGCCTTGTCTTTTACCCGTTCGAAACGCAAATAATGCAGGATGGATGAAGGCCTAAGTCGAGGAAGGACCAACAAGCGATGGCAACGCGCAAAAGCGGACCGGTAAAACCTCCGACTCTGGACCTGAAGGCCCGCAAAAATCCAACCTCGAAATCTTCGCCGCGCAAGCCCCGCGCCAAAACAGCTGCGCCCAAATCTGGTGCTGGAAAACCGGGAGCCGCACCTCAAGGCAAAGAGCAGACCGCCAGCGGGGTTAAGACTGAAAAGCCGGCAAACCTGGATGCGCCAAAACCTGCCGCGTCAAGCACTGCTGCGCCGGGCACCGCTTCTTCGGGCGCAAGCGAGGAAAAATCCGGGCTCCGGCCCCCCTCATTACCTTCCGATATCACCCTGACCCCGCTGGTTGCGGCACTCATCGGCATGGTTGGCGGCGCGGCGCTGGGTGCTCTTCTTGTCATCGCCCTGCTCGCCACCGGCCTGCTCCGGCCATTGCTGGAACAACCACAAGACCCTGCAATTGACCAACTGGCCTCTCAGGTCACCATCAATCAGGAGGGCATCAGCGAAAGCCTGGTCGGCTTTAAGGCCCTGAACGACCAGGTGAGCTCCCTTAACCAGATTATCGACCAGCAGACAGACCTGTTGCAAGGCGGGCTGGAAACACAGCGCCAGGAAGTAAACGCAACGCTGGAACAGGTGGCAGCACAACAAGCAGAATTGCAAGGCGAGCTTCAAACCTTGCTCAATGCCCCCCAGCCCGAACCCCCAGCACCTTTTGACCCTTCATTGCTGGAGCAGAGCATTGCCGAACTCAGCGCCCGTCTCGAAGCCATTGCAGCGGGAGCCTCCACCGATGAGGCGCAAATATTTGCTGACGAGATGGCTGAAATTCGTGATGCTCTGAACCAACTTGAAACGCTGAACCAGAGTCTTGATGCCCTTTCATCTGACTTGCAGGAGAACCGGCAGGCAGTTTCAAACGCCCGTGAAGCAGCCGCTCAGGCCTTAACGCTGGCCGAGGGAAACGCCGAAGAGCTCACCCGCCTTGCAGCGCTCGTGCAGTCCCAGGCCGCTGCCCCCGCGCCGGTTGCCGTCGCGCCCTCATCAGTGCAAATTCCACTTGCCCTGATGGGCCTCGATGCCGCATTGAATAGTGGTCGCCCCTTTGAAGGGGAGCTGCAGGCTCTTGGTGCCATTCTGCCCGAGCTTGAAATTCCACAACATTTGAATGAAATCTCTTCCAGGGGCCTGCTCAGACCAAATGAGCTGGTTTCCCGGTTCAACGCCGCCCTGCCTGACATGCTCGCGGCCAGACCCTTAAATCCCGATGCAGGCTGGCGGGACAATCTCTGGGAGCGTATCAAATCACTTCTTGCCCTGCGCCCCACGGGTGAAACCAAGGGCAACAGCGTGGAAGCGCTGGTTGCCAACACAGAAGCGGCGGTCAATCGCCTCGATTTTGCCGCAGCCAGCGAAGCGCTCAGTCAATTGCCCCCGCCCATGCGCCTTGTCATTGCCGACCTTGCCCTCCAGTTTGAAGCCAGAGCCGATTTGGATAATTTGGTGGCCAAAGCGCGCGCTGCAGCCCTTGTCGGTCCGGCGTCAGGCGAGGCTGCACAGTGATAAGGCTCATTGTCTATATCGGGCTTTCACTGGTCCTGACGCTTGGCATCGCCTGGCTGATTGCCACCCCCGGCACCATCCAGATTGACGTGGGCAGCTATCGCCTGCAACCGGGCATCGGTCTTAGCGCCATTGCCCTCGTTCTGGTGATTGTTGGCGCTGTATTCTTCTGGTCTCTTATCAAAAGACTGTTGTCAGCGCCCCGCATGCTGGCAAAAAGAGCCGCCCGCAAAAGCCGGGACAAAGGCGTGGACGCCCTCTCAGATGGCTTCATCGCCCTGCAGGCCGGAGACGCGGAAAAAGCACGCAGACTGGCCCGGGACGCCAGAAACCGCCTGCCCAAAAGCGCTGCCGCCCATCTGTTGCAGGCCCGTGCCGAACTGGCCCTTGGCCAATGGGGCTCGGCCCGTGAACATTACCGCGCCCTCATTGACAATCCCAAAACCGCGCTTGCGGCTCTTTCAGGGCTTTATGAGCAGGCCCGGGCCCAGAACCGTGAAGATGCCGCGCTGACCTTTGCCCACAAGGCCCATGCGCTGGCCCCGGCACTGACCTGGGCCGGGGAAGCGATTTTTAACGACATCACCCGGCGCGGCGACTGGTCAGCGGGGCTTGAGATGGTCGAAGCGACCCCGGCCACTTCAAAGGAGGAGAGGGCCAAAAAGAAGCGCAAACAGGCGGTGCTGCACACAGCGATTGCCGCTGATACTGAAAACAGCGCGCCCCTGGTTGCCTTGGAGCATACAAGGCTGGCTTTGAAGCTGGTGCCCGATTTTGTTCCCGCCGCCCTGATTGCGGCCCGCATTCATTCCTCGCGCGCAGAAACCCGCAAAAGTACTTCCCTGTTGCGCCGGGTATGGCGGGCCAATCACCACCCTCATGTGGCAACCCTGTTTGCCAGTGCCCAGCCTGGCATTTCCCCCACCGAACGTCTCAAGCGCCTGCGCGAACTTGTACCCATGCCCCCTCCCGATGCGCAATCGGCCATCGTGCTGGCCCGGATAGCCATTGAAGCTCAGGAGTGGAGTGCCGCCCGTAACGCGCTGGCCAATTTTGCTTCGGCAAACCCCTCTCAGGACACCTGCGTGGCCATGGCCCGGATTGAAGAGGGACAGAATGATGATTTCGGCCGCGCCCGCCAGTGGCTGGCCCGGGCGGTCACCGCGCCAAGAGACCCGGTCTGGACTGCCGATGGTGTCACAGCCCAGGAGTGGGCCCCGGTCTCCCCGGTTTCAGGAAAGCTGGACGCCTTTGAATGGAAAGTGCCCACCAACGCCGTGGCTCTGTCGGACGATGCTCATATGAACGGCTTTGAAGACGAAAACCTGAAGGAAACACAGGATGCAACACTGTTGGAAGATACACCCCCATCCAAAGAGCCCGACACAGAAAATGAGGTAGCACAGGTAGAAGAAGAGAAAAAACCTGTTCCCGCCATAGAGCAGAAAAGCGCGGGTGACTGAGCGCGCCTGACCGCTTTTGGCCCCTTGCGCGCACGCGCCTCTCTCTTTATGAAAAGCGCCAGTTAATTTCTGAAACTTTTGGCACCGGACTTTTGGAGCCAAAACAAGTGCCGCATTAGCTCAGTTGGTAGAGCACATCATTCGTAATGATGGGGTCGGGTGTTCAAATCACCCATGCGGCACCATTTATATGTCTCGCGCTAATTCGCATTTGTTTTCGCTTCACCTTACCTGAAAACCGGCAGCCCCTTTTCAGGGCTCAGCTGCTGCTCATGCTGCGATGGGCACCGCACGAGTGGCGGCTCGCGTTGAAACTCGCAGGGTACGTTCAAGGTTTCTCCTTCAAAGCGCACCAAAAATACATTTCAGGTCACTTTCGTTGTCGCGGCCTTCAAACAACCAAACTCATCAACAGATAGCTCGCTATACCAAACAGAGAAAGCAGGCTAAGGCTCATGAACACCCCTCGGGCGCTGTCATTCCCGGAAAGATAGCTGTATGTGTAACCGAGCCGGGCAACCGCGAAACCTATAATCCAGGCTTGTGCGGCAATGTTTGCTGGCGATACGAACGCAAAGATGAAGGCCAAAAAGACAAAATAGACGGCATTTTCAGTTGTGTTGCGATGCGTATTGTGTCTTCGCTCAAGCTCGCGCAATCCTTCTTCAGATACTGAATTCCGACTGGTTCCGCTTGCTGTCCACTCTTCCGGAGTTGCATACATTTTATACCGGGCGCGGGCCAGCTCCGTGCTGGTCATTAGCCAGGTATGGTTGATGACCAATAGGGCAGCAGAAAGCATCACAGAGAAAATATATTCAACAGAAGGAAGAGCAATGACCGGCGCTTTTACGCCAAAAACAAACCAGTTAAGAACAACACCTATCAGCAATATGGCAAATGGATAGGCCAGGATAAGTGTGATGGCTCGCTGGATTTTTGCCTCTTTCTCAGCCATGATAATCTATAGACCTCCAATTTTTAAGATACCTGACCTGTCCCCTCAGGTCAGGAACTCACAAACAGGCATGTGGTGACTTTTTCTTAACCATCAACCGCATCAAGCACGTTTGCAAACGATTCTTCAGGATCAATCTCAAGCACCCATGCAAAGGCAATCGGTTCTGCAGTATTAAGACACAGCAGACCGGTACTCTGAAATACACTGTTCATGGCGATGACATGGGGAAGCTATCGACTATTTCCCCCTGACGGTCCATCCATATTGCCCCAGCCAATGGCGACTTCACCCAAGCACGGCCAAACTCCGCCCTTATATGTCTGAACGACCCTCACCTTTTGTCGTAATAGAGCCCCACCACATGCTCGGCCTGGGCGAAAAACAGCCAGCGCGAGACGAACAGCCCGGCCATATGGGAGAGCACGGCAATTGCTGCCATATAGTGGTTGGTTGGCAGTAGGGTCAGAATGGCCACCGGTACCAGCCCCATCAGAAAAATGGCAATTACTCGCAGCTTGTGCGCATGTTTGCGTCCCACAATATAAACCATCTCCTTGAGCAGATAGTTGGGGCCTGAGTGGGGGCTTTCAAGCAGACGGACCCGGCCCAGATTGCCCAGCCCTGTTGCTGTTTCAATGGTGTGCCCGGCGCGGGCAAAACTGTTTTCACCCAGCACCCAGGCCAGAACCTGAACACTGCAAAGCACAATCAGAAGCATAATGGCGGCACCTGTCTGTCCCGCCAGCAGTGCGCCCCCGGCCAGCGCATAAAGAAAAAACAAAACCGGGGTCAGCGGCGTGTTCCAGCGCGGCACGGTTTTCATCTGCGCATAAATCATCGAGGTGGTAAAAACGGTTCCGAGCGACAAAAGCGCGCCCGCCCATCCGGCAATCTGCCAGCGCTGGTTGAGGAAAATAACTCCGATGGCATAAACCGCTATCACCAGCAGGGAAACAATGGCCAGCACACCCTCGCGGCTGAGCCAGCTTGAACGCCACTGGGAAAAGGCTTTTATTGCCCGTTTGGGATTGCCCAGATGAAAGGTCGAGGCAACAAGCCCGCCCACGGCCAGGGCGTAGGCAACAAAGAAAAAGGTAAATGCCGACCAGCCGGAAACAGCGGGCAAACCAAAACCAAGCCAGGCCATCAGGCCAAAACCAAGGCCCGACAGGGCAGTAAAAATGATAACCGAGGGAGCGGGATGCATCAGATTTTCTCCAGCGCTTTATCAAGCCAACTCAAAAAGCCCTTGGCGCCCCCGGTTTCCTCCCCAAGAGCGGTGGCGGGAACCCCAATCTGCCCGCTGCCGGAAATGTCGGCCTTGGGCCGGGGCGGCAGATAGCGGTTGACCGGATTGGTGCCCTGTTCCGCCATCAGGGCAAAACCGCCCCGTTCGGCGCTTAAAATTGAGACATTGCTGTCCGGGTCGGCAAAATCGCCAAAATGGCGGGCCCCGGCCGGACAGGTGCGCACGCAGGAAGGCACCCGGTCCTCCTCGGGAATGTTTTCATTGTAAATGCGGTCAACGCAAAGAGTGCATTTTTTCATCACCCCCTCGGCCACATCCATTTCGCGGGCCCCATAGGGACAGGCCCAGGCGCACAGGCCGCAGCCCATGCAATCATCCTCATTGACCAGCACAATGCCGTCTTCACTGCGCTTGTAGCTCGCCCCGGTCGGGCACACGGTAACGCAAGGGGCGTCCTCGCAATGCAGACAGGACTTGGGGAAATGCACCACCTGGGCCGCCCGTTCCAGCGTTTTGGCCTCATAGGTGTGGATACGGTTGAGAAAGGTGCCGCTCGGCTCTGCCCCATAGGCATCCATATCGGAGAGAGGGCTGCCATAGTTTGAGGTGTTCCACTCCTTGCAGGAAATAACGCAGGCATGACAGCCCACGCAGGTATCAAGGTCGATGGCCAGACCCAGTTTCTTTTGAGTGCTTTGGGGCAGACTGGTCATTTTTTGAATTCCTCCCCGTAGGTCAGATTTTGAGGCGCAGGAGGCACCGGCGATTTTTGCGGCTCCATATGGGGCTGGGAAACACCATCCCCCGCCCCGGCCTTTTCGATTTTCACCCGAAGGTCAAACCAGGCCGCCTGACCTGTCACGGGGTCTGAATTGCTCCAGCGCATGCCATTTTCGCGCGGCGGCAGAAGCTCTGAAATCAGATGGTTAAGCAAAAAGCCTTTTGTCGCCTCGGGGGCTTTTTCATCCAGGGCCCAGGCCCCGGAACGTTTGCCGATGGCGTTCCACGTCCACACCGTTTTGGCGTTGAGCGCATCCATTTTTGCCACCGGAACCTTGATTTTGCCATGGCGCGAGGTGAGCCAGGCCCAGTCACCCTCCTTAAACCCGTGTTCGGCAAAAATCTCACCCGATACATAAAGCGGGTTGGTGCCGTGAATCTGGCGCAGCCAGGCATTTTGCGAGCCCCAGGAGTGGTACATGGCCGCCGGGCGCTGGGTCAGGGCATGCAAGGGATATTCTTCGGTATCGATTGCATTTTCTTCAAACGGCGCCCACCAGACGGGCAGCGGGTCCATACTGTCTTTAATCTGCTGGCGCAAATGTTCGGGCGGCCGGATTTTGCCGTGGCCCTCCGCTGCCAGTTGAAACTTGCGCAAAGGCTCAAGGTAAAGCTGAAATACATAAGGTTGCGGGCTGTCATAAAGGCCGCGCTCCACCGCCCAGTCCTGATAGGCCTTGTTCCACGGCTTGAAAAATGCCGCCTCCTCGGGGATATGCTCAATCCAGAACCCGCCGTTCTTGATATAGGCCTCAATCTGCTTGGGGTTGGGCTCTCCGCGCCCTTTGCCCTTGCCATCCTTGCCGCGAAAGCCGGCCAGGGGGCCAACGCCGGGGCGGCGTTCATGGTTCTGGATGTAGTCGGCATAATCCTTGTATTTTGCGCTTCCATCCTCATTGACCATGCCGGGCAGGCCAAGGCGCGCGCCCAGTTCGATGAGGACAGACTGAAAGCATCTGACATCCCGGTCGGGCTCGACCACCGGCCAGCGAATGGCATCGGCCAGCGCATCAGCCTCGCAGATGGGCCGGTCGAGCAGGGAAATGCAGTCGTGGCGTTCCAGATAGGTGGTGTCGGGCAGAATGAGGTCGGCAAAGGCCACCATTTCGGACGAATAGGCATCCGAATAAATGATGCGCGGGATAAGATATTCGCCGCTCTCGTCCTTGTCCGTCAGCATCTCCATGACTTTTGAAGAGTTCATGGACGAGTTCCAGCTCATATTGGCCATGTACATGAACAGGGTGTCGATTTTATAGGGGTCCCCGGCATGGGCATTGGAAATCACCATATGCATCAGCCCGTGGGCCGACATGGGATTTTCCCAGGTGAAGGCCTTGTCGATGCGCACCGCCTCGCCCGAATCTGAAAGACACAAGTCCTCCGGCCCGCGCACATAGCCCAGATGCGGTCCGTCCAGAGGAGCGCCCGGCGTAACCTTGCAATGGGGCCTGGGATGGGCTTCGACCGGCTTGGGATAGGTGGGCTTGAACCGGAAGCCGCCCGGAACCTCTACCGAACCCAGCAATATCTGAAGCACATGCAGCGCCCGGCAGGTCTGGAAACCGTTGGAATGGGCCGAAATGCCCCGCATGGCGTGGAACGATACCGGCCGCCCGACCATCTTTTCGTGGCGCTCGCCCTTCCAGTCGGTCCAGGGGCGCTCAATGACAATTTCCTCTTCAAAGGCCACATGAGCCAGCTCGGCGGCAATGCGTTTGATGGTTTTGGCCTCAATGCCGCAACGCGCGGCAACCGCTTCAGGTGTATGCTCATCCGTGAGATATTTTTCAGCCAGAAGCTGGAACACCGGGCGGTGCGTGATGCCCTTGACCTTATGTGTTCCTGCCATGTCGGCCTTGATGCCCGGCTTGTCAAAAGCTACCGGCTTGCCGGTTTTGCGGTCCAGAACCAGCGGTTTGTCATTTTTGTCGCGCAGGAACAGTCCGTGTTCGGGGGAGCTTTTGTCTCCGTTTACCAGAAACGGCGCGTTGGTGTAGCGCATCAGGTAATTGAGGTCGACCTTGCCCGCCTTGAGAAGTTCGTGGATGAGCGCCAGAATAAACAGCCCATCGGTGCCCGGCGTGATGCCTACCCATTCGTCGGCAAGTGCATTGTAACCGGAGCGTACCGGGTTGACCCCGATGATCTTGGCGCCCCGCTCCTTGAGGCGACCAAGCCCCATTTTTATGGGGTTGGAATCATGGTCCTCGGCCACCCCGAAAATCATGAATAGTTTGGTGCGCTCCCAGTCGGGAGAACCAAATTCCCAGAAGGCCCCGCCCATGGTGTAGATGCCCGCAGTCGCCATGTTGACCGAGCAAAAGCCCCCGTGGGCCGCATAATTGGGGGTGCCATAGGCCTGTGCCCACCAGCCGGTCATGGACTGGGACTGGTCCCGTCCGGTGAAAAACGCCATTTTTTCCGGGGACTTTTCACGCAAAGGGCCAAGCCAGCCGGTGGCGATGTCAAAAGCCTCCTCCCATGAAATTTCCTCAAATTCACCTGAGCCACGCTCCCCCACCCGTTTCATGGGGGCACGAAGCCTTGCCGGGGAATAGTGCTGCATAATTCCCGCTGAGCCTTTGGCACACAGGACCCCCCTGTTCACCGGATGGTCTTTGTTGCCCTCGATATATTTTACCCTGCCATCCTGCATGTGCACATTGATGCCGCAACGGCAGGCACACATGTAACAGGTGGTCTTGCGGATTTCGTCAGACACCGCTGGTGAAACATCCAGATTGGGCTGGCCTTTTGCCGTCATGCTGATTTTGCCCCGCAAAAAGTTTCCACACGAATAATTCTAAATATTCCCGTTCATGCGGACAAATGGGAAGCGCCCGTTTCCGCCCGCATCCTGATGCTTATATATGAAATATTGGGAATGTGAATTGCCGAGTGGAAATTCCCGGGCAATTTGTTGCGTTATACCAATTCAACCGGGGAGTGCTTCAAGCGCAAAAAAAGGCCCGGACTGAGATGTCCGGGCCTTCTTTAACAAAGCAGGCGACTTTTGGTCACCTGAGTTCAGATTTTAGCTGTGCACATGCACCGCGCTGGCATCTCCAGTTACCAGAATCGGTGTGCGGTCAGGCACGCGATTGTAAATGTCGATCACGTCCTGGTTAAGAAAGCGAACGCAGCCGCTGGAAACCGCTTTACCTATGGATTGGGGGTCACTGGTTCCATGCAGACGATATAGCGTATCGCGGCCATTCTGGAAGATATACAGCGCCCGCGCGCCAAGGGGGTTGTCCAAACCCGGCGCCATGCCATAGCGGAATTCCTCCAGCTCTGGCTGCCGCTCGATCATGTTGGAAGGGGGCGTCCAGGTTGGCCAGGCGCGTTTGAACTGGATGATGCCGCGTCCGGCCCAGCTAAATCCAGCCCGCCCGATGCCAACGCCATAGCGGATTGCCTTGCCTTCGGGCAAAACAAGAAACGCCACTTTCTGCTCGGTATCCACGATTACCGTACCGACAGGTTCGTCGGTCTTATATTCCCCAAAGCGCCGATAATAGGCCGGGTCAAGTCCCCTTATATCCACTGCTGGAATGGGAAATTTCTCATCAGGCCGGGGGCCGTACATTTTGGCGTAGATCTCGCCCTCATTTTCCTGAGGTGTCGGAGCTGCGATGGCCGGCATGGACAGTGCCATGCTTCCTGCCACGCCAGCGGTGCCGACAATAAATTTCCGGCGGGTGGGTTTCATGAAATTTGTCATTTGAATTTGTGTCCTTTGGCCAGAGGCCGCTTGTCCGGTCCAACTGGCAACTGTTAAATGCTCATCCAATGAAAAATTCAACCATAAATATTGGTCAAATGCTTCAAAGGAACGTCGAATGGATCATCAGATCAGGAAAATTGGGGCGGGCGCAGGGGAGGCTCTGTTTTATAAGGGCAGAGCGCCCCAACGCGTCCGGAAATGCGGCGCGGCAATTGCTCATAACCGCAGGCCCCTGCAAAATTGACAACCGGGCCGATATCCACATGGCAGCTTAAATGCCCTCCTCCGACATTAAAGGTCGGCGACGTGCAGGTTGAACCGCCCGCAAGCTCATGGGCTTTGGCCGAAGCACCGGCGCTGTGCACACTGAAGGATACCTCTATTGCATTCGTTCCGTATACCGACTCCGTGGCAGCAGAAACGTGCGCCGTCGATACAAACGACAAGCTGATTGCAAAAACAACGCTGACAATAATGCGAAACATAAGGCTTCATAACATTTTTGACTTAAGCAACGAAGTAGGCCTTATTCACAATCAGTTCAACACTGTTTTGCCAGAAATTAACCCTTTGTGCCTCGCCTGCCACACCTGTCAATACCAGGGAAAAGAGCAGAAAAACCCGGCAGGGCACTGAGCCAGGCTGGGCGTGTTTTCAGGTCTGGGGAGGTGCAAGGCGAACCTTCTCATGCAGGTGTTCTATTTCCAGGCCCGTGCGGAGCAGAGCACTGTCCTGCCCATCCGTTGCTGAAACCAGCAGACTGGTCGGCATAGAATTCTTGTCGATGCCATTGGGCAGCGCCAGTCCCGGCATGTTCAAAAAATTGCCCAGTGACGTGTTGCGCAGGGCCAGAATATTGGTTTTGTGAAACAGGCCGTCATCGGTTTTAAGGGGATCAAGCTCCGGAGCCACCATAGGGGTGGTTGGCATGAGGACAAGGGCTTCGCCCACGCTCGAATTAAATTCCTCAATTAGCCTGAGGCGTGCATGCCGGAGAAATTTGAGTTTGGAGGTGCCCATTTTTGCCCCGGCCATGATGCGGGCGGCCACTCTTTGATCGACCAACTCTTTTTGCGCACTTTCCATAAGCTGTTGATGGCATTGAAAAGCCTCGGCCGCAGTAATGGTGCCATGGTCGGCAGTCAGTTGCATGACGCGTGAAAAAGCATCCAGTTTCAGGCGTTCGATATGGCCCCCGGCCCGGGCAAGCAGTTCTACGGAACGTTCAAAATTGGCTGCAACTGCTGGCTCCAACCCTTCCAGAACCATGTTTTCAGGAACCAGAAGCCGTTGTCCGGCAATTGTTCTGGGTCTTTGCTTTTGTACTGGCCGCCCACGCAGCACCATGTCCATGGCAATGCAATCCTGCACTGTTCGGGCCAGAGGGCCGATCGTATCAAGAGTGGGGGAGAGGGCAAACACGCCGCTTTTGTCGAACCGCCCCTCGCTCGGTTTGAACCCGACAATGCCATTGAACGCTGCGGGGATGCGTACTGAGCCGCCAGTGTCGGTGCCGATAGTCAAGGGAGCAAGTCCACGCGCCACCGCAACCCCCGACCCTGACGAGGACCCCCCGGGTATATGCGCTTCCGTTCTGCTGTGCGGATTGAGCGGGGTTCCAAAATAAGGGTTCAGCCCCAACCCGGAATAGGCAAACTCGGTGAGATTGAGCTTGCCCAGAATCACCATTCCCGCCGCGCGGGCCCGGGCAACGGCTGTAGCATCTGCTTTGGCTGCCGGTGCGCCTTCATAGATTGGCGAGCCGGCGCTGGTTACCTCTCCTTTTATATCGAACAGGTCCTTGAAGGCGATGGGGACGCCCTCAAATGCGCTACGAGGCCTGCCTTTTTCCAGCCGTTCCGCACTACTGGCAGCGTCGGCCAGCGCTCTCTGCCCCATGATGTTAAGGTACACATTTTCAGCGCTTTGAGTTTCCGCCTGCGCGAGCAAAAATCTGGTAAGCGCAACCGGGCTGACTTCTCCGGTTGCCAGATCCCGGGCAATGCCCCAGGCATTGCGCCGCGCCAGCTCTGCCATATCACTCATAGCCGTGTCTTTCCTTATGCACACATCGGTGTTAGGGTTTTGACGAACATGCGGCGATTACCACTGACATGGTGTTTTGCCGCGTCCACTTGCCCCTTGACACTAAACTGGCGCACGCGGGATACTTCAACCTGATAAATTTTGTAAATGTTGAGGCATGAAGCCCATGCGAATCGCTGAAAACACTGAAACGCAATTGCCGTTCAACTCTGATCATATGCAGGAAAATGCCCGCCGGACTACGGATTTCCTGAAATCCCTGGCCCATACCGGTCGGCTGATGATTCTGTGTCGGCTGGTTGAAGGCCCTGCAACCGTGGGCGAACTCGAAGAAATGCTGGCCATGCGCCAGTCATCGGTTTCAAAGCAATTGGCAAGGCTGCGCGAAGAGGGCCTGGTTTCCTGCCAACGTGACGGCCGCTCGATTTCCTACTCACTCGCAGACGAGCGTGCCCGCAAAATTGTGAGCACGCTCTATGAAATTTTTTGTGACTAAAATGCGTCGCATCAAATTGAATCTGCTCCAGCGTCTTTCTGGGCGTTTGCGCTGTGTCTTTATCGCAAAATAGCTGCACATTTGTGAGATACGCTGTAAACTGCAAAAAATCCCGGTTTGATGAAATTCAGCCTGTGCGCTGAATAAGGAAGGTGTAAACGCCATCTCCAGACTGGGATTCGAGCAACGTATTTCCGGTGGTTCGGCAAAAGGCTTCAAAATCCTTTATGGCACCGGGATCGGTTGCCAGTATTTCAAGGGTTTCGTTCTGTTCCATCGTATTGAGCATTTTTTTTGCCTTCAGGATGGGCAGGGGGCAGTTCAGTCCTTTGGCGTCGAGTTGTTTATCAGCCATGATAAATATCCGTTTCTTTTCAATGAATTGAGGTTTTGTCCTCAGATAAACAGGTTGATGTCAGATTTGGTGGCTACCTCGATATAGGTTGCTGCTCCGCCAAGTGAGGGGCCGTCAATCAGATCATCGCGCTTGTAGTCGAACAGGTCCAGTGTCATCTGACAGGCAATCATGTTTACTTCGGCCTCAACAGCCAGTTCGCGCAGTTCCTCGATCGAGGCTACGCCGTTTTTCTTGATGAGGTCTTTCATCATTACCGTGGTCAGGGAACTGGCACCGGGCAGCGCTGCCAACAGGTTTGGCATTGCCATGTGCCCGCCCATCATGGGCATTTCCATGGCGGCGTTGCCCAGGGTGCTGACCTTGAGCTTGAGGTCTTTCTTGAGCAGTGACAAGCCGTAAAACGTAAAGAACATGGTCACATTCAGCCCCATGGCGGCAGCCGTTGTCGCCAGAATGAAGGGGGGGTACGCCTGGTCAAGCGCTCCCTTGGTCACGATAATAGACATGGATTTTGCATTCTGTTCGGTAGACATTTTTTTCTCCCCAAATGAGCAGGTTTGCTCGTTTTTTGTCAATTTCCAGCAACAATCCCATTGCTACTCAATGTCCTGACCAGAAGGCGGCCCATGCCAGAATCCGGCGGCGATTTTATGCACCGCACCCGGCAAAATCGTCGGCCGCCATCTTGGCCTCGTAAGGTCCGGCCACTTCGTTTCCCGGAGTGAGCAGGCCCTTGGCCGCATCCCAGTCAACCGGTTTCAATCTTGCCATCCATCCATCCCCGTAGGGGTCGGAATTGGCCAGTTTTGGATTTGCGTTCAACTCAGCGTTGTTTTCGACAACTTCGGCTTCAAAAGCGATTTTTGCCGGCCCGACCCATTTACCCGATTCCACCGTGGCACAGGAGCGCCCCGCTTTAATAGTTTTGCCAGCTCTTTTGGCAGTGAAAGCCACCAATTCGCCGGCCATTGCCGCCGCCACCATGGTCATTCCGATGGTGACCGTTCCGTCATCCTGTTCCCGGTACCAGATATTGTTGTCCACATCATAAAGCAGATCGTCCGGCATCTCGCATCCACGTACCACTGTCATCGCAAAGGCTCCTTTTTTTACAGTCCCGGCGAGGAAGTTAGCGTATTGCCCGATTGATGCAAAGGCTTTGAGGCGCAACAAAAATCTCCAAGCCCGGCCACCTCCAGCTTGCCCGAAACAAACAACGCCAAATGCCGCACCACCATAGCCATCATGCGCAGGGCCTTGATGCGATGTTTCTGGTTTTCGGCCTCAGCGATGACATTGTGCTGAAATACAATTTCCCGGCAGGTCTCGCGGCAGGCGTTGAAACTGGGGACGCCCTTTGCCCCCTGCGCGTGCAGCGCCAGAAGGCGGAACCCCTCTTTGAGCTTGTCTGCTGGCACGTTGTTGCGGGCCACCAGCCAGGTTTCCAGCACCACTTCACCCATTTTAAGCTGCTCAGCCGCCAACTTCTCGGCTTCCAGCGCCACCTGATTTTCCGGCAGCGCGTCAATTTCGTCCAGGCGGGCCAAAACACCCTCTATGTCCAGCCCCTGGCCACTGCCAAAAAGCTGCACCATCAGCCCAGCCCTTTTTCGCGCAGCATCGGCAGGCTTTCCGAGAAATTCTCGTGCACGCCCACTTTTCGCGGGGAGAGCCCCATGGCCAGACCCAGCAATTGTGTGAAGTAGAGAATTTTCACCTTGGTCTTTTTGCCGAACATCTTTTCCGCCCGGATCTGGTGCATTTCCAGACCCGTATGACAGGTCGGACATTCCGTGGCGATGACATCGGCACCACTGGCTTCCGCCGCCTGCAAAATGTTCAAAACCAGTTTGGTTGAAGTGTCGCTGTCGCTCAGGGTGTGCGCGCCCCCGCAACAGGCCGTCTTGAGGGGAAACTCCACGCTGTTGGCCCCCGCCGCGTCCAAAAGATCATCCATATAATGGGGTTTGGAGGTGGATTCGCTGCCCGGCCCCTGATCTTTTTCCGGGAAAATATGGCGCGGGCGCGTATACATACAGCCATAGTAATTGGCAATTTTCAGGCCCTTGAGGCCTCCCTTGACCTTTTCCTTTATGCCCTCTTCGCCCACCGAATCCTTTATCCAGTCCAGCGCATGGATGGTCTCAACCTTGCCCGCCTTATAGGTTTTGTGCCCGGCCTTGTTTGACAGGCGCGCGGTGACCTCGCGTGAGCTTTCATCATGCTCAAGGTCATATTCAGCCTTCTTCAGATTGTGATAGCATCCGTTGCAGGGCGCCATGACTGTATCAAAGCCCATATCCTCGGCAATGGAAAGGTTGCGCGCCGACAGGTAGGTTTGCAGTTTGGGGTCAATATTCTTGACCTCCATCGCCCCGCAGCAGTTCCAGTTATCCAACTCCTTGATCGGAAGACCCAGCGCCTTGCCGATGGCCTTGGTCGAACGGTCATAGGATTGGGCCGTACCTTCAAGCGCACAGCCCGGATAATAGGCGACTTCCTTGTGTTTTTTGCTCATCGCCCGTCCTCCATTTTATCCAGACCGAGAAGTCGATTGTTTTCAGCCTGTTTTTCATTCACATATTCATCAATAGCCGCCCGTGCCGCCCCCCAGTTGCGGGTCCGCGGGCGAAAGAAAGTTGCAAGGCCCAGTCGGGTCAGCATGGTCAAAGGCATACGTCTGACCAAACCCAAAACCATTGATACCAGCCAGGTCTGGGTGAGCTTCTGGCCCGTCGCCGCAAAAAACTGCCTCAGCACCAGCCCGTCTTCGATTTTACCGGTTTTGAACACTTGTTCGGAAAACCCCTCATCAAAAATCATCGAAGGAGATTTGGGTGTGTGCCCTTTTAGTTCCAGCCAGTGGGCGGTGGCTTTCATCACCCCTTCGGGGTTGACGTCACGCGGACAGGCATAGGTGCATTTATTGCACGACACGCACTGCCAGATAATGTCCTTGTCGATCAGCAACTCGTCTTCCATGCCCATGCGGATGAGGTAAATCCAGTAGCGTGGATTGAAGTCATTGTTGAGCGCATTGATGGTGCAGGCATTGGTGCACGAACCACATTGCCAGCAGCGGTGAATGAACTCACCGCCCGGCAGACCGGCGATTTCGTCCTGCATTGCCTCATTGTAGTCGGTGACCGCCCGCGAAGTGATAAACGTGCTCCAGTGCCCTGAAACATCGATTCCGTCGATAACCAGCTCATCCTGTTCAATCAGGTTTTCCGGGCGGATGAGCGATTTTTCATGAATTGGCATTTATGTTTGTCCTCAACTCAACATTGGGCGATCGCCGCCAATAGTGTGGGCACTGCCATCGATAAGTTTCAGCCGCGTGCGCCCGGTTTCCGTGTCAATCGCGTCAAGCCCCAGCATGCGCCGCGTGTGCATCATCGGGTCGGCCCCGTCGTTGAAGTCCGAGCGTAGATATGCCCCGCCCTGATCATTGATATATCCCGCATAAATATGGGCGCACAGAAGGTCGATATGAAACGGCATGTCTCGATAGACACCGTTTTCAGACAGGAACCCGGCCAGTTCTTCGTAGAGTTTTGAGAAGGTTTCAAAACTGTCATCCACCGGAATCTGGCTCATGTCGTCTCGCTCTGCGTACCAGATTTCGCGCAGCACACCTGTGCCCACTTTTGCATCCCACATCCAGCGCGTCATCAGCGGATAATGGTCCGGCGCGCTGAAATGCAGCAGTTCGGCCCCTACATCACGCACCCAGCGATGTGCCTTATCTTGCGGGAAAGTGCCGACAAAGGCCGCCATGCGCGCGCCGGTTGTTGACACATCAGACCAACCCGTCAACAGCTTGGTAATGGCGTTCAGCAAACGCCCCATATTGTCGGGGCCAAGAGAAATGTTCATGCGTCGGCGCCCTGGAGTAATGAAAACCGCAAGATCGTGAAACTCCGCCTCACTCATCTGCTCGACCTTGCCCTTGGCAAGAATTTCCTCAAACAAAGAGGATTTCAGCACCAGCGCGCTTACATAACGCTCAATACCGCCCGTGGGCTCCGCACTTTCAATCAGATGCTCAAAGGCGCGCCGAAGCCGTGGACCCGAAAGGTCCAGAACCGTCTCGGGCGCCTGTTTGGTCTCGCTCTGTCGGTGCAGAAAACCCAGCACTATTCAGCAGCCTCTTTGTTTGCAGAGGAAACAAGCGAAAGCGCCGCCATTGCTGCGGACTGGCCTTGCGCGATGGAATCATCAATGGTCTCGGGTCCGGTTGCCGCCCCGGCAACAAAAACTCCGGCTCGAGAAGTCTCGGACATGGCAGCATAAGTTGAAGCTTTCTGGATGTGTCCGTATTTTTCCAGGTCAACGCCAAACACCGCTGACAGGGTCATGTTGTCCACATTGGGGTCCATGCCCACCGCGTGCACCACCATATCAAAGGGGATCGTGATCGGACGCTTGACCAGCGTGTCCTCGCCCTTGACGATCAGGCGTTTGCCGTCGGAGGCAACTTCGGCGATGCGCGCCTTGATATATTTTACCTTATGCTCTTCTTGCGAAGCCCAATAGAAGTCACCCTCGTAAAGTCCGAAGGTGCGGATATCCATATAGTAGATATAGACGTTGCAATCGGGCAGTTCCTCACGGATTTCCATGGCGATATTCGCCGACACCGTGCAGCAGATTTTTGAGCACCATTCGCGCCCGATCTGGCGATCACGCGAGCCCACACACAACAGGATTGCCACCCGCTCCGGCTTCCGTCCGTCCGAAGGACACTTGATGCCCGAACCACTGGAGAGCATCTGCTCCACCTGGGTGGTAGTCACCACATCTTCATAGGTGCCAAAGCCCCATTCGGGCTTGTTCACACTGTCAAAATGGGTAAAGCCGGTGCAAAGAATTGCCGCCCCGGCATCAATTTTTGTACCGTCCTTGAGCTTGGCGGTGAAGGCGCCGGGCGCTCCATCAAAACTATCCACCGTCGTATTCAGATGTTTTTTGATCAGCGGGTTTTCCTCGACACGGGCAACCATGCCCCCGATGGCGTCCTTGGCCCACTCCCGCGAGGGCACCAGCCGCGCATAACCCGAAATTATCGGCGCGCCTCCAAGGCGGTCTTCTTTTTCAACCAGCACCACTTCCTGGCCTGCGCTGGCCAGAGAATGAGCGGCAGACAGTCCTGCAGGGCCGCTGCCAACAATTAGAACCGGCTTGCTCATTTTGCTGTCGTTCCTTCCAGTTGGGCGGGGCGTTTATATCCCGGTCCCGAAGTTATGGCGCGTTTGGGATCATAAAGGGTTTCAATTTTCCCCTTGGCAACCTCGCCCAGATAGCCCTCAAACTCGGCTTTGGCTTTTTCCCAGTCGATGCCGACTTTTTCCAGCAGCGTCTCAAACGGGCTGGCATGCCAGTGCAATTGCGCCAGCTTGTAGGGGTGCGCGCCCAGCGCCAGAGCGGCAAACTGGCAATCGGCCATAATGGGCAGGGCATAGACCTTGTCCACCGCCTTGCCGATCCACTGGTTCTTGTCCAGCGTGGTGATGCAGCCGGTGTCATGACCCACCATGATGTCGGCTTTTGCCTCCTCAACGGCGACTTTGATCTTGCGGTCAATAGCGAAGGAGCGGGTGAACTCACGCTCCCCGATAATGTGGCGGAACCCAAAACCGCAGCAATCATACCAGGTGGAATAATCAACCACCTCAGTACCCAGAGTTTCCAGCAATCCGGTGGTGACCGCAACCCGGTTGCCGTCCAGCACGTCATTGTCGTAAATCACGTCTTCAGGCACCATTTTATAGACGTGGCAGGCCGGGTGCACCGTGGCCCGGACGTTTGAAACATCAATCACCTGATGTTCTTTGAGGCGGTGGCGTACAACGTGCAGCCATTCCGAATAATGCACGATTTCCTCAGGGATCAGAAGCTTGCCATCGACCAGCCGGCCCAGTTTGCCCAGAATTTCTTTCACCTGGGCCCTCAGTTCGGCCGAGTGCATCAAAAAGATGCGCATTTCCTTGTAGTTGCCAAAAGAGGTGCCGCAATGCACCAGCGGATAATAGGTGCCTTCGGGCAGCCCCTCGGCTTTGGCCGACATATAGGCCTGATGGAAGTTCCTCAGGAACACTGCCGCCAGTGACACAACATTGCCAATGCCCGAGCCGTGATAGTTCCACGCCGTGCATGAGGTCTGGTCGGTTTCGTCCAGATATTTGGTGCCCAGCTTGTTCTGCAGCCACAGAACCGAAGAGGGGTATCCCGGAATATTGCCGCACTGGCCGCAGGATTTATGGTGCCAGAAATTATTGGTGGGGATTTTTTTGTCCCAGCCGTAAAGGGTCTTGGCCATTACCGGGTCATGGTGGTCTTCCACGCGGTGAACAACAATTTCTCCCTCTTTTTCCAGCTGCCACATGATGTCGCGCACGTCTTCCTTGCGCTTGCCGGTGAGCAGGGCGCGACGGTCAATTTTGGCCTCCACCCAGTCCGTGGCACGGCGTGCATCGGCGTCACTGAGCTTTGTTGCTTTCCACTCGGCTCCAAAGCCTTCAAACCCGGAGCCGGAATTTTCTTTTTCAGCCATGGAAGTCTCCTGTTTTTCGGCGCCAAGCGCCTGAATGATATTTTAACGAACCGGCATGCACCTACTCGTCGTCCTCATCTTCCTGCTCTTCGAGCCAGTCCTCATATTCTTCGCGTTTTTCGTCCATCACATCGAGCACGACATCGAACAGGTTCTCATCAACGCTTTCAAGCTGATCCAGAACTCCGGTTGCCTCCCAGATGGCAAAAAGCTCGACCGATGTCTTAAGGTTCACCACCCAGGCCGTATCCAGCGTGTGCATGGTCGGCATCGGGATGGCCTTGCGCAAAACCGCCAGCGGAGCATCAACCTTGGAGACATCAGGCCCCCAGTCGGGAAAGGCCTCTTTGGTGATCATGTTGGGTGCCAGCTGGTTGCCGGTGGAAATAACCTTGAGCAATACTCGCGAGAAGGGACGAAGCACGGCTTTGGCCGATTCCATTTCGTGCTTGATGGCCACTTCGCGCATGATCATCACCAGGCCGCCGGGCGAATTTTCGAACGGGCAGCGCGCCGCGCAGGTATAACACTGGGCGCACGACCAGATTTTTTCCTGCATGGCATCATAAATGCCTTCAAGATTTTCGGTCCATAACAACTGGACAATCTCGCGGGGGGAATAGTCGTAATAGCTGGCCGAAGGACAGGTCGCAGTACAGATGCCGCAATTCAGGCAGCCATGCAGCTCATGGTCGTAGAGCATGTGCCCCTTGATGTCATCAAAGATGGCCTCAAGTTTTTCGTAAGGAACCGGGGGTTCATCGGAAAGCGGATCACTGATTAAACCGTGCTGGGTCATGTGGTATTTCCCTTGTGGCTCTGAAGCACCAACCTAGTAGGTCATTACCCGGACGTCATCATCTTCCATGACGTCCTCAATCACCTTGGCCCCCCCCACAATGCCTTCGCACTCGGGGATCAGATCGTCCTCGGTCATATCGAAAAGGGCCAGATTGGGCGAGCAGCAATAAAATTTTGCACCCGCTTCATGGGCGTCCTTGATGAAGTCATAAACGGTTTTGGGCGAGCCTTCCTTGACCACAAGCCCTTCGGCAAAGCCCTTTTTCATGAGCTGCCCGGCTGTTGCGGTGCACACCACCTCAACTTCATAATCCATGGCCGCAGCAACCGTTGCCTGAAAAAACGGCGCTCCAAGCTCTTCGCCGTTGCGCGGATCAGTGTTGACCATGATGATTATCAATTTGCTGGCCATCGGCCTCTCCCTTTTGCAGATATATCTCCCGCATGACAGAGCCTGAACGGCCCCTCCCTTGTCGCATATTGCGGGATAATCCGCGAAGGATACATGAAGAAAATGGAATGTGCAATGATGGAGTCAGAATTGTGGAAATCAGAAATTGTTCACCGGACGCTGTTCATTTTCCCCGCCGCCTCAGCGCCATTCCTGGAAATGAAATTTCACAGCAGCTTTGTGTGTCTGGAGATGCCCACCATTATTTCACTCAAGGCTTCAGCGATTTCGGCCTGCACATTCCGTAGCGCTTCAAGGCCTTCAGCTGTATTATCCGGCGTTTCGGCGAACTCCATGATCAGGTCCTCGGCCATGCCCGATTTCATTCCCGGATGTCCGATAAAGCCCAATGAGTTTTCATTTAGTGAAAACACCAAGGGCTCCCCTGCCTGGTTTTGTGCCAGAATTGTGCTCTGCGGGGGTAGTACCGGTTTGTCCCGCAGGTAGGAAACCATGGGAAACCGCGCCGGAAGGTGTCCTGCCAGTGCGTCCGGGGTCACGGTTTTTGCCTCTTCAACTTTAAAGCGCAATGGCGCCTCTTCGGCTCCGCCAGTGGCGGCGATGGAAAGGATCAGTGCGCCCATACCGATGCCGATCACCGGAAGCCTGGCTTCCAGAAATGATTTTGTCAGGCGCAATTCGGGCATCAGGCTGGGCAGCAGAAATCCGCTGACCACCCCGTAGGGGCCTCCACCCAGAATGATCAGCCCGTCAAAATCTTCACGCTCGGTGGGGATGGTTCCTCCTGCGGTGAAGGGGCGGTGGTAATGAAAGCGAATATTGCGCCCCTCGAAATGATCCTCCATCAATCCAAGGAACTCGGTTTCGGTGTGTTGGAGTACGCAGACATTTTTCATATGATGAACTCCGGCGGTCCCAAAATATGCCTATTCAGAGGTTTCCACCGCCCCCATGATGGCTTCTGCTATATCAGAACCTGTTACCCCCGGCATTTCAATATTCATCTCTTCCATGCCCCTGTCGGCAGCGGCACCGAGGGCTTTATGCGTTAAAGCTGTTCCCACCAGATGTGCCGCGAGCCGGTCGACCCCATCAGGGGGCAGACAGGTGAAGTCTCCTGAAATCAGAAGGTCGGCAACTTTTTTATCCCGGCCCAGCAGGTGCACCCGGATCAGTCCTCCCGGGGCCTTGTGCATGGCCTGTGTCAGATGAGTGCCCGATGAAATCTTGACCCCCATCTGAACAAACTTCCGGCCCTGAACGAATGTCCATTCCGGATCAACCAGCGCCACCTCAGCTTCCGCAATTGCTGCCAGTTCAGCCTCTGTTGCCTTGTCCATATAGGGCTCCACATCAAGAACAGAGGCGCACCGGGCGAGAAATTTTTCAATGATTAGTTCGCGTGGAGGAATTTCCCCCAGCTCCTTGAGCATTGTTGTCATATAATCATCAAGCGTGGATTTGAGTTTGTCGCGAAATTTTTCGCTGGGCACCTTGAGGCATCTGGCCATGGTCGCGGTATCAAAATCGCGCATGAAGCTGCCTGCCATCACCGTGGCATCGCCGATGCTGGCTGCGCCGGTTCCCCCGATCTTGCGCCCCTTCACATGGATATCGTTGGAGGGACGGAACTCGGCCTCAATGCCCAGATCGTGATAGGTGGCCACCACCGGCTCGATGAACATGGGATAGAGCTGTTCGGCGCGCCTGGGGGCCTTGTCTTTTGGGTAAATAAAGTGGGTGAAAAGCTGGTTTTCATCCAGATAAACCGCGCCACCGCCCACATGACGCCGATAGATGGGAAGCCCGGCATTTTTGCAGAAATCCTCATCAACCTCCTTGGCAATTTCCTGATGCATGCCCACACTCACATAGGGCGTTGCAGGGCTTGCCAGAGACAGAACCGGGTCACTCTCAGCCGTAATGGTTTCGGCAAGCCCGTGAAAAATTGCCTGGCTGCGAAGCGCCGACACCGTGCCAAAGTCAAGTATTCTGAGCCGCATTAAACCATTCCCTTTTTGTCATGTCTGACCACCTTGCCGGATGGCGTTTGCCACTTTTTTGAGAGAAAAGTCAAACACTCAAATGTCGATGCACAAAATATGAGAGTAATATCGTGCCGGAATGCCTGCCCGACAGGTGGTGCCCCCACTTTACGGGTCTTTGATGCAGTCAGAGGTTTCCAGAGCGGCGGCAACCAGGGCTTTTGCGTGGAGTTCGGTGGTGTCATAGGTGGGCAGCGGGCTGATATCATCATTAATGAGCATGCTGATTTCCGTGCAGCCCAGAATAACCGCTTCCGCGCCCCTGCCGGCCAGATGTTCTATGGCTTTGACATAGGTTTTTTGTGAGGCTTCGCGCACAATGCCCCGACAGAGTTCTTCATAAATAATAGCGTTGAGGTCGGTAATTCCAATTTCAGGAACAAGAGATTCAAGGCCCGCTTTTTTCAGCTCGTTAGTGTAGAAATTCATTTCCAGAGTAAACTGGGTGCCCAGCAGGCCCACGGTTCTAAAGCCATCCCTTATCAACCGGTCTGCCGTGGGTTTTGCAATGTGGAGCAGGGGAACATCTATTGCGGCCTGCACTCGGTCTGCAACTATGTGCATCGTGTTGGTGGCGATGCCGACGATCTCGGCACCGGAACTTTCCAGTCCTCTTGCCGCGTCGGCCAGGATATCTCCGGCACTCCTCCAATCACGAGCAGCCTGGAGGGCGGCGATGGGCGCAAAGTCAACCGAATGGAGCAGAAGCGGCGCTGAATGCAGGCCGCCGCGGGCTCGTTTGGTTTCAGAATTGATGATGCGGTAATAGTGGGCAGTTGACTCCCAACTCATGCCCCCAACAAGACCAATGGTTTTCATGAAACTATTTCAACTTTTTACAGGCGGTTTTCTGGGTGAAATTTCACCGGAGCGGATCTTGTCCGGCAGGTCTGCAAACCATTCGGCCAACTGGCGGTAAACGTCGCGTTTAAAGGGAACGATCAGTTCGGGCAGGCCTTCAAGGCACTCCCAGCGCCAATCTGAAAACTCTGCCCGGTGAGCACCATTATCGGGGTGCTCAATATCAATTTCGGTGTCATCGCCTGTAAACAGCATGGCAAACCACATCTGGCGCTGGCCGCGAAACCTGTTGCGTTTCTTTTGTTCAGTAACCTCGTCGGGAAAATCGTAAGCCAGCCAGTCCTCGGCCGGGGCCAGAAGTTCGGCGGAGCTGATATTGGTTTCTTCATAAAGCTCGCGAACTGCAGCTTCAAACGGGTCCTCGCCGGGGTCGATGCCCCCTTGGGGCATTTGCCAGGCCTGCCCCGGTCCGCCGGGTGGCATTTGCGTGCGCCTGCCGATAAAAACCCTGCCTTGTCTGTTGAACAGAACAACCCCGGCGCAGGGGCGATAGGGCAGGTGAGCGCGGGGTTGTGCGCTGGAGTCTGAAGTTTTTTTCATCAGGGAGCGCTCTTCATGAGGACACTGACAGGAACCAGTTCCATGCGCTTTTCATCAAGGCTGGCGGCCCAGCTTTTAAGAGTACTGATAGAGGAAGGCAGACCGGACATTATGCCCACGGCCGAGCCTTCTTTTCGAGCTATATCCTCAAGCAGTTTGAAGGCCTGTAAAATTGCGGTTCTTGAGGGGTTGATGTCAAGTTGAATGCTTCCCCGGGCATAGGGCACCTGATTTGCCATGGCCAATTGGCGGCTGAGGGAGCGGTTGGAACTTCCATCATCCACAAAACCCAGGCCGCGGGTGCCCAGTTCTTCCATTACCGGCCCAAGATCAGCGGCTGATGATGTGAAACGTGCGCCCTGATAGTTTATCACCCCCACATATCCCCCCATCTGAGCCATGACCCAGGTCAGGTGATCCAGGTTGGCACGGGCGGGCTGATTGGTAAGCAATGTGCGGGGTCCGGGGTCGGAATTGGGATAGTCAAATGGTTCCATGGGCACTTCGAGCAGCAGTTCGTGCCCTCCGGCGCGAGCTACCGCTGCTGTGCGCGAGAGGCTTCGGCCGTGGGGAGCAAAAGCAAGGGTTACATTGTCGGGAAGTTCTGCGATCGCGCTCAGGGTTCCAGCCTCGTTCAACCCCATGCCGGTGATGATGATGGCAATCAGTGGTTTTCCGCCCGCCGCCTCAGGCCCTATGGAGGCCCTGGCATAGGCAGAAAAAGGGGTGCGTCCCTGCTGGCTGATGCGAGGCACGACCCCGTATTGGGTCTGTTCGCTCAGATCAGGAAGTGTGCCGAACTCATCAGGCTGGTGACCGGGGAGCTCTGTTTGATCGGACAGGGGCAGGTCCTGTTCGTCAACACTTGTTATTTCGGGGCCGTTGAGAAGGGGGTCTGTGGTAATAACAACCGGGGCCGCCTCAGGCGGTGCGCTGACTTCTCCGGCGAGCGAATTGATGTTGATTTCAGAATTAATGGGAACTTCGGCCACCGGGCGGCCGCCGTTGGGATCGTCAACCAGAATGATGCGGGCAACGGGAACAGCCAGCACAAAAATCAACAGGCCGACCATAATACGCCCGACCGGGAGACGGGCCAGATCAATGGAGATTTTGGGCAGTGTGCGTTTAGGTTTTTTTTTGCCCAGCGGTGCGCCCAGATCGTTGGTCATGGGTTTTGATCCATCACGAAAGCTCGGGTAATTTACCCCGAATCAGCAGATTTATAAGGCTTGTAGCACAAGATCAGCCTTCGGAATCGGGGGGATAGGCTTCGTTGACCTCATTGCCCAAAATCAGGTCAATGGCATAATTGAGCTGGGTGTCAAGGGAGCGGTCGGCAGGCACATAAACTGATGAGCCCCGGGTTGCCTCCTGCTCACTGCCCCCGCCGATCTGGCCATCAAGGGCCGCTTCGCCAATTATTTCGTCACGCCCCTCAAACTCCTTGGGAACATCCTGGAATATTTCGATATCCGGCCGGATGCCGCTGGCCTGAATGGAGCGATTGGAGGGGGTGTAATAGCGTGCTGTGGTCAGGCGCATGGCGCCGTTGGGGCCAAGGGAAATAATGTTCTGTACAGAACCCTTGCCAAAAGAGCGGGTGCCCACAAGCACTGCGCGCTTGTGGTCCTGAAGGGCGCCGGCAAGTATTTCTGATGCGGAGGCGGAGCCGCCATTGATCAAAACAACCAGCGGCACGTCAGCGACCAATCGGTCCAGATCATCAGGCACCGCATCATAGCGGGCGCTTTCAAATTCGGTCCGGCCCCGGGTCAGCACCACCGCTCCGCGCGAGAGGAAAGCATCGGCAACAAAAACCGCCTGGTCAACCAGGCCGCCCGGATTGTTACGCAAATCAAGAATAAGCCCTATGGGCAACTCGCCACCGCGCTCTTCAATCATGTCCTTGATGGCATTTTCAATGCCGGTATAGGCCTGCTCGGAAAAACGGTCCAGCCGCATGATGCCGATGTCGCGGTCCAGTATCCAGCGCACCGCACGAAGAGGAATGACGTCGCGTTCCAGCACGACGTCGAAGGGGTCGGCGACACCTTCGCGCACCACGGTGACGGTGATGGGTGTGCCGACCAGGCCGCGCATCATACCGATGGCTTCGTCCATGTTTTTGCCCAGAACTGGCTCGCCATCGAGCTTGATGAGATAATCGTTGGCCAGAAGGCCGCTGCGTTCGGCGGGTGTGTCGGGGATGGGGGCAACGACTTTGACGATGCCCTCTTCCATGGTGACCTCAATGCCAAGGCCGCCAAATTCGCCCGAAGTATCCTGACGCACATCGGTATAACTCTGAGGGGAGAGATAGCCTGAATGGGGATCGAGCGAAGTGAGCATGCCGTCGATGGCGGCCTGAATAAGCTCACGCTCGTTGGGCACATCCACATACTCCTCTCTTATGCGGTCAAACACATCGCCAAACAGCTGGAGCTGCTCAAAAACCTCTTCGGAGGTGAGCGCTGTCTTGTCTTCTTCTTGAGTTTCTTCCTGGGCACTAAGGGCAAGACTGCCTGCACCAAGCATCAGTGCTGCAAGACAAACCGAGCGCAGGGTTCTGCCTGCACTGGACGGGGACAATATCGACAGGCTATTTGCAGGGTTTGGAGAACGCATTTTATTTGTTATCCACTTTGGGGCTGGGATGCTGTTTGTGTGGGGGGCGTAGCCCCGGCCCACCAGGGGGCGGGATCAAAGGGCACATCCCCATTTCTGATTTCTATATATAGGGTTGGGCGGGAGACGCCAGCACTTGTTGTCACGGTTTGGCCAATTGTTCGTGAACCCATGGAGCCCACCGGTTCGCCCATGAGCACGAATTGACCCAACTCTACCGTCGCTGTTTCCAGTCCGGCAAGCAGAATGGTGTGGCCCTGGCCGGGATTGATAATGATGATTTGGCCGTAATTAAGGTAGGGGCCCTTGTACATGATCCAGCCATCCACGGGGGCAACGACCTGGGCCTGGGCGCGAGTGACGATGGAAACCCCTTGCGCGATACTGCCAAAGCCGTCATTTTCGCCAAAACCTGTGACTACGACGCCGGCGGCAGGCGTGACCATATAGCCCTTGACGGAAGTGAAGGGGATGGCGGGACTGGTGCGTTCAGTATTAGCCAGGGCCAGTTCAATGGTTTCACGGGACAATTGGGCAATGGGACTGTCGCCATCAGCGGCCTCGGCAGCCTCGGCGGCTTCAGTGACCGCTGAAATGCGCTCTTTCAGTGTAACGATGAGTTGGTTAAGAGAGGTGGCTTCGGCTGCCAGAGCCTCGGCTTCGCGTTCCTGGGCTTCAAGCTCTGCTGAAACGATAACCACGCCGCGTTTACGCGCTTCGATGAGGGTTGCTATGCGCAACTGCTCTTCCTGCAGGGTGGAGAGGCGGGCGGTAAGCTGAGTTTTTTCCTCGAGTACTTCCTGCTTGAGCGCCGAAAGGCGGTTCAAATCAGCAATTACCACATCGGCCTTGGTACGCAGCTGGGGCAGGATATCTGCGAGCAGGGAGGCTGAGCGCGCCGAATTGAGCGCGTCCGAGGGATCGATTATCAATGCGGGGGGTGGGTTTTTGGAGATGCGCTGAAGGGCGGAGAGCAGGCTGGCGATATTGGTGTCGGCGCTTTCAAGGCGCGCGCGAATCTGGCGTTCCTGCCCCAGAAGAGCGGTGAGGTTTTCCTCCATGGCGTCCACTTCAATTTCGGTGAGCTTCACACGCTGGGCGGCGGCAATCAACTCGGCGTTCTGGCGGGTGCGGTCGCCCTCCATTTCCGCAATTTCTTTGGCGAGCTGTTCGCGCTTTTCTGCCGAAAGAGTGATTGCGGCGCGGATTTCGGCCAACTCGCTCTCGGCCTGGGCGGTGGCCTGGTGGTCGCTGGTCTGGGCCCATGCAACAGGCAACGCAAAGAAGCCAAAGCCGGCAGGTGTGACCATCAGCGCGAGGGCAAGGCTGCTGGCGCGTCTTTTCAGTTGGCTCATGTCAGCTGGTTCATGGGCAGGTTCATCTGTAATGCAGCGAATCAGGAGGGCTAATGCAAGTTGGCGGCGATAGTAGGGCAGTTTGGCTCGATGGGCTACGCTCTAACTTCTATGATAGGGGTGCCCGGAAAGGATGGTGGCTGCGCGATAAAGCTGCTCCGCAAGCATGATACGCACAAGCTGGTGGGGCCAGGTGAGAGGGGAAAAGCTGAGCACCTGCGCCGCACGGGTACGAACGCTGTAGTCAAGTCCGTCGGGTCCGCCGATGACAAAGCTCAGGTGACTCACGCCATCGTCGCGCAGGCGGGCTATGTTGTTGGCGAATTTTTCACTTGTGAGGCTGCTTCCGGTTTCATCGAGCGCAATCAGGCTGGTATTGGCGTCAAGGGCACCGGTGATGAACTTTGCTTCGTCGCTTTTGCGCAGTGCGGCGTTTGCCTTGCGGGATTCGGCAAATTCAGAAACCTCAAATCCCTGCAAGGCAATGGCGGGGCCGACGCCACGGCAACGGGTGAGATAGCGCTCAACCAGCTCGCGTTCCGGCCCTGATTTCATGCGGCCAACAGCAATTATGGAAAGATGCATTGCGATCGGACCCCGTGCCTAGCTGGTCTCGGAGGGCAGTTCGGTCAGCCAGAACTTTTCCAGGTTGTAAAAGTCACGCACTTCGGGGCGGAAAATATGGATGATGACATCGCCCGCATCAATCAGGACCCAGTCACAATTGGGCAGACCCTCGATACGGGGCTTGTCATAGCCCCCTTTCTTGAGAGCTTTTGAGAGTTGTTCGGCTACCGCCCCCACATGGCGGTGCGAACGCCCCGAGGTTACAACCATATGGTCGGACATGGGGGATTTGCCTTCCATATCAATGGAGATGGTGTTTTCAGCCTTGGCATCGTCAAGGCTTTCAAGAACAATGTCTAGCATGCGGGAATCGCTGTTCGCTTTGGCGGGGGTTTGGGAGCCCGCCGTTTGTGGGGAGGGTTGGCGCGCCATCAGGGTTTCACCTGGTTTTGGTGAACGTGCTTATCTGGCAAATATTCTTTTAAGGCGGGTCTGGAAATGGCTTTCAAGCTTCCCGGTCAATGTTTTGATGTGTCAAGGGGAATATGCGCGCCTCAGGAGTTCCATTCAAGACTTATTGTTGAAAATTCGCACTTTGCCGATTGCGCAGTTCGGTAGAGGAGGCTCCCGACATCAGCCCGGTGAGATAAATCCAGCTCGGGGCGGGACTGGTGGCGACAATATTGGCGTCAAACTGGTCAAGGCGATAACGGGCAAGGGTAGTGGCGGCCTTTGAAAACGGGGCGCGCCGGGATGAGCCGGGACGGGCATAAATCACCAGCGGCATCAGGTCAGCTATGTCGCGCCAGTGCTCCCATTTATGGAAGCTTACAAAACTGTCAGCGCCCATTATCCAGACAAAGTGGCGGTCGGGAAGCGTTTTACGCAGATAACGCAATGTATCATAGGTATAGCGAAAGCCATGGGCAGCCTCAAAGCCGGTTACATGAACCCGAGGATGATCGACAAGGCTGCGCGCCGCCATCACCCGCTGGCGCAGGGGGGCGAGTTCGGCAGTGTCTTTCAAGGGGTTTCCCGGTGTCGTCAGCCACCAGACTGCGTCAAGATTCAGCCGTTTTAGCACTTGGCGGGAGACCAGCCGGTGCCCTTCATGGGGGGGATTAAAACTGCCGCCAAACAGGCCAATGCGCATGCCCGGGGCCGATATTGGCAGGTCGGTAATGCCCGGAATGACTTCTATGGGGGGCGGTTTGGCGGAGAAGGACATCAGGGGCGGGTCTGTCCGGTGCCGGCAACCAGATATTTGAAGCTGGTGAGCTGCTCGACCCCGACGGGCCCGCGGGCGTGCATCTTGCCGGTGGCGATACCGATTTCGGCCCCCATGCCGAACTCGCCGCCATCGGCAAACTGGGTTGAGGCGTTGTGCATGACGATGGCGCTGTCGACACGGGCGAAGAACTCGTCGCGGGCGTTTGCATCCTCGGTGATGATGGCCTCTGTATGGTGGGAGGAATAGGTGGCGATATGCTCGATGGCCTGATTGAGGTCAGCAACCACGGCCACAGAGATGATGGGCTCCTCATATTCGGTGTGCCAGTCCTCTTTTGTAGCGGGAATGGCCTGAGTGATACGGGCGGTTACGGTTGTGTCGCCGCGGATTTCACAGCCCGCCGCAATCAAAGCCTCAATGATGGGTTCAAGATGGGTTTCTACAACATCGCGGTGCACCAGCAGGGTTTCGGCGGCCCCGCAAATGGAGGTGCGGCGCATTTTGGCGTTGAGCACGACTTCGACTGCCATGTTGAGGTCGGCACTTTTGTCCACATAGACGTGGCAGATGCCCTCCAGATGGGAAAAAACCGGCACCCGGGCTTCCTCTTGCACCCGGGCGACAAGCCCCTTGCCCCCGCGAGGAACGATAACATCAATATTGCCGCCCAGCCCCTTGAGCATTTCTCCGACGGCGGTGCGGTCGGTAGTGGGCACAAGCTGGATGGCGTCCCCGGGCAATCCGGCGGCATCCAGCCCCTCATGGAAGCAGGCGTGGATGGCTTTTGAGGACAAAATACTGTCCGAGCCGCCGCGCAGAATGGCCGCATTTCCCGACAACAGGCACAAGGCGCCGGCATCGGCGGTGACATTGGGACGGCTCTCAAAGATAATGCCGATAACGCCAAGGGGGGTGCGGACCCGGGAGATGTGCAGGCCCGAGGGCACGTCCCATTCGGCTATCGTTACCCCGACAGGGTCATCAAGCGCTGCAACCTTGCGCATGTCGTTTGCTATGGACTTAACACGCACCGGGGTGAGTTCGAGCCGGTCGAGAAATGAGGCGCTCATCCCCCGTTCCTTGGCCGCTTCCATGTCCTTTTCGTTGGCGGAAAGGATATCTTGGGATTTGGCGTCAATGCAATCGGCGGTGGTGAGCAGTGCGCTGCGTTTTGCTGAAGTGGAGGCGCTGGCCAGAATGCGGGCGGCAGCGGCTGCCTTTTTGCCCATGGCTTCCATAAGTTCGGCAATGTTTTGTTTGTCACTCATTTTTGCCTCTTATTTTTCAGTGGGGGTGACCAGCACCAGATTGTCGGCATGGACCAGTTCGGTTCGGTTCATATCGCCAAACATAAGGGCGACTTGTTCGCTTTTTTTACCCTTGGCCAGATTGGCATCGTTATTGTTCATACTGGCAAGACCACGGGCGATTTCCCTGTCATCCGGCCCTTTGACTGACACCGCATCGCCCCGGGAGAATTCCCCCGAAACTCTGGTAACTCCGATGGGCAGCAGGCTTTTGCCGTTGAACAGGGCTTTTGCCGCGCCAGTGTCAACATGGATGGTGCCGGCAACTTCAAGGGTTCCCAGAATCCAGCGCTTGCGGGCCGCAGCCGGGCTTTGTGTGGCGGTAAAAAAAGTGTGGCGCGCGCCAGCCGCCAGCTCGGACAGGGGGTTGCGGGATGTGCCCCTGGCAATAATCATCGCAGTGCCCGCCTGGGTGGCGATTTTTGCCGCTTCAATTTTTGTCACCATGCCGCCCCGGGCAGTTTCACTGGTGGAGCCGCCGGCCATGGCTTCAATTTCAGGAGTGATGGCCTTGACGCGGGGCAGGTGCTCGGCGGAACTGTCGGGTCCGGGAATGCCGGTATAGAGCCCGTCAACATCAGAAAGCAGCACCAGACAATCTGCGCCCAGCATCGAGGCAACACGGGCCGAGAGCCGGTCGTTGTCGCCATAGCGGATTTCAGAAGTTGCAACGCTGTCATTCTCGTTGATGACGGGGATGGCCCCCAGCGCCAGAAGCGTACCCATGGTGGCGCGCGCATTGATGAAAGACCGGCGCTCCTCGGTGATGTTGGGGGTCAGCAATATCTGGCCCATGGTGATGTCGTGGGCGCCAAAAGCCTCACGCCACGCCTGGGCCAGTGCCACCTGACCGACGCTGGCGGCGGCCTGGGCCCGGTCAAGGGGCAAGGTGCCCGGTTTGAGGTTCAGAATCCGGCGCCCCAGAGCGACGGCCCCGGAGGAAACAACGATTATGTCGCGGTTCTGATTTTTTAGTCCGGCGAGGTCGGCGACAAGGGAGGCGAGCCATTCCTTGCGCAGGGCACCGGTTGTGCGGTCGACCAGAAGGGCGGAGCCGATTTTGACGGTCAGGCGCTCAAAGCCATCAAGAGGGGACGTCATGTCAGGGCGTCCACTTCTGCTTTTCTTGAGGTGTTGCGGCCAGAACCTCGCGTTTTTTGCGCTTGTCGAGCATGGCGACAATGGCGAACAGCACCTGCTCGACGCCCTCATGCGAGGCGCTGGAGGCGGCCAGCAACTGGCCGGGCACAACCACGCGCAACTCGGCCAGCTTTTCTTTGACTGCCTCTTTTGTCAGAGCGTCGATTTTGTTCAGGACAACAATCTCGGGCTTGTCGGCAAGGCCGTTTCCATAGGCCTCAAGCTCTGTACGGATGGTCTTATAGGCCTTAACGACGTCCTCTTCAGTCCCATCAATCAGATGCACATTGGTGGCGCAGCGCTCCACATGGCCCAAAAACCGGTCGCCAACCCCCGCGCCCTCGTGGGCCCCTTCAATCAGGCCGGGAATGTCGGCAAGCACAAAGTCGCGGTCGGCAATGCGTACCACGCCCAGATTGGGGTGCAGTGTTGTGAACGGATAATCGGCAATTTTGGGATTGGCGGCGGAAACCGCGGAAAGGAAGGTGGATTTGCCTGCGTTGGGCAGTCCCACAAGGCCCGCGTCGGCGATGAGCTTGAGACGCAGCCACACCCATTTTTCCTCGCCCTCCTGGCCGGGGTTGGCGTGGCGGGGGGCCTGATTGGAAGAGGTCTTGAAATGGGCGTTGCCAAAGCCGCCATTGCCGCCGGAAAGCAGTTTGATTTTCTGGCCCACTTCGGTGAGGTCGGCAATCAGGGTCTTGTTGTCCTCCTCAAAAATCTGGGTGCCCACGGGTACGCGTAAAACAGCGTCTTGGCCATTGGGTCCGGTGCGGTCCTTACCCATGCCGCCGGTGCCGGTGGCGGCCTTGAAGTGCTGCTGATAGCGATAGTCGATGAGGGTGTTGAGCCCGTCGACGCACTCGACCCAGACGTCGCCGCCGCGCCCGCCATTGCCGCCATTGGGGCCGCCGAACTCGACATATTTTTCACGCCGGAAGGAGACGGCGCCGTTGCCGCCATTTCCCGACTTGATAAATATTTTTGCCTGGTCAAGGAACTTCATTTCAGTGCAGCTTCAAATGCTTCGCGGGTCAGTTCGGTGTCTATGTGCTCTATATCGGCATTTCGTGCAAGGCAGCGTACCATTGAGCGCCCGGTTTCGACAAAACCCAGCTTATGCTGGATGGCGAGGGACGCCATGTTGAAGTGGAAGACCCCGGAGGTGACAATGTCGGCTTTGCTGTGGGTGAAATACCATTTTAGCGCGCCGGTCACCGCTTCGCTCATAGTGCCGCGCCCCCAGAATTTTTCACCCAGCCAATACCCAAGGATAGTGTCGCTGGCCTCGCGCCGGAAACTGACCATACCCACAACAATATCGGCTTTTTGCACAATAACAAAGCCTGTTTCATCCGGTTTTGTGGCCGCAATTTTTTTGGTCAGCCACAGGTCTGTATCGGTTTTGGTATATGGCAGGCTGACATGGGCAAGGTTTGCGGCAACATTGTAATTGTTGAGCAGTTGAGCCAGTCGCCCGGCATCCTCAGAGACAGGGCGGCGCAACAGCAAGCGCTTTGTAGTCAGCGACTGATTCATGTCTGTCGCTCCCATAAAAAATGGGTGACACAAACGCCCTTGTGCTGGCCGCAATCGTCGATGCCCTGGGCAGTCTGTGTGAAACCCGCTTTGAGCAGAACGCCAACCGAACCAGTATTGGCGGTAATGGAACGGGCGCTGACAGTTGAAAAACCGGCAGCAACGGCGGCCTGCAAGACGCCCCGCGCAGCTTCGGTCGCATAACCGTGCCCCCAGAAGGGTTGGCCCAGCCAATAGCCCAGTTCTGGGATTTCGGCATTTGCAAGGTGAAGGCCCATGACCCCGATGAGGGCATTGTCCAGCGTGATGGCATAGGCGTGCTCGTTTTCAGTACGGGCCAGGTTGGTGATGAAATCCACCGCGTGTTCTCTTGTATAGGGGTGGGGCAGGCGGGCCAGCACCGCGTGGATTGCCTCGTTGTTGGCCAGGTCATGGAGCACGGGGGCATCGGTCATGTCGGGTGCGCGTAACACCAGACGATCAGTGATGATGGTATCGGGCAGTCCAATTCCGGGTGTTTTTTTAATCATGGCGCACTTTTCCAAAACAAAAGGGGAGCCGGTGAACCGGTCTCCCCTTTTTATTCTGGCTGGGTGATTTTTCACTCACATTGCCGGGGAGATGATCTCCGGCAAGAAAGTTCGTGAATTCCTTACCGTTATTCAGCCGCCACTTTTGGCGTATCTTCTTGCGGGTTCACCGATACGAAGGTCTTGCCGCCAGTACGGGTGGAAAACTTCACATTGCCGCCAACAAGGGCAAAAATGGTGTGATCCCGGCCCATGCCGACATTTTCCCCGGGGTGCCACTTGGTGCCGCGCTGGCGAATGATGATGTTGCCGGGAATAACCGCTTCGCCGCCAAACTTCTTGACGCCAAGACGACGCCCTGCGGTATCACGTCCGTTGCGGGATGAACCGCCTGCTTTTTTATGTGCCATTTTTCAAACGCTCCTTATTTGCCCGATTTGTCGCTGGAATTACCGGCCAGCAAATCTGCGGCCTGGCCAATCCAGTTTTCGCGGTCAATACGACCCTTGAAGCTCAGACCCTCGTCAACGCGGGCCACGTCCTCAGGAGTGAACTCGGCAACCTGCTTGAGCGAAGTGATGCCCAGGGCGTTGAGCTTTTTCTCCAGAGCGGGGCCGACACCTGAAATCAGTTTCAGATCGTCAACAATGTCCGCGGCCGCCGCAACTTTTGGTTCGGCTTTGGGTGCGGCTTTAGGCGCGGCGGCCTTTTTGGGCGCTGCCTTTTTGGCGGCAGGCTTTTTGCCGGCGGTCAGAATCTCGGTGATGCGCACAATGGAATGATGCTGGCGGTGGCCATTGGTCCGGCGGTATTTCTGCCGACGCTTCTTTTTGAAGACGATAATTTTCTTGGCGCGCATCTGCTCGACGAGCTCGGCGGCAACGCTTGCGCCTTCAACCAGCGGCGAGCCGATGGTGACATCAGCGCCGGAGCCGACCATCAGCACATTGTCAAAAGTGATTGTTGTGCCGGGTTCAGCGTCGAGTTTTTCGATTTGGAGAATGTCGTCGGCTGCAACTTTATATTGCTTGCCGCCGGTCTTGATGACTGCGAACATATTTTAATCGCCGGGTTGTTTATCCGGCTCCCTTAACTAGCGCGCTCTACGGCGCCGCCCTATAGAAGGCGGACTTTGGTGTTGGGGGCAAATCAGCCCAACCGGCCTCGAACTGCGGTTCAAAATGTACCAAACACGCTGACCGGCAAAACCGGCAGCGCCTGTGGACGCCGCGTTATCTGTTCAATTGCTCAAAGAGTCAAGTGTTTGTGACGTCGATGGTTGCAGCCAGGATTTGCCTGTGCCATAAGCGCCGCGCGCCTTTTAGGGGCGGGGATTTTAATCCTTCGCGTCTGGGCAAGCGGAGAGATGCCGGAGTGGTCGAACGGGGCGGTCTCGAAAACCGTTGAGCGCGCGAGCGTTCCCAGGGTTCGAATCCCTGTCTCTCCGCCACAGTCCTGTGAGGAAGGTTTCTTTGCCCGCGCTGCCACTGGATTTTCCCGTTGTTTTCAAGGGTTAAGCGGGTGGGCTGTTCACCTTGGTAGCCGCGAAACGGGCGAAATCTGTCTCTCGAGGCGGTTTTTCTCTGAACATCATGACTGCGGTGGTTTGGTGAATTTTTTGCAAGATACTGAAATCAAACCATTATTGTGTAACGCAACCTGAACACTTCGATGCCGGTGGCATTTGCCGACAATCGACCGGGGTCGGACGTTCGCCGGCCTGAGTCACGGGAGAGGGTAGTGTCCTGAGCGTTCGTGCAACATTGTTCTTCGGTCTTGGCTTGACCGCAGTTACAGGGGCGGTCCATTCCGGTATTCCATGGAGTTGCAAAATCAACCGTGGAGGACCGTGAATGGGCAGACAGAAGGATACAGGGCTCGAGGCCATCTTGGAACAGCTGATCGAACATGGCGCGGATGACATGGCGAACATCTTCGCCCGGGCCTTCGAGCTGGCCATGCGGATCGAACGCGAACGCTTCCTCGGCGCGGGCCATTACGAGCGCACGGCCGGCCGCCGGGGTTATGCCAATGGCACCAAGCCCAAGCGGATCGACACGCCGGCGGGCACGGTCACGGTGCAGGTGCTCAAGAGCGCCGGGCATGAGAATGAGCCCTTCTAGGATAGCACCGGATCAAAGCGGCGAAGTGATCGAACGTATGCTCTGCGGCTTTGGGCCCGGCCGCTACGGCCAATCCGAAAACCCGCGGCGCAATTCCATCAGGTCGTCCCCGTGCGGGCGCGATACCACCGTGCGGTATGCGCCCGGCGACATGGCGGTTCTGCGCTTGAAAAAATGGCTGAATCGCGTGGCATCAGCAAAACCAAGGTCCGCCGCGATTTTCTTCAGGGGGAGCCCGGTATTTTCCAGCCGCGCCTTTGCCTCGGCAGTCAGACGTTCGTGGACCAGCTCGGCGGCGCTACGCCCGGTCTCTCTTTTGCAGATCCTGTGGAGGCGATCATAGTCAACGCCAAGCTCTTCAGCAAATCGGCCCACCTGCCAGTGGTCACGATAATGCAACTCGACCAAATGCCGGAATTTTCGCAAGATATTGGTTTGCTCGGTGCCTGCTTGGAGTGGCTCTGGCTGATATGCCCGCAGGGCCGCGATGAACAGCAGCCGAAGGTAGGCAGACAATGACATCGGAGACTGTCGCTCGGCCTGCGATACCTCGCCGGAAAACCACTCGAACAGGAACTGGACCTGCTGCAACATTTTCGCGTCCACCAACGGCGTCACAAAAGGATGCTCGACCAGCATGCGCATGTGAACCGACTCGGCCCGCGCACCGATGGCGTCCGAAACCAGCGTGTCGCTCAGGCCCAGGATGCTGGGACGCGCGCCTGCCGTCATGCTCAGGACCGGGCACTGTTGTTGGGGCCAGTAACACAAAGCCGGAGCTTCGATCTCACGCTCGTTTTCGTCCCAGCGCAATGTCCCCTCGCGCAAGAAGAAAAGCGCCGAGAAATTGGCCGGCAAACGAAGTCGAATCGTTCGGTCGTGAAGTGCTTCGGGTTCTTCCTGAACCTTGACGTAATGGCTGTTCATGCTGGTTTTCCCAGATATCAACAATAAATGCCCAGAATTAAGCATTTAATGCGACTATATTAGCTTTATAATGGTTTTCAAGGGAGGCCGGGTTCGCCCGGGAATGTTTCATGGGGGCACTCACAACCGACTGGGAGCCGAAAAGCGGGCACACGATCGAACGTGTCAGCCCGGTTGACGGAAAGGTCGTCAGCACCGTTGCCGCGCTTGACCGGGAAACCTGCTCGCGGCTGGCCATGCGCGCGGCGGCGGCATTCCCGGAGTGGTCCTCGACGCCAACTGCAAAGCGTGCTGACCGGCTCTTGGCTGTTGCCGATACGCTGGAAGCGCATGGCGACGAACTGTGCACGGCGATGGTCCAGGAAATCGGCGCGCCAATCGCCTGGGCGCGGCACAACGTGTCCTTTTCTGCGGAAATTCTGCGCGAAGTAACGACCTATGCCGACGACGTTGACAAGATCGAAGCCATCCCGGACCGGCGTGGCATCATCAGCTGCACCCAGCGCACCGCCTGTGGCGTCTGCCTGGGCATTGCACCCTGGAACGCGCCGTTGATCCTGGGCGTGCGGTCGCTGGCCGCGCCCTTGCTGTGCGGCAATACCGTCTTGCTGAAAGGAAGCGAATTCGCGCCCAGAACCTACCAGTTGCTGGGTAAACTTTTGAACAACGCGGGAATTCCCGCGAACGTTGCCCGCGTGATTTTGACCCAAGCCGAAGAAAGCGAGGCGATCGTCGAGGCCCTGGTCGCCTCCCCGGTTGTGCGTCGGGTCAACTTTACAGGATCAACCCGCGTCGGCCGCAAGGTTGCCGAGATTTGCGCAAAGCATCTCAAGCGCCCCTTGCTGGAACTGGGCGGCCAATCGACAATGGTGGTTCTGGAGGATGCCGATCTGGACTTCGCCGCCGAAGCAGCAACTACGGGTGCCTACCGAAACCAGGGCCAGATATGCATGTCGACTGAACGCCTGATCGTTTCTGAAGCGGTCGCCGATGAGCTGATTGCTCGTATCGAGGCGACGCGAAAAAAACTGGTGCTGGGAAATCCGGAGGCACCTGAAACGGATGTCGGCCCGGTCGTCAGCTTCGAGGCCGCGGGGCGGCTTTCGGCCCTGATCAGCGACGCGGTATCAAACGGGGCCGTGTTGGTGGGCGGCGGCGGCGTTCGCGACGCATATTTCGAGCCAACGCTCCTGGACCAAGTTGAACCGGACATGCGCGTGTATCGCGAGGAAGTATTTGGGCCGATCCTTTCGGTTACGCGCGTCGCAAATGACCAAGAGGCGGTGACCGTCGCCAATGACAGCGAATATGGGCTGGCGGCGTCTGTTTTCGGGACCGACCTGGCACATGCAAAAGCCGTGGCAGGGCAAATCCACAGTGGCATCTGCCACATCAACCGGTCGACCGTGGATGACAACCCACATGCACCCTTTGGCGGCGTGAAATCAAGCGGATACGGACGCTTTGGCGGCAAGTGGGCGATAGACGAGTTTACCGAACTGCGCTGGATAACCAGCGCGGCGACCTAACAAAAAATCATCATGAGCCCAGGGAGAAAAAAATGACCTTTGATATATCGCGACGTAATCTGTTGATCAGTGCCGGTGCCGCATTGGGAACGTTCGCGCTCGGACGCACTCAGGCTCTTGCCCAATCTGCAACACCGCTGAAAATCGGCTTTATCAGCCCGGTTTCCGGCCCCCTTGCCGGCTTTGGAGAGACCGACGGCTATGTGCTTGAGCAGGTGCGCACGGCGATGGCCGGTGGTGTCACCCTCAATGGGAAGGGCTATGGTGTCGAAATTCTCGACCGCGACACGCAATCCGATCCCGCGCGATCTGGGCAACTGGCACGCGATCTGATCAACAACGATGGTATCGACATCATGATCGCGGTTTCGACGCCCGAGACCATCAACCCGGTTTCGGACGCCTGCGAGGCCGCCGGGGTGCCCTGCATCTCGACCGTTATGCCGTGGGAAGCCTGGTATTTTGGACGTGGCGCGCAGCCCGGAGCACCATCGCCGTTCAAATACACCTACCATTTCGGGTTTGGCGTGGATGAGTTTTACCGCGCCTATGTTTCGCAATGGGACCTGATCGAGACCAACAAAAAGGTCGGCGTCATGTATCCCAACGATGCCGACGGCAGCGCCATCCGCGCCAATCTGGCGCCGCGTCTCGCCGAGGCCGGCTTTGAAATTGTCGACCCGGGCGCCTACGAAACCGGCACATCCGACTACTCGTCACAAATCCGGATGTTCCGCGAGGCTGGCGTCGAGATATTCAACACCTTTCCGATCCCGCCCGATTTCATCGCCTTCTGGCGCCAGGCGGCGCAACAGGGCCTGAACCGTCAGATCAAGATTGTTCAGGTCGCCAAGTTTGGCTTGTTCCCGTCGGATATCGCGGCCCTTGGTGGTCTTGGCGACAATATCGCAAGCGCCGCCTATTGGCATCGGGATTTCCCTTACACGTCCCCCGCAACGGGTCTGACCGGAGTCGCACTTTGCGATGGCTACGAAGCGGCAACCGGACGCCAATGGACCCAACAACTGGGCGCCACGCTTTCCGCCTTCGACGTGGCCATGGCGGCGCTGTCAGCGGCATCTGATCCAAAAAACAAGGATGCGGTTGCCGAGGCAATGCCAAACCTCAAGGCCGACAGCATCGGCGGGGTGGTCGATTTCACGTCGGGGCCCGTCAAGAACGTTGCGACCGGCCCGATCATTGGCACCCAGTGGCAACCGGCCAGCGGCGGTGCGTTCAAGTATGACTATGTCATTACTGAGAATGCGACCGACACCAATGTCCCGGTAAGCGGGCAACTGCGCCCCTACAACGCGTGACCGGGTGAAATGGCGTCCCCTGCTTCCACCGTTTTGCGCTCGGATGGCATTGCAATGTCGTTTGGCGAGTTCGCCGTGCTCCAGGACATCTCATTGAGTGTCGGAGCCGGCGAAATCGTCGGCGTGCTTGGTCCCAATGGTGCGGGCAAGACCACCTACATGAACATTTTGACCGGGGCCCTGCGACCGACGACCGGGACGGTGCATTTGCTGGGCGAGGACGTCACCAAGCTGGACACCGCGCAACGGTGCCACCGCGGACTGGCCCAAACGCACCAGATTCCAAAGCCGTTTTCGGGAATGACAGTGTTTGAAAACGTGCTGGTGGCGGTGAACCATGGCCGCAGCGCCCCGGCCCATGATCCGATATCGGTTGCCTGGACGGTTCTGGAAGATACAGGGCTGGCCCATGTCGCCAATCGACCGGCGGAAACGCTGGGTTTGTTGGACCGCAAGCGGCTGGAACTGTCGCGGGCACTGGGCACAAACCCGAAGGTTCTGTTGCTCGACGAGATCGGTGGCGGGCTGACCGATGCCGAAGGCGATGCACTGGTCGACCTGATCCGCTCCATTCATGCATCCGGTGTAACCATTGTTTGGGTCGAGCATATCATGCGCCTCCTGCTTGAAGGTTGTTCGCGCCTTGTCTGCATGGCAGAAGGCGAGGTGCTGGCCGATGGAGACCCGCACACCGTCGTGAATTCGCAGCAGGTGCAGGTTGCCTATTTCGGAGCCAGTGCATGAGCACGCTAGAAGCAACCGACATCCGCGCTTCGCATGGGCAGTTGTGCGCAGTGCATGGCGCCTCCCTCAGCGTGCGGCCGGGCAAAATGATGTTCCTGTTGGGGGCGAACGGTGCGGGTAAGACCACGCTGCTGCGCAGTATCGCGGGCGATCACGAAATGGACGCCGGCACAGTCGTTCTTTCCGGCGTCGATGTCACCGGGATGGCGGCTCATCATCGCGCCCGGGCAGGCCTGGCACTGGTCCCCGAAGGGCGGCGTCTGTTCCCGCGAATGACGGTGCGCGAAAACCTGCAACTGGGGGCCTCAACCTCGCGCGAGGGACCCTGGACGGTTGAAGCCATCTACGACACATTTCCCCATCTTGCGAAACTGGATAAATCGGCTGCCGGAAAACTTTCTGGCGGGGAGCAGCAGGCGGTAGCAATCGGGCGCGCGCTGATGGGCGACCCGGTCGCGATCATGCTCGATGAAGTTTCACTTGGGTTGTCTCCGGCAGCGGTCGATTCCGCCTATGATGCTCTGAACAGACTGCGCGACATGGGGATGGCCTTGTTGATCGTCGAACAGGATCTGAACCGTGCCTTGGCGTCGGCGGATAATCTACTGGTGATGTGCGAAGGCCGGATCACGCTTCAGGCACGACCCGATGAAACCAGCCTGGATGCGCTCGCCGCGGCGTCGTTTGGCCATGCACAGGGGGTGCAAACATGACCTCGCTGATCATCAATGCGTTTTTGCTGGCGGGCTATTACGCGGTTTTGGCGACCGGGCTGGCTTTCATGTATTCGGTCATGAACATCATCAACCTGGCGCATGGCGCGTTGATCGTGCTGGCGGGCTATGGCCTCTACGTTTTGGGAAACGACCTGAACCTCCCCTTTCCGGTGGCCATCGCAATAATGATGGCTGCAATGTTTCTGTTGGGCGTTGTTTTGCACCGGGCGGTGCTGGCGCGTGCCTATGGTGGGGGTGAACTGCTGCCGCTCCTGGCAACCTTCGGCATATCGATCGTCCTCGACAACCTGATGTTCCAGACTTTCGGAGCCGACAACCTTTCGCTGGCGCCACTTGTCGGCGACCTGTCCTGGGCGTCATTCGAACTGCCGGGGTCAATCTTTGTCGGAAAAATCAGCGTCTACATTCTGGTGACTGCCATCGTCGTCATCGGGCTTATCGAATTGCTCCTGCGGCGCACGGCCCTGGGGCATCGCATACAGGCGACCTCGCAGGACCGGGCGACCGCCGCGCTCTTGGGCATCGACACCGGCCGCACGGCCGCAATCGCCACAGGCATCGCTCTGGCAACGGGCGTTGTCGCGGCCGCCGCCTTGGGTTTGCGCAGCGCCTGGGGCCCCTATGGCGGGTCGGCAATTCTGCTGTTCGCTTTCGAGGCTGTGGTGATCGGTGGCACAGGGTCGCTTTGGCGGGTGCTGGCAGGTGCGATTGTGCTCGCATTTGCGCAGTCGTTGGGGGCCCTGGTCCATCCGCAGGGTTTCCTGATTGGCGGGCACCTCGCCTTCCTGGTTGCCGTTTTCGTACGCCTTCGCGGCGGCCGGATCAGTCTGGCAAGGTTATTTGGCAAAGAGGCACGCGCATGACAGCTCACCCCGGACTCATCGTTACGCGCGGCGGCAGAACGGCTCGTATCACGATCGGCGTGATCATCATGGCGGCGCTCTTGTTGGCAGCAACCCCAGCCGTCCTGGGCATCGGTGCCAGCGGCCGCGCGGTGGCGTTGCTGGTCTACATCCTCCTGGCCGTGATGTGGAACGCGCTTGCAGGCTTTGCCGGGCTGGTTTCGATCGGCCAGACCCTCTTTTTCGGCATGGCAGCCTACACGACAATCCGCTTCGCGGATGCAGGTCTTGATCCTTACCTCGCGATCCTTCTTTCAATTGCACTCGGGGCGCTGCTGGGCTGGATTGTTTCGTTGTTCATGTTGTCTTTGTCCGGTGGTGAATTTGCCATCGGCATGTGGGTTCTGTCATCGTTGGCGCATTTGAGCGTCAATCTCGATCCGCTGATCAAGGGCGAAACCGGCACCTCGCTGATCTCGCTCAACGCCTACGATATCGCGACGCGCAGCGCGCTGACCCTGTGGCTGGCGCTGGCGATCACGCTCGTGGTGTTTGTCACGTTGGTTGCACTTTTGCGCAGCAAGACCGGCGCTGCCATTACCGCCATTCGCGACGATGAAATCGGGGCCAGATCGATCGGCGTTGACGTGATGCGCACCAAGCGCGTCGTTTTCGTCCTTGCCGCCACCGGAACCGCCGCCGCCGGCGCGCTATGGCTGGCTTCGGCCACGAATTTTCAGCCGCGCGCCTTTTTTGGCATCCAATGGACCGCCTACATGCTGTTCATGGTGCTGGTCGGAGGCCTGGGGCGCATCGAGGGCGCGATCATTGGGGCGGTGTTGTTCTTTCTGATCGAAACGTATTTCGGCGCCTTCGGAGCATGGTACGTAATCGGTCTGGGGCTGGTCGCGGTTCTTTTTGCCCTGCTGCTGCCAAAGGGGCTTTGGGGGTGGATCGGCCCGCGCTTGCCCGGCGAAGCGATCCCCACAGGCTATCTTGTCGAAAAATCACGGTCCTGACTGTTGAACGGAGGAACACGCATGCTGATCGGAAAAACCATGGTCGTCACGGGCGCCGCATCTGGAATTGGGAAGCGCACCGCGGAACTGGCCCACTCCATGGGCGCCAACGTCATTTCGGTGGATCGCAACACGCCAGACACCCCGGTGGGTGATTTCATTGCCGCCGATCTGAGCACGCCGCAGGGTGTGCAGGAGTTGATCGATGCCCTGCCCGATGGCATCGATGCGTTGGCCAATGTGGCAGGCCTGTCGGGCACAACCGGTGTTGCGCTGACACTTGCGGTGAATTTTCTCGGGCTTCGCGCGCTGTCGCTTGGACTGGCGCCGAAAATGAACCAGTTGGGGTCAGTCATCAACGTTGCCTCCATCGCCGGATTTGGCTGGCGTCCCAACCTTGCGCGCGCCAAGGCCGCGGTTGGCGTCCTCGGCTTTCCCGACCCGGCGGCATTCGCGGCCGATCATGGCGTCACCGACGAGATCGCCTATCCGACGTCGAAGGAATTCCTGTTGCTCTGGACCTATCAGGCCGCCCATCATTCCCTTTTCAAGGACAAGAACATACGCGTCAATGCGGTCAGCCCCGGCCCGGTCGAAACACCGATTCTGAAGCAGTTCCGTTCGGTTCTCGGGGATGAACGCGTCGACAGCGACATCGACCGTGTCGGGCGGGCCGGAACCGCAAATGATATCGCGCCGACCATTCTGTTCCTGGCATCCGACGGGGCGCGCTGGATCAATGGAACGAACATCGCCTGTGACGGCGGGCTGGAAGCGTCGGTCATGGCCGAAGCCATGGATTTTTGAGGAGAGAAAAATGACTGTATCAATGCTGATTGGCGGCAAGGCCACACAAGCTTCAGATAACCGCACCTACGATCGTCTTGACCCGGTAACAGGGGACGTTGCCACCGCTGCGCCTGCGGCATCCGTTGACGATGCACTGGATGCCGCAAGAGCAGCGGGCGCGGCATACCCGGCGTGGTCAGCAACCGGCCCCGCCGAGCGTCGGATGCTGCTGCTCAAGGCCGCAGATGAACTGGAAGCGATGACCCCCGACATCATCCAAAGGATGACCGCTGAAACGGGATCGACCGGGCCTTGGGGCGGCTTCAACTGCATGCTGGCGGCCGGAATGCTCAGAGAGGCCGCGTCGATGACCACGCAAATCACCGGTGATATCATTCCCTCCAACAAGCCCGGCACGCTGGCCCTTGCGCAGCGCAAATCCCTGGGCGTGTGCCTGGGAATTGCGCCCTGGAACGCGCCCATCATCCTCGGGGTTCGCGCGGTTGCCATGGCAATTGCCTGTGGCAACACCGTGATCCTGAAGGCATCGGAGCTTTGCCCGGCCACCCACCTGGCGATCGGCGAAGCGTTCAAAGCTGCTGGCTTCCCCGATGGCGTTCTGAACGTCATCACGAATGCGCCCGAGGATGCCGCCGACATCGTCGCAGCCTTGATCGCCGCCCCGCAGGTGCGCCACATCAACTTTACCGGCTCCACCAGCGTTGGCCGTATCATCGCGCAGAAGGCGGCTGAACAACTCAAGCCGGTCTTGCTTGAACTGGGTGGCAAGGCGCCGATGATCGTTCTGGATGATGCCGATATCGAAGGGGCGGTGAACGGCGCCGCGTTCGGGGCCTTCATGAACCAGGGTCAGATTTGCATGTCAACCGAACGGATCATCGTCCAAGAAGGGATCGCAGACGCCTTCGTTTCCGCTCTGGCGGCCAAGACAAATGCGCTCCCGGCTGGAAACCCGCGCGAACAGGTGGTCCTGGGGTCCATGGTGACTTCGGCAGCCGCCGAAAAAATGGACGCCCTGATGGCCGACGCGGTTGCAAAGGGCGGCGCCATTATCGC
>Ga0256839_1000116_pt1 | contig 104403 bp, 111 predicted proteins | sample 354166metaG_FD_185968 | JGI IMG/M metagenome (GOLD analysis project Ga0256839, IMG submission 185968) | Hydrothermal vent microbial communities from Mid Atlantic Ridge, Atlantic Ocean - 354-166 | ecosystem: Environmental > Aquatic > Marine > Hydrothermal vents | place: Atlantic Ocean: Mid...
CCCTGAAGAAACCGTTCAAGGTCGTCCCCGCGGCGATCCAGCGCTTCGAAGAAGCCCTTGAAAAGGCGCGCGCGCTGGCCGAGGACGACCCGCAGATCCTCGAGCGCATGGCGCAGATCGAGGAGCATTGGGACAAAAGCAAGAAGGCCAAGCTGGAAGTGCTGGAGCTGGTGCGCCAGGGACAGATGGAGTTGGCGGTCGATCTGCTCAAAACCACCGAGCATCCGCATTGGCAGAAGGTGCGCATCGCGGTGCAGGAACTGGCGCGCAAGGAACTGGCCGAAGCCGAGGCCATGCGCGAGGAAATGAAGGAAGACCGTGAAGCCTTCGTTGCCCAGGCCCTGACACTGGGCGCTCTGGCCATCATTCTCGGCGGACTGGTGGCGGCGCTGAGCCTGTTCGATGTGCGCAAGTCCTTCAACCGCATCATCCATGCCACCGAGGACCTGGCCAGCGGGGAGGGCGACCTGACCCGGCGCCTGCCGGAACAGGGCAAGGACGAGTTTTCCACCCTGTCCTCGGCCTTCAACCGCTTCATCGGCAAAATCCGCGATCTGGTGTGCCGCGTGGCCGGCACCGGCGAGCAGTTGCATCAGGCCGCCGGCCGGATGACCGAGGCCAGTGAAGTGACCCGCCAGAAGATGGATCTGCAGGAAGGCAAGATCGAGGAAGTGGCCACCGCGATGAACCAGATGACCGCCACCGTGGAGCGAGTCGCCCAGAATGCATCCGAGGCCTCGGATGCCGCGCGTTCGGCGGACAGCGAGGCCCAGTCCGGCCGCCAGGTGGTGGGCGATGTGGTCACCGCCATCAACGAACTGGCCACCGAGGTGGGCAATACCTCGCAGATGATTCTCACCCTCAAGGATGATGCCGAGCAGATCGGCAGCGTGCTGGATGTGATCCGAGGCATCGCCGAACAGACCAATCTGCTGGCGCTCAACGCCGCCATCGAGGCCGCCCGCGCCGGCGAGCAGGGCCGCGGTTTCGCGGTGGTGGCCGATGAAGTGCGCACGCTGGCCAGCCGCACCCAGGAATCCACCGAAGAGATCCAGAGCATGATCGAGAAGCTGCAACAGGGCGCCAATGCGGCGGTGTCGGCGATGCAGAGCGGACAGCAGAAGACCGAATACACGGTGCAGCGTGCCGGCAGTGCCGGCGAGGCCCTGGCGGCCATCACCGATGCGGTATCGCGCATCGCCGAGATGAACGCCCACATCGCCCATGCCGCCGATGAGCAGTCCACCGTGGCCAGGGATATCAATCGCAATGTTTCGGAGATCCACGGGCTGTCCAGCGAAGCGGTGGCCGGCGCCGAACAGGCCGCCGAGGCCAGTCAGGCGCTGCAGCGCATGGCCGAGGAACTGCAGCAGATCATTCGCGTCTTCAAGACCTGAACCCGACGCAGGGCCGGATCGCGAAAATAGTCGTCATCCGGCCTTCACAAACGGCCCGTTATGGGTACAATACCCCGTTTCCTGACCCGCCGGTGAGGCGGTTGGCTATTGTCTATTGCAGGCCGTGGCCTTTTGACAGTCTAGAGGTTTATTTATGGTTTCAATCCGTTTGTCGCGTGGCGGCTCCAAGAAGCGCCCGTTCTACCATGTCGTGGCCGCGGACAGCCGCAAGCCGCGCGATGGCCGCTACATCGAGCGACTGGGCTTCTTCAATCCCGGTGCCCGTGGCTCCGAGGAAACGCTGCGCCTCGATCTCGACCGTGTCGAATACTGGATGGGCAAGGGCGCCCAGCCGACCGAACGCGTGGCCGACCTGATCAAGCAGGCCCGCAAGGTCAGCGAGCAGCAGGCAGCCGCCTGAGGCTGTCGGCGGGCGACCGCTGATGGCGCCGCACGACGATGAACTGGTCGAGATCGGCCGCGTGCTCGGTGTGCACGGCATCAAGGGACAGGTACGGGTCTATTCCCATACCGACCCGCGCGAAAACATCGTCCGTTACAGTCCCTGGGTTCTGGAACGGGACGGGCAGCGCCATACGCTGAAGGCCAGCGGTGGCCGTGTCGGCAAGCATGTGGTCGCCCGTCTCGAAGGCGTGGACGACCGCAACAGCGCCGAGCAATGGATCGGCGCCACCATTTACATCCGTCGCGCGCAGCTGCCTGATCTGCCCGGCGGCGAATACTACTGGTCGCAGCTGACCGGATTGCGGGTCGAGAACCTGCAGGGCGAGGATTTTGGCACCGTCGACCATCTGATCGAGACCGGCGCCAACGATGTGCTGGTGGTCCGGGGCGAGCGCGAACGGCTCATACCCTGGCTGCCGGACACGGTGATCCGCGAGGTCGATTTGCAGCAGGGCCGTATCCGGGTGGATTGGGACGCGGACTTCTGAGCACGACGAGCGAGACCGCAATGCGTATCGATGTGATCACGCTGTTCCCGGAACTGGTGCGCAGCGTGATCGAACACGGGGTGGTGGGCCGCGCCGCGGACCAGGGCCTGCTGGAACTGCAGCTTTGGAATCCGCGCGATTTCACCACCGACCGGCACCGCACGGTGGACGACCGGCCCTATGGCGGCGGCCCCGGCATGCTGATGAAGGTCGAGCCGCTGCTGGCCTGCATCCGCGCGGTGCGAGCCGACAATGCGTCGGCACGGCTGATCTACCTGAGTCCGCAGGGGAAGGTATTGAAACAGCCGATGCTGCGTGAAGCCGCCGAACAGGGTGACCTGATCCTGCTCTGCGGACGCTACGAAGGCATCGACGAGCGGCTGATTCAGACCGAGGTCGACGAGGAATGGTCGATCGGCGACTATGTGCTCAGCGGCGGCGAGCCGGCCGCCATCGTCGTTATCGACGCCATCACCCGGTTGTTGCCGGGCGCGCTGGGGCACAGCGAGTCGGCGGCGCAGGACTCCTTCAGTGAAGGCCTGCTGGATTGCCCGCATTACACTCGGCCCGAGGTGATCAACGGCCTGAGCGTGCCACCGGTGCTGCTCAGTGGTCACGCCCGGAAGATACAGGACTGGCGCGACAAGCAGGCGCTGGGGCGCACCTGGCAAAGGCGCCCCGATCTGCTGCGGCAGAAGGAGCTGGACGAACGGCAGCAACGGCTGCTGGAAGAATTTATCGCCGAATCCGCACGCGAAACGGATCCGGCGTCTGATTGAAGACTATGAGGAATCATCATGAACAAAATCATCGCTGAACTGGAAGCCGAACAGTTGAAGACCGACCTGCCGGCCTTCGGCCCGGGTGATACCGTGGTCGTCCAGGTACGGGTCAAGGAAGGCGACCGCGAGCGTCTGCAGGCCTTCGAGGGCGTGGTCATCGCCAAGCGCAACCGCGGGCTCAACTCGTCCTTCACCGTGCGCAAGATCTCCAACGGCGAGGGCGTCGAGCGCGTCTTCCAGACCCACAGCCCGCTGGTCGCCGAGATCAAGGTCAAGCGCCGCGGCAAGGTCCGTCGCGCCAAGCTCTACTATCTGCGCGGCCGTACCGGCAAGGCAGCCCGCATCAAGGAAAAGCTCGACACCCGCAAGAAGTCGGCCTGACCGACCGCGGCGTTCAGCTTTGCGCAAAAGGCGTGTATGCTTCGGCATCCACGCCTTTTTTCATGCCTGCGTACCACACCAAGTCATGCTCAGATCCTTAGCCCGATTGTTGCTGCCCTTGTTGTTTGCGGGGCTGGCCCAGGCCAACGCCCAGCTCGAATCACTGAAGAACATCTCCGCCGCCGGGGCGCCCTTTCTCGCCCTGAAGATGCTCGACCAGGCCCAGCCCTCGGCCGACCAGGATGTCTATGAATGGATCCTGTGGGAGCAGGAGCGCTACCGCATCCTCAGTCGCTGGAAGCAATGGAACGACCTGCTGCTGCGCATTGAAAGCCTGCCGGATGATCTGCCCGAACCGTTTTTGCAGCAGGCTGCCAGCTACCGCATTCGTGCCTATGTCGAGCTCGGGCAGCAGGACATCGCCCGCCGTCTGTTGAGGGAACAGCTGTGGCGGCCCGAGGCCGATGTCGCTGCTGAATACCCGAACTGGCGCCGTCTGGTGATCGAAACCTACCTCGGCGACGGGCGGGACGATGATGCGTCCATCGCCATGCGCCGATTGCAGCAGGATTTCCCCGAAGCCGATCGGGACTGGCTGCTGCTGCGCGCCCGCGTGCTGATGAAGACCGGCCGCTACGATGAAGTCATCGAAATCCTCTCCGGCCGGCTCGACTGGCAGCTGCTGGCGATGAAACTGCTGGCCGAATACCGTAGCGGCAAGCACAGTCCGCAGACCCTGTGGGATCTGGCGCAAGGGCGCATCAGGAATGTAGGGGACGACCCCCGGCAGCTGGCCACCTATTGGTCCATTGCCGCGCTGGCGGCGGAAAAGCTGGGCCCGGCGCGCCGGGTGGAAGCGCTGGAAGCCCGGCTGGGTATCGCGGCCGATGACGGCATCGAACTCGAACCCGTCGATGGCGATCGCCTGTGGCAGGCCTATCTGGACTATGGCCGCCAGATCGGCAACCGCAATGAGCTGCTGATCGGCGATGACGGTCGCTGGCTTGCGCTGGCGCGTGGACAGCGTGGCCAGGCTCCCCTCAAGGCGCGCAGCCTGTACGCCTTGCTGATCGATCAAACCCGGGATCCCAAGGTGCGTCAGGCGGCTGCCGAAGGGTATCTGTCCTTGCTCGATGACGACAGTGCCGCGCATCAGCGTCTGCTGGACAAGTTGTTCAACCGCAGCCGGCGCTATGCCGATGTACAGCGGATACCGTTGCAGATCCGTTTCCGCCTGGTGGATCTGGCTCTGAAAAAGGCCGATATCCCGCTGGCCACCCGTTTGATGAGCGGTCTCAACTCGGTGCCCCCCAACGCGCGGCGCTTCGACTGGTTGCTGCGCCGGGCGCGGGTGCTGTTATTGGGCGGTCAACTGGAGCAGGGAGATGCGGTGCTCAGCCGGTTGATCGATGAGTACGATGAACCCAAGGCCGCCGATACCGACCGTATCCTGCAGGTGCTGTTCGACCTGCAGACCCTGAAGGCCGACGAACAGGCGATCCGCCATTTCCGCAGGCTGATGAACACCGCCATCGACCCCCGCCAGCGCCGCGAGATCCTGTTCTGGATGGCCGACTCCTTCAAGGCCCTGGAACAGTATGAAAAAGCCGCCTTGCTGTACCTGCAGTCGGCCATGTTCATCGGTCCCGATGCGATGGACCCTTGGGCGCAGACTGCCCGCTACAACGCGGCCGAAGTCCTGCAGAAGGCCGGCCTGGTGGACGATGCCCGTCGCATCTACGAGGCGCTGCTCAAGGTCACCGGGGAACCGGCGCGCCGCTCGGTATTGCGCCATAACATCCAGCAGCTGTGGCTGCTCCAGAATGCAGACTGAAATCCTCTGTGTCTATCCCAGCCCGGTCGGCCTGATGCGGCTGCGCTTCGATGGCGGGCGGCTGATCGGCGTCGATTTCGATGATGCGCCTCCGGCCGTGCCACCCTTCCCACCCTTGCCCGAAGGCGATCACCGGCGCTGGCTGGATGCCTATTTCAATGGCGACGATCCGGGTCCCCTGCCGGCGCACGAGCTGGGCGGCAGCGCCTTCCAGCAGCGCGTGTGGCTTGAGATGCTCTCCATTCCGCGCGGGCAGACCCGTTCCTACGGCGAAGTGGCACGGCGCATCGGCAATGCGCCGCGTGCGGTGGGACAGGCCTGCAAGCGCAACCGCTTGCCGGTGTTCGTGCCCTGTCACCGCATCGTGGCGGCCGATGGCCTCGGTGGCTATGCGGGCGCCAGGGGAGGGCACAAGCTGGACCGCAAGATCCTGTTGCTTCGGCACGAAGGCGCGCTCGATACCCCTTGAAATCGCTCACGGACACCCCATCTTCTCGCATCATTTGAGCCGCGTTCATGCGGTGGAACTGCAACAGGAGAAGCATTCATGAGCGTTGAAGCCAAAACCGAGACCCGGGGATTCGAAACCGAGGTCAATCAATTGCTGGATCTGATGATCCACAGCCTCTACTCGAACAAGGAAATCTTTCTGCGCGAACTGATTTCCAACGCCTCGGACGCCTGCGACAAGCTGCGTTTCCTGGCGCTCAAGGACGACAGCCTCTACGAGGGTGACAGCGAACTGAAGATCACCGTCAGTTTCGACAAGGAGGCCCGCACCATTACCGTCAGTGACAATGGCGTCGGCATGACCCGTGACGAGGTGATCGACAACATCGGTACCATCGCCAAATCCGGCACCCGCGCCTTTCTCGATTCACTGACCGGGGAGCAATCGAAGGATGCACAGCTGATCGGCCAGTTTGGCGTCGGCTTCTATTCCGCCTTCATCGTCGCCGACAAGGTCACGCTGAAGACCCGCAAGGCCGGCGAGCCGAAGGAGAACGGCATCTGCTGGACCTCCGAGGGCAAGGGCGAATACACGCTGGAAACCATCGAGATGCCCCATCACGGCACCGAGGTGACGCTGCACCTGCGCGAGGGCGAGGATGAATTCCTCAACGACTGGAAGCTGCGTTCGATCATCACCAAGTACAGCGATCACATCGGCTTCCCGGTGGTGCTGCGCACCCCGAAGGACGACAAGCCCGACGAATACGAAGAAGAGGTGGTCAACCAGGCCTCGGCGCTGTGGACCCGCCCCAAGAGCGAGATCACCGACGAGGAATACAAGGAATTCTACAAGCACCTCGCCCACGATTTCGAGGATCCCCTGGCCTGGATCCACAGCCGCGTCGAGGGCGCCAACGAATACACCTCGCTGTTCTACATCCCCCAGCGCGCGCCCTTCGACCTGTACGATCGCGAGTCGAAGCACGGCATCAAGCTGTATGTGCAGCGGGTGTTCATCATGGAGGATTCGGAGCAGCTGCTGCCGCGCTACCTGCGCTTCATCCGCGGCGTGGTCGATTCCAGCTCGCTGCCGCTGAATGTGTCGCGCGAGATCCTGCAGCACAGCAAGGTCATCGATCAGATCCGCAGCGGCTCGACCAAGAAGATCCTCGGCCTGCTGGAAAAGATGGCCAAAAACGATCCGCAGAAATACCAGACCTTCTGGAACGAGTTCGGCAAGGTGCTCAAGGAAGGCCCGGGCGAGGATTTCGCCAACCGGGAGAAGATCGCCAAGCTGCTGCGTTTCGCCTCCACCCACAGCGACAGCGAGGAGCAGACCGTGTCGCTGGACGACTACATCGGGCGCATGAAGGAAGGTCAGGACAAGATCTACTACATCGCCGCCGACAGCTACAGCGCGGCGAAGAACAGCCCGCACCTCGAAATCTTCCGCAAGAAGGGCATCGAGGTACTGCTGATGTTCGACCGTGTCGACGAATGGCTGACCAGCAACCTCACCGAATACGAAGGCAAGCCGTTGCAATCGGTGGCCAAGGGTGAGCTGGACCTTGTCGATGACGAAGACAGCAAGAAGGCGCTGGAGAAAAAGGCCAAGGCGGCCAAGAAATTGCTCAAGCGGATGAAGAAGGTGCTTGGCGACAAGGTCGAGGATGTGCGTGTCTCCAACCGCCTGACCGACTCGCCGGCCTGTATCGTGCTCAACGAGCACGACATGGCGATGTACATGCAGCGGCTGCTCAAGGAAGCCGGTCACGCCATGCCCGGCAGCAAGCCGGTGCTGGAGATCAACCCGGATCACCCCATCGTCAAGCGCCTGGAGCAGGAAAAGGACGACGACCGTTTCCGTGACTGGAGCGAAATCCTCTTCGATCAGGCCATTCTCGCCGAGGGCGGCCAACTGGAGGATCCGGCCGGTTTCGTGCACAAGCTCAACCAGATGCTCAGCAGCATCGCGGAATAACCCGCGCGATTGCTGTTCGCAGCCAGCCTTCGGGCTGGCTTTTTCGTGTGCACCCGGAGGCCGCGGCCGATGAACCGACTCGATGCCCTGAAACAGCACCAGCAGCAACTGCACGCCTGCCGGGCCTGCCCGGACATGCAACCGCCGCCGGTGCTCGGCGAGGCGGTGTTGTCCCCGGTTCTGCTGCTGGGACAGGCGCCTGGCGAGAAAGAACCCATTCTGGGCCGGCCCTTTGCCTGGACCGCGGGCAAAACGCTGTTCCAGTGGTTTTCCGGTATCGGGCTCGATGAGTCGGCGGTGCGCTCGCGGTTGTACATGGCCGCTGTGTGCCGCTGCTTTCCCGGCAAGAAGCCGCAGGGGGGCGATCGCGTGCCGTCGCCTGCTGAAATCGAACACTGCAGCCGCTGGCTCGACCGCGAACTGGAGCTGTTGCAGCCGCAGCTGCTGATACCGGTGGGCAAGCTGGCGATCGCCCGGTTTCTTCAGTTCCGTCGCCTGGTGGATGTCATCGGCCAGGATCACCGCTGCCGGATCCAGGGCCGGGACATCGATGTCATCCCCTTGCCGCACCCCTCCGGCGCCTCCACCTGGCACCGCACGGATCCGGGGCGCGAACTGCTGCAACAGGCCCTGCGGCGGATCGAGCGGCACCCGGCCTGGCAGTCCCTGATCCACTCGCCACCGGGTTTGTAACCACTGCCGATTCGTGGCAGTCTGGCGCTCCATGAAACCTTGCTGCACTGCCCGTTCCGTCACCCGGCCGGGCCTTCCAAAATGAGCGTATCCGCAACGCCGCGTATCGCCATCATCGGTGCCGGTCTGGCCGGCCTCACCTGCGCCACGGCGCTCAAGGGCATGGCCGGCGTCACCGTCTTCGAGAAATCCGTCTTCGTCGGCGGGCGTGTCAGTCGCCATCCCTTTGGTGAATACCGTGATCACAGTGGCGAGCAGTACATCACCGTATCCAACCCCCTGTTTCTGAAGATCGTCGAATCCTGGCTCGATGCCGGCCTGCTGCGCCCCTGGGAGGGCTGGGTGGTGGAACTGAACCACGGCCAGATCGTCAATCTCGACGACCTCACGCCCCGCTACCGTGGCGCACCCAACATGCAGGCCATTGCCGACCGGCTGGCCAGCGGCCTCGACCTGCGTCACTCCACTTCCGTGGCCGAACTGGACCGTGGCGATGACGGCAGCTGGCGGCTGTTCGATGACCGCGGCGGCTACCTGGGAGTGTATGACCTGGTCGTCATTGCCACTTCCGCCGACCAGGTGCCCGGCCTGGCCCGCGCCGCGCCGTCGATCGCCCGGGCCGCCGCCAATATCGACATGACCCTGTGCTGGAGTGCCCTGTTCGATTTCGAAACCAGCCTCAACCTGCCCTTCGAAGCCGCTTTCGTGCTGGATTCGCCGCTGTCCTGGGTGGCGCGCCTCGATGCGCCGCAGCCGTATCCGGAGCGTGAATGCTGGGTGGTGCATGCCTCGCCGGAATGGTCGGCACAGTACGCGGCCAGCTTTCGCGGCCGGGTGTTGCATGCGCTGATGGATGCCTTTTTCGAGGCCTGCGATCAGCCGCCGCGCAAGCCGCTGGCCAGCAATGTACACTGCTGGCGGCATGCGCTGCCGATCAATACCCTCGGCGAGGACTGCCTGTTCGATGAGCGGGCATCCATCGGCGCCTGTGGCGACTGGTGCACCGCGCCGCGGATCGAGGGGGCGGTGTTGTCCGGGTTCTCCATGGCCGACCGGGTGATGAAACAGTTGCGGAAGCGGGAACATGGGCGAGCGGCCGGGTAATTTTGCGCAGCGGCGCAGCCTGCAGCCGCTCAACGAGCTGCATGAGGACGACCTCGACTACCTGTACATGGAGTCGCGGGTGGAGCGACTCAAGCCGCGTACCCTGATCACCGCCGAACCCGACAAGCTGATCTATCTGCTCGAAGGCGAGGTCTCGCTGCTGTCCGGCGGTTTCGTCACCGAGACCTTTACCCATCTCGAGGCGCGGGCCCTGCAGCCTTTGTTCAATGAACACCTGGAGGAGGATGCGGCGGTGCTGACCAGCTACGGTGAGATCCTCGAGGTGGACCGCGCGTTGTTCGATGCGCTCTGGTCACAGGCCCGCGCGCAAACCGTGGAAACCAGTCAGCTGGATCTGAGCGAGGCGGAGAATGCCCTGTTCCAGCATCTGCTGCGCGCCTTCATGAACAAGAAGCTGGATCTGCCGGCGCTGCCCGAGGCGGCACTGAAGATCCGCAAGGCGATCAACAATCCGGAGGTGGGTTGCAGCGAGATCACCCAGATCGTGCAGACCGATCCGGTGCTCAGCGCGCGCCTGGTACGGGTGGCCAACAGTCCACTCTACGGCACCTGGCGCGAGATCCGCACGGTGCGCGACGCGGTGCGCCGCCTGGGGCTGGAAACCACCAAGAACCTCAGCTTCAGCCTGTCGGTCAAGTCGCTGTTCAGCGCGCGCACCCGGCTGATCCGCTCCTTCATCACCGACCTCTACGCGCAGAGCGTGACCATCGCCGCCATTGCCTATGTCATTGCCGCCAACCGCACCCCGCACCTGGATCCGGAGCAGGCCCTGCTTTGCGGGCTGATCCAGAATCTGGGGCTGATCCCGATATTGAAATATGTCGATGAGCACCCATCTAGGCTGCAATCACTGGAGATGCTGGGCAAGAGTTTCGACAACCTCAAGGTGCCGGTCAGTACGCTGATCTTCAACGAGTGGAATTTCGATCCGGAGTTCCTCGAGATCGTCGAGCAGGCCGAGAACTGGACCCGTGACAGCGGTGAAGAAACCGACTATGTCGATGTGCTGATCGCCTCGCGGCTGATCTATCTGCATGAGCGGGACCAGTCGCCGGTACGGTTTCTCAACGAATTGCCGGTCATCAACAAGCTCGATCTGCTCGAGTTCGACGATGACGGCCAGTTCTTTCTCGACAAGGCCCGGCAGGAAATCGAGGACATGCAGCGACTGCTGCAGCGGTCCTGAATACTGCAAACAGGAGACATCATGTCAGACAAGATTCGAGTCGTATGCCCGCATTGCGGTGCCGTCAATAATGTGCCGCAGTCACGGCTGGGCGACAACCCGGTGTGCGGCAAATGCAAGAAACCGCTGTTTACCGGGCAGCCGCTGGAGCTGACCGAGAGCGGGTTCAACCGCTTCGTGGAGAAATCCGATCAACCGATTCTGGTGGATTTCTGGGCACCCTGGTGCGGTCCCTGCAAGATGATGGCGCCGGTATTCGCGCAGGCCGCCCAACAGCTGGAACCCCATTTCCGCCTGGTCAAGATCAATACCGAGGACGAACGCAATCTGGCCGCGCGCATGCGCATTCAATCGATTCCGACACTGGCCATCTTCAAGGGTGGCCGTGAGATCGTGCGTCAACCGGGCGCCATGGACCTCGGCTCACTGGTCAACTGGGCCCGTCAGTACGGCTGACCATGTCGCGGACCGGCGACAACGCGCCCAGGGTCCGCATCGACAAGTGGCTGTGGGCCGCGCGGTTTTACAAGACCCGTGCGCTGGCCGCGGAGGCGGTCAATGGCGGCAAGGTGCATCTCGATGGCCAGCGCATCAAGGCATCCCGCAGCGTCAAGCTCGGGGATGTCTACGAGCTGCAACGCGGCTGGGAACGGTTGACCGTGGTGGTTCGCGGACTCTCCGGCCGGCGCGGCCCGGCCAGTGAGGCCCGGCAGCTGTATGAGGAAACGGCGGAGAGCATCGAGCGGCGCGAGCGGGAGGCGGAACAACGCCGCCTGGCGCGGATGCAGCGGCCTGTCAGCGAGCACCGTCCCAACAAGAAACAGCGCCGCCAGCTGCGTTCCCTGAGCGGGAAGAAGTGATCCCTACGGCCGCCAGGCGCCGATCATTTCACCCATCTTCAGGTCCTGCCCGGGCTGCATGTGGCTGCCCCAGTTCACCTTTTCCGTGGTCAGCAGGATGACCGTCGATCCCATGTTGAAACGGCCCATCTCCTCGCCTCTGGCATAGTGCTTGTCGGCGTGGTCGTAGTCGTATTCGCTGATCTTCCTGCCCTTGGGGGGCGTCACCAGTCCGTGCCATGCGGTTTCGATGGCGGCCACATTGATGGCGCCCACCAGAATCATCGCCATCGGTCCGGCGGGTGTCGAGAACAGGCAGACCACCCGCTCGTTGCGTGCAAACAGCCGCGGCACGGCGCGCACCGTCCAGGGTGCGACGCTGAACAGCCGCCCCGGCACATGGATCATCTTCTTCAGGCGCCCGTCGATGGGCATGTGGATGCGGTGGTAGTTGTAGGGCGCAAGGTAGATGGTGGCGAAGCGGCCGCCCTCGAACAGCCGTGCCAGCAGACGGTCTCCACCGAGCAGATCCTGCATCGAGTAGCACTGGTTCTTGGCCTGGAACAGATGATCGAAGGCGATCGGTCCGCACTGGGATACGGTACCGTCCACCGGGCTGGCCAGCGCCTGGGAGTGATCGACGACGGGCCGCGCCTCGGGCTTGAGGGCGCGGATGAAGAAATCGTTGAAGGTCGGGTAGGCGTTGATGTCCTCGATCACCGCGTCCTGCATGTCCACCCGATAGGCCTTGACGAAGGCGCGGATCATGGGCGCCACGATCGGCCCCTTGAGGCGGGTGACATGAAACACCAGGCGCGAGACCAGGTGGTGCGGCAACAGCATGAACATCCAGGCCCGCAGGCGGTCGCCCAGGCTGACTGACTGCTGTTGCGGTTGTGACGACGCCATCAGGGACGGATCTCGAAGGCCTGGCGGACGCTGCTGCCGTCATCGAACTCGAGCAGCAATTCGGTGCTGTCGCCGGCCGACAGTGGGCGCGCCGGGTCGAACAGCATCAGGTGTTTGCCGCCGGGTTTGAGTTCCAGTGCGCCTCCGGCGGGAATGTCGAAGGCATCGCGTTGCAGCATGCGCATGGTCCCGTCCACCAGCTCGGTTTCGTGCAGTTCCACGCGGGCGAAGTCCTCACCGCTGACCGCAACCAGCCGCAGCGGCTGCTTGCCGTTGTTGACGAGGGTCACATAGCCGGCGCGCACCGGTACCACCGGCGGCAGTTGCTTGATCCAGGCATTGCGGACGGTCAGCGGGTCGTTGGTGGCCCATGCGGCCAGCGGCAGGGCCATACAGAGCAAGAGGATGCGCAGTCGTTTCATCATTTCGGGTTACCGGTTCGGGGCAATTGGGGCATTATACCGGCCCGGGCTATTGCCTGGGCAAAGTCCGGCCGCCGCAAGGGCAGGGCCGGAAGAGGTGGAAGGCGGACATCGCGGGTTCCGTGACGGGATATCAGGGGATTGCCGGAGCAAATCGGTGTAAAATTCGGCACATTATAAGTCATGCCCGAGGCTTCATCGAGTGGAAAGCCCTCCGATCACCGAGCAGTTGGTCTCCATCCGGGATTACATCCGCTGGGCGTCCAGTGAATTCAATCGTCAGAAGCTGAGCTTCGGCCACGGGTTTGCCACTGCCCTCGACGAGGCAGTGTACCTGGTGCTGCATGCGCTGGAGTTGCCCTGGGACTGGCCGCGGGAACACTTCGATGCCCGTCTCACACTGGAAGAACGGGAACAGGTGATGGCCACGCTGATGCGGCGTATCAAGACGCGCCATCCCGCGGCCTACATCACTCGGGAAGCCTGGTTCTGCGGACTTCCGTTTTTTGTCGATGAACGGGTGCTGGTTCCGCGTTCGCCGATTGCCGAGCTGATCGAGCACCGCTTCAGCCCCTGGATCGATCCCGGCCGGGTGCACCGGGTGCTGGACCTGTGTACCGGCAGCGCGTGCATCGCCATCGCCTGCCAGTATGCTTTTCCCGAGGCCGAGGTCTCCGCTTCGGATCTGTCGCTGGATGCGCTGGAAGTGGCGCGCATCAACCGTCAGCGTCACGGCATGGAAGGCAGTCTGGAGCTGTACCACTCGGACCTGTTCGACGACCTGCCGCCCCAGCGCTTCGACCTGATCGTCTCCAATCCGCCTTATGTAGATGCCGAGGACATGGCCGCGCTCAGCGACGAGTTTCTGGCCGAGCCGCGGATGGGACTGGAAGCGGGCGAGGACGGCCTGGACCTGGTGGAACGCATGCTGCGCCAGGCGCCGGACTGGCTGGAAGACGACGGTCTGCTGGTGGTGGAGGTCGGCAATTCGCAACAGGCCCTGAGCGACAAATACCCGGATCTGCCGCTGACCTGGGTGGAGTTCGAGCGCGGCGGAGAAGGCGTGTTCTGTATCGGAGCGGCGGAGCTGAAGCAGTACTTCGCTGACTGAGCGTGGACAGGATGGCGCGGCAGCCGGGTGTGGATTCAAGGGAAGCGGGCCTGGTTGCCGGCTTGAAGGCCGGGCACCGGGTGCCCGAACTCATCTGCCGGAGCGCCGGAAACGCCACGACATCGGCCGCAAAGAGGTATCCGGCGAACGCAACGCGGAAAGCTTCGCCAGATACGCGGTCTACACACTCTTTCTGTTCATCAAGCAAGCTGGAGACATAACATGAGCTGGTGGGGAAAAGCGCTGGGAGGCGCATTCGGATTCATGATCGGCGGCCCGCTGGGCGCCTTGCTGGGCATCGCCTTCGGGCACAATTTCGACAAGGGCCTGGGTTCGGTGATGCCCGATGAAAGCCTGGGCTATGGCGATCAGGAGCGGGTGCAGGCCGCCTTCTTCACCGTCACCTTCTCGGTGATGGGGCACATCGCCAAAGCCGACGGCAAGGTGACCCGCGACGAGATCCGGCTCGCCGAATCGGTGATGACGCAAATGGGCCTCGATGGCGAAATGCGCGAGACCGCCAAGCGCCTGTTCAACGAAGGCAAATCCGCCCATTTCCCCATTGATGAGGTGCTGGACCAGTTCAAGCAGGAACTGAACCGGCGCAGCACGCTGTTGCAGGCCTTTCTCGAAATCCAGATCCAGGCCGCCTATGCCGATGGCCGCATGGACCCGGCCGAGGAGCGGGTATTGCTGCACATCTGCCAGCGCCTGGGCGTGCCCGAAAGCCAGTTCCGCCGGCTCGAAGAGATGTTCCGCGCCGGTTTCGGCCGCAGCGACGGGCCGGGTCGCAGCGGCAGCCGGCGTGGCATGTCGCTGGACGAGGCCTACGCCATTCTCGGTGTCACGGCCGACAGCAGCAACAGCGAGGTCAAGAAGGCCTACCGCCGCTTGATGTCGCAACACCACCCGGACAAGCTGGTGGCCAAGGGATTGCCGGAAGAAATGATCCGCGATGCCACCGAAAAGACACGGCAGATCCGCGCCGCCTATGAAACCATCAAGAAATCGCGAGGCATGAAATGATCGACCGCATACTCTATGAACACAACCCCGCTCCCGGCAAGCTCGATGTACTGGGTGTCGAGGAATGGCCCGTCTGGGAGAAGGAACCCTCCGAATTCCCCTGGGAATACCCGCGTCAGGAAGTCTGCTACATCCTCGAGGGCCGGGCCATCGTGACTCCCGAAAACGGGGAACCGGTGGAAATCGGCCGTGGTGACCTGGTCACCTTCCCCAAGGGCATGAAGTGCACCTGGAAGATCACCGAATACCTCTCCAAGCACTACCGTTTCGAGGACTGAAGTCGGTGATCAAGGTCTTCACCCATGAGAACCGACTCATCCTCTTCAATGTGAAGAACCTGCTCGAGGCCGAAGGCATCGAAACCGTTGTCCGCAACGAATTTTCCAGCAGCGCCGTCGGCGACCTCTCCCCCTTCGAAACCTGGCCCGAGCTGTGGCTGCTGCACGATGAAGACCTGCCCCGCGCCCGCGATATCCTGTCCCGCCTGAACGATGAGGACGAAGGGCGTTTCGAAGCCTGACAAAATAGTGTAAAACTCACGGAAACAGTCATGATTCACTGAAAATGTTAATTATTTCCATTGATTCTGTTTTTCTCCGGCGCGAGACTTTCCTCCATGGCAGTCACTCCGGTGGCCTGCAGCGGTCCCGGAAGTGACCCGAACGACGATTGACCGGAGCCACTGCGCGGCACCCTCCACGGTTCGTAGCGGGCCCCGGAAAATACGACGGAGGAAGACGACATGAAACAGGCAATGATGTATCTCCTGGCGGCTGTGTCTGCATTGGTGCTGAGCGCGTGCGGTGGCGGCGGTGGCGGTGGCAGTGCGCCTGACAGTGCCGCCGAACCCACGCTGAGTTTTGCTCAGGTCAAGTTGTTCCGCTTCAACTGGAGCGATGTCGATGGCGCGACCCACTACCGCCTGCTGGAGAACCCCGATGGCGTCTCGGGCTTCAGTCAGGTCGGCACGGACATCCCGGCCGGCACGGGGCAGTACGACCACGAAGTGCCGCTTCACGCCCGCGTCAATGCGCGCTATATCCTGCAAAGCTGTAACGCTGCCGGCTGCACCGACAGCAGCGAGCTCAGTGTCAGTGGAACCCTGGCCGAGGCCGTGGGCTATTTCAAGGCCTTCAACACCGGTGCTGAAGACCGGTTCGGCCATGCCCTGGCCCTGTCCGCCGACGGCAACACGCTGGCGGTGGGGGCACCTTATGAGGACAGCAACGCCATCGGAATCGACGGCGATATCAATGACAATTCGGCACCATACAGCGGTGCGGTCTATGTTTTTGTCCGTAACGGCGAGGGCAGTTGGGTGCGCCAGGCCTATGTCAAGGCCTCCAACACCGACTCCGGTGACAACTTCGGATGGTCCGTGGCGCTGTCTGCCGACGGCGATACGCTGGCGGTGGGGGCTGATAACGAGGACAGCAACGCCACCGGCATCAATGGCAACCAGAGCGATGACTCAGCGACTTCCGCTGGCGCGGTCTATGTGTTCAGCCGCAGTGGCAGTGCCTGGAGCCAGCAGGCCTACATCAAGGCCTCGAATCCCGACAGCTCTGACTGGTTTGGCTGGTCAGTGGCACTGTCCGCCGACGGCGACACGCTGGCAGTAGGCGCTCGGTACGAGAGCAGCAAGGCCAGCGGTATTAATGGCGACCAGAACGATAACTCATCCGACAGTGCCGGTGCGGTCTATGTGTTCAGCCGCAGTGGCAGTGCCTGGAGCCAGCAGGCCTATGTCAAGGCCAGCAACACCGGTGCCGGTGATCAGTTCGGTTATGCAGTAGTGCTGTCGGATGATGGCGCCACGCTGGCGGTCAGTGCTCGTGATGAACGGAGCAATGCCACCGGCATCAATACTGGAGATCAGAGTGACGACTCGGCTGAATATTCCGGCGCGGTCTATGTATTCGGCCGCACTGGCAATAGCTGGAGCCAACAGGCCTATGTCAAAGCCTCAAACACAGACCCTTATGACCGGTTCGGTGTGGCGTTGGCGCTGTCCGCCGATGGCAACACGCTGGCGGTGGGGGCTGATGGCGAGGCCAGCAATGCTACCGGCATCAACGGCAGTCAGACGAATGATTCGGCACCCCAATCCGGTGCGGTCTATGTATTCACCCGGATAAACGGCAGCTGGAGTCAGCATGCCTATATCAAGGCCTCCAACACCGAAGGTGCTGATTTCTTTGGCCGAGCGGTGGCATTGTCTGCCGATGGCAATTCGCTGGCGGTGGGGGCTTATGGTGAGGACAGCATTGCCACCGGTATCGACGGCAATATTTTTGGCAACAATGCGTCATATGCCGGTGCGGTCTGGGTCTTTATCCGTGACGGCGCGGGTAACTGGGTTCAGCAGGCCTATGTCAAGTCCAGCAATACCGATGCAAGCGACAACTTCGGTAAAGCGGTGGCGTTGTCCGCCGACGGCGATACGCTGGCAGTGGGAGCTGTTGGCGAGGACGGCAACGCCACGGACATCGGTGGCAACCAGAGCGATGACTCGGCCGCCCAGGCTGGCGCTGTGTATCTGTATTGAGGCAGGCGAGCAACAGGGCAGGGGTGGCGTTGCCCGCGCCGCCCCGTGCCTCAGCCCAGTTCCGCGGCGGCGGCCTTGAGCTTTTCCAGGGCTTCCGCCGCGACCTGGTCCATGACCGGATTGCCGGCGATGCCGAGAACGGTGACCGGGTCCATGAAATCAAAGGTGGTGCCGCCATCGGCCTCGCGGGCAACGATGGTGCAGGGCAGCAGTGCGCCGGCGGAGGGTTCGGCCTCGATCATGGTCTTGGCCATTTTCGGGTTGCAGGCGCCCAGAATGCGGTAGCCGGTCATGTCTTCCCCGAGCTTGTTCTTGACGATCTGGGCGACATTCACATCGCTGACGATGCCGAGGTGGTGGTTCATCAATACGGCCTTGAGGGTTTCGATGGCTTCGTCGATCGGTTTGGCGACATGGGCGGAAAAGGCATACTGAGTCATGGTTGTTCTCCTGTTGAAAGCGGTTGTGTTGTGGTGTGACAGACTGTACACCCGGACAGTGGGTTCCGCCTTGAAGATTTTCAATGGCAAAGCGGGCGGACTTTTTTTCTCTTGCGACGAAACTTTTTGCGCCCGCCCGGTTCAAACGCACTGAATCACGAGCAGCCGCGGTTACGAAGGCTGCCGGAACCCACTGGAGCACACAGGCCCAACCGCCGCATGCGATACTCGACACACAAAATGCTGACCTGGCTGCTGATGCTGGCGCTGACCTTCGGGCCGGCCCAGAGCGTCATCGCCATGGACATGTCGCAGATGACGGACGGTTCCTGCCTGCAAATGCCTGCGGATGCGCTGTCCGCAAATGCGGATCTGCAATCGGCTCCCTGCTCCCAGCCCGATGCGCCGCCCTGTCCGAACATGGACGGGTGCACCGGCTTCTCCTCCGTCAACCTCCTTGCCTTCGATCCGTCGGCCCTGCTGGCCCGTGCACCGGTGCTGCGCGTCCGACTGCCCGACGGCGATGCCCGGTTGAGTACCCGTTACCCGGACCTGCTGCAACGCCCCCCGCAAGCCTGATCTCTGATGCCCGCCCAGGCGGGTGAATACCGTACCGGACCGCTGCCGGTGCTCTCGGCGCTCAGCGCCAGATATCAGAGGTCAAACCATGAAAAACGCAGTACCCGAAGGTCGATCGACCGTTCACCTGTCACGCCGCCGTTTCGTATTCGGCGTGGCTGCCAGCTCGCTGATGGCGGGGCTCGGCTTCAAGCCCGACCGGCTCAATGCCGCCATTCGTCAGTCACGCCTCGGTCCCCGGACCCTCAGCGGCCAGGTCTTCGACCTGAACATCGGCGAGCAGGCCGTCAATTTTACCGGCCAACCGGCGCTGGCAACTACCGTCAACGGCTCCCTGCCGGCACCGACACTCCGCTTCCGGCAGGGTGACACGGTTACCCTGCGCGTTACCAACCACCTGAAGGAAACCAGTTCCATCCACTGGCACGGGTTGATCCTGCCCAGCGCCATGGACGGTGTGCCCGATGTGGCCGATGGATTCAGCGGTATTGCCCCGGGGGAAACCTTTACCTACCGTTTTCCACTGTTGCAAAGCGGCACCTATTGGTATCACAGCCATTCCGGGTTCCAGGAGCAGACCGGTCTCTATGGCGCCATCATTGTCGATCCGCTGGAACCCGAGCCTTTTGCTTACGATCGGGACTACACGATTCTGTTGTCCGACTGGTCGGACGAGGATCCGTCCGACATATACAGCAAGCTGAAGAAACTGAGTCATTACTACAATGTATCGGAGCGCACGCATGCCGACCTGATGCGCGACATCGACCGTCAGGGTCTGGAAGCGACCTGGGCACAACGCTCGATGTGGAACGGTATGCGCATGAGCCAGCGGGATCTTTCCGATGTGACGGGATACACCTATACCTTCCTGATGAACGGCGTGACCCCGGAAGACGGCTGGCTGGGCCTGTTCAAGCCCGGAGAGCGCATTCGTCTGCGGCTGGTCAATGCCTCGGCCATGACCTTCTTCGATCTGCGCATCCCGGGCCTGAAAATGAAGGTGGTCGCGGCCGACGGTCAGGCCGTGGAACCGGTCTCGGTGGATGAACTCCGGCTGGGCGTTGCGGAGAGCTACGATGTCATCGTGGAACCCGAGGGTGACCGCGCCTACAGCGTATTAGCCCAGGCCATTGATCGCTCCGGTTTTGCCCGGGGCACCCTGACCCCCAATCCCGAGCTGGAGGCGGAGTTGCCCGAACTGGATCCGGTCGGTGACCTGACCATGAACGACATGGGTATGGATATGGGTTCAATGGACATGCCCGGCATGAAGCCTGCCAGCGAAGCCACGAAGCCTGCCGGCATGCAGGGAATGGACATGAGCCGGATGGATCATTCAAAGATGAACATGGACGGCATGGACATGCCCGGAATAGCGGCAGCGGGCATGCGGAAAACAGCCAGTCCGGAACACCCATCCGATTTTTCCTCGCCCCGGCCCCGGCACGCTGGCAGCGAGCAGGGACCGCAAGTGGACATGCGCGCGATGTCTCCCCAATACCGGCTCGATGATCCCGGTGTCGGGCTGCGCAACAACGGCCGCCGGGTACTGACCTATGCGGATTTGAAGAATTTGCGCGGCACCCGGGAGGAACGCGAACCCGATCGCGAGATCCAACTGCACCTGACCGGCAACATGGGCCGCTACATGTGGTCCATCGATGGCGTGCGCTATGCCGATGCCGAACCGCTGCGCTGGAAGCTGGGCGAACGCCTGCGCATCACCTTCATCAACGACACCATGATGAATCACCCGATGCACCTCCACGGCATGTGGTCGGACCTGGAAACCGGCGACAATGATTTCCTGCCACGCAAACATACTGTTGTCGTGCAGCCCGGATCACGCATCAGCTACCGGGTAACCGTGGATGCCGCCGGCGGCTGGGCCTATCACTGCCACCTGCTTTATCACATGATGGGCATGTTCCGCAAAGTCATTGTCAGCTGAGGTGCAGAGATGAAAACACATTTCAGGAAGACACTGACGCCCCTGATGCTGATGACCGCGCTGCTGCCCCTGCCGATCCTGGCCGGCGGACCTGACGATCCACTGCTGTTCAAGTTCATGGCCGACCGGCTGGAACTTCGGGACGGCAGTGAAGGCAGTCTGCAATCATGGGAAGTAGATGCCTGGGCCGGCAAGGACCTCAACAAACTCTGGATCAAAATGTCCGGAGAGCGGGCCGACGGCACTGTCCTTTCCAGTGAGGTCGATCTGCTCTACAGCCGCGCTGTGGCGCCATTCTGGGATCTGCAGCTTGGACTGCGGCATCAGTCACGGCCCGGGCCATCGCAGGACTGGGTGGGCTTAGGTTTCAAGGGTGAGGCACCCTACGGTATCGAAACCGACATCAACCTGTTCGTCAACGAGGACAGCCTGGCCGAGCTGCGCATCGAACTGGAGTACGAATACATGATTACCCGGCGCTGGGTGTTGTTGCCCAGTCTCGAAGCCAGCCTGTTCAGCGACGATGATGCCACGCGCGGTATCGGCTCCGGGCTTTCCAGCATGGAACTGGGCCTGCGGCTGGGCTGGGAAATGCGACGCGAATTCATGCCCTATCTGGGCCTCAATCTTGAACAGTCTTTCGGCAATACCGCCGACCAACTGGAAGCCGCTGGTGAAGACAGCATTGACACCCAATGGGTGGCCGGCATCAGCTTCTGGTTTTGAAACCTGAAAGGAGACACGCAATGAGCAAGAAAACCACATCAATCACTCTGGCACTGGCCCTGTTGCCGGTTCTGGGTGCATCACAGGTCCTGGCCGACACCCCGCAGGGGCATGATCCGGCGAACCCCTGGCAGCCGCCCGCGGGCTATGGCGCGCCGATGGACCCGCAGCAGATGGAAGCCATGCGTCAACAACGCATGCAGATGATGCAGCAGAGGCAGGGCATGCCCGGTGGCCCCCAGGGCGGCATGGACCCGCGCATGATGCAGAACATGCAGATGATGCGCCAGCAACGCATGCAGATGATGCAGGGTGGAGCACCGGGCATGCAGGCTGGACCCGGCGGCCAGCATCAGGGCGGCATGATGCCGCCAATGATGCAGAAGATGATGAAAAAACGCGACCGGCACTGGCAGCAGGTGGAGCAGCGACTGGCGAATATCGAGGCGTTGCTGCAGCAACTGGTCGATCTGCAGAAAAAATGATTCAGTCAATCCGCCGTTCGTTTCCTCGAGGCGAACGGCGGCGGGGGGCAGCGTCTGGAGGGGCGTTGTTCGTCGTCAGCAGTTGACCCTTCCGAGGGAAGTTCTGACCCATTCGGGTATACCTCTGGCTCACAGGCGGGTTCGCTATCAAGGCGTGGCTGTGAAAGCAGGCTGGTTGCCTGGTGAACAGCCGCAACGCAGAGAGCGGATTCGCCTGTGAGCCCCGCAGGGCGCGCCCTGAAGCACGCATCCACGGTGTTGCGCTTCTTGCCAAGGGCCGGGCCATTGGCGGCGAAGCGCGCCTTGTGGCTGCATGCTTCAGAGTGCGCAGAGGCATGCCCGAATGGGTCAGAGCTTCCCAGGTGTGTGTGCGGCCTTAGGGGCGCCTCTCGTCCACCCGGATGTCGGGCGCCCCTCTTTTTAAGGACCCACCTTGAAGGGGTCACCGAAAAACAATGTACCCGCATGGTTTTTCGATGGTTCCTGCAGATCGGTCAACCGACCGGGAGGAAAGAGAATGGGTATGGAAGGTGAAGGCATGGGCTTTGGATTCAGTTTCGGCTGGTTGTTCATGATCGGAATCTGGGTGCTGATCGGCCTGGTGGTCATGGCCATGTTGCGCGCCTTTTCCGGGCCGCAAAAGGGCCCGGTCGATGAACGCAGGCGGGCACTCGACATACTCAACGAGCGCTATGCGCGCGGCGAAATCGATCAACAGGAATACCGGCGCATGAAACATGAAATCAATGAGCGTTACTGAACGGACATGAAGACGAAAAAAAGGTCTCTGACCCGTTACCTTGACATCAGAACAGAGCTGGATGATTCACGGGCGAAAGCCGTGTTGCAGGCATTGCGTGAACAGCTTGGAGTCGAGGAGGTGGAGTTGACCAAAAACCGGATGAGGCTCCGCTACGACCCCTTGCAGACCCGCATGGATCATCTGCAGGCGTTGCTCAAAGAACGGTCGGTAGAGCTTTCCCGCAGCTGGATTCATTCCTGCCGCCTGGCCTGGTACCAATATCAGGACGAAGCGGTCTGCGAGAACGCCGGTGCGCCGCCTCCTGCCTGCTGCAACAGGCCACCGCGACCGCGCTGACATGAACCCGGAAGCTCAAAAGGGGCAGGGTATGACTACCGTGCTGTTGCCTCGCCTTGTTTTGGCCGTTCTGCTGCTGGTGCTGTTCTGGCTGTTGATCGGTCAGCGTATCGGTCATGACCTCCTCGCCGATCCGCAGGCATTGATCGACAACCTGAGGGGCAGCGGATGGCGGGGGCCGGCCGCGATCATCGGGTTGATGATGCTGGCCGTGGTGCTCAATCCGCTACCCAGCGCGCCCGTCGCACTGGCCGCCGGCGCACTCTATGGCCACGGCTGGGGCATGCTTTATGTCGTGATTGGAGCGACGCTGGGCGCTGTTCTGGCCTTTCTGATTGCGCGCCATGTGGCGGCCGACTGGGTGGAGTCGCGGCTCGGACGCTTTGCCACCTGGCAGCGCTGGAACGACCAGAACCGGCTGATGGTCGTGGTGCTGATTGCCCGGCTCTTGCCCTTTGTGTCCTTCGATCTCGCCAGCTATGCGGCCGGTGTGACCCGCTTGAGCCTGTGGCGATTCCTGCTGGCAACGGTGATCGGCCTGTTGCCGGGCAGTTTCTTGCTGGCCCATGTGGGCGGGGCGATGACGGCGGGCGACCGGGTGTTTGCCGGGCTGTCCGTTTTGGCTCTGGGCGTGCTGACCCTGCTGCCAGTAGCCTGGGGATGGTGGCGTCAGCGCCGTTTGCGGGTGCCGGGCGTCGATACTGAAATCAAGGTACACAAGTCATGAACATGAGGATTCGATGGGTGATCGTGACGCTGCTGGCTGCGGGTCTGCTGAGCGGCTGTGAGCGTGGTGAACGGGCGGCCGGCGCCAATCCGCTGCATCTGCCACCGCCCGGTTTCGTGGGTGACGGGCGCAAGGGCGCTGTCGTCTATCGCCAGAATTGCCAGACCTGCCACGGCGCGGGTGCCGCCGGTACCGATCAGGGGCCATCACTGCTGCGCGACATCTACGCGCCCGGGCGTCACGCCAACCTGGCGTTTCACCTGGCGGTCAAGAACGGGGTCAAGGCCCATCACGACAACAAGGGCGACATGCCTCCGCTGGAGGTTTCCCCCGAGGATGTCGAGCATGTGATCCAGTATGTGCGCGAACTGCAGGTCAAGGCCGGGGTGTTCAGGCCGTGATGGAATTGTCGCTGCTTGGCCTGTTCACGGCTTTCGGTGCCGGGGTGATTTCCTTTCTCTCACCCTGCGTGCTGCCACTGGTGCCGGGCTATGTCTCCTGGATCGGTGGTGTATCCGCACGAGGCAAGGGTCAGGGCCGCCGTCTGCGCGAACGCCTGTCCACCCTGTTGTTGAGTTTCAATTTCGTGCTCGGTTTCTCGACCGTGTTCATTGCCTTTGGCGCATCGGCCAGTTTCATCGGTCAATGGCTGGCGGCCTGGCGCGCCGAAATGAACACCGTCGGCGGCATCATCATCATCCTGTTCGGCCTGTTCATTTCCGGCCTGGTCCGTTTCGACTGGATGCAGCGCGACCGCCGCTATCACGGGCAACTGGCGGGCGGCCCGGGGCTGGCCGCCTACCTGCTCGGTCTGGCCTTCGCCTTCGGCTGGACCCCATGCATTGGCCCGATACTGGGCGCCATCCTGACCCTGAGCGCCACCACCTCCAGCTTGGTCAACGAGGGCACCACCCTGCTGGCGTTCTATTCGCTGGGGCTCGGACTTCCGTTCATGCTGGCGGCGCTGTTTACCGAGGGCTTCATTCGGCGCCTGCAGCGGCTCAAGACCCAGGGTCTGTGGCTGCAGCGCCTTGCCGGTGCGCTGATGATCCTGATGGGAATCGCCATGATCACCGGTTATCTGACCGATTTTTCAATATGGATCCTGAAAACCTTTCCCTGGCTGGGAACGCTGGGATAACCCCGTACACAAGAGGAGAACACGATGAAAACAGCAACGAGATTATTGAGCGCCACCGCCTTGCTGTGGCTGGCGGTGCAACCTCTGCAGGCGGCCGAGCGCTGGTACAGTGAGCAGCAGGTGAAAAAGGGCGCAGACCTGTTCGCGCAGAACTGCGCCTCCTGTCATGGTGCAAAGGGCGAGGGCACGAAAAACTGGAAAACCCCCGATGACAACGGCGTCTATCCGCCGCCCCCCATCAACGGCAAGGGCCATGCCTGGCATCATGACCTGGCCCTGCTGCGCGGCACGGTCAAAAACGGCGGCAAGCCGGTGGGCGGAACCATGCCGGCATTTGGGGACAGGCTGTCGAAGGAAGACATCGATGCGGTCATCGCCTATGTGCAATCACTCTGGCCGGAGGAGATTTACCAGCGCTGGGCCAGCCGCGGTGAACCCCGCGCCGACGCGCCCGACCAGCCGCAATCGCTGAGCGCCCAGCTGCAACCGGGCAAGCGCGCAGTGACCCGGCTGCTGGAACAACGCCTGGGACAGCCGGTGCCACCGGCGGTGGAGACGCCGGTCAAGGGCATCTATCAGACCCGTCTGGGCGCCAATATCGGCTACCTCACCGAGGACGGACGCTACATCTTCATGGGCCAACTGGTGGACCTGAAGACCGGCGCCAACCTGACCGAAACCGCCAAGCGCGCGGCGGTGACCGACAAACTGGCCGAGGTGGCGCAGAAGGACAAGGTGATCTATCCGGCCAGTGGCGAGGAGAAGGCCGTGCTGACCGTATTCACCGACACCACCTGCCCCTATTGCCGCAAGCTGCACAAAGAGGTTCCGGAGTTGAACAAGGCCGGCATCAGCGTGCATTATCTGCCGTTTCCCCGTGGCGGTGCCGCCGGGCCCGGATACACTTCGCTGAAACAGGTATGGTGCGCCCAGGACCGCCGGAAAGCCATGAGCATCGCCAAGCAGCAGATGGCGGGCGACCTGCCCGATCCCGATTGCGCGGCCGCGGCAATGGTGGACCGGGGATACCGTCTGGGCAATGAAGTGGGCGTCACCGGCACCCCGGCCCTGTTCAAGTCCAACGGCCAGAAGATCGAGGGCTATGTACCCTATCAGCAACTGATTCCGATGGTATTGGGCAATTCATAGCGTATATCATGGATTGCTTATGTACAGTGACCGGTTATGATGCGTTTTTGACCCAGGAGTATTCCCGATGAGTGAACCCATCCGCCTCTCCATCGCCGGCATGGCCTGTGCCGGCTGCGTCTCCGCCGTCGAGAACGCGCTGAAGGAAGTGCCCGGTGTCGAGGAAGCCACGGTCAACCTGGGCGAGCGCACCGCCACGGTGACCGGAACCGCGGATGCCGATGCGTTGATCGCTGCAGTGAAAAAGGCCGGCTACGATGCCGCCGAATTGCGCGGCCTGGAAGACGAGCAGGAAAAGGAAAACCTGGAGCTTCAGGAATACCGCAAGCTGTGGTGGCGCGCCCTCGTCGCAGGCGGCATCGGTGCCGCCATGTTCATCGGCGGCGCGCTGGGCCTGTTCCCGGAGATCGAGGAATCCCCGGGCTTCTGGATGTTCCTGAGTCTGGTGACGCTGGGCGTGCTCACCCTGGTCGGCGGACATTTTTTCAGGGGAGCACTGGCTTCGCTGCGCGCCGGGCGCGGCAACATGGATACTCTGGTGGCGCTGGGCACCGGCTCCGCCTGGCTCTACTCCACCGTGGTGGTGCTGTTTCCCGACAGCCTGCCCAGCCTGGCGCGGCACGCCTATTTCGATGCCGCGGTCATCATCGTCGGCCTGGTATCGCTCGGCTCCGCGCTGGAAACCAAGGCACGGGGCAAGACCTCCGAAGCCATCAAGCACCTGATCGGCCTGCAACCGGCCACCGCCCGCGTCATCCGCAACGGCGAGGAGATCGACCTGCCGGTGGAGGAAATCGGCCTCGAGGAAACCATTCGCATCCGTCCCGGCGAACGCATCCCGGTGGACGGCGAAATCTTCGAGGGCGAATCCCATGTGGACGAGTCCATGCTTACCGGCGAACCCATGCCGGTCTCCAAGAAAGTGGGTGATGCGGTCTACAGCGGCACCCTGAACACCTCCGGCAGCTTTCTGATGAAGGCCACCAAGATCGGCAAGGACACCGCGCTCGCCCACATCATCGAGCTGGTGCGCCAGGCCCAGTCCAGCAAGCCGCAAATCGGCCGCCTGGTGGACAAGGTGGCCGCCATCTTCGTGCCGGTGGTGGTGACCATTGCCGTCATCAGCTTCATCGTCTGGTACCTCTGGGGTCCCGAACCCAGCCTTGCCTACGCCATGGTCTCGGCCATGACCGTGCTGGTCATCGCCTGCCCCTGCGCGCTCGGCCTGGCCACCCCCATCTCGATCATGGTCGGCGTCGGCCGTGCCGCCGAGATGGGTGTACTGATCCGCAATGGCGAAGCCCTGCAAAGCGCCAGCCAGCTCGGCACCATCGTGGTGGACAAGACCGGCACCGTTACCGAAGGCCGCCCACGGCTGACCACGCTGCTGCCGCAGCCCGGCTTCGACGAGAGCGAAGCCCTGCAGCGCGCCGCCGCGCTGGAAACCGGCTCCGAACACCCGTTGGCCGCCTCCATACTCGAAGCGGCGCGTGAGCGGGGTATCGAGGCCACGGCGGTCGAAGGGTTCCGGGCCGTCTCCGGCTTCGGCGTCGAGGGCGAACGCGACGGCCACCGCCTGATCCTCGGCAACGCACGGTTCATGAAGCAGCAGGCCGTTGATCTGGGTGACAGCGAAGCCCGCGCCGAGCAGCTGGCCGCATCCGGCGAAACCCCCATCTACCTCGCCGAGGATGGCCGGCTGGTCGCCCTGCTGGGCATCTCCGATCCGCCACGGGAAGACTCGAAACAGGCCATCGAACGCCTGCACCGCCTGGGACTCACCGTCATCATGCTCACCGGCGACAACGCCCGCACCGCGCGCGCCATCGCCGACCGCGTCGGCATCGACGAAGTCATCGCCGAAGTATTGCCCGAAGACAAGACCGGCAAGATCACCGAACTGCAGGCCCGCGGCCGCAAGGTGGCGATGGTCGGCGACGGCATCAACGACGCCCCGGCGCTGGCCCAGGCCAATGTCGGCATCGCCGTCGGCAGCGGCGCCGATGTGGCCATCGAATCCGCCGACATCGCGCTGATGCGCAACTCCCTCAACGGCGTAGCCGACGCCATCGCCCTGTCGCGTGCCACCCTGCGCAACATCAAGCAGAACCTGTTCGGCGCCTTCATCTACAATGTGCTCGGCATCCCCGTCGCCGCCGGCGTGCTCTACCCCTTCTACGGCATCCTGCTCAGCCCCATCATCGCCGCCGCCGCCATGAGCATGAGCTCGGTCACCGTCGTCACCAACGCCCTGCGCCTGCGCAAGCAGCGTCTGTGAACCGGTCCCGGGCGTGGCTTGTCCCGCCCGGATGCCCGGTCGGTGAACCCGGTCACGCACGATGCCGGGCAATGCCTTATCATCGCGGTTTTACGCAGCTCAAGGGACCATCGCGATGCGCAATGTGCTGACCATCGATGTCGAGGACTACTTTCAGGTGGCTTCGCTGGCCGAACGCATCCGGCCGGAGGACTGGGACGGAATAGCGCCGCGGGTGGAGGACAATGTGCGCCGCCTGCTGGATCTGTTCGACCGTCATCAGGTGAAGGCGACCCATTTCGTGCTCGGCTGGATCGCCGAGCGCTTTCCGCAGCTGATCCGCGAAATCGACGCGCGCGGACACGAGATCGCCAGCCACGGCTACAGCCACCAGCTGATCTACAGCCAGACGCCGGAGGTGTTCGCGCGCGAGACGCGGGATTCCAAGGCCCTCTTGGAAGACATCACCGGCAAGCCGGTGGAAGGCTACCGCGCCGCCAGCTATTCGATCACCCGCAAGTCGCTGTGGGCGCTGGATATCCTCGCCGAGGCGGGGTTCATCTACGATTCAAGCATCTTTCCAGTGGTGCATGACCGCTACGGCATCAAGGGTTCACCGGAGCGGCCGCACCGTCTGCGCACGCCGCAGGGGCATTCGCTGGTGGAGTTTCCGTTGTCCACCTACCGCCTGTTGGGGCAGACCCTGCCGGTGGCCGGAGGCGGGTATTTCCGCCTCTACCCCTATGCGCTGAGCCGCCATTTCTACCGTGCGCTGAACCGTGCCCGCACGCCCTTCGTGTTCTATCTGCATCCCTGGGAGATCGATCCGGCTCAGCCGCGTGTGGACGGCCTGAGCCGTTTGTCCCGCTTCCGCCATTACAATAATCTGGACGATTGCGAACGCCGCCTCGACCGCTTGCTGTCGGAGTTCGATTTCGAGCCGATGAAGCCGCATCTGCAGCGGCTGGGGATGTTCGACGATGCTCTGCCGCCAAAGGCGGATTACGGTGTTGAGCGGGCTGCCTGAAGACGGCTGAGGCGCTCAGCGCAGGGAGAAGGTGAGGTTGGCCCAGTGGCTCTGCCACTCGGCGTTCGGGTCCAGGCTGTCGCTGGAGTAGGGGAGGATCTTGACCGCCTTGAGCATCCAGTCACCGGCGCGGTCGAGGGTGATGCTCACCCGGCCTTCGGCATCCGTCCGCGCCTGCTGTTTTTCCTCCGGTGCGCCGCGAGTGAAGGCGATCAGCAGCAGGTCCTCGGCCGGCTTTCCCCGGTAGAGCAGCCGCACCGTCAGACGGTCACCGGGCTTGAGGCGGCAGGGGTTGACTTCGGGGACGATCTCCAGGGTCTGGCCGACGGCCAGGGTGGAGGCATCCAGGGTGAAGGCATCACCGGCCTGCACCAGGGCCTTGCTGTGGCGCTGGTAGCGCTCCAGCCCGCGCCGGTTTTCCTCTCCGCGTTCGCGACGCAGCGCGAGGGCATTGTCCAACCCTTCCATGATCAGGTACTTGCGGAAGGTTTGCGGGTCGATATCGACGAAGCTGAAGGTGCTCTGGTAGGTGACCAGCCAGGTGCCGGGGCGGTCGGGGATGAAACGGCCGGCCGGGTCGTCGCCCAGCGCGCCGGGCATGGGGCGTGATTCGCCGGGCAGGTGCAGCGAGAAGTCTTCGTACCAGTTGCGGATGTTGGGCAGGCTGTCGCCGACGAAGTCGGCGCCCACATGGATCGAAACATCGACAGGCTGTCCCACCGGCGTATAAAATGGATGCGCCTCGAGCCAGAAGTCGTGGGCCTGTGCCGTTGCGGCCCATGCGATGGCGACCAGCCCCCATCTTGCCACACCCGTTATTCCCCGGAAAATCCCATGCGCCCTGTTCATCTGTTCGTTGTATTCCTCTGTCTTGTCGGCCTTGCCGGACCGTTGGCGGCGCATCAGCTGCGGCCTGCGCTGGCGACAGTATCCTTTGAGCCCGGCGGAACGGTCAAGCTGCGCATCCAGACCAATGCGGAGGCCCTGCTGGCCGGCATCGACCCGAAGCACCGCAATACCAACGATTCCCCAAGAGCCGGCGAGTACAACCATCTGCGCGGGCTGCCGCCCGAGGCCATCGCGCAGGCCTTTGCCGGGTTCGCCGAGCGCTATGCGGAGGGGCTGCGGCTGGAGGCGGACAGCGGTGATGGGCAATGGCGGCTGCTGGAATGGCGCTATCGGGGCATCGAAGTGCCGCCGGTGGGCGATACCCGGTTGTCGCGCAAGTCGCTGATCCGTTATCAGGGGATTCTGCCGGAGGGTGCGGCCCGCGTGCGCTGGTCCTATGCCGCCGACTATGGGGATTCGGTCATCAGCTTCACCCAGCCGGGCCAGCAAGAGCCGGTCAGCTACTGGCTCACCGGCGGGGAACCCAGCCCGGAATATGCGCTCGACCGGGTCGTGCAACCCCGTGCCTGGACCGCGGTGGCGGCCGATTATCTGCAGCTGGGTTTCGTCCACATCCTGCCCCGTGGGCTGGATCACATCCTGTTTGTGCTGGGGCTGTTCCTGCTGTCGCGCCGACTCAAGCCGCTGCTGTGGCAGGTGACGGCCTTCACCGTCGCCCACAGCATCACCCTGGCGCTGTCCATTTACGGCTATATCGACCTGCCATCGACCGTGGTCGAGCCGGCGATCGCCCTGTCCATTGCCTATGTCGGGATCGAAAACATCCTCACCCGCCAGCTCCACGCCTGGCGGGTGGTCATCGTGTTCCTGTTCGGCCTGTTGCACGGCATGGGCTTTGCCGGGGTGCTGACCGAGCTGGGCCTGCCGGAAAACGAATTCGTCACCGCGCTGGTTTCCTTCAACATCGGTGTCGAATTCGGCCAGCTTGCGGTCATCAGCCTGGCCTGGCTCGCGGTGCACCGCATCATGCGTGACGAGGCGCGCTATCGCCGCTGGGTGGTGGTTCCCGGTTCCCTCGGAATTGCCGTCATGGGCCTGTACTGGACCGTCGAGCGGCTGGGCTGGCTGGGGTGATGCCAGCGCTCCGTTGATCGCTTATGTGCTGCGTGTATACCTGTGTCAGGACCATTCCGCAATGGGTTGTGATAGCATTTCCGGCGGGCCGTGGATGCGGTCCGGGCAGTACATTCACTTTCAACATTTCTGTAAAGGGAAGAGGGATCATGGATCTTTTCAAGCGTAACATCTTACTTTCAATTCTCCTGGTATCCGTGGCTTTGACAGGCTGCGGTGGCGGTTCATCGAAATCGGACGATGATACGGGCGGCAGCAACCCTTCACCGGGCACCACGACGCCAAAAAATGTTGCGGCCGCGGCCAATGGCGCGATGGTGACATCCAGCTATTCAGGCAATGAAAGCTTTGTCATCGACGGGGATACATCGACCACCAATTTCTGGCAAGGCGGTGCGGAGGGCGATGAAGTCAAGATCACCTTCGACAAGAGCTATGCCGTCAGCCATATCAAGCTGTATACGAACAATACCAGCATCAGTCTCATGGGTGGCGTGCAGGTGAAAGGCTTTCGTGTCCTGCTGTCCGACGATGACACGAACTACGCGGAGGTGAACATCTATGGCTTCGGAGCAGGAAGCATCTCATGTTCTTCCAGCAGCATTGGCAGCGGCGCCATAGAGTGCGAATTACAGCCCAATCAAACCGCTCGGTTTATCAAAATCAAGGTGACCGCGGATTTTGCGACCACCGAGCTGTATGAAGTGGAAGCCACCGGCAGCTGATCGTGCTTGCTGAGCGTGTCATAGGGGCCCCGCTGGATGCGGGGCTTTTTTGGTTTCTTCGCGGCTTTGGTAAAGCCGAGGCTGGATGACAACAGCTGTAGGCCGATAACGGGGGACGCCTTCCCCGCTTGCTTGCGGCAGATGGACGCCCGGCTCTCCATTGAAGGCTTGGGCGGGTCGGGTTAGTCTGAGCTTCTTTGTCCGGGAGGAGCTCATGAAACACTGTCCCTGGCTGCTGACCGCCGCCGACATCGCATCGATGCCCGGCAAGGTGAAGACCCATTTTCTCAACCCCAACGCGGTGCGTCTGAACCGGTCGCTGGGCGATGCGGTGGGCTTGCGCCGTATCGGTGTCCACCGGGTGACGGTGGCGCCCGGTCGCGAGGCGACGGAATACCACATGCACTGGCATGAGGAGGAGTGCGTGTACATTCTTGCCGGTTCCGGTACGGCGCGCATCGATGGCGAACGGTACGCGGTCGGCGCGGGGGATTTCATTGGCCTGCCGGCCGGTCAGGCGGCGCATACCCTTGTCAATGACGGGGAGGAGGATCTGGAGCTTCTGGTGATGGGGCAGCGTCTGGAGCAGGATGTGGCGGATTACCCCGACCGCGGCAAGCGGATTTACCGTCATGCCGATGGCTGGGATCTGGTGGACCGTGAGGCCATCGAACCGGTGACGCCCACGCTGCCGAAGGCGGGCGATGATAGATAGTTCTTAACGATCCATAACATAGAAATAATCGTTTTTACATATAACACTGCGCTTGCGAGGATGATTCCCGAGCCGTGACTGCCTGTCCGGCCTTTGTCCAATCACCGGAGAATCATCATGAGCAAGAACACCCTTCTGACCACCGCCACCGGATCGCCGGTGCCCGACGACGACACCAGCATCAGCGCAGGCCCGCGCGGCCCGCTGACTTGGGACAACCACTATACCTTCGAGAAGCTGGCGCATTTCAACCGCGAGCGCATCCCCGAGCGGGTGGTGCACGCGCGCGGCACCGGCGCTTACGGCACCTTCACCCTGACCCGCTCGATGAGCGAATGGACCATTGCCGATTTCTTGCAGCGCGAAGGCGAGCAGACCGAGGCATTCGTGCGGTTTTCCACGGTCGGCGGCGGCCAGGATTCCAGCGACTATGCACGGGATCCGCGCGGCTTTGCGGTCAAGTTCTACACCGCCGAGGGCAATTACGACATGGTGGGCAACAACACGCCGGTGTTCTTTTTGCGCGATGCCATCAAGTTCCCGGATTTCATCCATTCGCAGAAGAAGAACCCGCGCAGCAATTTGCCCGATCCGGCGGCGATGTACGAATTCTGGGCCAACCACCCGCAATCGCTGCACCAGGTGACGATCCTGATGTCCGATCGGGGCATACCGGCCAGTTATCGGCACATGCACGGCTTCAGTTCGCACACCTTCAGTTTCTGGAATGCCGAGGGCGAGCGTTTCTGGTTCAAATGGCATTTCAAGACCGACCAGGGCATCCGCAACCTGAGTCCCGAGGAAGCGGCGGCGATGCCGCCCTTCGGCGCGCAACAGGATCTGGTCGAGGCCATCGACCGGGGCGATTTCCCCAGCTGGACGGCCAAGGTGCAGATCATGACCGAGGCACAGGCGCGGGACTATCACATCAATCCCTTCGATCTGACCAAGATCTGGCCGCACGGCGATTTCCCGCTGATCGAGGTGGGGCGGCTGGAGCTGAACCGCAATGTGGAGAACTATTTCGCCGAGACCGAGCAGGCCTGTTTCGCGCCGAGCAACCTGGTACCGGGCATCGGTGCTTCGCCGGACAAGATGCTGCAAGGCCGCCTGCTGGCCTATCAGGACGCGCACCGCTACCGCGTCGGCGTCAATGCCAACCAGCTGCCGGTGAACGCTGCCCGTTGCCCGGTGCACCACTACCAGCGCGACGGCGCGATGGCCGGCTGCCCGGTGGCCGGCGGCAACAACCAGGGCAGCGGGGTGAATTTCTATCCCAATGACGGAATCAATGCCGGCGCGCCGGTGCCCGAGCCGCGGGTGGCCGAGCCACCGATGCCGCTGGAGGAGGAGGCCTGGGTGAACCGCTATCCGGTCGGCGCGGACGAGGACCACTACAGCCAGGCCGGTGACCTGTTCCGGTGGATGGACGATGCGCAGCGCGAAGGGCTGGCTCGCGCCATCGCCGAAGGACTGTCACAGGCCAGTCCTTCGGTGCAGGAGCGGATGCTGGAGCAGTTTGCGCGGGCCGATGCCGAGTATGCGGCACGGGTCGAGGCGGCGCTCAAGGCGCGGGCCTGATTCCGGCTTTCGTGTGCGGAGGGCGGCCCATCGGGTCGCCCTTTTCTGTGCCCGTGCTTCAGCGAGTGATGCGCGTGATCAGGCCGTCGTGCAGCCATTGCTTGAGGTAGCCGGCGGCGGCGAGGGCCGCGCTGTCCTCGCCGTGCCATTCCAGCAGGCCTTCGCACAGCTCGGCAAAGGCCGCGCCGCCGTGGGCGGCTTCCACCGCCCAGGCCTCGGCCGGTTCCAGCGAACGCCAGTGCAGTTGTTCGTCCTGCCGCCACAGCAGCCAGCGTACCGGATAGCTGCCGCGTTCCGCCGGTGGTGGGGGCTGTTCGTCCTGCAGCGCCTGGGCAATGGCCACGCTGTTCCACCAGGGGTCGATCCAGCGCAGCGAGGGGTCGAAGACGAAGCGCAGGGACGGCCAGTCCTCGGGCGGGATGGGGGCCATGTCGTCGAGTCCGGCCCGGCCATCGGCTTCGGGGGCATCGAAGCACAGCCCCAGCGACCATTCGAAATCGGCCAGCTCGGCCTCGAGTTCGCTGCCGCGCCGGCGCAGGAAGGCGGGCAGGTCCTGTCCGACCCAGCGGATGGAGCGGTGGCGCGACGGGTGGGCGGCGATGTAGTCGAGGATCAGCGCCTCGAAGGCCGGCTCGCCCAGGTGGCGCTGGAGCAGTGGAAAGTCCTCGCCCAGCGATTCGATCAGCCGCAGGCGGTAGGCATTCCAGTAGGCGGCCAGCCGGTGCTCGGCGCGGGCCTGCTCGCTGTCCACCACATGCCGCAGGATGGCTTCATCGTCCTGCTGCAGGTAGGCCTTGAAGGCGAGCTGGAGCCGGCGCAGGCGGTCGTTCATGATGCGTCGCGGTAGTAAGGGGCGGCAATGCGCCGGGCCTGATCCAGTTCTTCCAGCAGTTCGCTCAGCGGAGGGATGTTGGCGTCGCGCTCGATCATCGTCGATACCGGTCCGAGCAGGGCGGCGGTCTGTTCGTAGAGCGCCCAGACGCCGTCGACGATGGGTTCGTCGTGGGTGTCGATGATCAGGTTGCCCTGGTTCTGGTGTCCGGCGAGGTGGTGTTGCCAGACCCGTTCGGCGGGTACGCCGCGGATGTAGTCCAGCGGATCGAAGCCGTGATTGAAGGCACTGACGAAGATGTTGTTCACATCCAGCAGGATGTGGCAGTCGGCGGCCTCGACGATGGCGGTCAGGAATTCCCACTCGGTCATTTCGTCGTCACGCCAGGTGATGTAGCTGGAGAGGTTCTCGATCAGCATCGGCCGGCCGATGAAGTCCTGCACCTCGGCGATGCGATCCGCCACATGGCGCACCGTGTCTTCGGTATAGGGCAGGGGCAGCAGGTCGTGCAGGTTCTGGTGATCGACGCCGGTCCAGCACAGGTGATCGGAGAACCAGGCCGGTTCGATGCGGTCGGCCAGCGCCTTGAGCCGCTGCAGGTAGTCGCGGTCCAGTGGGTCGGTGCTGCCCAGCGACAGGGATACGCCGTGCATGACCATCGGGTAGTCGGCACGGATGCGGTCGAGATAGCGCAGCGGCTTGCCACCCTCGACCATGAAATTTTCGGAAATGATCTCGAACCAGTCGATGCCCTCGGGCTTGAGTTCGAGGATGTCTTCGTAGTGATCGGGCCGCAGGCCCAGGCCGAAGCCAAGAAAGGGTGTGTCCATGAGGAATGACGAGTTGACGAAAACAGACACCGCCAAGGGGCGGTGCCTGTTCCGTTCGGGACGAGGTCTTTACTTCTTCATCATTTCGAACTTGCCGCCCTTCTCGTCACATTCGGCCTTGGTGGCCTTGACCCAGCCCTGACCCTTGCAGGCGTTCTGGCCGGCACAGGCGTTGGTGGCGGTGGCGCAGGCGGTCTGGCCCTTGCAGCTGTTGATGCCGAAGCATTTGCCGGCCTTGTGGGCGGCGGCATTGGCGTTCATCGGGGCCACGGCGAACATCAGGGCGGCGGTGGCGGCCAGAGTGGCGCCGGTGACTTTCTTTGCAGTGTGATCCATGAGTCGTTCCTCTGTTGGATGATGATTGACAAGTGTGTGTGCGGGGCAGGCACTGCTCGGCTTGCCCTGTACGCCGAATTAGAACACAGCCTTCCGGGCCGGTTCGCACGGAATTCTAACAAAAACCTAACATTTGATTCAGTACGGTTATTATCGGTCGATGGGTCACGGGCGGTATTTGCGCAACACCATCAAATCGCCCCGCTGCAGCAGGTCCATCTGTTTGATCACATTCATGCCGAGCAGGGCCTGATCGTCATCCAGACCCGGGTTGAGGCTGGCTTTGATATCGCGGAACTCGATGTCGCCGAGTTTCAGCGAATCGATGGTGGTCAGATAGGCGTCCGCGGTGCCGTTGGCGGTGGAGACCCGAAAACGCGGCCCGATCGGCAGGCCCAGCGGCTTCGCCCAGGACAGCGGCAGGCTGGTGGTGGTGGCCCCGGTATCGACCAGGAAGGTGACCGTCTTGCCGTTGATCTGCCCGTTGAGCAGGTAATGTCCCTGGCGGTTGCGGCGCAGCACGATTTCCTCGTAGGCGTCGGTGCGGCGGGTTTCCAGCTCGCGGTTGGGGTTGTACTCGCCGTCCAGGTAGCGCTGGAACACCAGTGCCAGCACGATGAAAAAGATGATCCACCCGCCCCAGATGAACGCGGTGCCGAGTTGTTTGGTAGAATGCGCCATCCGTGCGATTGTAGCGCAACCACCGATTCATCCGCAGAGATTCATCCATGTCCGGGAACAGTTTTGGGAAACTCTTTGTCGTCACTTCCTTTGGCGAGAGCCACGGCCCGGCCATCGGCTGCATCGTCGATGGCTGCCCGCCGGGGCTTGAACTGTCGGAGGCCGACCTGCAGGGCGACCTGGACCGGCGCAAGCCCGGCACCTCGCGCCACACCACCCAGCGCCGCGAGGGCGATGTGGTGCAGATCCTCTCCGGCGTGTTCGAGGGACGCACCACCGGTACGCCCATCGGGCTGCTGATCCACAACACCGACCAGCGCTCGAAGGATTACAGCGACATCATGGACCGCTTCCGGCCCGGCCATGCGGACTATACCTATACGCAGAAATACGGCTTCCGCGATTACCGCGGCGGCGGCCGCTCCTCGGCACGGGAAACCGCGATGCGCGTCGCCGCCGGCGGCATCGCCAGGAAATACCTGGCCGAACTGCTGGGCATCCGCATCCGTGGCTACCTGTCGCAGCTGGGGCCCATCGCCATCGAACTGAAGGACTGGGAGGCCGTCGGCAAAAACCCCTTCTTTGCCCCGGACCCGGACAAGGTGCCGGAGCTGGAAGCCTACATGGACGCGCTACGCAAGGAGGGCAACTCGGTGGGCGCTCGGGTCAGCGTGGTGGCCGAGGGCGTGCCGCCGGGGCTGGGCGAGCCCATCTTCGACCGGCTCGACGCCGACATCGCCCACGCCATGATGAGCATCAACGCGGTCAAGGGTGTGGAGATCGGCGCCGGCTTCGCCAGCGTGGCCCAGAAGGGCACCGAACACCGCGATGAGATCACCCCCGAGGGCTTTCTCTCCAACCACGCGGGTGGCGTGCTGGGCGGCATCTCCTCGGGTCAGGACATCCTCGTCGATATCGCCCTCAAGCCCACCTCCAGCCTGCGTCTGCCCGGGCGTTCGGTGAACCTGCGCGGCGAGGCGGTGGAAGTCGTCACCAAGGGGCGGCACGATCCCTGCGTCGGCATCCGCGCCACCCCCATCGCCGAAGCCATGCTCGCCATCGTGCTGATGGACCACTACCTGCGCCACCGTGCCCAGAACGGCGATGTGCTCTGCGAAACACCGGTGATTCCGGCCAAACCCTGATGGAGGTTGTCATGAAACGAGTCTTCCTGCTGAGTGCCCTTCTGTTATTGCTCGTCGGTTGCAGCGAGGAGCAGCAGAACAAGCTGTCGCGCATCGGCGTGACCTGGCTGGAGGGGAATTACCGCGTGACCTATGCCGACGGCCAGCATGTGAAGAGCTGGGTCGTGCGTGACGGCAAGGTGACCTCGGAACCGGCCAAGGGCTACTACTATTTCTGGACCCGGGATGCGCAGGGCAAGAAACGCTATGTGCAAACGCCGATCGGGCGTACCTATATCGAGGAGATCGAGTAGGGACGGCGGCGCGGTTCGCGGTGCGGCCGCCGGCCGCGCCGCTGATCCGCCTTCCCGATTGCGAACAACCCGATGGCGCGTTACTGGCGGCTCTCTCAGTTCTATTTCTTCTATTTCGCCAGCCTCGGGGCGCTGGTGCCGTTCTGGAGTGTCTATCTGAAAAGCCTCGGTTTTTCCGCGCTGCAGATCGGTCAGTTGATGTCCACCCTGGCGCTGACCAAGATCGTGGCGCCCTATCTGTGGGGCTGGATCGCCGACCGCACCGGCTACCATATCCGCATCGTGCAGCTCACTTCGCTGCTGGCCCTGCTCTGTTTTCTGCCGTTGCTGTGGTACGACCGCTACGGGATGGTGCTGCTGTCGATGCTGGCCTTCAGCTTTTTCTGGAACGCGGCCCTGCCGCAGTTCGAGGTGGTGACCCTGGCCGGGCTCGGTCCGCACAAGCACCGTTACAGCCGTATCCGCCTGTGGGGGTCGCTGGGCTTCATCGTCACCGTCAGCCTGCTGGGGGTGGTGTTGCAGCGCATCGGCATCGATGCGCTGCCCTGGGTGCTGCTGGGCCTGTTCGCGGCCATCTGGCTGTCCAGCCTGCCGGTGCAGGAGCAGCGTCACCGTGCCGGAGATGGCGGGCATATTCTTGATGTGCTGCGCCAGCCGGCGGTGGTGGCGCTGCTGCTCTCCTGCTTTCTGATGCAGGCCAGCCACGGCCCCTATTACACCTTCTACAGCCTCTACATGGAGGGCTTCGGCTACGGCCGCGGTCAGGTCGGTCTGCTGTGGGCGCTGGGGGTGTTCGCCGAGGTGCTGCTGTTCTGGTACATGCACCGGCTGTTTGCCTGGCGGCCGGCGCGGTTCTGGCTGAGTCTGTCGCTGGTGCTGGCGACACTGCGCTGGACGCTGATGGCGCTGTTTCCGGATGTATTGCCGTTGGTGTTGCTGGCGCAGACGCTGCACGCGGCAAGCTTCGGCATGTTCCATGCCAGCGCCATCCACCTGATCGACGACTTTTTTCCCCGCCACCGGGGCCGCGGCCAGGCCCTGTATGCGGCGGTCAGTTTCGGTGCCGGTGGCGCGGTGGGCAGTCTCTATGCGGGTACGCTGTGGGATGCGGTGTCGCCGATGACGACCTTTCTAGGCGCGGCGCTGGCCGCGCTGCTGGGTTTTGCCGTGTCGCTGCGCCTGCGGGAGCCGCCGGCGCACGCGGGGGCATGATCCAGGGCTATTTGCGGTTGAAGCTCTGACTCATCAGCAGCGTACCGTCGTCGTCCAGGGTGTTGACGACCCAGGTGCCGGTCCACTCCGGGCGCAGGTTCTTGCTCGACCAGACGCGCCAGCGGGGTCCGCCGATGGAAAAGGTCTTTTCGAACATCACGCTGTCGTCGTACATCCACTGATGGGTGATTTGGTGGCCGGTCAGGTCGCGCAACTCGGTGAAATAGGTGATCCGGTCCTGCTCCGGTCCGACCTCGATGACTTCATCCACCGGTTCGCGGTCGACGACAGCCGTGGTGAACTGGCCGCGTTCGACGCCTGCGGCCTGGACCAGACCGGCAAACAGCAGGCTGACGAGCAGCAGGAAGATCGGCTGGATGGCTTTCATGGTTCTGTCCCTGTGCGGTTGGCTCGAATGTTGACTCTAGCCAAAAATCAGTCGGCGTGCCAGTCGGAAACGGCCCGCAGTTCCCCGATCATCGCCTCCACGGCCCGCGAAGCACTGTGTTGCCGGTGGCGGACCACGCCGAGGCAGCGTCGTGCGTCGAAGCCTTCGAGGGGCAGGGCGGCAAGGCTGTCGTCGATCATGCTGCGCGGCAGGATGCTCCATCCCAGGCCCACCGATACCATCATCTTGATGGTTTCCAGGTAATTGGTTTCCAGGTCGATGATCAGCCGTTCGCGCACCGGTTGCAGCGCCTGTTCGATGGCCTCGCGGGTGAAGGTGCCGTGGGCGGGCAATACCGCCGGATGGTCGGTCAGGTCGTCCAGATCCAGCCGCGACCGGCGGCACAGCGGGTGTTCTGGCGCTGACACCGGTTGCAGCGGGTCGTCCCATACCGGCAGGTAGTCGAGCCGGTCGTGCTGGCGAAACGGCAGGGTGACCACCGCCAGTTCAAGCTCGCCCTGTTCGACCCGGCCGCAGGCCAGTTCCGAATCCATGAAATGCAGGTCCAGCGTGACTTCCGGATAGTGTTCGCGGAAACGGCGCAGCACCGGTGGCAGGCGATGCAGTCCGATATGGTGGCTGGTGGCCATGCTCAGGCGGCCCATGGGGCTGCCTTCCAGTTCCGCAATGTGCTGTTTCAGCGCGTCCAGTTCCTTGAGGATCTGCCGTGCCCGCGGCAGCAATGCCTGACCGCTCTGGGTTAGGTGCATGTGCCGGCCGCGGCGGTCGATCAATCGGCTGCCGAGGGATTCTTCCAGTTGGCGCAGGCGCTTGCTCACCGCCGGCTGGGTGACAAACAGCCGCTCGGCGGCGAGAGAGAAGGAGCCGCAGTCGGCCACGGCGACGAAGGCCTGGAGATTGGCAGTATCCATGATTCCATAAGTTTATCATAAACATGAAAAATATGAATTAGAGTTATCATAGGCCTTCCGCTAGACTCTCCCGCACACTACCGAACGAGCGAACCCCAAATGGCAGGCAAGACACTCTACGACAAGATCTGGGATGACCATGTGGTGCGCAGCGAGCCGGACGGCACCGCGCTGATCTATATCGACCGCCACCTGGTGCACGAAGTGACCTCGCCGCAGGCCTTCGAAGGTCTGGAACTGGCCCACCGCCCGGTCTGGCGCAAGGAGTCCATACTCGCGGTACCCGACCACAATGTGCCGACCACCGACCGCGCCGCCGGCATCACCGATCCGGTCGCGCGTCTTCAGGTCGAGACGCTGGACCGCAACTGCGCGCGCTTCGGTCTGCTCGAATTCCCGATGAACGACCGCCGCCAGGGTATCGTCCATGTGATCGGTCCGGAGCAGGGCGCGACCCTGCCCGGCATGACCGTGGTCTGCGGCGATTCCCACACCTCCACCCATGGCGCCTTTGCGGCGCTGGCCTTCGGCATCGGTACCTCCGAGGTGGAGCATGTGATGGCCACCGGTTGTCTGATCCAGAAGAAATCGAAGAACCTGCGCATCACCGTCGCGGGCCGGGTCGGGCCGGGCGTCACCGCCAAGGACATCGTGCTCGCCATCATCGGCGAGATCGGCACCGCCGGCGGCACCGGCTACGCCATCGAGTTTGCCGGCGAGGCGATTCGCGACCTGTCGATGGAAGGGCGGATGACGGTCTGCAACATGGCCATCGAGGCCGGTGCCCGTGCCGGCATGATCGCCTGCGACCAGACCACCATCGACTATGTGCGCGGCCGTCCCTTCGCCCCCGAGGGCGAGGACTGGGACAAGGCGGTGGCCTTCTGGCAGACCCTGCATTCCGACGACGACGCGGTGTTCGACCGCGAGATCGTCATCGATGCCGCGGGCATTGAGCCACAGGTCACCTGGGGTACCTCGCCGGAGATGGTGGCACCGGTGGGGGCGCGGGTGCCGGACCCGGACGCCGAGGCCGACCCGGTGCGCGCCGACAGCATGCGCAAGGCGCTGGAGTATATGGGCCTGCACGCCAACCAGCCGATCGAATCCATCGCGGTGGACCGGGTATTCATCGGTTCCTGCACCAATTCGCGCATCGAGGACCTGCGTGCCGCCGCCGAGGTGGCCCGCGGGCGCAAGGTGGCGGATAATGTCCGCCAGGCGATGGTGGTGCCGGGCAGCGGACTGGTCAAGGCCCAGGCCGAGGCGGAAGGGCTGGACCGCATCTTCATCGAGGCCGGATTCGAATGGCGCGAACCCGGTTGCTCGATGTGTCTGGCGATGAATGCCGACCGGCTGGAGCCGGGTGAGCGCTGCGCCTCCACCTCCAATCGCAATTTCGAAGGCCGTCAGGGCCAGGGCGGGCGCACCCATCTGGTGTCGCCGGCGATGGCTGCGGCGGCCGCCGTGACCGGACATTTCACCGACGCCCGTTCGCTCTGACCCCAACCGAGGAACCCGTGATGAAAAAGACCCTGGCAATGATCCTGACCCTGACCTTTCTGCTCGCCCTGGGCGGCTGCGAAACCATCAAGGGCCTGGGCAAGGACATCGAGAAGGCCGGCGAGGCCATCAGCAAGAAGGCCGACGAGGCCGAAAAATAACCCGAAAAGGCACACTCCGTGGAAAAGTTCACCCCCTTTGCCGGCATCGTGGCGCCGCTGGATCGCGCCAATGTGGACACCGATGCAATCATCCCCAAGCAGTACCTGAAGTCGATCAAACGCAGCGGCTTCGGCCCCAACCTGTTCGACGACTGGCGCTACCTCGATCCGGGCGGTCCCGAAATCGACAACGCCTCGCGGCGGCCGAACCCCGACTTCGTACTCAACCGCCCGCCCCGTGACCGTGCCGAGATTCTGCTGGCGCGGGAGAACTTCGGCTGCGGTTCGTCGCGCGAACACGCGGTCTGGGCGCTGACCGATTTCGGCATCCGCGCGGTGATCGCGCCCAGCTTCGCCGACATCTTCTACAACAACAGCTTCAAGAACGGCCTGCTGCCGATCGTGCTCGACGCGGCGACGGTCGACCGCCTGTTCACCGAGGCCGCCGCCGGGGAGGACTACCGCCTGGCCGTCGATCTGGAACGGCAGCAGGTGACGACGCCCGCCGGCGAGACGCTGGCCTTCGAAGTGGATGCGTTCCGCAAGTACTGTCTGCTCAACGGGCTCGATGACATCGGGCTCACGCTGCAGCACGCGGACGAGATCCGTGCCTTCGAGCAGCGGTACTATGCAACACACCCCTGGCTGAAATCCCGGCCGGCGGTCTGATTTTTCGACCTACCGAGACATTACGATGACCAAGATTGCCATACTGCCCGGTGACGGTATCGGGCCCGAGATCGTCGCCGAGGCGGTCAAGGTGCTGGACTGCCTGCGCGATGAATACGGGTTCGCCGCCGAACTGGAAAGCGCACCGGTCGGCGGCGCCGGCTACGATGCCGCGGGCCAGCCGCTGCCCGATGCCACGCTGACCCTGTGCCGCGAAGCGGATGCGGTGCTGCTGGGCGCCGTCGGTGGCCCGCAATACGACGCTCTGCCGCGTGAACTGCGACCGGAACGCGGTCTGCTGGGTCTGCGCTCGGCGCTGCAGCTGTTCTCCAACCTGCGACCCGCGGTCCTCTATCCGCAGCTCGCCGGCGCTTCCAGCCTCAAGCCGGAGATCGTGGCGGGCCTCGACCTGATGATCGTGCGCGAGCTGACCGGCGGCATCTATTTCGGTCAGCCGCGCGGCATCCGCGAGCGGGAAAACGGCGAGCGCGAGGGCTACAACACGCTGGTCTATGCCGAGCACGAGATCGAACGCATCGCGCGCAGCGCCTTCGATGTGGCGATGAAGCGCAACAAGCGTCTGTGCTCGGTGGACAAGGCCAATGTGCTCGAAGTCTCCGAACTGTGGCGAGAAGTGATGATCCGCGTCAGTGCCGATTATCCCGAGGTGGAACTGACCCACATGTATGTGGACAATGCCTCGATGCAGCTGGTCAAGTGGCCCAAACAGTTCGATGTGATGGTCACCAAGAACATGTTCGGGGACATTCTTTCCGATACCGCGGCAATGCTGACCGGTTCCATCGGCATGCTGCCGTCGGCCTCGCTGGACGCCAGCGGCAAGGGCATGTACGAACCGATCCATGGATCGGCGCCGGACATCGCCGGGCAGAACCGGGCCAATCCGCTGGCCACCATCCTCTCGGTGGCGATGATGCTGCGTTACAGCCTGGGCCGTCCCGATCTGGCCGAGCGCATCGAACTGGCGGTCAGCGCGGTGCTCGATCAGGGCCTGCGCACCGATGACATCGCCGACGGCGGCAGCAGTGTCAGCACCGCCGATATGGGCGACGCCGTGGTACAGGCCCTGCGCAACCAGGAGCATTGATCATGAACAGAGTAGGATTCATCGGCTGGCGCGGCATGGTCGGTTCGGTGCTGATGCAGCGCATGCGCGAAGAGAACGATTTCTCCCGCATCGACGAGCCGGTTTTCTTCACCACCTCTCAGGTCGGTCAGACCGGCCCCGACATCGGCAAGGACATTCCGCCGCTGCAGGACGCCAACGATATCGATGCGCTCATGCGCATGGACGCCATCGTCACCTGTCAGGGCGGTGACTACACCCGCCAGGTCTATCAGCCGCTGCGCGACGCCGGCTGGCAGGGCTACTGGATCGACGCCGCCTCCAGCCTGCGCATGGCGGATCACACGGTCATCGTGCTCGATCCGGTCAACCGCGCCGTCATCGACCGTGCGCTGGATGCCGGCGGCAAGGACTATATCGGCGGCAACTGCACCGTCAGCCTGATGATGATGGCCCTCGGCGGGCTGTTGCAGAACGACCATGTGGAATGGATCAGCGCAATGACCTACCAAGCCGCCTCCGGCGCCGGGGCGCGCAACATGCGCGAACTGATCGCGCAGATGGGCAGCATCCATGATGCGGTGGCCGACCGCCTCGGCGACCCGGCGGCCTCGATCCTCGAGATCGACCGGCGCGTCATCGAGCGCATGCGCAGCGACGCCTTCCCCACCGACCAGTTCGGCGTGCCGCTGGCCGGCAGCCTGATCCCGTGGATCGATGTGCCGATGCCCAACGGGCAGAGCAAGGAGGAGTGGAAGGGGGGCGTCGAAACCAACAAGATCCTTGGCCGTGGCGACGACCTGATCCCCATCGACGGACTCTGTGTGCGCATCGGCGCCATGCGTTCCCATTCGCAGGCACTCACCGTCAAGCTGCGCCGGCCGCTGCCGATGGACGAGATCCACGAGCTGCTGGCCTCCGCTAACGACTGGGTGAAGGTGTTGCCCAATGACCGTGACATCACCGCCCGTGAACTGACACCGGCGGCGGTCACCGGCACCCTCGATGTACCGGTCGGCCGTCTGCGCAAGATGGCCATGGGCGACGACTACCTGGCCGCCTTCACCGTCGGCGATCAGTTGCTGTGGGGTGCTGCCGAACCGTTGCGCCGCATGCTCGGCATCCTGCTCGAGCGCAACGGGCGATGAGCGCGCGCCTGGCAATCACCCATGCCGGCGGGCCTCTGGCCGAGGCCCTGCTCGAGCAACTGCAGGAATCCGGCGTCGCGCCGGATTCGCTCGTTCTGCTCGATCGGGAAGAGCGGATCGGCAACCGCATCGCCTATGGCGACAGCTACCTCAGCCTGGAAGACCAGCAGGCTTTTGATTTCGAAGACCTGAGCGGCGTGCTCTTGCTGGAGCAAGATGCCGAACTGGCCGATCTGCTGCAGCATGCCGAATGCCCGGTGATCAGCCACCTGCCACTGTCCGTCGATGCGCCGCTGTTCGTGCCCGGGAGGGAACAGGAGCTGCCCGACCGCGGTTTCATCAAGCTGCCGGCGGCGGATGTGGCCACGGTTCTGCCTGTGGTGCGGGCCTTGCACCAGGGCTTTGGGCTGACGGCCCTTCATCTGGTGTCGGTATTGTCCGCCATGCACCTCGGGCAGGCGGGTGTCGATGACCTGGCGGCGCAGACCATCGGGCTGCTCAACAGCCGCGACATCGAAGCCGGCGTGTTCCCGCAGCCACTGGCCTTCAATCTGTTGCCGCTGCCGGGCCCGGACACCGGCGAATTGCGCCGGCTGATCGGTGATGAGGCTCCGCCCCTGGGGCATCAGCAATTGCTGGCGCCCGCCTTTCACGGCCTGGCCATCGCCGTGTCCGCGGATCTGAACAACCCGGCCGAAATTGATCAGGTATCACGGAAACTGGCCGATACAGGCTTCAGGGTCAGCGATCAGGCAGTCAGTCCGCGCAGCCATTGCCAGCAGGGCAGTGCGTGCTGGATCAGCCATCTGCAGCAGCCCGAAGGCGACCCCGCGAGGCTCCAGCTCTGGCTGGTGGCCGACTCGGTGCGCAATGGCTGGCTGGCATTTTATCGGTCGGCCGCTGAATTTTTGCTAAAATCTGTTTTGTAATCTATAGTTGCGATCACTTGTGAAAGTGTTTTCTTGAAACGCTTCGGTACGCTGCGGCAATCGCCGTTCGCATACCGCGCGGCAAACAATAATCCGGTGGGGAGTTTGGGAGACTACATCGTGCGAAAATTGGGACTCATCATTACATTCTGGATCGGGCTGCTGGTCTTCCCGTTGAGCAGCCTGGCGCTGGGACTTGGCGAAATCGAAGTCGATTCCTACCTCAATCAACCCCTCAAGGCAAAGATACCGGTCGTCTCCGCGCGCCCCGGTGAAATCGACGATCTGCTCGTCAGCCTCGCCAGCCGGGATGCCTTCCGCAAGGCGGGGCTCGAACGCCCGGCCGTTCTCTCCCAGCTTCGCTTCAAGGTGAGCAAGAGCGATGACGGCAGCCAGGCCAGCATCCAGGTGACCACCAAGCAACCGGTCAAGGAGCCGTTCCTCAATTTCCTGGTCGAGGCCGACTGGGCCAAGGGACGGTTGTTGCGCGAATACACCATTCTGCTCGACCCGCCCGTGTTCGCCCAGCAGCCGGCGCCCGCAGCACCGGCTCCCGCACCCTCGCCGGAGCCGGTGGCCGAACAGCCTGCCGCGCCCGCGCCGATTGCACTGAGTGAGCCCGCAGCCCAGCCGCCAGCGGCAGCCACCCAGCAGCCGGAGCCCGCAGCTGACAGCATTGCCTATGTCCCGGACAGCGCTTATCTGGCCGATGAGGGCACCCCTCAGACCGAAACCGCCACGGATCAGACCATCGTGGTCCAGAAGGGCGATACCCTGTGGGGCATTGCCTCCGGTCTCAAGGACGGCGAGCACAGCATGGCCCAGATCATGCTCGCCCTGCAGCAGGCCAACCCCGATGCCTTTGGGCAGGGCAACATCAACAACCTCAAGGTCGGTGCGGTGCTGCGTATCCCCGAGGCCGACGCATTTGGCAGCCTGAGCAAGAAGGAAGCCTATGCGCGGGTGCTCGAACAGAACGGCCTGTGGGATGAATACCTGGCCCGTGTCAGCGGCAAGACTTCCAATGCCGAACCGCAGCCGGAGATGGCCGCGGCCGATGCGGCCCCGACCGGTGAAACCGCTGAAAGCACCGAAGCCGGCGGTCAGCTCAGTCTGCTGGCACCCGGAGAGGGCGAATCGGATGCCGCCGGCATGAAGGACGACGCCACGGCGGAAAACATCGACCGCATCCGCAAGCAGCTCGCCCTGGCCGAGGAAGAACTGGAAGCGACCCGCCTCGAGAACAGCAACCTGCAGTCGCGGGTTCAGGATCTCGAGATGCAGCTGAAGAAATTCGAGGAACTGCAACAGAAACTGGTGCAGCTCGAGGATCCGGCCCTGGCCCAGCTGCAGCAGAATGCCGAGGCCACCCCTGAAAGCGCGGTGACCGCCGAGGTCGAGAAGCAGCCCGCTCCCGACACTGCGGGCACTGAGCAGGACCGCATGGCCGAGGAAATGGCCGCGGTCACCGAAGAGACGGTCGACAGCATGATGGCCGAGCCGTCCAGCGAGGAGTCCCCGGCCGAAACGATGCCGATGCAAGACGGCATGACCGATGAACAGGGCATGACCGAAGACGGCATGGCTGAAGACGGCATGGCAGCGGAAGGCTCATCCGAGGAAGCCGTGCCCGCCGGCGAAGACATGTTGCAGCAGCCGATGGAACCGGCCGCCGAGGATGGCATGATGGAAGAAATGCCTGCCACTGAAACGGGCGACGGCACGGTCGCGATGCCGGGCGAAGGCCTGTCGGGAGATCAGACCATGACGGACGAGGAAACACCGTCCGAAGAGGCCACTGACAATGCCCTGCCGCCGGCACCTGCCATCGTCAGCGAAGCGCCCCAGGGCGAAGGCGGACTGATGGACATGTTGCCGTCCATGGACAGCCTGCTGGGCGATCCGGTGATGCTGGGTGGCATCGGCGCCATACTCGCCCTGCTGCTCGGGTTGTTGTTTGTACGGCGCAAGAAATCGACCGAAGACGAGGAGACCGGTATCACCCTCGATGTGGCCGACAGCGGCGTCGATGACGACCAGACGCCCATCCATATCCCGGAAGTCGATGAAACCGAAAAATTGACCGAATCCACGCAGATCGAGATGCCGGAGGCGGAAGAGCCCTTCACCGAGCGGACGGTCGAGGAAAGCGCTTCCGATCTCGGTGTGGAAACCGAGGAATACAGTGCCGAGGAACTGCTCGACGATGTCTCCCTCGACGACGAACCCTCCTTCGAAGAGACCGCGGTGCTCAGCGCCGACGAGATGCCCCAGGGCGATGAAAGCGAGGAGCAGGACGATGTGCTCAACGAGGTGGATGTCTATCTGGCCTACGGCCTTTATGACAATGCCGAGGACCTGCTGAAGACTTCGCTGGACGAGCACCCGACACGCGCCGATTACCGCGCCAAACTGCTCGACACCTATTATGCGACCAAGAACCGCGACGCCTTCATCGAGGAGGCGCGCAAGCTGCACTCCCTGGGTGGCGCTGCCGATCGTTTCTGGGATCGCGTGCAGGTCATGGGACACGAACTCGCTCCCGAGGAGGAGCTGTTCTCCGGTGCAGAGAACATCGATCCCGACGCGGTGAAGATCGAATACGAGAAACCGGAAACCGCCGACTTCGATCTGGGCGCCGATGCCGACACCACCGATTTTGCCACCGATTTCGATCTGGGCGAGGAAAGCGAGGATATCGCCGATACGCTGGTCGTGCCGGAACTGCCGGAAGAATCCGAAAACAAGTCCGAAGAGGTGGATCTCTCGCTCGATGAGGACATGAGTCTGGATGACGACGATGCCCTCAGCTTCGAACTGCCCGACGAGCTGGAAGACAAGGCCGATGAAGCCTTCGAGCAAACGAGTGAGCTCAAGCTCGAGGAAACCGAGGAGGCCCCGATTCCGGGTCAGGTGCCGCCGATGGCCGAGGACGAGCTGAACCTGTCCCTGGATGATGACGAGACCGATCTGGCGTCTCTCGAGGCCGAACTTTCCGAAACCGCCGACGAGGAATTGCCGGACTCCCTGGATGTGGATCTGGAGCTCGATGAATCCGTGGAAGAAGCCATCCAGGATACCGAGCTGATGCAGACCCCGGCCGATGCGGTCGAGGGAGGCGTCGAGGAAGAAGGCACCCGTCATGTCAAGGCGGCAGTGGATCTCGATGTTTCCGAGGAAACGGATTCGGTCAAGGATGTCGCCGAGGAAGACATTACCGAATTCCGTCCCGCCGACATGACCGGTGAATTCGATCTGCCGGAAACCGCCGATGAAGTCGAGGGTGCCTCGGTCAATGATAAGACCGGTACCTTCGCACCGGGCGATTTCGACGATGATGCCGAGGCCGCCGATGCCGCCGACGATATCGAGGATCTGATGCTTCCCGATGATGTCGATGAGGTGGCCACCAAGCTGGATCTGGCCAAGGCCTTCATCGACATGGGCGATGCCGAGGGCGCGCGCAGCAGCCTGCAGGAAGTGCTCGAGGAAGGCAGTGATGATCAGAAGGCCGAAGCCACCGATCTGCTCAACCAGATCAAGTAACCCGGCTTCTCCCGCACCAACAAGCCTGCTGCCTTGTGCAGCAGGCTTTTTTCGTGATCCAGTGAACAGCGCATGAACCGCATCGCCCTGGGCATCGAATACGACGGCTCGGCCTACAGGGGTTGGCAACGCCAGAAGCACAGCCCGTCGGTGCAACAGAAGGTGGAGGAGGCCCTGTCCTTCGTCGCCGATGAGCCGGTGGAGCTGATCTGTGCCGGGCGCACCGATCGGGGCGTTCATGCGCTGGAACAGGTGGTGCATTTCGATACCCGGGCCGAGCGCTCGGAACGCGCCTGGCTGCTCGGCGCCAACTGTCGATTGCCACGGGACATCCGCCTGCGCTGGGCGGTGCCGGTGAGCGCTGACTTTCATGCCCGGTTTTCGGCGGTCGCGCGCAGCTACCGCTACCTGATCCTCAATGACCGGGTGCCCAGCGCCATCTTCCACGACAAGTGCTGCTGGGAGCACCGGCCACTCGATGCCGAGCGCATGCGCCAGGCGGCCGAAGCCCTGGTCGGCGAACATGATTTCAGCAGCTTCCGCGCGGCCGGCTGTCAGGCGAAATCACCGATCCGCCGGATCGAGTGGCTGCGGGTGGAGCGGGAAGGAACATTCATCCGTATCGACATCAAGGCCAATGCCTTTTTGCACCACATGGTGCGCAACATCGCCGGCAGCCTGATGGTCATTGGCAGCGGCGAGCAGCCGGTTTCCTGGCTGAATGAGGTACTGCAGCAGCGTGACCGGAGGCTGGCGGCGATGACCGCGCCGGCCGGCGGCCTGTACTTCGTACGCGCCGATTACCCCGAAGCCTACGATCTGCCCCAGCAACAGCGACTGCCGCGCCTGTTTTGAGTAGAATCAGCGCCCATGAACCTTGCCCCACTTCGCACCCGGATCAAGATCTGCGGCCTGAAAACGGTCGAGGATGCGCTGATCGCGGCCCGTGCCGGCGCCGATACCCTGGGTCTGGTGTTTCACCCGCGCAGTCCGCGCTGCATCGATATCGAACAGGCGTTGCGGATTCGTGATGCGTTGCCGGCCTTCGTCGGGATTACCGCCCTGTTCATGGACGATGACGCTTCCCGCGTGGCCGAGGTCGTCGAACGGCTGGCACCGGATGTCCTGCAGTTCCACGGCGCCGAGGACCCCGCATTCTGCAGCCGCTGGGGCCGCCCTTACATCAAGGCCGTCGCGATGGGCGACAGCCCGGACATCGAAGTCTTCGCCCGCCGGCATCCGCAGGCCAGGGGCTTTCTGCTCGACAGCCATGCGGCTGGACGGCAAGGGGGCTCGGGTGATACATTTGACTGGTCCCGGATCCCTTCCGACTTCCCCCATCCGCTGATTCTTGCCGGCGGGCTGAACCCGCAGAATGTGGCGCGCGCCATCAGTGCCGTTCGCCCCTGGGCAGTGGATGTCAGCAGCGGCGTGGAACGGGAAAGAGGCGTCAAGGACGCCGTTCTGATCCAACAGTTTTGCCAAGAGGTATTTCGTGCCGACCACCCCTGCTGAACCCGCCATCGATTACTACGATTACCCGGATGCCCGCGGCCATTTCGGCCGTTTCGGCGGCCTGTTCGTCGCCGAGACCCTGATGGGTCCGCTCAGGGAATTGCACGAGGCCTACGAGCATTTCTCGCGAAATGCCGATTTCCAGAAGGAGTTCGACGCCGACCTGCAGCACTATGTGGGGCGGCCGAGCCCGGTCTATCACGCCGAACGTTGGTCGCGGGAGATCGGCGGCGCGCAGATCTGGCTCAAGCGCGAAGATCTCAACCACACCGGCGCCCACAAGGTCAACAACACCATTGGCCAGGCGCTGCTCGCCAGCCGCATGGGCAAAACCCGCATCATTGCCGAAACCGGCGCCGGGCAGCATGGCGTCGCCACCGCCACCGTGGCCGCGCGGCTGGGACTGGAATGCGTGGTCTACATGGGCGCCGAGGACATTCAGCGTCAGGCCGCCAATGTCTACCGCATGAAGCTGCTGGGCGCCGAAGTGGTGCCGGTCACCTCCGGCTCGCGCACGCTCAAGGATGCGCTCAACGAAGCGATGCGCGACTGGGTTACCCATATCGACGACACCTTCTACATCATCGGCACCGTTGCCGGGCCGCACCCCTATCCGGCAATGGTGCGCGATTTCCAGGCCATCATCGGCCGCGAGGCGCGCGCGCAGATGCTGGAAGCCGCGGGCCGGCTGCCCGATGTGCTGGTGGCCTGCGTCGGCGGTGGTTCCAACGCCATCGGGCTGTTTCATGAGTTCCTCAACGACCGCGAGATCGAGATCCACGGAGTCGAGGGCGGTGGCGAAGGCATCGACACCGGCCGCCATGCCGCGCCGCTGTGCGCCGGTACGCCCGGCGTGTTGCACGGCAACCGCACCTACCTGATGAGCGACCCGGACGGGCAGATCATCGAAACCCATTGCATCTCCGCCGGGCTGGACTACCCCGGCGTCGGCCCCGAACATGCCTGGCTCAAGGAGACCGGCCGTGCGCAGTACCATTCGGTCACCGACGACGAGGCGCTGGCCGCCTTCCACGCCCTGACCCGCATCGAGGGCATCATCCCGGCGCTGGAATCCTCCCATGCGCTGGCCCATGCGGCAAAACTGGCCGCCACCCGCTCGCCGGATGAGATCATCCTGGTCAACCTGTCGGGCCGTGGTGACAAGGACATCCATACTGTGGCGGCGCTGGAGGGCATCGAGCTGTGAGCCGTATCGCGAAGACCTTCGATCGCCTGCGTGGAGAAGGCCGCAAGGCACTGATTCCGTTCATCACCGCCGGCGATCCTCAACCGGACCGGACCCTGCCGCTGATGCACGATCTGGTGGATGCCGGCGCCGACCTGATCGAACTGGGCGTGCCTTTCTCCGATCCCATGGCCGACGGCCCGGTGATCCAGGCCGCCGACGAACGGGCGCTGCAGCACCATGTCAGCCTGCGCGATGTGCTGGGCACGGTGCGCGCCTTCCGCGAGGACGATGAGCGGACCCCGGTCGTGCTGATGGGCTACCTCAACCCGATCGAGGTGATGGGCTATGAAGCCTTTGCCACAGCCGCGTCCGAGGCCGGTGTCGATGGCGTGCTGGTGGTGGATCTGCCACCCGAGGAGGCGACCGAATTCAGCGCCCTGATGAAGGACCGCGGCATCGATGTGATCTTCCTGATCGCGCCGACCACCGACGCCGAACGCATCGCCGCCATCGATGCCTGTGCGTCCGGCTACCTCTATTATGTCTCGCTCAAGGGCGTAACCGGCGCCAATACCCTGGATGTGGGTTCGGTGGCCGAACGGTTGGGCGAGATCCGCGCTGTCTCCCGTCTGCCGGTTGGTGTAGGCTTCGGCATCAAGGACGGCGCTACGGCGCAGGCGGTGGCGCGGGTGGCCGACGCCGTGGTCGTGGGTTCGGCACTGGTGCGCCAGATCGAGCTGCACCGCGATGACCCCGACACCATGAATCAATCGGTGACCGCCGTGCTGCGCGAGATGCGTGGCATGATGGATGCCTGAACAGACCGGATGAAGAGCGATGAGCTGGTTTGAAAAACTGCTGCCGTCGATTCGCACCAGCGGCAGCGACGACAAGAAAAACGTGCCGGAAGGGCTGTGGGCCAAGTGCGACAAGTGCGACGCCATCATCTACCGTGCCGAGCTGGAACGCAATCTGGATGTCTGCACCAAGTGCGACCACCACATGCGGATTCCGGCGCGGCGACGACTCGAGCATTTTCTCGATGAGGAAGGCCGCAGCGAGATCGCGCCGGATCTGGAATCCAGCGATCCGCTGAAATTCAAGGACCACAAGAAATACAAGGATCGGCTCAGCGCCGCCCAGAAAGCCACCGGCGAAAAGGATGCGCTGATCGTCATCAAGGGCTCGGTCAAGGGCGTGGACCTGGTCGCCGCGGCCTTCGAGTTCCGTTTCATGGGCGGCTCCATGGGTTCGGTGGTCGGCGAGAAATTCGTGCGTGCGGTCAACACCGCGCTGGAACACAACATCCCGCTGGTCTGTTTCTCCGCCTCCGGGGGCGCGCGCATGCAGGAAGCGCTGATCTCGCTGCTGCAGATGGCCAAGACCAGCGCCGCGCTGACCCGCCTGTCACGGCGGGGCCTGCCCTTCATCTCGGTGCTCACCGACCCCACCATGGGCGGGGTATCCGCCAGCTTCGCCATGCTCGGCGACATCCACATCGCCGAACCGGGCGCGCTGATCGGTTTTGCCGGGCCGCGGGTCATCGAACAGACCGTGCGCGAACAGCTGCCGGAAGGCTTCCAGCGCAGCGAATTCCTGCTCGAACACGGCGCCATCGACATGATCATCGACCGCCGCGAGATGCGTGACCGCATCGCTTCGCTGTGCGCGATGATGACGCACCAGCCCGCGCCCTGAGATGCCTGCCGGTGCCGTCAGCGTGGCGCTGTTGCTGGTCGGTCTGCTGATCATCGTTCTGGCGCACCGCATGGCGCGGCGCAAGGGCCTCAATCCGGTGTTCTGGAGCCTGCTGGCCGCACTGATCGGCCCACTGGTGTTTCCCTTCATCTGGCTGGCCAGGCCACGCAACTCCTCACGCTGAGCGGGTGTCAGCGCATGCGTTTCGATACGCTCGACGGCTGGCTCGACTGGCAACAGCAGCTCAATCCCCGAGCCATCGAGCTGGGCCTGGAACGGGTCTCCGAGGTCTGGCAACGCCTGGGCGCACCCGCGATTGCGGGGCGGGTGATTACCGTGGCCGGCACCAACGGCAAGGGCTCGACCGTTGCCGCCTACGAGACCTGGATGCGGGCCCACGGCCTGCGCTGCGGCAGCTACACCTCACCCCATATATTGCGTTACAACGAGCGCATCCGCATCGACGGCGTACCGGTATCCGATGAGCGGTTAATCGAAGCCTTCGACGCCATCGACAGCGCCCGCGGCGACATCCCGCTGACCTATTTCGAGTTCGGCACACTGGCCGCCCTGTGGCTGTGCGCCGCCGAAAGCCTGGATTTCGGGCTGCTCGAAGTGGGTCTGGGCGGGCGGCTCGATGCGGTCAACATCATCGATGCCGACCTCGCCCACATCACTCCGATCGGACTCGATCATCAGGCCTGGCTGGGTGATGACCGCGAGACCATCGGTGGCGAAAAGGCCGGCATCCTGCGCGCCGGTGGACTGGCCGTGTACAACGACCCGAGGCCGGTAGACCGAATTCTGCAGCGCTGCGAGGCTCTCGGTTGTGACCTGAGGCTGGCCGGGCGCGACTACCAGAACCGTATGGATGATGATCTCCTGCACTGGCAGGGGCGGCGGCTGTCCTGCAGTCTGCGCTCGCCATTGACGGGCGCGCATCAGGCCTGGAACCTGGGTGGCGTGCTGGCCGGTCTGGAAGCGCTGGGGCTGCTGTATGAGGCCAGCGATTGTCATGGCTTCGAATCACTGAGCAACCCTGGCCGTCTGCAGCGGATCGACGGACTTCCGTTCCGGTTGTGGGTCGATGTCGGCCACAATACCGATGCCGCCCGCGCCATCGCCGCGTTTCTCGAAGGCAGCAAGGCCGGCCGCCGGGTGCTGCTGCTGGGCATGCTCGAGGACAAGGACCCGCGCGGCTTTGTCGAAGCCCTGGGCGATACGGTCGATGCGGTCTGGCTGCTGGATCTGGAAGGCGCGCGCGGTCTCGGTTCCGACGCGCTGGCCGAGCGATTGGGCCGCCCAGGCGCAACGCCCCGTTTCGGCAACGCCCGCGCGGCCCTCGATCATGCGCTGTCAACGCTCGGCAATCAGGATATACTACTCGCCGCCGGTTCCTTCCTGACCGTGGAGGCGGTGCTGCGCGCCCTGAACGGGACGCAACCAAGCGACTGATGGCCTGCATATACTGAACATGGATCAACAACTCAAGCAGCGGCTGGTGGGGCTGGCCGTGATCTTCTCGCTGGCGGTGATTTTCGTGCCGATGTTGCTCGACGGACCCGGCCCCGAGCAGAAAACCCTGGAAGTCGACATACCGCCAGCGCCGGAAATCATCCCTTTGCCGGTCAAGGTTGAGGAAAAGGTGATCGAACTGCGCCGCGAGACCGACGCCATCGAACCCCTGCAGCCCCGTATCGTCGACGAGTCCAGCGCGCCGCCCACGGCCCTGCCCGCAGCAACGCCGGAGGCCGACAAGATCGCGACTGCCGGGGAGACGGGCAGCGAACAGGGCTCCGGCACCTCGACTGCGGCCACTCCCGCGCAGCGCAAGGTCTCTCCAGCCGAGCAGGATCACGCAGGGCCTGAAGCTCCAGCGCCCGAGAACGACACGGCAGCGGAACCCGAACCCCAACCCGTAGCCGCGCCAAAGCCCAAGCCCAAAACCCAACCCAGGTCGGAGCCCCGGGCCGAGGCCAGGCCGCTGCCCGCAAAAACACCGGCTGGCGGCGACAGCTTCATCGTTCAACTGGGCAGTTTCACCGACCGCAACAAGGCCTATGCCTTGCGTGACCGGGTGCGCAAGCTGCGCCTGGGCGCGGTGTTCATCGAGAAGTTCGCCAGGGGCAAGACTACCTTCTACCGGGTGCGCGTCGGGCCGTTCATCACCCGCGACAAGGCGCGGGTGGCGCTCAACAAGCTGCGCGCCAAGTACAACATCAAGGGGCAGGTGATGCGCTATGACCGCTAGCCGGGTTTCGTTTCGCTGCCCCGGCCGTGCTAGAATCGGCGCCTGCTCCGCCCGCTGACGGACCGATACATGGCCTGGTTTGACATTGCGATCCTCGGGATCATCCTGCTCTCCACCCTGATCAGCCTGGTCCGGGGCTTCGTCAAGGAGGCAGTCTCGCTGGCCACCTGGCTGGTCGCCGGATTCCTTGCCGTCACCTATTACCCGGTGCTGGCCGGCTACTTGTCCACCTGGATCGAGTCGCCCACCCTGTCCCAGGCCGCGGCCTTTGCGATCCTGTTCATCTGCACCCTGATCGTCGGCGGCATCGTCAATTACATGATTGCGCAACTGGTCGACAAGACCGGCCTGTCCGGTACCGACAAGATGCTGGGCATGATCTTCGGCGCGGCGCGCGGCATCCTCATCGTCGCCATGATCGTGCTCTTCGCCGGCCTCACGCCGATGCCCCAGGAAAACTGGTGGCAGCAGTCGCAGCTGGTCGGTTATTTCATGGACATCGCCCTGTGGATCCGCGACATCATGCCCGCGGACCTCGCCGGAAAATTCAGTTTCTAAACCTCCCGGGATCCAAAATCGTCATGTGTGGAATCGTCGGCATCGTCAGCCAGCACCCCGTCGCCCAGGTCATCTACGACAGCCTGCTCGTCCTCCAGCACCGCGGGCAGGATGCGGCCGGCATGGTCACCTGTGACCACAACAAGCTGCACCTGCGCAAGGACAACGGGCAGGTCAGCGATGTGTTTCATACCCGCCACATGCTCAAGCTGGTGGGTAACATGGGCATTGGCCATGTGCGCTATCCGACCGCCGGTTGCTCTTCCTCGGCCGAGGCACAGCCGTTCTATGTGAACTCGCCCTACGGCATCTCGCTGGCCCACAACGGCAACCTGACCAATGCCGATGCGTTGAAGGCCGATCTCTATGCAGAAGACCTGCGCCATATCAATACCGAGTCCGACTCCGAAGTGCTGCTCAATGTGCTGGCCCACGAGTTGCAGCAGTGTGGCAAGCTCCGCCTCGAAGTGGATGACATCTTCACCGCGGTGGCCGCCACCCACAAGCGCATCCAGGGCGCCTATGCGGTGGTGGCGATGCTGACCGGCCGCGGCATTCTCGCATTCCGTGACCCCTATGGCATCCGCCCGGTCTGCTATGGCCGCCGCGAGAGCGACAACGGCGTCGAATGGATGGTGGCTTCGGAATCGGTGGCGCTGCAGGCCAGCGGTTTCGAACTGGTGCGCGACCTCAAGCCCGGCGAGGCCATCTACATCGACACCGCCGGAGAGGTCTATCTGCGCGAATGCGCCGATTTCGGCCGCCTGACGCCCTGCATCTTCGAGCATGTGTACATGGCGCGGCCGGATTCCATCATCGACGATATCTATGTCTACAAGGCGAGGCTGCGCATGGGCGTCAAGCTGGCGCAGAAGATCCTGCGCGAACGGCCGGATCATGACATCGATGTGGTGATACCCATTCCCGACACCAGCCGCCCGTCGGCAATGGAGCTGGCCTACCACCTGGGCGTCAAGTTCCGCGAGGGTTTCATCAAGAACCGTTACATCGGCCGCACCTTCATCATGCCGGGTCAGACCCAGCGCAAGCGCTCGGTGCGGCGCAAGCTCAACCCCATCGACATCGAGTTCAAGGGCAAGAACGTGCTGCTGGTGGACGACTCCATCGTGCGCGGCACCACCTCCCAGCAGATCATCCAGATGGCCCGCGATGCCGGCGCGCGCAAGGTGTACATGGCGTCCGCCGCGCCTCCGGTGCGCTTTCCCAATGTCTATGGCATCGACATGCCGGCGGTGGACGAACTGATCGCCCATGACCGCAGCGACGAGGAAGTGGGCCGGCTGATCGGTGCCGACTGGATGATCTATCAGGATCTCGATGACCTGATCGACGCGGTACGCAAGGGCAACCCGGCCATACAGCAGTTCGACTGTTCCTGCTTCGACGGTCACTATGTGACCGAGAACATCAGCGAGGATTATCTGAAGAAAATCCAGTCGGTGCGCTGTGATACCGCCAAGCAAAAGGCCGAGCAGGCGCAGCAGGCGGGCATGGAGCTGCACAACAACGCATGAGCTCCGGCACCGGCCAGCGCCTGCGGCAGGCGCTCGAAGCGCTGGAACTGCCGCCGCAGGTCCGGCTGGCCGAGCCGCCGCAGCTGGTCCATGTGCGGATCGATACCCAGACCCTCAGTCTCTATGCCCCCGATGGCCGTCTGCTGGCCGAATACCCCGTATCCACCGCCGCCAACGGGCCGGGCGAACGCGAAGGCAGCCTGTGCACGCCGACCGGCTGGCACCGCATCAGCGAGAAGATCGGCGACGGCGAGCCGCCCGGCCGCGTCTTTCGTGGTCGTCAGGCTACCGGGGCGTGTTGCCTGCCCGTCGATCATGACGGCGTGGAGGATGTGATCACCACCCGCATCCTGCGGCTGGAGGGCCTGCAGCCGGGTCACAACCGTGGCGGGGACCGCGACAGCGCGGCCCGTTATATCTACCTGCACGGCACCCCGGACGAGGCACGCATCGGCCAGCCGGTTTCCCACGGCTGTATCCGTTTGCGCAACGACGACATCGTCCGTCTCTTCGGCCGGCTGCGTGTCGGCGACGCGGTACTGATCGAAGCGGGCGCCATGAGCTGATAGAATCCCGGCTTTTTGCAGTAACCGACTCTCATGGAAAAATTGATCGAATCCCTGTTCTACGCCAGCCGCTGGCTGCTGGCCCCGGTCTATATCGGCCTGTCGCTGGCGCTGATCATTCTGGCCATGAAGTTCTTCCAGGAATTGATCCACTTCTTCCCTCTGGTGTTCCAGTCCACTGAATCGGAACTGGTGCTGGTGGTCCTGTCGCTGATCGATCTGGCGCTGGTCGGCGGCTTGCTGGTAATGGTGATGTTCAGTGGTTATGAAAACTTCATCTCGCGAATCGACCTGCGGGAAGGTGCCGACAAGCTGTCCTGGCTCGGCAAGCTGGACGCCGGCAGCCTCAAGCAGAAGGTGGCCGCCAGTATCGTCGCCATCTCGTCCATCCAGCTGCTCAAGGCCTACATGAATGCCTCGCAGGTGCCCAATGACAAGCTGCTCTGGTATGTCATCATTCACCTGACCTTCGTTGTCTCCGCCATAGGCATGGCGGTGGTGGACCGCATGAACGAACACTGATGGGCGACGCCGACACCACAACCCTGATCGGCATGGCGGCCGTGGTTGCGGTCACCGTGGGGCTGGCCCTGCTGATGAAGTTTCTGATTTCACGCAAGGCGCGGCGCATCGTCGGCCGGCCGGCACCGGACACCTCGGCCATCGATGGGGGATGTCGTGCCGCCCGCCGGGTCTATTACCTGTATTCCGAGCAGTGCGGCCCATGCAAGGCGCTGTCGCCGCAGATCGACGAACTGCGTGTGCAGCATCCCAACCTGATCAAGCTGGATGTGAAACGGCACCCGGAACTGGCGCGTGCGTTCAACGCCATGGCCACTCCCAGCTTCGTGGTGGTGCGTGACGGGCGGGTGGTCGAGGTCAGGCTGGGTGCCCAGAAACCCGCCTGGCTCTTGCAGAACCTTTGAGATTGCTTCAGGCTTCCGAACATGAACGATCAGCACGGCGACGATTTCGATTTCGACACCCTGGCCATCCGCAGCGGCTGCCGGCGCACGGAGGAGGGCGAGCACAGCGAAGCGCTGTTCATGACCTCCAGCTTTGTCTTCGGCTCCGCGGCGGAAGCGGCGGCCCGATTCTCCGGTGAACAGCCGGGCAACATCTATGCCCGCTTCACCAACCCGACGGTGCGCTGCTTCGAGCAGCGGCTGGCGGCGCTGGAAGGCGGTGACCGCTGTGTCGCCACCGCCTCCGGCATGGCCGCGATTCTGTCGCTGTGCCTGGCCCATCTCCAGGCCGGCGATCACATCGTCTGTTCCCGCTCGGTGTTCGGCACCACCACCGTGCTGTTCGAAAAATACCTCGGCAAGTTCGGTATCGACACGAGTTTCGTCGACCTCACCGATCTGGAAGCCTGGCGGCAGGCGCTGCGGACCGAAACGCGGCTGCTGTTTCTGGAAACGCCCTCCAACCCGTTGACCGAAGTGGCCGATATCGCGGCCCTGGCGGAACTGGCCCATGACCGGGGCGCGCTACTGGCGGTGGACAACTGCTTCTGCACCCCGGCCCTGCAGCAACCATTGAAGCTGGGTGCCGATGTGGTGATCCACTCCGCGACCAAGTTTCTCGATGGTCAGGGGCGCATCATTGGCGGCGCGGTGGTCGGTGGCGAGGCACTGGTCGGCGAGGGCGTGTACGGCGTGGTGCGTACCGCGGGACCCAGCATGAGCCCGTTCAATGCCTGGGTGGCGCTGAAGGGACTGGAAACCCTGTCGCTGCGCATGAAGGCCCATTCCGCCAATGCCCAGCGTCTCGCCGAGGCGCTTCAGGCCCATCCGCGGGTGAAACGCGTGTATTTCCCCGGTCTGCCGGAGCATCCGCAACATGAGTTGATGCAGCGCCAGCAGAGTGCGCCCGGTGGCATTGTCTCCTTCGTGGTCGAAGGGGGTCGAGAGGCGGCCTGGCGGGTCATCGATGCCTGCCGGATGCTGTCGATCACTGCCAACCTGGGTGACACCAAGACCACCATCACCCATCCGGCGACCACCACCCACGGCCGGCTGTCGGATGCCCAGAAACAGGCCGCGGGCATCGAGGACGGCCTGATCCGCGTCGCCGTCGGACTGGAATCGGCAGACGACATCATCGCGGACCTGATGCGCGGCCTCGAACGCCGATGACGGAGGGCATCTACGCCGGACTGCTGGAAGCCCTGCTGTGCAAGGACCCGCAGGACAAGTGTCTGGCTGTCGATCGGCTGCATCAGGTCTGGCAGAGCGGTGAACGGGTGCTCGATACGGATGCGCCGCTGTTGCCGCTAGATACCCCGGGGCGACCGCCGCGACCGCAGCTGGTGGACCCACGTGATACGCCGAAACGCAGCCTCGGCAGCCCGGAGGGCCGGGCCGTCATGCTGCATGCCTTCGCGCATATTGAATTCAATGCCATCAACCTGGCGCTGGATGCGGCCTGGCGCTTTCGCGACATGCCCCGTGAGTTCATCGACGACTGGCTGCGGGTGGCCCACGAGGAGGCACGGCATTTCCGCCTGATCCGCGACTATCTGCGCGATCTTGGCTATGACTACGGACAGTGGCCGGCCCACAACGGCCTGTGGGAGATGGTGTGCAAGACCCGGCACGATGTATTGCACCGCATGGCGCTGGTGCCACGGGTCATGGAAGCACGCGGTCTGGATGTGACCCCGGGGCTGATGCAGCGCTTCGGGCAGGCCGGGGACGACCGGGCGGTGGATATCCTGCGGGTGATCTACGACGAGGAGATCGGCCATGTCGCCATCGGCAACCGCTGGTTCCACTTTTGTTGTGCGCAGCGGGAACTTGAGCCGCGTGAAACCTTCCAACAGCTGATCCGCGATTATTTCGGCCGCCTGCGCGGCCCCTTCAACCGTCCCGCCCGGCTGCAGGCCGGCTTCGACGAAGACGAACTGACTGCCATGGAACATGCCCTATGCTGAAACCGATCGCCCTGCTGATGCTGGTCCTGATTTCTGTCACGGCCCGGCCGCTGGCTGCTGCCGAAGGCCTGATCCCGATGACCGAACTGATCTTTGAGGAGAGCGAGCCGGGCGTTGAACCCTACCGCTCACGCATGTTGCTCAGTGATGACTGGCTGCGTCTCGACGGTGGCAGCGACGGCGGTGACTATATTCTGTTCGACCGCAAGGCACGGGAGATCCACAGCTTCAATCGCGGTGACCGCACCGAACTGGTGATACCTCCTCGCGACATCGCTCCGGTGGATTTCACTGTCGAACACCGGCGCAGCGCCCAGACGCTGGAGGATGCGCCGAAGATCGCCGGCGGCACTCCGGTGGAGTACCGCTTCACCGCCGATGGCAAGCTGTGCCGCCGTTCCATCAATGTGGCCGGCTTCCTGCCCGAGTTTACGGCGGTGATCAAAGACTATGAGCAGCTGCTGGCCGAGCAGGGCAAGCAGACATTGCCGCGGATTCCGGCCGATGTGCGCGAAAGCTGTTACATGTCCAACAATTTCCTGTACCCGGTGGATTACCTGGAACCGGGTTTTCCGCTGTTCGTGATCAACGACCAGCAGCGTTCGCGCAAGCTGGTGGGATACCGCGAGGTGGAGTTGCCGGAAGCGCTGATGCAGCCGGTACAGGGCTACCGTCGTTATTCACCACCCCCGGCCAATCCCGACGATGTGCGGCCGGGTCAGGCCATGCCTGGCCCTTTGTCGATCAGCAGCGAGGGTCCGTCAGAGTAAACCGGCCCTCGTCCCAGCTCAGGTAGCTGGGACCGCGCCGGGTGCTCCAGTCGCCCAGCACGATGCGTTGCCGCTTGCCGTCGTGGTGCATGCCGGGGCGGTGGGTATGGCCGTGGATCAGCGTGTTCACGCCCAGCGCGTCCATCGTCTGCGCCACCGTCTGCGGGTTCACATCCATGATCGTCATCGCCTTGCCCGACATCGCCTGCTGGCTGTGCGCGCGCAATCCGTCGGCGATGGCCTGCCGCTGTGCCAGCGGTTGCGCCAGAAACTGCCGCTGCCAGTCCGCGTCGCGGACCTGGGCGCGGAACGCCAGATAGTCCACATCGTCGCTGCACAGCAGGTCGCCGTGCATCAGCGCCACCGGCTCGCCACCGAGGTCGAGCACGAAGGGGTCGGGCAGGATGTCGAAACCGATGCGCCGGGCCAGCGCCTCGCCGACCAGAAAGTCACGGTTGCCGGCCATGAAGAACAGATCATGCCTTTCGGCGTAGCGGGTGAGGGCTTCGAACAGAGGGGCGAATTCCGCGGCCGGATCATCGTCGCCCAGCCACACCTCGAACAGGTCCCCCAGAATGTACAAGACCCGGGCGCGGGAGGCCCGGGTCTCGAGGAAGTCGATGAAGCAACGGGTGAGTTCCGGCTGCTGCCGATCCAGGTGCAGATCAGAGACGAACAGGATCTCGCCGCCGTTCACCTTACTTGCGGCGGATGGTCTTGATGGTCACCGTCTCCAGCGGTACATCCTGATGGCCGCCCTTGTTGCCGGTGGGCATGGCGGCAATCGCGTCCACCACATCCATGCCGTCGACCACCTTGCCGAATACGGCGTAGCCCCAGCCCTGCATCGACTCGTTGCGGAAGTTGAGGAAGTCGTTGTCCTTGAGGTTGATGAAGAACTGGGAGGTGGCCGAGTGCGGATCGTTGGTGCGCGCCATGGCGATGGTGCCGCGGTCGTTCTTGAGCCCGTTGTTGGCCTCGTTCTCGATCGGCGCGCGGTTGCTGGGCTTGTCGCGCATGTCGGCGGTCAGGCCACCGCCCTGGATCATGAAGCCGGGGATCACTCGGTGGAAGATGGTGTCGTCGAAATAGCCGTCATCCACATAGGCCAGGAAGTTGGCGGTGGTGTTGGGCGCGTTTTTTGCGTCCAGTTCGACGGTGATGTTCCCGGCCGAGGTCTCGATGACCACCTGCGGGTTTTCGCTGGATTCAGTGCTCATGTTTTTTTCGCCTTTGACAGTGGTAAAAAGTACAAGTGACAAGATGGCCGCCAGTACGACGGACAATGACTTGATGTGCTGTTTCATTCGGCAATCCCGTGTCGTTAGCTGTCCAATGGCGCGCATTCTAACCGATATGTCGGGCCGGGTGCAGCGTTTTGAGGGAGCGGCTCATGCATTTTCACGCGCCCTCCAGTACACTGCCGGCTTCCGTACAACCGACCGTTACCGACGCCATGCTCAAGATCCACAACAGCCTGACCCGCCGCAAGGAAGACTTCGTGCCCATCGACGAAGGCAGGGTGCGCATGTATGTCTGCGGAATGACGGTGTACGATTACTGCCATATCGGCCATGCGCGGGTGCTGGTGGTGTTCGATGTGGTGTACCGTTTTCTGCGTCACCTCGGTTATGACGTGACCTATATCCGCAATATCACCGACATCGACGACAAGATCATCCAGCGCGCGCTGGAGAATGGCGAGGATTTCCAGCAGCTGACCCAGCGCTTCATCGAGGCCATGCACGAGGACGCCGACGCCCTGGGAGTGCTGCGCCCGGACAACGAGCCGCGGGCCACCGACCACATCGACAGCATCCAGCGCATGATCGAAGGCCTGATCCAGCGCGGCTGCGCCTACCGCGCCGACAACGGTGATGTCTATTTCTCGGTGTCCAGCTTCCCGGACTACGGCAAGCTCTCCGGCAAGCGGCTCGAAGACCTGCGCGCCGGTGAACGGGTGGAAGTGGACCCCAACAAGCGGGATCCGCTGGATTTCGTGCTGTGGAAGGCAGCCAAGCCCGACGAGCCTCAGTGGGAAGCACCCTGGGGCGCGGGTCGTCCCGGCTGGCACATCGAGTGCTCGGCCATGTCCACCGAGTTGCTGGGGCCGCATTTCGACATACACGGCGGCGGCCAGGACCTGCAATTCCCTCATCATGAAAACGAGATCGCCCAAAGTGAATGCTGCACCGGCGAAACCTTCGTCAACTACTGGATGCACAACGGCTTTGTGCGTGTCAACGAAGAGAAGATGTCCAAATCCCTGGGCAATTTCTTCACCCTGCGCGATGTGCTCAAGGTCTACCGTGCCGAGGAGATACGGTATTTCATCCTTGGCAGCCACTACCGCAGCCCCCTCAACTATTCCGAGCAGCAGCTGGACCTTGCCCGTTCGGCGCTGGAACGACTGTACACCGCGTTGCTGGATGTGGCCATCGGCGAGCCGCCGGCTGAAAGCCCCTGGCGTGAGCGTTTCGAACAGGCCTTGTGTGATGATTTCAATACCGCCGATGCGCTGGCGGTGCTGTTCGAACTGGCGCGCGTGCTGAACAAGTCCAAGGACGAGGGGCGCGATGATGCGCCGGCCCTGGCGGGGCTGTTGCGGCAACTGGGCGGCATCATCGGGTTGTTGCAGGCGGATCCGGCCGAATACCTCAAATCCGGGGTCGGTGAGCCGGCGCTGGACGATGCCGCCATCGATGCACTGGTAGCCGAGCGCGCGGCGGCCAAGCAGAACCGGGATTGGGCGCGCGCCGACGCCATCCGCGACCGGCTCGCCGAGGCCGGCATCCAGCTGGAGGATGGCCCGGAAGGCACCCGCTGGCGCCGCGGCTGATCAGCCGGCTTCTTCGCCAGTGTTGCGAAAACGGCGCAGTACCGGCAGCAGCACCTGCTGCAGGTTGTCCACGGTCTTCTGTTTCGACAGCCGCTCGCAGGCTTTGAACAGAGCCTTGCGCTCGGCTTCGTCGAGGTCCTCGAGGATCGGCTTCCAGTCTGGCGGTTCGAGCCGTATGGCTTCGCGGCGGGCATGACTGCGCCGTTCCAGCTGTGCCAGCAGCCAGCCAAAGCGGCCGATCAGCACAAACGGGAAATTGCGGTCGGAAAGGGGGCCAGCGCAGACTTGCCAACGGCCTCCGGCAATCAGGCTCAGGCGTGTGTTCTCGAGCTTGTTGCTGCCCAGCCAGGCGCTGCCCAGGCCAGCAAGCCCTCCGATTACCGCGCCAGCCATCAGGCTGTGCCCGAGCAGACCGGCATCGATGACCGCGCCGGCTCCGGCACCAGTACCGGCGGCCGCAGCATAGATCTGGCGGCGATTCAGGCCCCAAAGTTGCCATTGGCTCTCGTCCAGCAGATCCGCTGGCGGCTGCAGCTGGCGTACTTCCAGGTCAGTCTGCTTGAAACGGTAGAGCTGGAGCAATCTTCCGAAGGCCTTGCGTTCTCCCTCGGCCAGAACCTTGCGGTAACTGGACTGCACCTCGCTGCGGGCCACAGGGATCAGTGTGCGGTCGATGACGGAAGTGCAGGCGTCGAGTGTGCAGGCTTCATCCAGCCACAAGGCGAGCTGACCGGCGGCCTCCCGCAGCCGCTGTTCGGGCTCTTCCTCAATGGCGCGTGCAATGGCCTCGAGTTCCACGTGCCAGGCCGGCTGCAGGTGCGCGAAGGCCTGCAGCAACCGCGCCTGCAGTTCGGGGCGCGGCTGCATCGGGTCGAATACCCGCACCAGGCGGAAATACTGCTGCAGGGCCTGCTCCCATTCCTCCACATGCGCCTGGCTTTCGATCGGGTTGATCAGTGCCATGCTGGGCTGGCCGCTCCAGCGCAGGATCTCCATTTCCGCCTCGTAGTCCGGGCTGTAGGGCCGGGAGCCATCCACCACATAGAGAATGGCCGCGCCCTGGACGATCGGCCGCAACAGTTCGGTTTCGTCAGGGAAACGCGCCCGGCAGTCCGGGTCGTCCACGAAGGCGGCCACGGCACGGGCGCGTTGTTCCGCGCTGTACGCGTGTTGCCGCAGCCATTCGAGCACCGCGCGCGGACGCTGGAAGCCGGGTGTGTCAACCAGGCGGTAGCTGCCGCCACTGTTTTCAAAGATCCAGTTCTCCGCGCGTTCGGTGGTGCCCGAGCGCGGCGAGATGGCTATGCGGTCGTCGCGCGCCAGTGCAGCCACGATCGACGACTTGCCCTTGTTGGGGTGGCCGACCACGGCGAATACGGGTTGCAGGGCTGGGCGGGTCATTGCGGCGGCTCCCAGCGCAGCACGCGCCATGGCCCAAGCTCGGCGGCAAAGCGGCGCCATTCGTCGAGGTGCTGCGCGCGCAGCGGACGCAGCCGTTCGCCTTCCCAGTCCAGCGGCAGCAACAGCCCCTGCCGTGATCGCAGCCGGTCCGCCAGCTCGCCCATGGGCGGTTCCCAGGCACGCACCACCACCACCAGTTGCTGTCCGTCGGAGGGCGGTTCATCCATCGGCAGCGGGGTCTGCGGCAGGCGTTCGGCGATGGCGGCCGGCAACCAGGCGGCATCCAGCCATTGGCTTTCCGCCGGCCAGTCTTCGACCGTGTGCGGCAGTTGGGGGCTGTCTTTTGCCTGGGTGAAACCGGGCGGCCGGTCGCCATCCTGCAGGCGGCGTTCAAGGTATCGCGACGCCCAGAAGGCCAGCAGCAGGCGAGGGATCAGCGCATAACAGAGCTGGGCGGCGAGCAGGAACGGCCACCAGCTGCCGAGCGGCAACGGCACGGCGGTATCCCCGATCCGTGAATCCCGGCTCCGCGCCAGCAGCTCCAGAGAGGGTTGCGCGGCGTCCCAGAACGACCAGGGCGTGGCGATGAAACGCAGCACCGGTTCGAGGTCGCCGGCATCGAGCAGTGTGCTGCGCCAGACGAAATGCAGGTCGGTGAACAGCAGCAACAGGCCCAGCGCCAGCAGATTGCCGGCACTGAAGCCCACCGCCAGCCATTGTCCGCCATAGAACAGCCACCAGAAGGCCTCTCCGGCCACACGCCAGCGCCTCAGTTGCCGCTTCCAGGTTGCGGGCAGAAACGGCAGCGCGCGCCACAGGGCGGCCATGCCCCGGTCCTTGTGGCGCAGCAGCGCGAACAGGGAAAACAGCAGCGTGAGCAGCGGCAACAGAGCCAGCAGGGCCAGCGCCGCGAGTATGTTGACCTGTCCTTGATCATCGCCTTTCAGTAACGGCCAACCCAGCAGAAACCCGGCCACCAGGCCGATGACCAGGAAAATCCGGAGGACCGAGGCGGGAGAGGGCGAGGCGAGTGGCTTCTGCAAGACCGTGTTGGATGTCGACATAAGGCCACGGCATTATCGCCGATGCAGCCGCGCTTTGCACACGCAGGCAGCGGACCCGAAGGACGGGAAAAGGCCGATTGACGGGTTTTGCCGATCTGCGTAGAATACCGCGCCTTGTCGATCTCGATCGGCGGATCGGGGTGTAGCGCAGCCTGGTAGCGCAACTGCTTTGGGAGCAGTGGGTCGGGGGTTCGAATCCCTCCACCCCGACCAGTTATCAATGGGTGCGAAACCCGCTAGAATCATGGTTCGGTCCGCGGGTAAGCGTGTGCACTGTTCCGGGGGATTTTGCGAGGAGGGATGCGAACCCGGCATCGGTTGGGTTATTCTGCGCCCGTAGCTCATCTGGATAGAGCATCGGCCTTCTAAGCCGAGGGTAGCAGGTTCGAATCCTGCCGGGCGTGCCAAGCAGTACAGCAGTTTTTTACAATATGGTGGGCGTAGCTCAGTTGGTAGAGCACAAGATTGTGGCTCTTGTGGTCGTGGGTTCGATTCCCATCGTCCACCCCATATTCAGCTCAGGCCCGGCGTCCGGTACGCCGGGCCGATGGATCACCGGCCGGACCGTTGGTGCCGATTCCGACGTATCAATGCATGGCCAACGGAGTTGTCCATAGATCGGAGCAGTCCCGGGCGAAACGCCAGTAGTGCCGCGATCGGTCCGCACCGGCGCAGCTTCTGCGAAAGTGGCGGAATTGGTAGACGCGCTGGATTTAGGTTCCAGTGGGGCAACCCGTGAGAGTTCGAGTCTCTCCTTTCGCACCATCTTCATCCACCCCCAATCATCACGAGTTTTTATCATGCAAGTATCCATTGAACCCCTCGAAGGCCTGCAACGCAAAATGACGATTTCGCTGCCGGCCGAGCAGGTCGACAGCGCCATCGACAGGAAGTTGAAGGAGCTCAGCCGCACGATCCGTCTCGACGGTTTCCGTCCCGGCAAGGTGCCGGTCAGTATCGTGCGCCAGAAGTATGGCCCCGCGGTCCGCGAGGAAGTGATCGGTGACCTGATCGAATCCTCCTACCGCGAGGCGCTGGTGCAGGAAGATGTGCGTCCGGCCGGCCCTCCGAAGATCGAGGCGATGGACAATAATGAGGATACATCCTCGCTGAGCTTTGCCGCCATTTTCGAGGTGTATCCGGAGGTGGGGAAGGTCGAGCTGGAATCGGTGGAAGTGGAAAAGCCGGTAGTCGAGATCACCGACGAAGACCTGGACACGATGATCGAGAAGCTGCGTGAACAGCGCCGCGAATGGAAAGAGGTGGACCGCGAGGCCCGTGAAGGCGATCAGGTGATGGTCGATTACGAAGGCCGCATCGATGGTGAGGCCTTCGAAGGCGGCAGTGGTGAGAACATGGCCGTCGAGCTGGGCGCCGGGCGCATGCTCAAGGAGTTCGAGGACGGCCTGGTGGGCATGAAGGCCGGGGACGAGAAAACCGTCGATGTATCCTTCCCCGAGGATTATCACGGCAAGGAGGTGGCCGGAAAGACGGCCCAGTTCACCCTCAAGGTGAAGCAGGTGTCCGAGCCCCGGCTGCCCGAGCTGGATGCCGACCTGATCAAGTCCTTTGGCGTCGAGAGCGGCGAGATCGAGGACTTCCGCAAGGATGTGAAGGCCAACATGGAGAAGGAGCTGGCCAACAAGATCAAGGTCAAGGTCAAGAACGCGGTGATGGCCGCGCTGCTGGAGAAGAACGAGGTGCCGGCCCCGAGCGCAATGGTGAGCGACGAGATCCGCAACCTGAAACTGCAAATGGCGCAGAACATGGGTCAGGATCCGGCCAAGATGGATCTCGACAGCTTCCCGGACGAACTGTTCAGGGACGAGGCCGAGAAGCGCGTCAAGCTGGGCCTGCTGGTCGGCGAGCTGATCAAGAGCGAGGGCATGCAGACCGATCCGGAACGCTTCCGCGAGACCCTGGAAGACATGGCCTCGGCCTACGAGGATCCGCAGCAGGTGATCGAGTACTACAGCAAAAATCCCGAAGCCCGTACCAGCCTCGAGGGTCTGGTGCTGGAAGACCAGGTCGTGGACCTGATTCTCGATCGCGCCAAGGTGACCGAGAAGCCCTACGGCTTCGAGGAAATGATGAACCAGCAGGGCTGAGCCCCAAGGAGACGATGACGCATGTCACGAATTGACGAAATCGGAATGCCCCAGCCGCTTCAGGCCAACCTGGTGCCGATGGTGGTGGAACAGAGCTCGCGCGGCGAGCGCGCCTACGATATCTATTCGCGCCTGCTCAAGGAGCGGGTGATCTTCGTGGTCGGCCCCATCGAGGATCACATGGCCAACCTGATCGTGGCCCAGTTGTTGTATCTGGAATCGGAAAACCCCGACAAGGACATCTCGCTGTACATCAACAGCCCTGGCGGCGTGGTCACCGCCGGCCTGGCCATCTACGATACCATGCAGTTCATCAAGCCCGATGTCAGCACCCTGTGCATCGGCCAGGCGGCCAGCATGGGCGCCATCCTGCTCGCCGGCGGAGCGGCCGGCAAGCGCTACGGACTGCCTCACTCGCGGGTGATGATCCATCAGCCGCTGGGCGGGTTCCAGGGACAGGCCACCGATTTCGAGATCCACGCCCGGGAGATTCTCGCCACCCGGGAACGCCTCAACCGACTGCTCGCCGCCCACACCGGCAAGGATGTATCCGTCATTGCCGAGGATACCGAGCGCGACAACTTCATGAGCGCCGAAGAATCGGTGGAATACGGCCTGATCGATCAGGTTTTGACCTCGCGTGCCGATCCATCCGAGTGACGGCGGCCACATTCGGCCATATCCGACGGTTTGTGGGTGGTTGTCTGGGCCCGCAGCGTCTAATATCATCGGTACGAACACCGCAAGCGAGCCAGGATTTCAGCAATGAGTGACGACAAGACCCCGAGCAAAGACGAGAAACTGCTGTATTGTTCCTTCTGCGGCAAGAGTCAACACGAGGTCAAGAAGCTCATTGCCGGCCCGTCGGTGTTCATTTGCGATGAGTGTGTCGATCTGTGCAACGACATCATCCGCGAGGAGATTCAGGAGAAGGGCGAGAACGGCAAGTCCAAGCTGCCCACGCCGCATGAGATCAATCAGGTCCTCGATGATTATGTGATCGGCCAGGCGCGCGCCAAGAAAGTGCTGTCGGTGGCCGTGTACAACCACTACAAGCGGCTTGAGGTTGGCCATGTCAAGGACGATATCGAACTGTCCAAGTCCAACATCCTGTTGATCGGCCCCACCGGCAGCGGCAAGACCCTGCTGGCGGAGACCCTGGCGCGGTTGCTGAATGTGCCCTTCACCATCGCCGATGCCACCACCCTCACGGAGGCCGGCTATGTGGGCGAGGATGTGGAAAACATCATCCAGAAGCTGCTGCAGAAGTGTGACTACGATGTCGAGAAGGCGCAGACCGGCATCGTCTACATCGACGAGATCGACAAGATCTCCCGCAAGTCCGACAACCCCTCGATCACCCGCGATGTCTCCGGTGAAGGCGTGCAGCAGGCGCTGCTGAAACTGATCGAAGGCACCATCGCCTCGGTGCCGCCCCAGGGCGGACGCAAGCACCCGCAACAGGAGTTCCTGCAGGTGGATACCAGCAAGATCCTGTTCATCTGCGGCGGTGCCTTCGCCGGTCTCGACAAGGTCATCAAGGACCGTTCCGAGCGCGGTGGCATCGGCTTCTCCGCCGAAGTCAAGGCCAAGGAAGAGGATCGTCTGTTCGGCGAAGTCATCTCCGAGGTCGAACCCGAGGATCTGATCAAGTACGGGCTGATCCCCGAGTTTGTCGGCCGCCTGCCGGTAGTCGCCACCCTCGAGGAGCTGGACGAGGAGGCGTTGATCCGCATCCTTACCGAGCCCAAGAACGCCATCACCAAGCAGTACCAGAAGATGTTCGAGATCGAGGGCTGCGAGATCGAGTTCCGCCCCGATGCGCTGCGCGCCGTAGCGGAGAAGGCCATGCAGCGCAAGACCGGTGCGCGCGGACTGCGCACCATACTCGAGAATGTACTGCTCGATATCATGTATGACCTGCCGACCATGGAAAATGTCAGCAAGGTGGTGATCGACGCCGCCGTCATCGAGGGCGATGCCCAGCCGTTCATCATCTATGAAGGCGGCGAGATGCAGCGCGCTGCATCGGACTGAACCGTCCCGGGGAAGGCGCCCTGAGCGCCGCCTGATCACCGCCGCTGGGGTTGATTTCCGCATTTTCAACCCCACCTTATCCTCAATCGAAAACCTACTGAGGTCACTATGTCAGATCAGGAAAACACCCCACTCACCGAAAGCAATCCCCAGCTCGTGCCGGTACTGCCGCTGCGCGATGTGGTGGTGTACCCGCACATGGTTATCCCGCTGTTCGTCGGCCGCGAAAAGTCGATCGAAGCGCTGGATGCCGCAATGAGCGACAACAAGAAGATCCTGTTGCTCGCTCAGAAGAACGCCGAAGTCGATGATCCCAAACCCGAGGATCTCTATTCCATCGGCACCCTCTCCACCATCCTGCAGATGCTCAAACTGCCCGATGGCACCATCAAGGTGCTGGTCGAAGGCGGTGAACGCGTGCAGGTGGACAGCCTGCTCGAGACCAACGGCTATTACTCCGCCGCGGCCCAGCCGCTGGAAGAGCCCGGCGCCATCGACGACCGCGAGGCCGAAGTGCTGATCCGTTCGGTACTCAACCTGTTCGACCAGTATGTCAAACTGAACAAGAAGGTGCCGCCGGAGATCCTGACTTCGCTGTCCGGTATCGACGACCCCAGTCGCCTTGCCGACACCATCTCGGCACACATGTCGCTGAAGCTCGACGAGAAGCAGGAGATCCTCGAGATCCGTGATCCGCGCGAACGCCTCGAGCACATCATGAGCAAGATCGAGGGCGAGATCGACCTGATGCACATCGAGAAGCGCATCCGTGGCCGTGTCAAGCAGCAGATGGAGAAGAGCCAGCGCGAGTACTACCTCAACGAGCAGATGAAGGCGATCCAGAAGGAACTGGGCGAGATGGACGATACGCCCAACGAGATCGAGGAGCTGGAGCGCAAGATCGAGGAATCCGGCATGTCGAAGGAGGCCCGCGAAAAAGCGGAATCCGAGCTCGGCAAGCTGAAGATGATGTCGCCCATGTCGGCCGAGGCCACCGTGGTGCGCAACTACATCGACTGGCTGGTCAGCGTGCCCTGGAAGAAGAAATCCAAGATCCGCCGCGATCTGGCCCGCGCCGAAGCCGTGCTCGAGGCCGACCATTACGGTCTGGAGAAGGTCAAGGAGCGCATTCTTGAGTACCTGGCCGTGCAGCAGCGCGTGAAGAAACTCAAGGGGCCGATTCTCTGTCTGGTGGGGCCTCCCGGCGTGGGCAAAACCTCGCTCGGTCGATCCATTGCGCGTGCCACCAATCGCAAGTTCGTCCGCATGTCGCTGGGCGGCGTGCGCGACGAGTCCGAGATCCGCGGGCATCGGCGCACCTACATCGGCTCGATGCCGGGCAAGATCATCCAGAACCTGGCCAAGGTCAAGGTGCGTAACCCGTTGTTCCTGCTCGACGAGATCGACAAGATGGCGATGGACTTCCGCGGCGATCCGGCTTCGGCCCTGCTCGAAGTGCTGGATCCCGAGCAGAATTCCACCTTCAACGACCACTACCTGGAAGTCGATTTCGACCTCTCCGATGTGATGTTCGTGGCCACCGCCAACTCGATGAACATCCCCGGGCCGCTGCTCGACCGGATGGAGGTCATTCGCATCCCCGGCTACACCGAGGACGAGAAGCTGAACATCGCGCTGCGTTACCTGATTCCGAAACAGGTACGCGAGAACGGACTCAAGGAAGACGAGATCCACATCACCGAAAGCGCGGTGCGGGACATCATCCGTCACTACACCCGCGAGGCGGGCGTGCGTGGTCTCGAGCGCGAAATCGCCAAGATCTGCCGCAAGGTGGTCAAGGATATTCTGCTCAAGCCGGCCAGGAAGAAGGTTACGGTCAGCGCCCGCAACATCGAGAAATACCTCGGCGTCAAGCGCTTCCGCTATGGCAAGGCCGATGAGAAAGACCAGATCGGTCAGGTCACCGGCCTCGCCTGGACCGAGGTCGGTGGTGAACTGCTGACCATCGAGGCTGCCGTGGTGCCGGGCAAGGGCAAGTTCATCTATACCGGCCAGCTGGGCGATGTGATGAAGGAGTCCATCCAGGCCGCGTTGACTGTCGTCCGCAGCCGTGCCACGGTGCTCGGCATTGCCGATGACTTCAACGAGAAACAGGACATCCACATCCATGTTCCGGAAGGCGCCACGCCCAAGGACGGACCCAGTGCGGGCATTGCCATGTGCACGGCCCTGGTCTCGGCGCTGACCGACATCCCGGTCAAGGCCGAGGTGGCGATGACCGGCGAGATCACGCTGCGGGGCGAGGTACTGCCGATCGGCGGTCTCAAGGAAAAGTTGCTGGCGGCACACCGCGGGGGCATCACTACCGTGATCATCCCCCAAGAGAACGAGAAGGACCTGGTGGAGATTCCGAAGAACATCAAGGACAAGCTCAAGATCATCCCCGTGCGCTGGATCGACGAGGTGCTGGATATCGCACTGGCTCACCGGCCGACCCCCCTTGCTGACACCCCGGAGGCGGCTCCGGCCGCAGACAAGGCGAAGAAGGGCAAGAAGGGCGGAGCCGGCGTCAGAGCGCACTAGGTCGCCGTTTGTCAAGGCTCAAAGGCCCCGCAAGCCCGATTTCCCGGGCTTTCGGGGTCTGTTCTTTTCCCGTGCCTGATGAAGCGCAAGTTTTTGTCTGAAACGGTCATTATTTGGTTGACCGGTATGGCCTCGATTGGTATAAATTCGCGCTCAAAGCCGAGGGTGGTATTCGTTGCGCTGCGGAGGAGCGGTCCTGTCAGGGGGTGCTGCAGCTGCTTGTGTTCGTATCACGACTCACTCGATTTGCCCGATATAAACTCACTAACCAATGGATAAAACGAATGAACAAATCAGAACTCATTGAAGCCGTGGCCAGTGCCGCAGACCTCAGCAAAGCCGATGCCGCTCGTGCCGTTGATGGCGTGATTGCCGCCGTTACCGAGGCACTTCAGGCCGGTGACCAGGTCACCATCGTTGGCTTTGGCACTTTTCTTGTTCGCCAGCGTGAGGCCCGTACCGGCCGCAACCCGCGCACCGGCGAAACCATCCAGATTGCTGCCTCCAAGGTACCCGCATTTAAGGCTGGCAAAGCCCTGAAGGACGCTGTAAACTAGCGCGCCTTTGAAAGACCCGGGTGCTTAGCTCAGCTGGGAGAGCATCGCCCTTACAAGGCGAGGGTCGCAGGTTCGATCCCTGCAGCACCCACCAAAACTGGAGTGGTAGTTCAGTTGGTTAGAATACCGGCCTGTCACGCCGGGGGTCGCGGGTTCGAGTCCCGTCCACTCCGCCAACACCGTAAAGCGCTCCATTGGAGCGCTTTATTTTTGCCCGCAGCCGATCCATTGGACTTCGTTGCTGTCATAAAGCTGTTAGAATTCCGTCACCCAACACGATCAGACCCATCATGCTACAGGCAATCAGAGACAAGACTTCAGGCTGGATCGCCTACCTCATCATCGGACTCATCAGCATTCCTTTCGCGCTGTGGGGCATCAATTCCTATCTCGGCGGTGGGGAGGAACAGCCGGCCGCGGTGGTCAACGGAAACGAGATCACCGCTCGCGACCTGGACCAGGCCTACGCCCGTTACCGCGAGCGCCTGATGCAGGTCTTTGGCGGCAAGCTGCCCGATATTTTCAGCGACGAAAACGCGGTCAAGGAACAGGTGCTGTCACAACTGATCGAGGAGCGCGTGCTGCTCGATTATGTGGAAGACCAGGGTTACCGCGTGGGCCCGGATGCCCTGTTCCGCGAGATCGCACAGATACCGGCTTTCCAGAAGGACGGCCGCTTCGACAAGGAACTGTATCAGGCCCAGTTGCGTTCCCAGGGCTACAGTCCGGCTCTGTTCGAGCTGGAACTGCGTCGTCAAAAGGAGATGCAGCAGCCCGAAACGGGCATCCGCAATACCGCTCTGGTGCCTCAGCTGCTGCTGGATCAGGCGCTGGCGCTGAAGCACGAGCAACGCAAGCTGCGCCTGCTTACGCTGCCGGCGCGGCCCGATGCCGTCACCGTAAGCGATCAGGAAATCAAGGACTTCTACGAACAACAGAAAGGCCGCTTCATGGAACCCGCGCGAGTCCGGCTCGACTACATCGAGCTGAGTCTGGATGCCCTGAAAAAGGGTATCGAGGTGGATGAAGACCTGTTGCGTCAACGCTATGACGAACAGCGTGACCAGCTGACCACCCCGGAAACCCGGGAAGCCCGCCATATCCTGATCACTGTGCCCGAGGATGCAGACGATGCGGCTGTCGAGGCCGCCCGTCAGAAGTTGCTGGAGATTCGCCAGCGCATCGAAGCCGGGGAAGATTTTTCCGACCTGGCACGGGAATTCTCTCAGGATCCGGGATCCGCGAGTGACGGCGGTTCCCTCGGTGAAATCGAGCGGGGCATGATGGTCAAACCCTTCGAGGATGCCCTGTTCGCACTGCAACCCGGTCAGATCAGTGATCCCGTCCGCACCCAGTTCGGGTGGCATCTGATCCGTCTGGACGGCATCAAACCTGGAGGCACGCGCAGTCTTGACGAAGTGCGTGATCGCCTGGCCGACGAGATCCGCACCGAACAGGCCGAGACACAGATCTACGACCTGGCCGAGACCCTGGCCAATATCGGTTACGAGGAGCCGGACTCCCTGCAGCCGGCGGCGGATCAGCTGGGTTTGCCGATTCAGACCACCGACTGGTTCACGCGCAGCAAGGGCGAAGGGCTGGCGGCCAATGAGCAGATCCGCCAGATCGCCTTCTCCGAAGATGTGCTCAATCAGAAAAGGAACAGTGACCTGATCGAATTGGGTGAGAACACGGCCGTCATGGTGCGGCTCAACGCTCACGAGCCGGAACGCCTCAAGCCGCTGGATCAGGTGCGTGAACAGATCGTTGCTCTGCTGAAGGCGAAGAAGGCCCGGGAACAGGCCCTGGAACAGGGGCAAGCGCTGCTGGAACGCATACGCTCTGGCGAACTGGACCTGCAGCGGGCGGCCACGGAGCAGGGTGTCGAGTTGAAGGATGTGGGCTTCATCAAGCGTGACAGCAAGCAACTTCCCGCCGAGTTGCGCGGTGCGGCCTTCTCCATGCCGAAGCCGGAAGGCAAGCCCCGTTATCAGGGTGTGGCGGGCGTCAAGGGTGACTACAGCATCCTGGAACTCAGTGAAGTCACCGTCGATCAGGCCGCGATCACCGATGCGGAGCGTCAAACCCTGGCCAAGGCTCTGCTCACCGCTACCGGCAATTACGATTACCAGGCCTTCCTCAAGACCCTGGTCGAGCAGGCCGATATCCAGCGCACGCCGGTCAAGGAGCTGCAATAGCCGAGCCGGACCGGCTTGCTGCAAAAAGCCCCCGCCGGGTTGAACCCGACGGGGGCTTTTTCATGCCCGGATGGACGCTCAGGCTTCAATCAGTTGCCGAGCGCGCCCATGGCGATGATGTTGTAACCGGAATCGACATAGATGTTTTCGCCGGTGATGCCGGAAGCCAGGTCCGAACACAGGAAGGCGCCGGTGTTGCCGACATCGTCGATGCTGACATTGCGGCGCAGAGGTGCGTTCAGCTCCACTTCGTCAAGAATTTTCTTGAAGCTGCCGATGCCCGAAGCCGCCAGGGTCTTGATGGGGCCGGCCGAGATGGAATTGACGCGGATGCCTTCGGGACCCAGGCTGCCGGCCAGATAGCGTACGCTGGCTTCGAGGGCGGCCTTGGCAACCCCCATGACATTGTAGTTCGGCAACACACGCTCGGCCCCGAGGTAGGAGAGGGTCAGGATCGCGCCGTTGCTGCCCTGCATCATCGGGCGTGCGGCACGCGCCAGCGCATTGAGGCTGTAGGCGCTGACATCCATGGCGATGCGGAAGGTTTCGCGGTCGAGGTGTTCCAGATAATCCCCGTCGAGGGCTTCGCGCGGAGCGAAAGCGACCGAATGGACCAGCCCGTCGAGGCGGTCCCAGTGCTGTCCGAGCGCCGGCATCAGCGCGTCGATATCGTCATCCGAGGTGACATCACAGGGCAGCACGATGTCGGATCCGAATTCAGCGGCGAACTTTTCCACCCGCCCCTTGAGCTTGTCGTTGGGATAGCTGAATGCCAGTTCAGCGCCCTCGCGGTGCATGGCCTTGGCGATGCCGTAGGCAATGGAGCGGTTGCTGGCCACGCCGACAATGAGGATCTTCTTGCCTTCCAGGAAACCCATGTTTATCTACTCTCGCTGGGAAAAGCCGCATTTTCGCAGCGTCCCGGGGTTCATGCAATCCGAATGTGGGGCCACAGGTTCAGGAATCGTCGCCGCCTTCCGCGGCCGTTTCCGGAGAGATGTCCAGGCGCTCTTCCGCCAGCGCTTCGACCATCCGCCGGTATTCGCGTTCATCGATGGCTCCCTGGTCCAGGGCTTTTTTGAGGTCCAGGATTTCCTGCCCTAGTGTCGTATTGATCTGAGTCGTCCTGCTGCTGCGCGAGGTGTCGATACAGGCGGTCAGCAGCAGTGTCGCGGCCAGAATGCTAAGCAAGGGTTTCATGGTTGGAAGCCTCCGCGTTGAGCTGGGTTTTGGCTGCGCGCAGATCCTTCAGCGCCAGCATGCAGGGTGTGACGATTAGGGTCAGCAGTGTGGCGAAAGCCAGCCCGCCGGCCACTGCGGTGGCCAATTGCGACCACCATTGGGTGGAGGGGCCGCCGAATTCGATGGTGCGGCCGAACAGATCGATATTCACTTCCAGCACCATCGGCAGCAGGCCGAGAATGGTGGTGACCGTGGTCAGCAGTACCGGCCGCAGGCGCTGCGCGCCAGTGCGCAGGATGGCTTCGAAGACCTCGGTGCCGCGCTGGCGCAACACATTGTAGGTATCGATCAGCACGATGTTGTTGTTGACGATGATGCCGGCCAGCGAGATCACGCCGATACCCGACATCACGATGCCGAAGGGTTTCTGGAACAGCAGCAGGCCGAGGAACACGCCCACGGTGGAAAACAGGACCGCGCTGAGGATCAGGAAGGCCTGGTAGAAACTGTTGAACTGGGTGACCAGAATGATCGCCATTACGAACAGGGCAATGACAAAGGCCTTTTCGAGAAAGGCCTCGGAATCGGCCTGTTCCCGGTTTTCGCCCTTGATCTCGATCTGTACGCGCGGGTCCAGGTCAAGATCGGGCAGTTGTGCGCGCAACTTCGGCAGTTCCAGACTGAGCAGGTGCCCCTCGGCCATGTTGGCCTGCACCCGCAGTACCCGCCGGGCGTTGACGCGCTTGATCTCGTCCACCTTTGGCTGCGGTTCGATGTCTACGAACTGGGTGATCGGCACCTGCCCGTGGGGCGTCTTCAGGCGCAGACGGTCGAGCCGGTCGAGGTGGCGTTCGGACCTGGGAAAACGAATGCGTATGTCCAGTTCCTCGTCCACATCGTCGGGGCGGAAACCGCCGACGCGCAGGCCGTGGGTCAGCAGTTGCACTGCGCTGCCGACCAGGGCGGCATCGGCACCGTAGCGGGCCGCCTGGCTGCGGTCCACCACCAGGCGCCATTCGATACCGGGCTTGGGCCGGCTGTCCTCGATATCGGTGAAGGCGGGGTTGCGTTCCAGCGCCTGGCGGATGCGCCCTGCGGCATCATTCAGAAGCTCCGGCTGCCGGGCACTGATCTCGATCTGCAGATCCTTGCCGCCGCCGATGCCGGATTCGTCCTTGCCCACCTCGATCTCGATGCCGGCCAATCCGGACAGACGCTGTTTCATGTCCTCGATGATGGCGCTGGCCTTGCGTCGCAGCTGCCAGTCGATCAGGTTGTAACGCAGATAGCCGATGCGTTCGCGGCCACCGGTATGGCTGTACAGGGTCTCGATCTCGGGCATGCCGATCAGCCGTTGTTCCACTTCACGCATCAGTGCATCCTTTTCATGGATTGACAGGTCGCCATAACCGCGCACGGTGATGTTGCCGCCCGGTGGTTCCACATCCGGGAAGAACTGCACGCCCAGCCCGGAAGCACCGTAGGCGCTGAATACGACGATGCCGAACAGCACTGCGGACAGGGTCACCTTGCCCGGATGACGCAGTGCGCCGCGCAGCATCCGCACATAAAAACCGGTAAACCCGTCCACGGCTTCGATATCCCCTTCGTCCATCTGCAGCAGGCGCCGGCGGCTGCGTTCCGACATCTGCCGCGGCTTGCCGAATACGCCGCCGAGGGTGGGCACGAACAGCAAGGCCATGAACAGCGAGGCGCTGAGGGTGGCGATCAGCGTGATCGGCAGGAATTTCATGAATTCGCCCATGATGCCGGGCCAGAAGATCAGGGGTGCGAAGGCGGCAAGCGTGGTGGCGGTGGAGGCGGTGATCGGCCAGGCCATGCGCCGGGCCGCTTCGGCATAGGCGCGTTTCGGCGGCACGCCTTCGTTCATCACCCGGTCGGCGTATTCGGTGACCACGATGGAACCGTCCACCAGCATGCCGACGGCCATGATCAACGCGAACAGGACCACGATGTTGACGGTGTAGCCCATCAGATAGAGGATCAGCAGGCCGCTGAGGAAGGAGCCGGGGATCGAGAGGCCGACCAGGGCCGCGGTGCGCAGACCGAGGATGGCAATGATCACGATCACCACCAGCAGGATCGCTGAGAGCACATTGTTTTGCAGATCGTTGAGCATGTCTTCCACTTCCTCGGATCGATCCGAGGTGTAGGTGACACGCAGGTGTTCCGGCGCCTGCTTGCGTGCCTCCTCGACGATGGCGCGTACCTTCCGTACCGTGCTGATGATGTTCTCGCCGGGGCGTTTCTTGACCTCCAGTGTGATGTTGCCGGCACCGTCGAGCCGGGAGAAGCTGTTGGGGTCCTTGAAGCTGCGGTGCAGCTCGGCGACATCGCGGATGCGCAGGATGCGTTGTCCGACCGTCTTCACCGGCAGGTCGAGGATGTCGTCGAGGTCTTCGAACACCGCCGGCACCTTGATCGCGAAACGCCCGCGTCCGGTGTCCAGCGTGCCGGCCGCCACCAGCCGGTTGTTGCGGCTGACGAAACGGTAGATGTCGCCATAGTCCAGCCCGTAGGCCTGCAAGGCCAGGGGATCGATGATCACCTCCAGCTGATCGCTGCGCTCGCCGGCGATGTCCACCTTGAGCACCTCGCGCAGACCCTCCAGCCGGTCCCGCAGCTGGCGTGCCAGCTGGATCAGTGCGCGTTCGGGCAAGGCTCCGGAAAGGCTGACCAGCAGCACCGGGTTCTGTTCGGCCAGGGTCACCGGGTGGATCGACGGCTCTTCGGTTTCGTCGGGCAGTTCGCCGCGGGCCAGGTTGACCTTGTCACGCACCTCGTCCAGCGCCTTGTCGGAATTGAAGCCGGCGACGAACTCCAGCGTTACCGAAGCATGGCCTTCCTCGGCGCGGGAGGTCATCTCCTTGAGGCCGTCGAGGGTCTTCAACTGATTTTCCATCGGCCGCAACAGCAGCCGTTCGGCATCCTGGGGCGAGATGCCGTCATGGCTCATGGATACATAGATGTAGGGGATGTCGATGTCCGGCTCGGATTCCTTGGGGATGTCGACATAGGCGCTCATGCCGGCCACGATCAGCAGCACGAACAGCAGCATCATGCTGCGCGCGTGGGACAGTGCCCCGTCGATGATGCCATGCATCAGTCCGCTACCCGCTGAGTGTCGTTGCCGGTGGCGGCTTCCTCCACCGCCTCGACGCGGTCACCGGCGCGGACGAAAGCCTGGCCGACGGTGATCAGTCGGCTGCCGGCTTCGAGACCGGTGATCCAGATGCCGTCGTCGTCACTGCGGATGATGTCGATGGGGCTGAAGCGGACGATGCCGTCGCGCACCCATTTGACGCCCAGCTCACCCTGGTCGGAGAGGGCGAACTGGGCCGGGCTGATGAGCAGGGCCGGCACCGCGTCGAGTTCGATGTCGATGCGCGCGGCGAGCCCGGCGCGCAGGCGTGCGCCGGGGTTGTCGAAGGCGGCCTCGATACGGAAGGTGCCGGTTTCCGGGTCGGCGGCGGGGGCGATGTAGCGGATGCGGGCCGACATCTCTTCCGTCTGGTCGAACAGGCGCACCCGGGCCGGCATGCCGGTGTGCAGTTGCGCCAGATCGCCCGGACTGGCGTCGCCGCGGGCGATCAGCGGCTGCAGGTCATGGAGCCGGGCCAGGGTCTGCCCGGGCGTTACCCAGTCGCCGGTTTCCACCGTCCGCTCGCCGACGATGCCGTCGAAGGGTGCGGTGATCCGGCTGTCGGCGATCTCGCGCTCGAGACGGCTGACCTCGGCGCGTGCCTGCTTGAGTCCGGCCAGCGCCTGCGCCAGTTGGGCCTTGCCCTGGTAGCCCTGGGTATTGAGCTGTTTCGAGCTTTTGTATTCCAGTTGGCGCTGCGCGAGCAGGGCGCGGGCGGCCTCCAGTTCCTGTGCACGGTTTTCGGGATCGATGCGCATCATCAGTTGGCCCGTGCGCACGCGGTCGCCGCGTTCGACTTCGATGGCCAGCACGCGTCCGCCGATGCCGCTGCGGATGTCGCTCTGCCGGTCTGCCTCGCTGCGCCCGAACAGGGTGACGCGGCGGGACACCGGTTGCAGGCGTACCGTACGCACCCGGACACGGGGCAGGGGCGGTTGCTGCCGGCTGGATTGCTGGGCGTCGAGCTGCTCCGGTGCCTGTTGGCTGCCGCTCTGGATGCGCCCGGAACCCAGCCACAGGCCAAGGGCAATGACCAGCAGCAGCGAGAAGATCCAGGGGTAACGGGTCAGCCGACTCATCGGCCGCCGCGCTCGAGGTCGGAAAACTGACGGTCCAGATCGAAGCGGCTGGAGGTGACATAGCGTTCCAGTTGCCCCAGCCGCTTGTCGAGCTGACGGAAGCGGCGTCGCGTTTCGGCAAGGGTGTCCCGGGGCGAGCTGCGGTAGCGGCGCCAGAAGGCTTCGTCGCGCGCGTCACGGTAGAGCTTTTCAGGGCGTACCGGCAGCAGGAAGGCGGCGAGCAGGTAGAGGATGGGCACCGTAGGCGAGAACAGCAATGCACCCAGTCCGCAGGCCAGCCGGACCCAGCCTGTCTGGATGGAGTAATAGTCGGCGATCCCGGCACAGACTCCGGCAATCCAGCCGTGGCGTTTGTCGCGGTAGAGGCGGTCCGGAGACGGGTTGTCGTTGCGGCGGCAGGTCATGAGCGTTTTCTCCAGTCGGGTACTTCGGCATCGAGGATGGTTTCCAGGGCATCGATGCGTTGCGCGAGGCGGTCGGCTTCGCCCCATAATTCGGACAGGGTTTCCTCGTCGGCCTTGGACAGGGATCGGCTGGCGCGGAAGCGGAAGCTGTAGTGCAGGATCAGCCACAGCGGCGCGATCACCAGCATGAACAGGATCGGAATCACGATCAGGTCTTCGCTCATGTCATTTCTCCCCGCTGTCTTCGGCACCGGCCTCGATGTCTTCGAAGGCGTGGTTCAGTTCCTGTCGCGGGTCGGTAACGATCTGTTCGAGCACCTGCAGGCGCTGTTCGATCTTCTCCAGACGCGCTTCGGTATCCGAGCCGATGCTGGATTTGCGCTCGCGTTCGCGCAGTTTCAGCCAGCGCTGTGCGATACCGCCGAAGGTGGTCACGACGACGATGATAACGACCATGGTGTAGACATTCATTGCGGTACGACCCCGGATTTATTAGTGGTTTATCGAAACTCATTCTGTCAGTGCTTATACGGCAAGCCCGTGGCGGGTACAAGGGCTGGCCCCGTTCTGTCAGTCGTCTTTTTGAGCGTCCGGCTTACCGCCGAGCCGTGCCTTCAGGGATTCCAGCTCGCTTTCCACGGCGTCCTCGGTTTCCAGTTCGGCAAACTCGTCTTCCAGAGACTTGCTTCGGCCCAGGTCATAGGCATCGACGCGGCCTTCCATCTGGTCCAGCTTTTCCTCCATGCCCTCGAAGCGGCCCAGGGCGTCGGCGATGCGCTCGTCATGCAGTTTCTCGCGGGTGCGCAGGCGTCCGGACAAAGCGTCCTGTTTGAGCTTCATCGCTTTCTGGCGTGATTTGGCTTCGTCCAGCTTGTGTTGCAACTGGGCGATGTCCTCGTTCAGCTTGCCCAGGTGCTCGTCCAGATCCTTGAGGTCGAGCTGCAGCTGCTCATGTTGGCGTTGCAGTCGCTGTTTTTCACCCAGCGCGGCACGCGCCAGATCCTCACGGTCACAGGTCAGGGCGAGTTCCGCCTTGCGTTGCCATTCGTCGATTTCACGCTCCAGCCGCTGCAGATGGCGGCGCAGCTTCTTGCGTTCGGCAATGCCGCGGGCGGCATCGGAACGCACTTCGATGAGCGTATCCTCCATTTCCTGGATGACCAGGCGAATGATCTTTTGCGGATCCTCCGCCTTGTCGAGCAAGGCAGTGATGTTGGAATTGATGATGTCATTGAGTCGGCTGAAGATGCTCATTTTCATGTCTCCTTGTTGCAGGTTGAGTTCAGATCAGTGTTGCATGCCGCGGTCCGGGAACAGGGACTGCTCTGGCCGGAACGGTGATGCGCTGCGCCCGGTGTACGCCACCCAGCGATTGCGGCCGGGGCAGGGCGACCGGGGGACGGCCTTCTTCCTCGGCCAGGCGGTGGCGGGCTTCGGGTACAGGCAGCCGGCGGAATTCGGCGGTCATGTCCCGTTGGAGCCGGTCTGCCAGCCGCTGCTGCAGTTGCTTGCGGACCTGCGGCTGATAATCGGGCAGTGAGCCGGCAGGACCGGCTTCGGCAGCCTGCGCCGGCAGGGTGGCCAGCAGCAGACCGATCAGCAGAACGGGGCGGATCAATGCGTTCGTGTTCATGGTGTTTTCCTGTTGTGTGGTGTTGGCTTGCCCATCCTTCTACAGGAAGCGTGCCAAAAGCCGGAAATTTCGTTTATGTCATTGATAATAAAAAGGAAATATAGAATAGCGTCCTGCTCGACACGGAGGAAAAAATGGCTATAATGGATAATTAAAGGACAATTAAGCAAATAAATAGCCAAATGAGCCAAAAAGTTCCTGCCGGTTTGATCGGTGAAGCCCCCGCCTTCCTGTCCATGCTGGAGCAGCTCTCTTCGGTCGCGCCGCTGGACAAGCCGGTGCTGGTCATTGGCGAGCGCGGCACCGGCAAGGAATTGTGTGCTGACCGCCTGCATTTTCTTTCACGGCGCTGGGATCGCGACCTGGTCAAGCTCAATTGCGCGGCGTTGCCGGAGACGCTGCTCGAATCCGAATTGTTCGGGCACGAGGCCGGTGCCTTTACCGGTGCGGCGGGGCGGCGTGCGGGGCTGTTCGAGCAGGCCGACGGGGGCACGCTGTTTCTCGATGAGATCGCCGGCATGTCGCTGCGCCTGCAGGAGAAACTGTTGCGGGTCATCGAATACGGTGAATTCGAACGGGTCGGTGGCAGCCGTACACTGCAGGTGGATGTCCGCCTGATTGGCGCCGCCAACCGGGATCTGCCTTCGATGGTGCGTCAGGGCGAATTCCGCGCCGATCTGCTCGACCGCTTGTCCTTCGATGTCATCACCCTGCCACCGTTGCGTCACCGCGAAGAGGACATTCCGCTGCTGGCACGGCATTTTGCGCTGGGCATGACGCGTGAACTGGGGCGCGACTATTTCCCGGGCTTTACGGATGCGGCGCTGCGGGCGTTGCGGGCTTACTCCTGGCCCGGCAATGTGCGCGAATTGAAGAATGTGGTGGAGCGGGCAGTGTACCGCCATGACCCGGATGAGCCGGTACGCCGCATCGAGTTCGACCCCTTCGAGTCGCCCTGGCGCCCGGCGGAAGCGGATGCAAATGGCGAGCAGGAATCCGAAGTCAGGGAACAAAGCGTCCCGAAGCCCGCTCGGGCCGTGGAGGAAGCGTCAGCGGCCACGGCGCTGCCAGCGGACCTGAAGGCATGGCTGCGCGCGCAGGAACGGTCGATTCTCGCCCGTGCACTGGAGCAGCACCGCTATTCGCAAAAGGAGACGGCACAGGCGCTGGGGCTGACCTACCATCAACTGCGTGCCGCCCTGCGCAAGTATCCCGAGCTGCTTCGCTCCTGATTGCTGCGTCAAAATAGCCGCGTACACACCCCGCTGCACGGCGTCAAATATCCGGCGATATCTTGTCTATACTCCCCCAAGTGTCTGAAACAGCGGGCCCTGATTCCTGTGGCACCGATTTTGCTTAACCCGTTTGACCGAGTGGAGAGAACCCAATGGCCAAGAAAAAGCCGGAAGCCGAGACCGAAACCGAAGAAGGCGGTGGCGGTAAAAAGAAACTGATCCTGATCATCGTGGCGGCACTGGTGCTGGTGGGCGCTGGTGTCGGTGGCGCGCTGATGTTCATGGGCGGGGACGATGCCGCCGAAAACACCGAGGCTGCGGCGGAAACAGCCCCGGAGCCGGAAAAGAGCGACCCGGTCTATGTCGAGTTCAAGCCGTTCACCGTCAACCTGGATCCCGAGGATCCGGTCGGTTTCCTGCAGGTGAGCCTGCAGGTTCTGACCTATTACCCAACCGTTGCCGAGCAGGTGGAAAAGCACAAACCTTTGATCCGCAACAATCTGACCCTGTTGTTCGGCCAGCAGAAGTCGGCCGATCTGCGCAGCCCCGAAGGCAAGACCGAATTGCAGAAGAAGGCGAAGGAAACCGTGCAGCAGGTGATCGACAAGTACGGCGAAGGTGGTGAGGTGGACAATGTGTTCTTCACCACCTTCGTGATGCAGTAGGCCACCCGGACCGGCAGCGACGATGAGCACGGACATACTCAGCCAGGACGAAGTCGACGCGCTGTTGCATGGCGTCGACGACGGCGCGGTGGATACCTCGCCGGACGACAGCCTGGACGATGGCGAGGCGCGTTCCTTCGATTTCAACAATCAGGAACGCATCGTCCGCGGTCGCCTGCCGACGCTGGAGATGATCAATGAGCGCTTCGCGCGCTATTTCCGGGTCAATTTCTTCAACATGATGCGCAAGACGGCCGAGATCTCGGTCAACGGCATCCAGATGATCAAGTTTTCGGAATACATCCACACCCTGTTCGTGCCCACCAGCCTCAGCCTGATCCGCATGGCGCCGCTGAAAGGTACCGGGATGATCATGATGGACCCGAAACTGGTGTTCATCGTCGTCGATAATTTCTTCGGTGGCGACGGCACCATCCACGCCAAGATCGAGGGCCGTGAATTCACCGCCACTGAATTGCGGGTCATCGAAAAGGTCGTCCACATGTGCTTCGAGGATCTGACCAAGGCCTGGGAGCCGGTGCTGTCGGTCGAATTCGAATACCACAGCCACGAAGTCAATCCGCATCTGGCCAACATCGTCAGCCCGACCGAGGTGATCGTGGTGTCCAGTTTCCATATCGAACTGGACGGTGGCGGAGGCGACCTGCATGTGGTGTTGCCCTACTCGATGATCGAGCCGATCCGCTCGATCCTCGATGCCGGTATCCAGAGCGACATGTCTGAAGTGGATGAACGCTGGGGTGTGCTGCTCAAGGAAGAACTGATGCACGCCAAGGTGGAGCTGACCGCGCTGTTCGGCGAAAAGGAGCTGAAGGTATCCGACCTGCTGGACCTGAAACCGGGCGATGTAATTCCCATCGACATGCCGGAGCATGTGACCCTGATGGCCGAGGACATGCCGGTGATGCGCGGCGACTATGGCGAATACGAGGGCAGCATGGCGGTAAAGATCCGTGAGGTGGTGGAATTGCCGGATTCGAACGATGAACTGCTCAAGCGACTCAATCCGAGCGATGAGGAGAAGGAGCGACTGACGCGCAAACTGAAGTCGGACACGGGTTCCGGCGAGGAGAAGAAGTGATGAACGATGAAACCGAACAGCCGGCCGGCGAAGAGGTCGATCAACAGGCGATGGCCGATGAATGGGCCGCCGCGATGGAGGAGCAGGCGAGTGTCGAGGGTGAGGGCGAGGTGGCCGTCGAATCCGTGGATGCCCAGCCCCTGGAAAACGGTGATGTGCCCCACGGCGACGTGAAGCTGGATGTGGTGCTCGACATACCGGTCACCATTTCGATGGAGATCGGCCGCACCAAGATTTCGATCCGCAACCTGTTGCAGCTCAACCAGGGATCGGTGGTGGAGCTGGACCGCATGGCCGGCGAACCGATGGATGTGCTGGTCAACGGTACGCTGGTGGCTCATGGCGAGGTGGTCGTGGTCAATGAGAAATTCGGCATCCGGCTGACCGATGTCATCTCGCCGGCCGAGCGCATCAAGAACCTCAAGTGATGATGCGGAGCGCCCTCACATTGCTGTTGCCGGTCTGGCTGTCCACGGCGCGAGCCGCCGAAGATGCCGGCACGGCGGCGGGCAGCGGCGACCCCATGTCTTCAGCCTATTTGCTGAAGCTGATTGTCGGCCTGTTGATGGTGCTGGCGCTGATCTTCGTGTTTGCCTGGGCCGCGCGCAAGATGCGGCTGACGCCGGCCGGACAGCAGGGCGTGATCCGCGTGTTGTCGGCCATCTCCGTCGGCCAGCGCGAACGCATCGCCCTCATCCAGGTAGGCGAGGAACAGATCCTGGTCGGCCTTTCCCCCGGACGCATGCAGACCCTGCACGCCATGAAGAAGCCGGTGGAACTGACGATGCCGCCGGCCGCGGAAGAGGGCGGATTCGCCGAACGCCTGCAGCAGTTCATGAAGCCGGAGGGCCGTTCATGATGCGAGTGATCATTGCTCTGGCACTGTTTTTTGCAGCTCCGCTGGCCACGGCCCAGGGCATTCCGGCTCTGAGCGTCACCGGCGCCGCAGGCGGCAGCCAGACTTACAGCGTCACCCTCGAAGTGCTGGCGCTGATGACGGTGCTGACCCTGCTTCCGGCGATCCTGCTGATGATGACCTCCTTCACGCGCATCATCATCGTGCTGGCGATCCTGCGGCAGGCGCTGGGTACGGCGTCCACGCCCTCCAATCAGGTATTGCTCGGACTGGCCTTGTTCCTCAGCCTGTTCATCATGAGCCCGGTGCTGGAACAGGTCAACGACCGGGCGGTACAGCCCTATATCCAGGAACAGATTTCGATGTTCGATGCGCTGAAGATCGCCGCCGAACCGTTCAAGACATTCATGCTGGCGCAGACCCGGGAGACCGATATCCGCATGTTCGCCGACATTGCCGGCATCGATGCGATCCCCACGCCCCAGGATACGCCGATGCGCCTGCTGCTTCCGGCGTTCGTCACCAGCGAGTTGAAAACCGCCTTCCAGATCGGGTTTCTGATCTTCATTCCCTTCGTCATCATCGATCTGGTGGTGGCCAGCGTACTGATGTCGATGGGCATGATGATGCTGTCGCCGATGATCATCTCGCTGCCCTTCAAACTGATGCTGTTCGTTCTGGTCGATGGCTGGGCACTGATCATGGGTACCCTGGCCTCGAGCTTTCTGGTGATTCCCTAGGAGATCGGGGATGGATGTGGATGCCGTCATCGATGTTTCGCAACAGGCGTTGTATGTGATCACCCTGCTGGCCGCGCCGATGTTGATCTCGGCGCTGCTGATCGGTCTGCTGATCGGCATGTTTCAGGCCGCCACCTCGATCAACGAGATGACGCTCAGCTTCATCCCCAAGCTGCTGATTCTGGTGATTGCGATCATGATCGCCGGCCCCTGGATGCTCGATCTGCTGATCGACTACACCCGCGAGCTGTACCTCAGCATCCCGAACCGGATCGGGTGAGAGGATGAACCCGTGATGACGCTCAATGCTGCTGAAGTCACCGCCTTTGTCGGCAGCCTGCTGTGGCCGTTCATGCGCATCGGTGCGATGCTGATGGCCATGCCGGTGATCGGCACCCGGCTGGTGACGGTGCGGGTACGGCTGGTCGCGGCGCTGGCCATTACCCTGCTGGTGATGCCGTTGCTGCCGCCGATGCCCGAGCTGGCGCCGCTGACCGTGCCGGGGCTCATCGTCAGCATCCAGCAGGTGCTGATCGGTCTGGCGATGGGCTTCATGCTGCAACTGGCGCTGCAGGCACTGACCATCGCCGGCGAAGCCATCGCCATGAGCATGGGCCTGGGCTTCGCCTCGATGGTCGATCCGGCCAATGGGGTCAATGTTCCGGTGATCTCCCAGTTTCTGCTGATACTGGGCACCCTGCTGTTTCTGGCCCTGGGCGGGCATCTGATGCTGATCCAGTTCCTGACTGCTTCCTTCACCAGCCTGCCGGTGGCGGTGGACGGGATCACCCGTGACAGCTACTGGGCCATCGTCGCTTTCGGCAGCCAGATGTTCATCGGGGCGGTCTGGGTGGCCTTGCCGGCGCTGATCTCGATTCTGGTGACCTCGCTGGCGATGGGCATCATGACCCGTGCCGCGCCGCAGCTCAACATCTTCTCGGTGGGTTTTCCGGTCACCATGCTGGCCGGATTCATCGTTCTGTTCCTGCTGATTCCAACCATCGCACCCCGCTTCCAGCAACTGATGCTCGAGGCGATGCGGATCAGCCAGCGCATCGGAGGGCTGTAATGGCCGAAAGCGACAACAGTCAGGAAAAGACGGAACAACCGACGCCGAAGAAGCTGCGCGAGGCGCGGCAACAGGGCCAGGTGCCGCGTTCACGGGAGCTCAACAGCATGGCGATCATGATCGCCGGCGCTGCCGGTCTGATGCTGCTGGGTTCCTTCATGATCGGTGAGCTGATGCAGATGATGAATCACGGTTTCAGCATTGGCCGTTCCGAGCTGCTCGACAGCGCCAGCCTGCTGGATCGCTTTGCCGATGCGGTGGTCAATGCGCTGCTGCTGCTGACGCCGTTTCTGCTGCTGATGACCGCGGTGGCCCTGTTCACGCCGCTGATGCTTGGCGGCTGGTCGTTCAGCGGCCAGGCGCTGGCGTTCAAGACCGATCGGCTCAATCCACTGTCCGGACTCAAACGCATCTTTGGCCCGAAGGGGCTGATGGAACTGGTCAAGGCCCTGGCCAAGTTCCTGGTGGTGTCGGTGATCTCCATTGCCTGGCTGTGGTCCCAGTCCGAGAGTTTCCTCAACCTCGGCCGCGAACCCTTCCTGCAGGCGATGACCCATGCCGCCTGGCTCTACGGCATGAGCTTTCTCGTCATTTCATCGGCGCTGGTGCTGATTGCCGCCATCGATGTGCCCTTCCAGCTGTGGGATCACAGTCAGAAGCTGAAGATGACACTGCAGGAAGTGCGCGACGAGATGAAGGAGACCGAGGGACGCCCCGAGGTCAAGTCCAAGGTTCGCCAGCTGCAGCAGGAAATGGCGCAGCGACGCATGATGGAGGATGTGCCCAGCGCAGATGTCATCATCACCAACCCGACCCATTACGCAGTGGCACTGAAATACCGTCCCGGTGAGATGGCAGCGCCGGTGGTGGTGGCCATGGGCCGCGACCGGGTCGCCCTGCGCATCCGCGAGATCGGCCAGGAGCATGGCGTGGAGATCTTTGAGGCGCCGCCGCTGGCGCGGGCGTTGCATGCCCATGCCCGCATCGGAGAGCCGATTCCCGCACAACTCTATTATGCGGTGGCCCAGGTGCTGGCCTTCGTGTTCCAGATGCAGCGTGTGCGCCGGTATGGCGGCGAGGAACCGCCACGGCCCGACGGCGACATGGACCCCTTCCAGCCGGTGGAGGGTGAACCGCGATGAATGCGCTGGTGCAGCAATTGAAGGGTTTCGACAGCCGGGGACTGGGTGCGCCGGTACTGGTGATCGTGATGCTGGCGATGGTGGTGTTGCCGCTGCCGCCGATGGCACTGGACATGCTGTTCACCTTCAATATCGCCTTTGCGCTGATCGTCCTGCTGGTTTCGGTGTACACCCTGCGCCCGCTGGACTTCTCGGTGTTCCCCACCATTTTGCTGGTGGCCACGCTGTTGCGTCTGGCGCTGAATATCGCTTCGACGCGCGTGGTTCTGCTCGAAGGACATACCGGTACCGCCGCCGCCGGCAAGGTGATCGAGGCCTTCGGCGAGTTCGTCATCGGCGGCAACTATGCCGTCGGCCTGGTGGTTTTCGGCATTCTCGTGATCATCAATTTCGTGGTCGTCACCAAGGGCGCGGGTCGGGTGTCCGAAGTCAGCGCCCGTTTCACACTCGATGCGATGCCCGGCAAGCAGATGGCCATCGACGCCGACCTCAATGCCGGACTGATCACCCAGGACGAGGCGCGGGAGCGCCGCCGCGAAGTGGCCCAGGAAGCGGATTTCTACGGTTCCATGGACGGTGCCAGCAAGTTCGTGCGCGGTGATGCGGTGGCCGGCATCCTGATCCTGTTCATCAACATCATCGGCGGCCTGGCCATCGGCATGATGCAGCACGGCATGACCTTCTCAAGCGCGATGGAAAACTATTCGCTGCTGACCATCGGTGACGGCCTGGTGGCGCAGATTCCGTCGCTGGTGCTGTCCACCGCCACGGCCATCATCGTCACCCGGGTGTCCGACTCCCAGGAGATGGGCAAGCAGGTCTTCGCCCAGATGTTCAAGGACCCGCGCGCGCTGATCGTGACCGCGGTGATCATGACCCTGCTGGGCCTGATCCCGGGCATGCCCAATTTTGCGTTCCTGTCACTGTCGGCGGTGGCCGGCTACATGGCCTGGCGCATCATCCAGAAAGAGAAGCAGGCACAGCAGGCGCAGCCGGTCACGCCGGAAGTGGAACTGAAACCGGAACAGAAGGAACTGTCCTGGGACGATGTGCAGCCGGTGGACCTGATCGGGCTCGAAGTGGGCTACGGCCTGATCCCGATGGTGGACGAACGCCAGGGCGGCGAACTGATGACCCGCATCAAAGGCGTGCGCAAGAAGCTTTCCCAGGAACTGGGTTTTCTGGTGCCGTCGGTGCACATACGCGACAACCTGGATCTGCCGCCCAACCACTATCGCCTGAGCCTGCTCGGCGTGCCAATGGGCGAAGCGGAAATCCAGCCGGGCAAGGATCTGGCAATCAATCCCGGCACCGTCTATGGCGAACTGCAGGGGGTACCGACCACCGATCCGGCCTTCGGGCTGGAGGCCCTGTGGATCGACCCCGCGCTGCGTGACCAGGCCCAGACCCTGGGTTATACCGTGGTCGATGCCTCCACCGTGGTGGCCACCCACCTGAGCCAGATGATCCAGGAGAATGCCCACGAACTGATCGGTCATGAAGAGGTGCAGGAACTGCTGAACATCCTCAAGCGCAGCTATCCGAAGCTGGTGGAGAACCTGACCCCCAAGCCGCTCAGCCTCAGCGTGATCACCCGCGTGCTGCAGAACCTGCTGCAGGAACAGGTATCGATCCGCGACCTGCGCAGCATCGCTGAAACCCTGGCCGAGTTCGGCCATCAGAGCCAGGACCCGGCCGTACTGACGGAACGCGTCCGGGTGGCTCTGGGACGCCAGATCGTGCAGGGTATCTATGGCATGGCGAAAGAGTTGACGGTGATGACCCTGCACCCCTCGCTGGAACAGATCCTGCAGCAGTCCGTACAGGGCCAGGACGGCCAGGTGATGGCCTTCGAACCGGGGCTGGCGCAGATGCTGCACAGCCAGCTCAAGGAGCAGGCCGAAACCCTGCAGGCGCGGGGCGAGCCGGCCGTGCTGCTGGTGTCGCAGAACCTGCGCGCCTTCCTCTCGCGCATGCTGCGACATGGCATTCCCGGCCTGCATGTGCTCAGCTACGACGAAATCCCCGAAGACAAGCAGATCAAGGTGGTCGCCAGTGTGGGTGCGCCGCTGCCCCAGGGCGATACTCCGCCGGGCGCGCCGGCGGCACCTCAGCCGGCTCCGGCGGGCTGATCCAGCCTCCCGTTTTCGAGTCAAGATTCCGTCATCCCTCTGACGCGCGCGCATCGCTGCCAGAAGGTGGACATTTTTGCCGTTCGCGCGGCAGGTTATTTCCAGACTGGAACGGTATTTGCAGTCAAGTCTGCAGGCCGCGCGGAGCGTCAATAATTCCGCGCGCCACCCCATCAGCGAACCCGGAAACTGGCAATGAGAATCAAGAGAACCTTTGCAGCCACCATGCGCGAGGCCCTGGCCCTGGTAAAACAGGAACAGGGCCCGGAAGCGGTCATCCTCGGCAACAAGAAGGTGCCGGGAGGGGTCGAGATCCTGTCGGCCGTCGATTTTGATCATCAGCAGAGCGATGCCCTGCGCGGAGACCCGGCCCGCGCCATGGCCGCTGCAGACCCGGCGCCCGCGCCGCAACCACGAGTCCAGCCCCGTCGGCAGGCCGTTGGCGCGCCGAGTCCGGTGGTGGACGATCTCGGCGCGGCGCCGGATTTCGTGCTCGACCCCCAGGCCGAAGGCCGTCGTGAACCGGTACTGGGCGTTGCTAGGCCGGTGCAGATGCAGCGGGGCACTGCGGCCGCCAGCCCGGCTTCGGCGGCAGCGGAGACGGCACCTGCCTCCCCCCGGGACGGGGTTCAGGCCTCGCCTCGGGCCGCGGCGTCGCCCGAGCCCCGGCCGGTCCCCCGCAGTGGCGGTCTGCCGGTCGAGGAAGAAGCGTTGATGCGCGCCCGCGAAGCGCGCCAGCCGACCCAGGCCGATGAGCTGATGGAGCGCCTGCGCAACCGCCCGTTCACCCCGGAGGAAGCCGCCGCGTCCGCACGCGAACCCTCGGAGCCGCTGATTCACGAGGTCAAGGACGAGTTGAAAAACCTGCGCGACCTGATGCAGAGCCAGCTCAATATCCTCGAATGGGATCGCTACAACGAGCGCCATCCGGTGCGTTCGGTGCTGCTCAACCTGATGACCGAACTGGGCCTGGGTACCGATGTCAGCGAGATGATCTTCGAACAGCTGGGCGCGTTGTCAAATGATCCGCACAAGGTCTGGCAGCAGGCGCTGGGCCTGTTGGCGCGGGCCATCCCCATCGCCGGCAATGACATCCTGTCGCGCGGCGGACGGGTCGCGCTGGTGGGTTCCACCGGCGTGGGCAAGACCACCACCATTGCCAAACTGGCGGCACGCTTCGCCCACGCCCACGGCAAGCACACGGTGGCGCTGATCAGCACCGACAACTTCCGCATCGGCGCGCAGGAGCAACTGCAGCAGTTCGCACGGATGATCGAGATTCCGCTGCTCACCGCTGCCAACCGCGAGGAGCTGGCAGACCGCCTGCAGATGCTGGCCGACAAGCGGCTGGTGCTGATCGACACCGCCGGCATGAGCCAGCGGGATCTGCGCCTGTCGGAACAGTTCCACGAGTTGCACGCCGGTGCGCCCGAAGTGGAGCCCTACCTGGTACTCTCTGCCAATACACAGCTGGCGGCGCTCAATGAAACCATCCGCAACTTCGGCAAGGTGCGCCTGGCCGGTGCCATCGTAACCAAGATCGACGAATCCGCGAGCCTCGGGGGTATCATTACCGCCGCAATACGCTATAAGTTGCCATTGAGCTATTGCGGCACCGGGCAGCGGGTGCCGGAAGACCTGCAACAGGCGCGCAACCACCGGCTGGTGAGCAAGGCGGTGTCACTTATGCAGAAGTACAGCGAACAGGTGGACAAGGACACGCTCGCCTTCCGCTACCACAACATCATTTCGAAGCAACCGCATTGAGACAGAGAACAGGCACTATGGACCAGGCACAAGGCATACGCCAGATGAATCACCCGCAGCCGGTGAAAGTGATCGCGGTCACCAGCGGCAAGGGCGGTGTCGGCAAGAGCAACATCACCGTCAACATGGCGGTGGCGATGGCGGCCGAGGGACAACAGGTGATCGTCATGGATGCCGATCTGGGTCTGGCCAACATCGATGTGCTGCTGGGGCTCAATCCGCAGTACAACCTCTCCCATGTAATCAACGGCGAATGTGCGCTGGAAGACATACTGGTGGACGGCCCGGCGGGCATCCGCATCATACCGGCTTCTTCCGGAGCGCGGGGCATGGCAGACCTCACTCCGGCGGAGAACGCCGGCATCATCCGCGCCTTCTCCGAATTGACGATTCCGGTCGATACGCTGCTGATCGATACCGCTGCCGGCCTTTCCGATTCGGTGGTCAGCTATGTACGCGCGGCGCGCGAGGTGATCGTCGTGGTCTGCGACGAGCCGGCCTCGATCACCGACGCCTACGCCATGATCAAGGTCATGAACCGCGATTTCGGCGTGCAGCGCTTTCATGTGCTGGCCAATCAGGCCCATAGCATTCAGCAGGGTCGTGAACTATATATGAAGCTGGCGCGTGTGGCCGACCAGTATCTCGATGCCACCCTGGACTTCATTGGCTCGGTCCCCTATGACGATTACCTGAAGAAATCGGTGCAGAAACAAAAGTGCGTGATCGAGACCTATCCCCGCAGCCCTTCCTCGATGGCCTTGCGCAAGATTGCGCAGAAGGCGATGGACTGGCCGGTACCGAGGACCATCGAGGGGCATCTGGAATTCTTCATAGAGCGTCTGATCGACTACAGCGGCCAGAGCGGAGAGCTGATGTCATGAACGGGCACGCGATGTATGCCGAAGTGCAAAACCTGGGTGATGCCCCGGTGGTGGCACGGCATGCGGCGCTGGTCAAGCGCATCGCCTTCCACCTGCTCAATCGGCTGCCTTCCAGTGTCCAGGTCGACGACCTGATCCAGGCCGGCATGGTCGGCCTGCTGGAGGCACACAACAAATACGACGCCGCCCAGGGCGCCAGTTTCGAAACCTTCGCCGGTATCCGCATACGCGGCGCCATGCTCGACGAAATCCGCAAGCTCGACTGGACACCGCGCTCGGTGCACCGCAAGAGCCGGGAGGTCGGCGAAGTGATCCGCCGGCTCGAAGCCCGAACCGGCACCGATCCCGGGGACGCCGAGGTCGCCGCGGAAATGGGTATCAGCCTCGACGAATACCACCGCATCCTCGCCGACGCCAATACCGCGCGCCTGTTCAGCATGGACGAGCTGGCCGAAACCGGCGACGGCCACCTGCCGCACAACGACGATGACGACCCTTTCGAGGCGCTCAGCGGCGAGGAATACCAGCGCCAGCTGGCCGACGCCATCCGCAGTCTGCCGGAGCGCGAGCAGCTGGTGATGTCGCTGTACTACGACGAAGAACTCAACTTCCGCGAGATCGGCCAGGTGCTGGAAGTCAGTGAATCGCGCATCTGCCAGATCCACGGCCAGGCGATGATGCGCATACGCTCGAAGATGGCTCACTGGAAGCAGGAAGAATGACCGCTCCATGCCAGAGCAATTTTCCGCGCCACTTTTCGCTTACCGTCTATACTCCGACAACAGATTCAATATCCAACGAAGACGGCCGATAACCGGGCGAGTCAGTCGCCAGAGGTTGCGGCCACTACAGATGCAATAGGCGGAGGTTGCATGAACAAAGACATGAAAATCCTGATCGTCGATGACTTCTCGACCATGCGTCGGATCATCAAGAACCTTTTGCGCGATCTGGGCTTCAACAACACCACCGAGGCCGATGACGGACAGACGGCACTGCCGCTGCTGAAGAACGGCAATTTCGATTTCCTGGTCACCGACTGGAACATGCCGGGCATGGACGGGCTGACCCTGCTCAAGACCGTGCGCGCCGATGAAAACCTCAAGGACATGCCGGTATTGATGGTCACCGCCGAAGCCAAGCGCGAGCAGATCATTACGGCTGCCCAGGCCGGGGTCAACGGCTACATCGTCAAGCCCTTCACCGCCGCCACCCTCAAGGAAAAAATCGAGAAAATCTTCGAGAGGATCGAGGGATGAGCGAGGCGGACAAGGCCAGTTACCTGACCGAGGAGTATGTGCAGCGCCTCAACGAACTGGGCGAGGCGCTGAAACAGGGTGACGACGACGAGGCCAACCGGCTGATCGGCGAACTGACCACCCTGCGCGAATCGGCCCTGTTCCTTGAGCTGGGCAAGCTGACCCGCGAGATCCATGATTCCATCAACTCCTTCACCGATGACGAGCGCGTCGTCGAACTGGCGCAGGAGGAGATCCCCGATGCCAAGGAGCGCCTCAATTTCATCATCACCAAGACCGAAGAGGCCGCCCACAAGACCATGACCGCCGCCGAACGGGCCATGGATGTGGTCGACAGCTTCGTGCTGCAGGCCAACGACATCCAGCAACGCTGGACCCGTTTCCGCAACCGCGAACTGTCGAAACAGGATTTCCTCGCGCTCAGTGAAGACCTGGACCGTTTCTTCGGCTCGATCAACGAAGAAAGCAATAAAGTCAAATCGGAAATGACCGATATCATGATGGCGCAGGACTATCAGGACCTGACCGGACAGATGATCAAGCAGGTCATCACCATGGTTCAGGAAGTGGAAGAAAAACTGGTGCGGTTGGTGGCCATCTCGGGTGCCAATCTCGCCAATCGGGTCAAGCCGAAGGAAGATGGCAGCACGGCTCACGGGCCGCAGCTGCCTACTGCCGACAAGGCCGAGGTCGCCACCAGTCAGGACGATGTGGACGACCTGCTGGCCAGCCTCGGCTTTTGACACAGCAACACGGGTAAACCCATGGCCATAGATCTGGAAGACGAAATTCTCCAGGATTTCCTGGTTGAAGCCGGTGAGATTCTCGAGACCCTCAACGAGCAGCTGGTCGATCTGGAACAGGCGCCGGACGATGCCGACCTGCTCAACTCCATCTTCCGTGGCTTTCACACCATCAAGGGCGGGGGCAGCTTCCTGTCGTTGACCAATCTGGTCGAGGTGTGCCACAAATCCGAGGACGTCTTCAACCTGCTGCGCAACAACGAGCTGCAGCTGAATGCCGACATGATGGATGCCTTTCTGCGGGTGCTCGACGAACTCAACGCCATGTTCGAGCAGATCCGCAGCGGCGAGGATCCGTCGCCGGCCGACCCCGCGCTGATCCAGCAACTGATCGAGATGCAGGACCCGGATGCCGTTTCTGCCGCGCCCGAAGCACCGGCGGAGACGGCACAGGATGGCGAACCGGCCACTGACGAAGCAGTGGCCGACGCGGTGGACGAGGCGGCCGCCGAGGCCGCTGCAGCCAGTGACCCGGCGGCAGCGGTCGAGGAATTCGTCTCCGGCAGCGACGAGATCACCGACGAGGAATTCGAATCACTGCTCGATGCGCTGCACGGACCCAGCGGCAAGCCGAAACCGGTGGACATCGACAGCGGCAAGGCCGCCGACACCGAACCGCCGGCCACGCCCGATGCGCCTGCCGGCGGCGACGGTGACGAGATCACCGATGAGGAATTCGAAGCCCTGCTCGATGAGCTGCACGGCCCGGGCGGCAAGCCCAAGCCGGTCGAGGCGCCACCGCCTGCAACCGGTGACAGTGACGAGATCACCGACGAGGAATTCGAAGCCCTGCTCGATGAAATGCACGGCAAGGGCAAGGCGCCGACGCCGCCGAAAAAAGACAAGGCATCCTCGGGCACACCGGCCGATGCAGCCCCGGATGCAACGAAAAAACCGGAACCTGCCGCAAAGGGCGCCGCAGCCGCCAAGCCGCAGGCCGCCGCAAAGCCCGCTGCCGGCGGGTCGAAACCCGCCGCCAAGCCGGCAAAATCCGCCGCCCGCAAGGAGCCGGCCGCACCCAAGGGCGAAACCACGGTGCGGGTCGACACCGCGCGGCTGGACGACATCATGAATCTGGTCGGGGAACTGGTGCTGACCCGCAACCGGCTCAACACCCTGCGCCAGACCTTCGACGACGAGCGCGTGCACAAGGCCATCTCCAGCCTCGATGTGGTGACCGCCGACCTGCAGACCGCGGTCATGAAAACCCGCATGCAACCGGTGAAAAAGGTCTTCGGCCGCTTCCCGCGCGTGGTGCGCGACCTGGCGCGCAGCCTGGGCAAGGAGGTGCAACTGGAACTGGAAGGCGAGGAGACCGATCTCGACAAGAACCTGGTCGAGGCGCTGGCCGACCCGCTGGTGCATCTGGTGCGCAACTCGGTGGACCACGGCATCGAAATGCCCGATGTGCGCGAGCAGGCGGGCAAGCCGCGTCAGGGCCGGGTGGTGCTGTCGGCGCAGCAGGAGGGCGATCACATCGTGCTGTCGATCATCGATGACGGCGCCGGCATGGACCCCGAGGTGCTGCGCCAGAAGGTCATCGAAAAGGGTCTGATGGACCCGGAAACCGCGTCCCGCCTCGACGACAAGGCCTGTTTCGACCTGATTTTCCTGCCCGGGCTGTCCACCAAGGATCAGATTTCCGATGTCTCCGGGCGCGGCGTGGGCATGGATGTGGTCAAAACCAAGATCTCCCAGCTCAACGGCACCATCGACATCGACTCCAAGCTCGGCGAGGGCACCGCCCTGCGCATCAAGGTGCCGCTGACCCTGGCCATACTTCCGACGCTGATGGTGCAGCTGGGCCGGCGCAAGTTCGCGTTGCCGCTGTCCATCGTCAACGAGATTTTCGAATTCAGCTCCAAGAAGGTCAGCGTCGTCGATGGCCGCGAAGTGGTGCTCAACCGCGGCAAGGCGCCGCCGATCTTCTACCTGCGCAAGTGGCTGCTCAACGATCACGAGGCGCACGAAGACTATGAGGGCGACCCCCATGTGATCATGGTGCAGGTCGGCAACGAATCGGTGGGCTTTGTCGTCGATCAGGTGATTGGCCAGGAAGAGGTCGTCATCAAGCCGCTGGACCGGTTGCTGCAGGGCCTGCCCGGCATGGCCGGATCGACCATTACCGGCGACGGCAACATCGCCATCATTCTCGATGTGCCGGGCCTGCTCAAGGCCTATGCCTGACGCGCCCGCCGGGGCGGTCTATACTGGCATGCGGTGGCCGGGGCATGAACAGCGAGTGATTCGATGAAAACCTGGGCAAGCATCAATCAGAAGGGCGGTGTCGGCAAGACCACCACGGTGGTCAGCCTGGCCGGTCATCTGGCCAATACCGGCAAGCGCCAGCTGTTGATCGACCTCGATCCCCACGGTTCGCTGACCAGCTACCTCGGCTACAACCCCGACGCGATGGAAACGGGCATCTATCAGCTGTTCGCCCATCCGACGACCTCGCCGGCCGATGTCGCCAAGCTGCTGCTGCCTACCCCGCTGAAGAACACCTACCTGTTTGCGGCCTCTACCGCGCTGGCCACGCTGGACCGGCAGATCGGCTCGCAGAAGGGCGCCGGCAAGGGGCTGGTGGTGGCCCGCGCCATCCAGTGCGTGGCCGACAAGTTCAGCTACGGCCTGATCGACTGCCCGCCGATGCTGGGCATACTGATGATCAACGCGCTGGCGGCCTGCGATCAGCTGTTGATCCCGGCGCAGACCGATTACCTGTCGCTGGCCGGCCTGGAACGCATGATGCAGACCCTCGGCATGGTCGAAAAGTCGCTGAACAAGAAAACCCCGTACATGATCATCCCCACCATGTACGATCAGCGCACCAGGGCATCCCGGGACGCGCTGGCCAAAATGCGCGAGGTCTACCGTTTCAATGTCTGGGGTTCGGTGATCCCCATTGACACCAAATTCCGTGACGCCAGCAAACAGGGCCAGCCGCTGCCGGTCTATGCGCCCTGGTCGCGCGGCTCGCTGGCCTACAAGAAACTGCTCAACTTCCTGCTGGGCATTCAGGAACGCAAGGACAATGCAGAAAAAAGACAGCAACAATCTGCTTGAACCGGTGGCGGCGGTCGAAAGTTACCTCGACAACCTGCTGCAGGAGGCGGAAGCGCCCGGGCCGCCGCCCGTTGCCGTGACAGAGCGCAAGGTGGTCACGCTGCCCGGCGTTCGGCCGCTGGATGAACTGCTGGCGGAGCCGCTGGCCGAAGTGGTCGAGCGAGCGGCAGCCCAGCCGGCTGCAGACCCGGTTCCAGAGCCTTCCAAGCCCCGGGTGTCGGCAGAGGAGAACGCACCGCGGGCGACAGAGCTCGAAGCGCCGGAGCCGGTGGAACCGGGGTCTGCCGCTGGGGCGCGGGACGATACAGCCCGCGATGCGGCAGCGGCCGGGGTGGACGATCCCCGCTCCCGCTATGTCTATCCCGTGCAATGTCTGATGTTTCGGGTCGACCGTCACCCGCTGTGCATCCCGCTGATCGACATGGGCAGCGTGGCCCCGCTCGATCCGCAACGCCTGACCCACCTGCCGGATACACCCGATTGGCTGATGGGCGTGCTGCCGCACCGCGAGCGGAACCTGCGTATCGTCGATTCGGCGGTGCTGCTCGGCATCGAACGGCAACAGACCGCCCCCGCGCAGCAGCACTTTCTGGTGTTCGCGGACGAGGATTTCGCCATCACCTGTGACGCACTCGGCGAAGTCGTCTATCTTCAGGACGAAGACATCAAGTGGCAACCGCCCGGGGCACCGGGCCTGTCCATGGGGACGGTGCGCGAAAGCCTGGCCACGCTGCTCAGCCCCGGCGCCATCGTCGGGCACATGCAACGGCTGTCGAAGGCCGATTAAACATTCCGGCCGGGCCGCCGATAACCGGACAAACCGATCAACGAACCGAATCACTACGGAGTACACGATGAGCGAGACGCAGAACGACGCCGGCAACCTGCAATGCGTGACCTTTACGCTGGAAGACGAGATTTACGGGATCGATGTCATGCAGGTCCAGGAAGTACTGCGCGAGGTCGAGGTGGCCCCGGTGCCCGGAGCGCCGCACTATGTGCTCGGCATCATCAACCTGCGGGGCAATGTGGTCAGTGTCATCGATGCGCGCACCCGCTTTGGACTGCCGACCAAGGAGAGTGACGACATGACGCGCATCATCGTCATCGAAGCTCAGCAGCAGATCATCGGCATCCTGGTGGACAGCGTGGCCGAAGTGGTGGACATCGACCGCAAGGATATCGATACCGCCCCCAATGTCGGCAACTCCGAAACCGCGAAATACATCGACGGCGTGGTCAGCCGTGGCGACAACCTGCTGATTCTGGTCGATCTGAACAAGCTGCTCAGCGAAGAGGAATGGGGCGAAATCGCCAACTTCTGAGCGCTTCCGGGTGATACCCGAGCCGGGCGGTTTTCCCGGCAGGCTGCCGGAGAACGACGATGGCAGATGAACAACCGATACGGCCCGTGGCACCGGCGTTGCCGGCCCGGGATGTGATCAAGAAGGCACCGAACCGGCCCAGGCGGCCACAGAGCGAGCCCCGGCCCCGCAAAAAGCCGCCCGGAGACGGTGGCAAGGGGATCATCGACACCTACGCGTGAGCGTGTCCCTGCACCAGGCCCGCCGGCGTCAATCGTTCATGAAGTCCTTGTGCTTGCCGGACAGCCGGTAGGCAAAACTCAGCACTTCGGCCACTACCACATACAAGGCGGGCGGTATCTGCTCGCCCAGGTCCAACTGTTCCAGCAGGGCCGCCAGCTCCCGGTCCCGGTGAACCGGGATCCCTTTTTCCTCTGCAATGGCGAGGATTTCCTCGGCCACTTCATGGTGCCCCTTGGCGGTGACGACCGGGGCCTGTTCGCCGTCGTATTCGAGGGCAACGGCGAATCGGGGGGGCGAGCGCGGCTTGTCCCTTTTCATGCCTGAAGATCCACCAGGTTGTCACCAGCGGTCGGGGTCACGGGGTCGTCCTCGATATTGGGCTGGCCGTGAAAGCAGTCAAACAGGCCGGGTTCGAAACCGCTGCTCAGCAACTGGCGGCGAAACTGGGGCAGTTGATCATCGATCAGACGCCAGGTCGGTTCCTCGGCGGCCCAGAAATGGGCCGATATGCGCTGTTCCTGAAGCAGTACATGCACCGTGATCAGGCCCAGCAGGCCGAACTCGAACGACAAACGCAGCTCCCAGGCCGGTTGTTCGGGGTTGTCCGGGTTGGAGCGCTCGCGCAGCTTCAATTTCAGCTCCCGTTGTGTGTCGTTCGGCAATTGCAGCGGCACCACCAGGTTCATGTTCAACGGCTGCTGCTGTTCCTGCTGCAGCCTCACCCCGGTCTTGCCCAGCAACAGCTGGTTGATGCCCTGTTCCAGCTGCTGGCTGAACTGCTGACGCCAGAAAGCGGGTTCATCCGTGAATGTAGCGTCTGCTGCAGCGGTATGCTGTGCAGCCGTGGCACCACGCAACAGGCGATCGAACAACTCGGGCTGGTCACGCAACAGGCTGTGCAGCTCGATCAGTCGCGGCAGCAGTTCTCCGCCGCTGGCCGGCGGACCGGGGCTGGCGACGGGCGGGGCGAGCCCCAGCGAGGACAGGGCG
>Ga0256839_1000117_pt1 | contig 104153 bp, 102 predicted proteins | sample 354166metaG_FD_185968 | JGI IMG/M metagenome (GOLD analysis project Ga0256839, IMG submission 185968) | Hydrothermal vent microbial communities from Mid Atlantic Ridge, Atlantic Ocean - 354-166 | ecosystem: Environmental > Aquatic > Marine > Hydrothermal vents | place: Atlantic Ocean: Mid...
TAAGGTAAAAATAGAGAAGAACTAGCGATTGATTTGATGTTTTTTTAACATCCAACTCAATTATCAGAATAAATTGGAAAATGAGATCTCATGCAAAGGTCTCAGTTATAGTTATATTTATATTAGAACCTAGCATGTTTGCATGAGATGTGAACATGCTTGAGTATTATTTCACCCACGACTCGTCGTGATACACCTATATAATATATATTTACGGATATAAAAATGAAAAAGTTCACAAAACACCTCTCAATTAGCCTAACAGCGGCCATATTAAGCGCTTGTGGCGGAACATCAGTTAATCCTTCTAACAATGAAGGGAATACACCACACCCTGAATTTAACAGTAAGAATATAACCCAAACGCCAAGTTACTCCCCTAGTGGTGATATTACTAAAAATAAACCAAGCTTCTCATGGCTTGCAGTCGCTGGTGCTACTAAATATCAATTCGGTCATGAAGGTACAGAGGATGGTTCGAATTGGCGTGACTATACTGTCACATCAACCGAAGCAGGCTGCCCTAATACGGGTGATACATGCGAATATACGCCAAGTGACTATACAATACCTTTTAACGAAAAAAAGGTCTGGTGGATTCACGCCTTTACCTCTGGTTCATGGAAAGGATGGTCTCGCCCAATTGTATTTACAGTGAAAGACGGAGGCCCTATTTCTACCCCCAATGCTCCTACACCATTAATGCCAACAGGATTGATCAACACGGTAGCACCTGAATTTACTTGGAAACCTATTAATGGTGCAACAAATTACACACTGGGTTTTGAAAGTCCTAATCTTGCTAATAGCTGGAAAATGCAGAATATCACGGCTGTAGAAGCAAACTGCCAAACTGGTAGTAAGTGTGCTTATACGATAACTGATCCTAATTTTGTCGCAGGCAAAGGATTTACTTGGTGGCTCAAGTCTAAGGTAAATGGTCAGTGGAGTCCTTGGAGTTCTGCTGCTGACTTTAGCTTTGGTCAAACTCAAACAGAAAAGCCTTTTAAATTTAAAGTAAAAGGATATGTAACTTATACTTCTGGTAATGCAAGTCACCCCCGCCCTATACCCCATATTCATGACAAGTTTGTGATAAAAACTGATCCTGTCTATAGTTATAATTATAATGTTGACTGTAATGATGATGGTGTGCTGGAAGGAGAAAATATAACGGGTAGTTTTACCTGCCCAGCCCCCACATCAGAAGAGAAGACTATAAGTATTTCAGGCTTTTTTCCTCACTTTTATGGTAATCGCACAGAATATTTGACAGAAGTGACACAGTGGGGCACCCAAAAATGGCTCTCAATGAAGGATTCATTCAGTGAAGCAAGGGATAATTTTCTTACTGCAACTGATATACCAGACTTAAGTCGAGTAAGCAGCATGAGAAACTTGTTCAAATATGTCAGTGTCAACAACAATACAATATCAATGTGGGACGTGAGTCATGTAAGTGATATGAGAGGCCTATTTGATGGCGCTGGTACGAACGTTGACATTAGTAGCTGGAATGTAAGTAATGTTACTAGAATGGACAGTATGTTCGCTTACAATGAAACTTTTAACCAAGACATAGGCAACTGGGATGTAAGCAAGGTCACAGATATGAGCACTATGTTCGTAGGTGCGCATGCTTTTAATCAAAATTTAAATAATTGGAATGTTAGTAATGTAACCGACATGCGCCAGATGTTTCATCATGCACTAAACTTTAACCAGCCACTATCTAATTGGGACACTGGTAACGTCACTGATATGGGCGCTATGTTCGGAGGCACAAAATTTAATCAAGATATTAGTAACTGGAATGTAAGCAATGTAAAAGAGTTTGTCAGCATGTTCCAGGGTTCGGCATTTAATCAAAGTATTAGTAATTGGGATGTATCGCAAGCAACCCGAATGAGCTTTATGTTTGACAATACACCATTTAATCAAGATATAAGTACATGGGATGTGAGCAATGTCACTGATATGCAGGTTATGTTTAGTCATAACAATGCTTTTTCCACAAATAACTACAGCCGCTTGCTAACAACATGGATCGGCTTAGATTTACAACGAAACGTTAGATTTGATGCGCCGCTAGCAAAGTACAGTGCCTCAGCTGCTAGCGCTAGAAAACGCTTGATTGATAACTTTGGTTGGACAATCAAAGATGCAGGGCAACTATAAGTATTTATTATTATGAGTGACTTTTAAAAAACTGATTAAATTGATTATAATTTAACACAGAAAAACATATCACTATTTTTTAAGAAAAACGGCGTAATAGTTACTATTCTATTGCGCCGTTCTTCGTTTAAATATTGATGGATTTTGCAAACTATAAATAGCTGGACTTGATCATGTTTTTCTTAAGGAGGTCTCTCATTGTCTATAACAGTACAGTTATAGTTTTCAGTCTTTCTTTCACGCATTAACGTTCCTTATCTGACACCTTAAAAACAAACCTCTTCACAGTACTGGGGACTTAACTAATTTTAAGTTTTTAATACACAGTGATTTTCTATTGATCAATAAAACATCTGTCTAAGTAGTGCAGTTATAGACACTATGCGTACCTTATGTGATGATTAGAGCCTAAGATAAAATCATTAGGTTTAAACGTGGAATCCAATACTCAAAATAGAACTATTGCACTGGCAGCACTTTTCCAATGTGTAACTGGCGTTAACCAAATTGCGAATACAGGCAATGTAGATTCAGACCTGTATAAAACCTGTTTAGCGAGTATTTTAAAAGATAACCCCAAAGATGCCGAAGATTTATATGGCTCATTAGCTGATTTAAAAACCGGCCTAAAAACCATGATGTTTCAACTTGGCTCAGGACAAATGACGCCCGATGGAAAGCCTAAAGAGTTAGAATCTACACGTTATGCCTTAGGCTTAATTCATCTTGAAAACAAATTAAAGAATAATAATGCCATTTTCGAACAACTCATAAACGGTATTAAAGCGACTCAAGAAAAGCTTGAGCATTTTGACATTGAGCATGAAAATATTACCGCATCTTTAGCAGAACTTTACGCTAATACCATCAGCAATATTGGCCCTAAGATTATGATTCAAGGGGACCAGAGGCACCTCGCAAACCCTAAAAATGCGGCCAAAATTAGAGCATTATTACTTGCGGGTATCCGTGCTGCGCTTTTATGGCGACAAGCAGGTGGCAATCGCTGGAAACTTCTCATAGAGCGAGGAAAGTTACAACGCCAAGCCGATGCTTTTTTACTGCAACTTTGACCCCTTCAACGATGAGCGATACTAAAAGTATCTACACGCCCGACCCTGAAGAACTCATTAAGCTAGCAAACTACCGTATGCCTTTTGGCAAACACAAAGGTACATTACTGATTGATTTACCCGAGCGTTATGTAGTCTGGTTTCATGGTGTCGGCTTGCCTAAAGGCGAGTTAGGTGAATTATTGGGGATTGTTTATACGATTAAAGTAAATGGCTTAGAGTTTTTGTTTAAGCCATTACGAGACTTGCAGATAAAAGACCTCTAACTAATTTAACCAACGAATTAATTGTTCGTCATTCACCCATTGATAGCTTTCATTGGCACTACCGCAGCCACCACAACTACTGCCGCAAGTAGCTCCACGTTCTTGCACCTTACCTTTGTTTATCCAATATTCCACAGCAAGTTTGGCGGCTTCTTTACTTATATCAAAATGATGAGCGACATCATCCAATGATGAGTCTCCGCGTTTTTTTATATAATTACGAATTTCGCCCAATTTCATGGCGAGTCTCCAAAACTTAAAATAGGTTTATTATCAAATGATTGTTTATTACCAACTACTTTAAAAATATAAAGCGTGATAGCGAGCACCAAAAGCAAAAAAATAATCCATAAAAATGATTGCAACGGATGCCTACTAAACGTAGCTGCTTGATAAAAAATAACAGCAGTCGCATAAGCTAAACCGGTGCTCCAGCTCACTCCTAATAAAGTCCAACCCTTTCCTGTTTCACGATACATGGCACCTGTTGCGGCAACACAAGGAAAATATAACAAAATAAACAAAAGATAGGCAAAAGCGCCAATTTTGCCATCAAAACGTTTATGCATGGCACCGAAGGTAGAAATATCAACCGCCTGTGATTCTGCGGCTTTAGCCTGAGAATCAATGTCATCAACGACTGAAAAACCTAACGGGTCAAGTAAGCTATCAGCAACATCAACTAGATTAGTTGGAATTGTTATTAGTGCATCACTTAGACTTGCGAATAAATTAAAAGGCTTTTTCTGGTCAACGACCGCGTCACCTGTTGGCTTATCAATTCTTGAATAAAGCGCATCTAAAGTACCCACAACGACTTCTTTTGCCAAAAGACCGGTGATAATTCCGACCGTTGCAGGCCAGTTATCCTGCTCAATTCCCATCGGATTAAAGATTGGGGTAACCGCACGTGCTGTGGCACTTAACACAGATTTTTCTGAATTATCATTGCCAAAACTAAAGTCTGTACCCAGTGAATTTGCAACATTAATTAGTGCAACCACGATGATAATAATTTTTCCTGCACCTTGTATAAAGCCTTTCAATTTACGCCATGTATTTTTAAAAATACTACTTATACTAGGGATTTGGTAATTAGGAAGCTCCATAAAAAAGTCTTCTGCTTTACCTTTTAACAGTGTTTTACGTAGTATTAACCCTGTCAAAATAGCAAATAAAATGCCAATCAAATACAAGAGGAAAACAATATTTTGGCCACCAACAGGAAAGAAAGCTGCCGCAAATAAAGCATAAACGGCAAGGCGCGCACCACATGACATAAACGGTGACATTAAAACAGTGATAATGCGCTCGCGTTTATTATCTAAGGTTCGTGTTGCCATAATCCCTGGTACATTACAGCCAAAGCCTACAATCAATGGTACGAAGGCTTTTCCCGAAATTCCTAGCTTGCGCATGAAATGATCCATCACAAAAGCAGCACGCGCCATATAACCCGATTCTTCTAAAAAGGTTAAAAATAGAAACAACGCACCAATAATAGGAATAAACGTCGCTACCACTTGAATGCCAGCACCCACGCCGTTAGCTAGTAACGTTACTAGCCACTGTGGCGCACCCCAACCGTTGAGTAGTGAACCAATTCCATCAACGAATAAGGCTTGCGCACTCTGATCAAAAAAGTCGATAAAAGCACCGCCGATATTGATACTAAATGTAAATAGTAAATACATCATAGCGAGGAATATAGGTACGCCCAACCAGTTACTTAAAACGAAGTTATCAATTTTATCTGAGCGAGTACGGCTTACTTTCCCTTGTTCTTTTACAACTTTTTTGGCTAACTCGGTGGATTTCTCAAAACGAACTTCCGCCAGTAAAAAATCTAACTCCTCGGATGTTTGTTGTTCAACATTTACTATCTGTGCTTGCGCCTCAGCAATTTCATTTTTTTGTAGACTAATTAACGCTTCTACACGCGTCTGTTTAAGTTCTTGCTGGAGTTTACTTAGCGCCTGCTCAACAGTTTCATTATACGTTAGCGGTAACGCTTCAAAGTTTTCAAGCGAATCAACCGTATTAATAATTTGACGTTGTAATTGAGTGGCACTTTTTGAGTTATCTTTGAGCGACAGTGGAATAACAGGGCAATTTAACTGTTGTGATAGAAGATCAGTATTAATTTTCATGCCGCGTTTTTTAGCTACATCAATCATGTTTAAATAAACAATGGTTGGCACACCTAACTCACGTAATTGCAAAGTGAGATATAAGCCACGCTCAATGGTACTGGCATCTAAAATATTAATAAAAATATTATCAGGACATTCGAGACAATACTTTCTGGCAATGTATTCATCGGTTGACGTGGATGAATAATCTAATGAATATGTACCAGGCAGGTCTGTTACATGAACCCTTTTCTGGTCGTAAGTGAAGAAACCTTGTTTCTTAGCAACCGTAACCCCTGGCCAATTACCGGTACTTTGATGCGAACCTGTTAGTTTATTAAATAGTGTTGTTTTCCCAGCATTTGGGTTACCCACAAGGGCTATTTTTAATTGCTCCTTTTCACCATTAGTATCCACAATTGGGCATTCTTGACGGCTATCACCAGTAGCACAACATGCTTTAGCCACGATTATGCCCCTCATCTGCAACAACAAGAATATTGTTAGCAATTGAACGCCCTAAACTAATACGAATATTATTATTGGCTAACACAACATCCCCACTTCGATTGCGTAGGACTTCAAGTGTCGAACCAACCCCTATACCCAAACCCAAAAGTTTCACTTGGGTTTGGGTATCTGATTGGATATTTTTCACATGAACTACAGCAGACTCAATTTGAGAGGCTAAAGGGCTAACATTTAACATGGGTTTGCTCATTTCTAAAAAATGTCATAATTTAAGTATAAAGACAAAAACCCTAAATGCAAATGATTATCGTTTGTGAAAGATAATTTATATCATAAAAGGTCGTATATTCCGGTTAAATGAGTTTTGACAAAATTTTCCTTAAAGGAACTGAACAACTTAGTTCATTTCTGCAAGTTTACAAGACATCAAAGCTATGAATTCCTGTTACAAGTATGCAGCAAGCCTAAAAGAGAACACAAAACACAGGTTGTAAATTTAACTAAGACGCCGCCAACTAATAAGAGGCTAAGGCTCTGAGGCAGAATCTATGGGGTTTGATCAAGGATTTCCTTAATAGGAATAACTTTATCAAAACCCGCTATCTTAAATCCTTCGCCTACCCACGCATGCCCATAAATAATTTCCCAACTGGCGGGGTATAAACCATCTGGCGTTATAAATTTCTGGTACGCTTGTTCAAAGGCTTTTAATTTATTCTTGCCCATTAAGCCTTTGCTTCGTCCACTATGTGTATTTGAAGCGCCAATATTTTTAATATCTTTCATTAATTGATGAACAGAGCTATACGTCATGGTAATGACTTCCATATCTGTCACAGGATTAATAAACCCTGCTTGTAATAAAGCATCCCCTATCTCATGCATATCAGCAAATTTTGAAGTATGTGGCTGTTTATCAACAGATGCCCAACTCTCACGCATTTCTTTAAGTGTGTCAGGGCCAAAGGTACTAAATAACAATAAACCGTTTGGTGCTAAGGCAGCATGGAAGCCACTAAAGGTTTTACTTAAGTCATTACTCCATTGCAACATTAAGTTAGATACTATGAAGTCGATGCTTTCATTCTGAAGTGGCAACTGCTCTGCATCTGCACAAAGCGCTAACATTTTATTCTTTTTAATGTTGAGCCACGTTGTCCAATTCGGCTGATTGTGGTTGGGCTTCGTAGTTTGATGCAACATATTCAGAGATATATCTAAAGCTATAATTTCTGCTTTTGGAAAGCGCTTTTGTAGGTCATGGGTAATAAACCCTGTACCACAGCCTATATCTAAGGCTCTTGCAGGTTGATGTTTAATGTAGTCTAAACGCTCACTAAGCCGAGTCGCAACTTCACGCTGTAACACAGCAGCTGCATCATAAGTTTTAGCAGCACGTTCAAAATGTTGACGGGTATTTTTTTTGTCTAGCATTTGGCAGATGACTCTAGCTTTTTCATAAATTGTTTAAAGCTAGCCATAAACTCATTTGGATGTGTCATAAAAGGGGCGTGACCGGTATTATCAAGGAGTGTGATTTGAGCATCTGGGTAAATTAATTTCAAATCATTTATAACACTTTTCGGAATTAAACGATCACATTCCGCCATTATCCAGTGTTGCGGCACTGTGTGTTTAACGTGACGGAAATCAGCGGTGCTTAAAATAGTTAATCCCGTTGTTAAAGCCTTATTACTAGCGGGAGTATTAATAACATTTCTTATCAAATCTCGCTGTAGCTGTTTGGTTTTTTTAATACCTAAAAATTGCAACGCTATAAAACGTTTAATTGTTGCTTCAGGATCTGTTTGCACGTTTTTTGAAAAGTAATCAAGTTGCTCCCTACCCATTGCAAACGGCCAGTTTTCTGCCTGTGAAAAACGTGGTGAAGTAGTGATTAAATTTAGTGACAATATTTTATTAGGTATCTGTTGCGCTAAAGCTTGCACGACCAAACCACCTAGTGACCAACCCATTAAGTGACTTTTAGTCTTAATTAAAGGCAACATTAACGTAACGACTTGCTGTAAAGAAGTTGCCGTCACGGATTTATTTATACCATGTCCTGGTAAATCAACCCAAGTCACTAGATAGTCTGTTTCGAGTTCAGTCTTTACGGCCTCCCAAACAGAAGAGTTCATCGCCCAGCCATGAAAAGCAATAAGTGGCTCGCCGTGAACGTTTCCTTGAGTAACTGTTTTTAATAATGACTCTTTCATGGGTTATTTGTTAAACTAGGCAACATTATAAAAAATCGACGTTGCTATCATGCCCTACTTTTTAGTTATTCTCGCCTATTTTATTGGCTCTATTTCAGCTGCCATTATCGCCTGTAGAATCATGGGAAAGGTTGACCCACGAACAGTAGGTTCTCATAACCCTGGAGCAACCAATGTTTTACGTCATGCCGGGAAAAAGGCCGCTATTTTCACCTTACTAGGTGACTTACTTAAGGGCCTCATTCCTGTGGCTATTGGGCATGCACTCGGACTTGATTGGGGTTGGTTAGGCATGATTGGAACCGCTGCATTTTTAGGGCATCTTTACCCTGTGTTTTATGGTTTTAAAGGTGGCAAGGGGGTTGCTACAGCGCTAGGCGTTTATCTTGGCTTGCAGCCAATTATTGGCTTAGTCATTTTAATAACATGGCTGATAAGCGCACTTTTAATTAATATATCCTCGTTATCAGCATTGATTGCCACACTACTTGCGCCATTTTATTTTTATTGGGTCACAAAATCGTCGCCACTATTGCTCATTTTACTTTTAATGACCGTATTCATTTACTGGAGGCACCGCAGTAATATCGCTGAAATTCTAGCTGGCACAGAGGATAAAATTGTCGAGAAAGATGGCAAGGTAACCGAAGGTAAAAGCTAGGAGCCTATCCGAGAACTAGAAACCTACTGCAAGTCCCACAATCATCATAATTTGAGCTTACCAAAATCGTTAAATAGCGGTGCTATTTGCCTCTTTAGATAAACACAACTTATGATAATTCTGTGGTTTTCGCTACGGCTTTGTTCTCGGACAGAGGCTCCTGATACATTACCCAATTAACGCATCTATAATATTCATTCGATAAAGACTATGGTACGTTTAAACTTGTTTTTTATCCAACAATGGGACAAACGACTCCGCCAAAGTAAACGTCGAATAATATGATCTAATTAAAATGGAGACGTTATGCTCCATTTTTTTATTTATAAACGCTATTTAATGGTATGGTTAGAAAACCCTAAAAGAATACAAATAGCGAACATTATTACCTTGTCTAACCTCCTACTAAAACCAATAACCACCCTTAAAGGTGTCGGCCCTAAAATGGCCGAAAACCTCAGCAAGATTGGCATTGAAAAAGTCCAAGATATGCTATTCCATTTACCCTTACGGTACCAAGACCGTACTCAAGTCTACCCCATAGGAAATACTCAACACGCGCAAGAAGTTGTCATCGAAGGTGAAGTTGAACATGCGGAAATTGTCTTTCGTCGTCGGCGTATGATGATTGTTACCATATCCGATAGTACTGGCATGATCACACTGCGCTTTTTCCACTTTGCTAATGTTCAAAAAGAAGCTTTGAGTCGTGGAACAAAGGTGCGTTGCTTTGGTGAGGTTCGAATCGGTACCAGTACGCGTGAAATGGTACACCCTGAATATAAAATACTCAGCGAGGGTAAGACTATTGAGTTAAGCGATGTACTTACTCCAATTTATCCAACTACCAAAGGTTTACAGCAACGCAGCCTACTTCGATTAGTAGGTGAGGCTCTGAACGAACTTGAAACACTCGAAGATTTAATTCCCCCCAGTATTCACCAAAGCCGTCAATTATCTAGCCTACCGCATGCATTGCATACCTTACACAAACCCACCGCGGATTTATCGGTTAGCCAATTATTACAACGCGATCACCCAGCACAGCAACGCTTAATTTTTGAAGAATTATTAGCCCATCAACTCAGCTTGCGAAAACTGCGAGAACAACAAAAGCAGGTTCAGGGCATCCCTTTAGCACCTAAGCATAGCTTCTTTGATCAGCTTAAACAGTCACTCCCGTTTGACTTGACGAATGCACAAAATAAAGTCATCGCAGAAATTAAAGCCGATTTAATGCAAGTATGGCCGATGAGCCGATTGGTGCAAGGGGATGTGGGCTCAGGTAAAACACTGGTTGCAGCTGCTGCTGCTTTAAGTGCAATAGAAGCGGGCTACCAAGTTGCATTGATGGCACCAACGGAGATATTAGCCGAGCAACATTTCAAAAGTTTTACTGAATGGCTCACGCCTTTAAATCTCACCGTTACCCTAGTTTCTGGCAAACAAAAAGTAGCCGAGAAACGTGAGTCCCGTGAGGCTTTACTCGAAGGTCATACTCATCTTGCTGTTGGAACACATGCCCTATTTCAAAACGATGTTCACTTTCAACGTTTAGGTTTAATTATTATTGATGAGCAGCATCGTTTCGGTGTTCATCAGCGGCTTTCATTGCGTGAAAAAGGCAAACAAGCTAACTTCTATCCACATCAACTGGTAATGACAGCCACCCCAATCCCACGCACCCTCGCCATGACAACCTATGCAGACATGGATTACTCTGTCATTGACGAACTTCCACCCGGTCGAACTCCGATTAAAACAGTGGTGATTAATAACACCAGACGTGATCAAGTAGTTGAGCGAATCGAGAAAATTTGTGTTGATGAACAGGCTCAGGTGTATTGGGTATGTACCTTGATTGAAGAATCTGAAGCACTGCAATGTCAAAATGCGGAAGAAACGTGGGAGCTCTTAAAAGAAGCCTTACCACAACTCAATATCGGTTTAATACACGGGCGTATGAAATCCGATGAAAAAGAAGCCATCATGACAGATTTTAAGTCAGGAAAAACACACCTTTTAGTTGCGACTACCGTAATTGAAGTAGGTGTGGATGTACCTAATGCAACCTTAATGATAATCGAAAATGCAGAACGACTAGGCTTGGCCCAACTACATCAACTTCGTGGACGGGTGGGACGAGGCAGCAAAGCCAGTAGTTGTGTATTGATGTACCAAAGCCCACTTTCACAAAATGGAAAACGCCGTTTAGAAGCTCTTCGAAACAGCAACGATGGTTTTGAAATCGCTAAAATAGACCTAGAGATTCGTGGGCCGGGTGAAGTTTTTGGCACCCGCCAAACGGGTGAGCTGCAATTTAGAATTGCCAACCTTATGGAAGATCAACACCTGCTACCGGATATACAAGTAGTGGCAGAAGAAGTATTAAGCAACCACCCCGAAAAGGTAGAGCCACTGATAGATCGTTGGATAAAACATGCTGAAGAGTATGCAAGTGTGTAGATGAAAACAACTATTCTGGACGGCTATCTGACATTAAAATATCGAGGTCTTTTTGAGCTTGTTGCGGGTTTTTTATATCCTTAGGTTCTAGCATTTCACAACCGTCTTTTATCATCTCGGTAATGCTAACGGGATAAATAATGCAATCGTCAGGTCGATCGAGATAAATATCGCAAGTCACATACTTTCGCTTTGATTCATCACCAGAAACTACTGTTAGCCACGGACAAAGCTCAGGGTTCTTTCCCGTTTTCGGGTCTACCCATATTTTTCCATTATCAATATATTGAGCAATATCGGCTCGAAACACTTCCCAGTATTCAATTTCGTTTTGAGAAGCAGAAAGACTATTTGCACCGTATTTTGTGCAACATTTTCCGCAAGAGTTGCATGCTTTCATTGTAAAGTACTACGTCAGAAATATTTAAGGAATACTCTTGTAGACCTTTTATTTTTGCTCTTTTCTTAAATTTGAGCCAACCTTATCCAATACACCATTAACAAATTTATGTGCTTGGTCGGCACCAAATTTTTTGGTCAAATTGACTGACTCATTAATAATGACTTTATAAGGTACTTCAGGATGATTTTTTAACTCGCAAGTAGACATCCGTAACACCGCACGTTCAATTTGATCTAAATGAGCGGCTTTTCTGTCTATGTATGGGTTAATCAAGGCATCAATTTCAGAGGTTTTTTCAATAACGCACTTAACCAAGGCTTGACAGAAAGCCATATCAGCCTTCAGCATATCTTTTGACAAAGCGCTATCTTCTTGTAAACCTTGATATATTTCCTGATAGGTATTATCGGTCATCTGCCACTGGTAAATAGCGATTAAAGCCAATTTTCGCGCAACACGATGTTGAGATATATACTGTTTTTTCGGATCAACTGCCATTTTTTACAACCGCTTATTTACAACCACACTTTCTGGTTAGATTCTCTTATTAGTAGAGAAATTTACTTAATTTACTTATTAAACTTAGCTAATAATGAAACCATCTCAATAGCAGTAACAGCCGCTTCTGCACCTTTATTGCCTGCTTTTGTACCAGCGCGTTCAATCGCTTGTTCAATCGAGTCAGTGGTTAAAATGCCGTTAATGATAGGCATTCCTGTATCTAGGGCAATACTCGCCAAACCTTTAGCGGATGCATCGGCAACAATATCAAAATGTGGTGTACTGCCACGAATTACTGCTCCGAGGGCAATCACAGATTCATATTTACCACTGTTTGCCATCGCTTGTACCATGACTGGTAATTCAAATGCACCTGGCACACGAACGATTTCAATTGATTTATCATTCACGCCATGCCGCTGAAGGGCATCAACCGCCCCATCTAAAAGACTTTCAACGATAAATGAATTAAAGCGTGCAACAGCAATGCCAAACCTTGCTTTACCTGCATTAAAATCACCTGAGAGTTCTATAATATTACTCATTATACTTAATCCTATTTATGCTTATTTTCTTACGTATTCTGTAATTTCTAAATCAAACCCTGCTAAACCATGTAGTTTTACAGGGGCACTCATTACCTTCATTTTACTGACGCCGACATCACTTAAAATTTGCGCGCCAATACCAAATGTCTTCAGATTGGTGGGCGCATCATTATCAGACGGTTGCTGCTCATGATTTGCGTCCAGCTCTTTTAAACGATCTAAAGTATTAGCCTGTTGATTACCACGCAATATAACGATCACTCCCTCATTGGCTTCATCCATTGTTTTCATTACATCACGTAGGGGCCAGCCACAGCCTTCTTCATTTAAAGACAAAATATCGCAGAGAGTATCTTCAAGGTGAACTCGAACTAAAGTGGGTGTATTAGGCTTAACCTCACCTTTGACTAGCGCAAGGTGAGTTGAGTTTGCTGGATTTATTGAAGAGTCTGAATAAGCGATAACGTTAAACTCGCCAAACTCGGTATTCATCAATACCTCATGTTCACGTTGAATGGTTTTTTCATTTTTAACGCGGTAACGTATTAGGTCTTCAATTGTTCCTATTTTTAAATCATGCTGTTCAGCAATTTTAAATAAATCATCGCGACGAGCCATTGTGCCATCTTCATTTAAAATTTCTACAATTGCTGCAGCAGGTTCAAAGCCCGCTAACCGTGCTAAATCACAGCCTGCTTCGGTATGCCCTGCACGAGTTAAAACACCACCTGGTTGCGCCATTAAGGGGAAAATATGCCCTGGTTGTACAATACTACTTTTATCCGCATCGGGGGCAACCGCTGCTCGTATGGTTAAGGAGCGATCATAAGCAGAAATACCCGTTGTAACACCCGATGACGCTTCTATAGACACAGTAAAATTTGTTGCGAGTTCTTCCTGATTGTCTTTTTCTGACACCATTAAGGGTAATGCTAACTGCTTACAGCGCTCAACAGTAATCGGCATGCAGACTAAACCACGACCGTGGGTAGCCATAAAGTTAATATCTTCAGGGCGCACCTTGGAAGCAGCCATTAAGAAATCACCCTCATTTTCACGATCTTCATCGTCCACAATGATAACCATCTTGCCTTGAGCAATATCTTCGATAATTTCTTCTATGCTATTAAATTTCATTGTTTTCCTAAATATTTGAATACACAATAAATATTATTTCGTGAAGCCATTTTCTGCTAAAAACGACTCTGTAATATTGTTGGCAGCAATTTCTGACCCAGCTAATGCCTCGCCTTGCAGGAGTCTTTCAAGGTATCGAGCGATTAAATCAACTTCTAAATTAACCTTAGTACCAGCCTGGTAACTATCCATAATTGTTTCTTTCAAAGTGTGCGGAACAATATTAATTTCAAAGGACGCGCTACTAAGATTGATTTTATTAACCGTTAAACTAACGCCATCAATTGTGATCGAACCTTTTTCCGCTATATACTTAGCAATACCACTCGGTGCATTAATCACAAAACGTTCTGACCTTCCATCATTATGGCGTGACTCAACTGTGCCCAATCCATCCACATGACCACTTACCATATGGCCACCTAGTCTTGTTTGCAGTGTTAAAGCTTTTTCAAGATTCACTCTAGAACCTTTACTTAAACCACCCAGCGATGTCAGTGACAATGTTTCTATTGATACATCCGCAGTAAAACTTTGATCCGATAGCGCTATAGCGGTTAAACAAACACCATTAACAGCGATACTATCGCCAAGCTCAACATCACACATAACCAACTTGCCGGTATTTACGACAAGCGCAATATCCCCACCTTTGGGCTGTAGCTCCGTGATACTACCAATGGATTGAATGATACCTGTGAACATTTAGCGTAGATTGTTGTGTAGTTGGGGCGCATTATCCCCTAGCTTAGCCTTTTGTGAAAGTGCTTTAACAATCTTTGAGGAAAACAAGATTAAATCTGATAAACTCGAACGGTCATATTTCTAGCATCATGGCATCTAAAAGCTTTTAATGTACACCTGTTCCATAAGGAATCTCTGAACAACCTAGCTGAGTTCTGGCAACGCCAAGTTTTCAAGTTCGAGACATTGATTTTAAGCATAGTTATTCTATGATTCAAATCAATAACGAAGAAGTTGGAAACTTGGCTAAGCCCCGTAGGGCGAGCTTATAAGGCATCAATTCCGTTGTTGTTATTTTTTGTGAAGGGGATAACCATTCTCAAAAAATACGCCTAGGACTTGACGCCTTGTAAGCTCGCAGAATTCAACTAGGTTATTCAGAGATTCCATAAAGTAACTACGACCGGATGCTGATGAGAAACGTGTTAGAAGTTATTAGCCCGATCAATTTTCCCGGCCTTACACGTAGAGCCGGCACGTAACGCATCTTTTAATAGGTCAGCCAAATTATCTGAAGCTACTTCACCATTAAGGTTGATCCATAGCTCTGCTACACGTCCCTTACGATCACAACGCATATCAACTTTTTGACCTGTGCCTTCACCAAAAGCTTTGTCAAAGTGTTTGCGGACTTGTTTTAAAGTCACGTGTTTACCTACACCTTTGTTAAACAACTTGCCAACAATTGATTGGTTCACTTGCTTGGTTAATCCGATAGCATCTGAGTAGTAAGTATCCGCATCGGTACCGTAACAGGTACCGTGTTTTATCCATTCATGCCGTTGTAGATTAGATACTACCGCTGGCATAACAAAAGCTAACTCGGTTGCTGTTTTTTGGCTTAGCTCAACAGGTTCTAATAAGTGCCAGCGTTTATTACGGTCTATACCTTTGTCTGTTCGGCTAACACCACAATAAGTTTTGTTTCTGGGTTGAGGCCACAATCCATGTAATGACCAATGGCTTGCATCGTAACGGTTGGTTGTTTGAGTACGACATTCTTTTTTATTAGCGTGTGTTTCACAAAAGCTAGGTTGCCAAGTTAATGCTAATAAGTTTTTGGTGTGTTTTTTTGATTTCTTTACAGTCTTTTTCTTTGATAAAGGTTTTGAAAGTACCGTTGCCCCAACCTCGCAGCTGCTTAGCACCTCACCACAGCTTGCTTTAACCCATCGCGAAGAACGCTTTAAACTTTTTATTTTAATTCGGACCGCTGAGTTTCTCTTACTGCTCTCAATAATAGGATAGAGTTTACCTTTTTCGAGATGTGCTTTACCTGGGTTGGTTTTTTTGCGATAAGATTGATAAGCCTCGCAAAGCTGAGTAGCTTTTAAACAACCACTTGAACTATTCTTTGCAGATACACTGATTGGGGTAAATATTACACCAAGTGTCAAACTTAGCGTTGTAACTGCGACTAATGATTGTTTAAACAAGGTGTAAGCCCTAAAAGGTTAATAGAAACTGATGTACGATTTGAGTATCGATAAAGTTATTTTATGTGATTTTGATAAAAATGCAATCATCTATTCTTATAGTGCAGTTTACTGCAATTTATTGGTTAATGTGAGAAACATCGGGTCGTTTGGGCTGGCGTATTCAGAATCAATGTAAAACCATTTAACCGCTGACCGCAACATTGGGCGTTGCCGACGACTTAATTCAATAAATTCTGCTTGTTTTAGTGTCGCCACAATACTTAGCACAGCCTCACGCGATGCAGCAGCGCATTCTGAGCCACCCCGTGGAAATGCAATATCGGCATAATGATGTAATATTATCCCAAGCATTGCAGCGGCACCTTCAGAGCCATCAAAATTAAAGGTACGCTTCCTCACTATTTTTGAGCCTGTGCGACTTTAAATTGCTTTTTTTGTTTACGATGTTTACGAGCAAACTTACTCACATCACCACCAATATGCTCCTCACCCCGCTGTTTTGCGAGTTCTATCTGTTTTTGGCGCTCAATATAACGCTGTTTTTGAACCTCGTCAGTTACATCATGGCAGTGATGACAGCTAACGCCATGAGTAAAGTGGTGATGTTCTTTATCCGCGTCAGTAATGGGCATTCGGCATGCATGACATTGGTCGTACTGCCCTTTTTCAAGCTGGTGATTGACCGATACCCGATTATCAAAGACAAAGCATTCACCTTCCCACATTGATTCTTCTTCGGGGACTTCTTCTAAGTATTTGAGCACACCACCTTCGAGGTGATAGACCTCTTCAAAGCCCTGAGTTTTCAGGTAGGCAGTCGACTTTTCACAACGGATTCCGCCAGTACAAAACATAGCTACTTTTTTATGTTTATTGACATCAAGGTTATCTTTAACATATTGTGGAAACTCCCTAAACGTAGTGGTATCTGGGTTTATAGCATCTTTAAAAGTGCCTATAGCCACTTCATAATCATTGCGAGTATCTACCAATAAAACGTCAGGATCAGAAATCAAAGCATTCCAATCTTTAGGTTTAACATAAGTGCCTACAATCTCTTTAGGGTCGATTGAGTCAACCCCCATGGTAACAATTTCTTTTTTTAATTTTACCCGGGTACGATAGAACGGCAGTTGATCATCATATGATTCTTTAGTATCAAGCGGTGCAAGTCGTGAATCACGCCTTAACCATGCAAGTACCGCATCAACGCCTTCTCGCGTACCAGAAATGGTACCATTAATTCCTTCTAAGGCAAGTAATAACGTTCCTCGCACACCATTGTCTTCCATAACTTTATGCAGAGGGTCACGTAAAGACTCAAAATCTTTAAGGACTACAAAGTGATACAAGGCACAAACAACAAACTTCGACATGACTCAACCATACAAAAATTAAAATGATGCATTATACGCGCAAAACTTTCGCTGTAAAACTGACTCAAATCATTAACCGGCAACTCAATTTAAATCAGTGGCAAATTTTTTTAATAACTCTAAAGGCACAATTTCCAAGGCACGTTGATGGGTTCTTGATAGAAAAACACGAGGTGCGGCATTCTCTTCATATGCTTCCAGCCAGCGAGCTGCGCATAAGCACCAACCGTCTCCTGCTTTTAATCCTTCGAACCCGAACTGTGGTTGCGGGGTGGATAAATCGTTCCCTTTAGACTTAGAATAATCTAGAAACGCTTTACTGGCTTGAATACACACTGTGTGTGAGCCATAGTCTTCTTCGCAGGTATTACAATGACTATCTCGAAAAAAACCTGTTACTGGATTATCCCCACACAACTCTAGTGGCTCGCCGAGTACGTTAATGGATTCATCTTTTGTCATTTTTTTCCTTTTTATTGTTTTCGCGGCGCTGCTTAAAAAAGTCTTTCAAAATTTGACCGCATTCGTTTTGCATCACACCACCGTGAATATTTACCTGATGATTATGATAAGTCTGTGAAAATAAATCAATTGCGCTACCCGCTGTACCAGTACGAGGGTCAGGCGCGCCAAACACTACCGTTTGCACCCGAGCATGAATAATAGCGCCCGCACACATAGTACAAGGTTCTAGCGTCACGTAAAGCGTCGTATTGGGAATTCGATAGTTTTTAAGTGTTTCGCCAGCAGCTCGAATTGCCATGATTTCAGCATGTGCCGTGGCATCATGCTGGTCAATCGGTTGATTCCAGCCCTCAGCAATCAGTTGATCATTTTTTACAATAACTGCACCAACGGGTACTTCACCCTCATCACGCGAACGTTGAGCGAGCGCTAGCGCGTGAGCCATCCATTTGTCATGTATGGCTTCTAAGTCAGTCCCACTAATAGTGCTAACCCCGTTAAATTTTATTGAGTATCTCTAGAATAGAAATCAGTGAGATTTTATCTAGTTGATCTTGTGGCAAACCTTTAATTTGAGTGTTTAATGTCTCTATTTTAGTTTGTAATTCATTATCAACAACGCCAATATCTAAAAAATCTTCTACTGTAGGAGCATTTCCTTTGTCTTTTGCATATTCTTGTACTTTTTTAATGGCTTTATTGTACTTATCAATCAATATTTGTAACTCTGCTTTACTATTAACCGTATCAAAATCTTTTTGGCTGATTAGTTTAAGAATACTTTCTTTATTAACTTCATTAACATTAATAATTCCAGCTTCTTTAAACAAAGTCAGCGGCGGTACTTTTCCATCATTATATTTTACATAGTTAGCTATTCGCCATACAGCACGCTCCTCATCAGTGAGACCTGGAACAGTATCAATGACCGCATTTCCGAACTCTTCCTTGCCGCCACAAGCGGTAAGTAAAGATAATAATGTGAATATAAGGAGTAACTTATTCATAATGAAACCTATCTAGGTTATTGAAAGTATTAATAGTATTCTATAGCAGGGTAAAGAAAAGTACAAACCCCTCCTGTTTTAGTCAACTAAAAACGAAATAAGGTTAAATAAGGTTAAATAAGGGTTTAACGTGATCTGAACTATTCCCATTCAATTGTAGCTGGCGGCTTACCCGAAATATCATAGGTTACCCGTGAGACATTGCTAATCTCATTAATAATTCGGTTAGACACCAAGCTTAAAAAATCATACGGCAAGTGCGCCCAACGTGCGGTCATGAAGTCAATTGTTTCAACAGCACGTAAGGCGATAACATAGTCATAACGACGACCATCGCCCGTTACACCCACCGATTTAATCGGTAAAAATACGGCAAAGGCTTGTGAGGTTTTATTATAAAGGTCGTATTTATACAATTCTTCAATAAAAATATTATCCGCCAGGCGTAAAATATCGGCAAATTCTTTTTTAACCTCACCAAGTATTCTTACGCCTAATCCAGGGCCTGGAAATGGGTGACGATGTACCATTTCTGCAGGAAGCCCCAGCTCAATACCAATGGTGCGAACCTCGTCTTTAAACAATTCGCGTAATGGCTCAACCAGCCCTAGTTTCATATCTTTCGGTAAACCACCGACATTATGGTGCGACTTAATTAAGTGCGCCTTGCCGGTTTTGCTTCCCGCTGATTCAATCACATCAGGATAAATTGTGCCCTGTGCTAACCACTTTGCATTACTGAGTTTATTCGATTCTTCTTCAAAGATTTCAACAAACAAGTTACCAATGATTTTACGCTTTTCTTCAGGATCTGCTTTACCTTTTAATGCATCAAGATAACGCGCTTCCGCATCCACACGAATGACCTTTACACCCATATGCTCGGCAAACATTGTCATCACTTGATCACCTTCGTTAAGACGTAACAAACCGGTATCCACAAACACACAAGTAAGTTGCTTACCAATGGCTTTATGTAGCATCGCCGCTACCACTGATGAATCAACCCCCCCTGATAAGCCTAAAATAACCTCATCAGAACCCACTTGCGCTTGTATATTATTAATACTATCTTCAATAATATTTTGTGGGTTCCATAAGTTTTCACAGCCACAAATCTCTCTGCTAAAGCGCTCAAGAATACGACCACCCTGCTTTGTGTGTGTCACTTCGGGGTGAAACTGGATGCCATAAAATTGCTTTTCTTCATTGGCTATACCTGCTATCGGAGCATTTTCGGTACTAGCCATTAACTTGAATGTATCCGGAATTTTAACAACATGATCACCGTGCGACATCCAAACATCCAATAAGCCATGACCCTCTGCATTGACTTCATCTTCAATATCTTTAAATAAAGCCGTATGTCCGCGCGCCCTTACCTGTGCATAACCGTATTCCTGATGATCAGCTGTTTCAACTTTACCACCAAAGTGCATTGCCATCGTTTGCATGCCGTAACAAATACCCAAAACAGGCACGCCTAAATCGTAAACGGCTGCTGGTGCAATGGGAGGGTTATCTGCGATGGTAGATTCTGGCCCGCCAGATAAAATAACCCCTTTGGCTTTAAAATCAATAACATCTTGATCACTCACATCCCACGGGTAAATCTCACAATAAACCCCTACTTCGCGAATACGGCGAGCTATAAGCTGCGTATACTGCGCACCAAAGTCTAGAATCAAGATGCGGTCATTATGGATGTTTGATGGGCTCATTCGATGCTTTCCAGAGTTACTATAAATGTGTTTCTTTATTTACTACTGATTACCTGAATCAGTGACTTCACTACGACACAATACGCAAGCTATTGATTCATCGCGGGTTTAAAAAACACCCGCTCAACCTAATGGCGAAGCTAAGATTTTTCAAAACCCCGTGCTAAACCAATATCTTACGCCCTGCTATCCGCATTAAAGTCACGGATTCAGGTGATTAAATTGTTATGCGTGTTTGATGACTAATTGGTTGGTTTTTCCTACCATTAACTCTATCGTCATCCATAAACGTTTAAATACGGTATCTTGTCGATACGGTAAATTATGTTTTTTGCAAATTTCTTTTACTAAAGGCTGCATTTCTTGGTAATGATTCAAGGGTATGGATGGAAATAAGTGGTGTTCTATTTGATAGTTCAACCAACCGTGCATGAAGTCAACTTGGTCAGAGCCTGTATTATAATTTACCGTGCCAATAATTTGACGTAAGTAAAACTCGCCACGGCCTTTCGTTGGCTGTTCAAACCGGTAAATATCCTCTGCCGCATGATTTGGGATAATCACAAAAAACGAATGTAAATTAGCAAAAAACTCTGCCAGCAGTGAAGCCATGAACACATTTAAAACAGCATCAGTGCCTAACGGTAAAAATAGTAAAGGCATTAATACAAAACGAAAACCTACATATGGCAGGATGCAACTTAGCCATAGTCGTTTACCATCTTCTGCAAACGGGCTCCAAGCACCTGCTCGCAAGAAGGTATCATACTCAGGCTCACCACGTTTTTTTCTTTCATAATTAGCCAACATCTTTAATGTTTGCGGGGCGTAGTAAGCAATTTTCCAAATCCCTGCAAAACCAATAACGATGACATAACGTACCCACATAGGAAAACTGGATTCACGCAGCCATTGTAAATTTAGCTCAATATTGTCCGGGTCTGCTTCCTCACCTAAATTATAATGATGTTTTTTATTGTGCTCATAATCCCATGCAGCAGGATCAATCCAATCCAACCAATCAATAACTCGCCGCCAACCTTTTGCAAAACCTTTGCGCGTATAACGTTCCGGTATATTTGGGACTTTGTCATAAGCACCATGCATAACAGGATGCGCAACATTGGCCCAGCGACTAATATTACCTAAGCTAATTAAGAAAGCGCCAAGAATATTCAGTGGAAAAATCCAAGCAACCGAATAACCTAGCAGCGCTGAAAACCGTCCCCACCATTCAACTTTTTTGAGGTGATTTAAATCTTCTTGGGTTGGTTTACCAATTTTTTCTTTGATTAAATCAATATCTTTTGCCAATGCTTTTTGATCGACTTGTGCATAGTTTATTTGCATAAAACCCCAAACTGTAACTTTATTAAAGTATCGACAAGCTATAGCAATACTTTCTTTTATGAAATGTGATCTATCAAAAATGATAGTTATGAATGATAATTTGGCGCTTCTTTAGTAATCGTCACATCATGAACATGCGATTCTTTCATACCAGCCCCAGTAATGCGTACAAGCTCAGGCTTATTACGCATCTCCTGTAAATCTTTACAGCCTACATAGCCCATGCTAGAGCGTATACCGCCTGTTAACTGATGGATTATTGGTGATAATGGCCCTTTGTACGGCACCTGCCCTTCAATGCCTTCCGGCACTAATTTATCTGCAGCATTTTCTGATTCTTGAAAGTATCGATCGCTTGAGCCATCTGCCATCGCACCTAGTGAACCCATACCACGATACGACTTATAAGAGCGACCTTGATAGATAATAATATCCCCAGGAGCTTCGTCCGTTCCTGCAAACATTCCACCCAACATGACACAGTGAGCGCCAGAGGCTAATGACTTCGCAATATCACCTGAAAAACGAATACCACCATCAGCAATTAATGGGACACCACTAGGTTTTAAGGCTTTTGCGACATTCATAATTGCAGTTATTTGCGGCACACCAACACCCGCTATCATCCGAGTTGTGCAAATTGAGCCAGGCCCGATCCCCACCTTTACGGCATCAGCTCCTGCTTCAACCAAAGCTAAAGCAGCTTCACCTGTAGCGATATTACCACCAATCACCTCAACAGTTGGGAAGGTTGTTTTCACCCATTTAACACGATCTAAAACACCTTGTGAGTGTCCATGAGCAGTATCAACAATAATGACATCAACTCCAGCTTCAACCAATGCCTCCACACGAGCTTCTGTACCATGACCTGTTCCAACAGCTGCACCGACGCGTAAACTACCAGATTCATCTTTACAGGCACTTGGGAAATCGGTAGATTTTTGAATATCTTTTACTGTTATCAAACCGCGTAATTTAAAGTCATTATTTACAACAAGGACCTTTTCTATACGATGGGTATGTAATAATTTTTTAATTTCATCCTTACTCGCCCCTTCGGATACCGTCACAAGTTTTTCTTTGGTTGTCATTATGGAAGAAACGGGCTGATCAAGTTTAGTTTCAAAACGAAGGTCTCGACTGGTAACAATACCGACCAAGTCATCACCGTTTTCTACCACCGGAACGCCAGAAATTTTATGCTTTGCAGTCAACGCCATAACATCACCAATCGACATGTCAGCTGCTATGGTAATTGGCTCTTTAATAATGCCACTTTCAAAACGTTTAACGCTACTAATAATATGCGCTTGTTGCTCTATCGTCATATTTTTATGCACGATACCCAAGCCACCCTCCTGAGCTAATGAGATCGCTAGATTAGCTTCGGTAACCGTATCCATCGCGGCCGATAACATTGGAATATTCAAGCGGATTTTTTTTGTCAGTTGAGTGCCCAAATCAACCTCAGCAGGTAATACATTTGAATGTGCGGGAACTAATAAAACATCGTCAAATGTTAAGGCTTCTTCGAGTATTCTCATAATTGTTTTCCAACGGTTGGTGTGTTATTGGGAGCAGTAGCATAAGCGTTTTTAGTTAAAAAATCTTAACAATATTTAGTTTCATGTGCTAAATATTAGAATAAGCTTAAATTAGCCGATTATTATAGAGATTGACCTTTAGAAGGTAAACTGGTATCAATAGAAATGTAGTCAATAATTTAAAGAAAACTACTTTTACATTTGAAATATCCATTTAACTCCGGAGGAATGAATGAGAATTAAACTTGCAATAGCAACCATCGCACTTTCATTAACAGCATTATCAGCACCCGCTATGGCCGGTGGTTCAGCAGATGCAATTAAAGCCGCTAAAGATGCGCAAAAAGAAGCTAAGTCAATTGGCTTTGAATGGCGTGACATGGGTAAAATGATTAAGAAGGCCGAAGAACTTGCAAAAGACGGCAAAGAAAAGAAGGCAATTAAACTAGCCAACAAAGTTGCAGAACAGTTAGATCTTATTAAAAAACAAGCAGAGCTTGCTAAAACAGCAGGCCCTACTTTCTAAATTACTAGAAACAGGTATAGAAAAGCCCGCTATTTTCAGCGGGTTTTTTTATACCTGAAATATTTATAGCCTAGAATTTTACCCAACACACCAGGCGGTAGGTCTTCTCATACCTGCTAGCTGTACACCTTGTTGCATATACCCATTAGGAAAAAGTTTAAACAAATATTTCTTAGCTTCTTTTTTATCATAGCCTTTTTGGACTAAAAATTTAGTTGTATCGCGTACATCGGGCGTAATTTGATGCTCAGCATGAAACTCACGTATAAACTCTAGAATGGGAAAATGCTCGTCTCTTACCTCCATACCTTTCCATTCACTAGCTAATTTAAAAACCATCTCTCTATTCCAATCTTCAGGGTTCTGTAAGTAGCCATCCTTACAACGCTCAACACCAAGGTCTTGCAATATTCTCATGCTCATATACTACTCTCCTTTAATTTATATATGTTTTCATGATATATGATTGATTTACTTGAGAATACTAGACTTTAGGGGTAGACAAAATAGTGCAAATAAAATACAAGTTGCATCATGGTTGTGCACATTGCATGCGGTGCGCATAAGGAAACCCTCATTAAGTGCCGCTTTTTTGAGTTGCACAATTTCCGTGCAAGATGCGAAAGGAAAGGTTAAAATCCTTCTAACACATAAATTAAAAAGGGATTTTTATGTTTTTGAACAGAACAACACGGATGTTGATTCAGCTCACAGTTACTTCAGCTTTGCTCGCTATGACGACAATAAAATCAACAGCACAAGCAGCGCCAGGACACCGTTTAGGCTACAACACAAGTGGCTTACATCACCTAGGGTCATCTAACCCTTTTATTGATATTTTTAAAATTTCTCGAGGCTGGATAACATCGTGTGAATTTGATTGGCAGCGTAACCGCCCGATTGACCCTGGTTGTACCCGCAAAAAATCTTTTAACACCAAAGAAACCGAGCTAGTTTCTGTTGATGCCAATGGCTGGCCTACCCGTTTGCCAGCACGTGGAGAAAGGCCTATTTTCACTTCAATTAACGCCATTTGGGATATGCCAGCCAACTTTCCTGTTGGCAGACACTTTGTAACCTATCAAGGTGATGGTGATATAAGCGTACACGGTGATGTGGAGATTATTCGTCAAATCCCTGGTCGTATTGACTTTAACTTAAAATCTGCCAAACGAAAGCTTCGTTTACATATTACACGTATAAACCCACGTAATCATATTCGTAATATTAAAGTAATTCCACAGAAATACGCAAAGACTTATACCCATCAAACCTTTAATCAAGAATACTTACAAACTGCCAGACCATTTAACTCAATACGTTTTATGCCTTGGCAAAATACTAAACTAACCCAGCTTGCACATTGGAAAGATAGAGCAACACCGCAGACAGCATTTTATAATCATAATGCTGGCATGCCTGTTGAAACAATGATTGACCTTGCTAATGCTACACAAACTGCACCATGGTTTTCAATGCCACACAAAGCAACGGACAGCTTTATGCAGAATTTTGCTCAAACAGTTAAACGGCGTTTAAACCCACGTCAGAAAGTGTATGTTGAATACTCGAATGAAGTGTGGAACTCAATGTACCCAGCAACACATTATGCATCCCAACAAGGTTTAAAATTGTGGCCACGGGGTAAGCTAGATATTAAAAACCCAGGAACACGACGTTTATTTTTAGCATTAAATTACAATGCAAAACGGAGTAAAGAAATGTGCCGGATTTTCAAACAAAATCTTGGAAATCGAGCAGTTTGTGTGGTGTCAGCCTATGGTTCAGCTCCAAAAATGGGTGAAGAGTTAATGAATTGCCCACTAGTTGGTGGCAACTGTTACAAGTCATTTGATGCATATGCAGTAGCTCCCTATTTTGGTGATTACATTGCACGCATTGAAAATCGTCCTCTAGTTAAGCGTTGGGCCAACCAAGGCAATGCAGGTATCAATCAACTCTTTAGAGAAATATTAAACGGTGGTTTAGCAAAAGATAACTATCAAGGTGGTGCCATTGAAAATGCGATAGAAGATAGAGTTAAAAAGAATGTAGCGCTAGCAAGAAAGTATAAGCTTAAGTTATTAGGTTATGAGGGAGGGCAGCATTTATTACGCGTTGATCGCCCTCATGTGATCCATGACCCAAAAGTCTACAGTCTATTTGCAAAAGCAAACCGTAGCCCGCAAATGGGAAGTGCTTATAGTAAATACTTGCGTGCATGGAATCGTGCGGGTGGTGATATGCTGATGCACTTTAATGGCATTGCTGCGATTGATGATCGCAATATCTTTCCGATGCTTGAAAAAGCAGGTACGCGCTCCCCTAAATACAATGCGATGATCAATTATATTCGTGGCAAATAGCTTGCACTACAATAATTTTTATAACGAATAAACGATGATAACTTTCGGTGACGAGTGTCCAATCGGGGTATTCGACTCAGGTCTTGGAGGGCTTTCTGTTTTAAAAGAAATTCATCATCTGCTGCCTCATGAAAATCTTATCTATGTTGGTGACTCGGTACATGCGCCTTATGGTGATAAAAGTGCAAAATATGTTCAGCAACGATCACAGCAGATTACTGAATTTTTATTAAATCAAGGCGCTAAGGCAATAGTTATTGCTTGTAATACCGCTACAGCCGAAGCTGCGGAGATATTACGGACTAATGTTGATGTTCCAGTTATTGGTTTAGAGCCTGCTATTAAACCAGCGAGCCAGCTGAGCAAAAATGGGGTTATCGGAGTACTTGCCACACAAAGAACCATTAATAGTGAAAGACTACTTGGTTTAACAGAGCGCTACGCCCAGGATAAAAAAGTCCTTGCTCAAGCTTGTCCCGGTTTAGTTGAACAGGTTGAAGCTTATGAGTTAAACAGTGATAAAACGATCTCTTTATTAAAGAAATATATTTTACCTTTACTTGATCAAGGGGTTGACGCTTTAATTTTAGGTTGTACCCATTACCCTTTCTTATTACCAGAAATTCGTCACATTATTGGAAGTGATATTGAGGTCTTAGAAACAGGAATTCCCGTTGCACGACAATTACAAAGAATTCTTAAAGATCATCAACTAGAGCGATATTGCTTCAATGTAGAAGGGGGGGCTACTTGCAAAGCAACATTAAGTATTTACAATAGTAGCAATAAGAAGCAAGCTCATCTGACCATGAAAAAGCTCTGGAAAGACCCTATCTCTATAAAAGTATTACCTGAGCTAAATTAGCATGACTGATAATTCACACCAACTTGATAATATTAACCCGCATACCGGTGAACCGTATAGCGAACGACCCAATAAAACAAAAATAAAACGTGAGATGAAGGCATTACATGACTTAGGCCGCCAATTAGTTGAAATGCCAAACAGTAAATTTGAAAAAATCAGCCTCTCAGAAAGAATGATAGAAGCTGTCTTATTAGCGAAGCGCTTAAAAAAAGCCGCCTTGCAAAGACAGTTACGCTTTATTGCTAGTATTATGACAGAAGAAGATACCAGCACTATTTTAGCTGAAATAAAAATGCTCTCATTACCTCAAGAGCGGGAGTTAGAGGTGTTTCATCAGCTAGAAGAATGGCGCGATAAACTTATTGCGGGGGATAATGACTTAATGAATGAGTTGGTTAATCAATTTGATGATGCTGATCGTCAGCACCTGAGGCAACTGGTTCGTAATGCAAATAAAGAATTACAAAATAATAAGCCTCCCAAAGCATCTCGTTTATTGTTTAAATACTTAAAAGGCTTACAAAGCTGATTCATTTCTCTACCCAGCTTAACTTTATACTCAGAGTTTCCTTAAGAATTTGTTAAAATTAGTCTTTTTACACAACGGGTGGTATGATTTCCGCCTATTTTTTAACCTAATTACCCCAATTTATTTATTATAGAACTACTTTAGATGATGAAAAACTCAATGAAAAAAACACCACATATAGTAATATTACATGCTTCTCTATTTAGTCTATTACTACTCCTTTTAGGGGGATGTCTAGGTAAGCCACCAATGACAGAGGATGTTGCAAAAGCAGGAAATAGTGTTCCGTCTCTAAGCACTCAAATTTCTAGTGGCACTTCTAAATCCGATGAAACGGATAACATGTCGCAAACAAATCTTAGTACACTAGAGCTTTCACCGCGTCATAATTTTGAACTTTCGCTTATCAATAAAATGTTAAAGCGGTTTCACTATAAAAAGTTTAATCTTGATGACAGTTTTTCTGAAAAAATATTAACACAATACTTAAAACAACTAGATCCGAGTAAGGTCTACTTCACTCAAGCTGATATTAACGGCTTCAACCAATATAAAGATAAGTTCGATGACTATATTGATCGTGGAAACACCGATGTCGCTGTGGGTATCTTTAAAATTTATCAGCTGCGCGTAAAAGAGCGCTCAGAGTATGCAACCCAGCACATAGCCAAAAAACTCGATTTAACAAAAAATGAAAATTATAATATTGATCGTAAAGATGCTACATGGGCGAGTGATGTCCAAGCATTGGATGCGTTATGGGAAAAACGCATAAAAAATGACTATATTAATCAAATTTTAGCAGATAAAACTCACGAAGAAACTTTAAAAAGCCTCAAAAAACGTTATCTAAATATGGCTAAACGCACTGCTCAGATCAAACCCAATGAACTATTTCAAACCATTGCAAATTCATATGCAACTGCAATTGAGCCACATACCTCATACCTATCGCCACGCTCATCAGAACAATTTGATATTCAAATGAGCCTTTCTTTAAGCGGAATCGGCGCGGTACTTCGTACTGATGATGAACATACAAAAATCATTAGCGTAGTGCCTGGTGGACCCGCAGATCTGAGCGGAAAAATTGCTGCTGGTGATCGTATTATTGGTGTTGGTCAAGATAGCAAGGAAAATGTAAAGGACATCGTAGGCTGGCGTTTAAGTGATGTTGTTAATATTATTCGAGGCAAGAAAGGTTCAACGGTAGTACTTTCTGTGTTACCTCATGAGACTGGTTTAAGCGGTAAGCCAGAAATTGTAACCATTGTAAGAGATAAAATTAAACTTGAGCATCAAGCTGCAAGTAAACACATTATAAATATCGGTACTGATAAAATCGGAGTGATTACGCTACCCTCATTCTATATTGATTTTAAAGCTCGCAGCCGTGGCGATAAAGAGTATGCTGGCACGACGCGTGATGTTAAAAAACTCCTGATAGAACTTAAAAAAGAAGGTATTAATAATCTAATTATAGATCTTCGAGGAAATGGTGGTGGCTCTCTTAGTGAGGTTGTTTCACTCACAGATTTATTTATTGATCGCGGCCCTGTGGTTCAAATAAAGGACAGTAGTGGCAGGACTGATATCTTAAAAGATAATGACTCAGGCTTTATTTATGATGGCCCTATGGCAGTAATGATTGATAAAGGCAGTGCTTCTGCCTCCGAAATATTTGCAGGAGCGATGCAAGATTATAAACGGGCGGTTATAATCGGTGAAACTACCTTTGGTAAAGGTACTGTGCAGACTGTACTTCCATTAAATTCATACACGCGAAAATCATTTGATAAACCTTTAGGGGAAATTAAAATCACTACCGCACAATTCTTTAGAATTAATGGCGATAGTACGCAGCATAAAGGCGTTGTTCCTGATATTTCTTGGAATCTACCTAAAATCGAAGGTGATTTTGGAGAGCGTGCCTATAAGAACGCGCTACCATGGAGGCATATCGATGAGGCACAACATCGAAAATTCAATAGCGCGATCCCTGAAACAGCTATTAAACAAGCAGAAAAAAATTCCGTCCAACGAAGGAATCAAACACCAAAATACGTTTCTACTTTTAACCGCCTGAAATTACTAGTCAATGCGGGAAATGAGAAAGTCTTGTCTCTAAACCTTGCGAAACGCCAGGAAAAGCGTAGCGCTTTTAATAAGAAACTTTTAGAGCTGGAGAACCAACTTCAAGTTGCAAATGGTAAGTCCTCATATAAAACGATGAAAGAGCTCAGAGATGCGCAAGAAAAAAAGAATGATGATATATTTACAAAAAAGAAGGATGTTGATGTTTTTCTTTATGAGGCAGCAAATATTTTACATGACTTAATGACTGGAAAAACTTTGTCAGCATCAAAATAAATAGAGCTACGTAGAATGACAACACGAATGAAACCAAGAGCAATTAAAGTCACAAGGTAAACTCACATTATTATGAACTTAAACCTTTCTATTAAAGCACTTTTAAGTGGTGCATTATTTATAATAATTGCATCCTTGTTAATGAAGATAGTTTATATTTTCTTATATCCTTATATTAGTCAGTTTCATGATGCAGTTCGCTATATTATTGCAATCCCTGTTTTTTTTGCCATTATTTTTATAGGTGGTTATATAACTGCAGGCATTGCTAGACGTAAAACGTTACTTCATAGTTTTCTTGCTGGGCTTCTTACTGTGTTTGTAATGCTGGTAGTAGCCTTGCAATCAAGCGAGGGGATAACCCTCATGAATTATGCTGTCTATGCTGCAATTGTTATAATTGCCTCTGCAGGTGGTTACTATTGGAAGCAAAGAGCGATTAGTGCATCCAGTCGATCCTAATCGTGCGGAAGTAAGTGCTTTGTGCACATCCCTTGATTTATTTAGAAGAAGGTTTGACCTTTTCTATACCTTTCCATTTATATTTAGAAGTTGAAGGCTTAGGTTTTTTTTCATGACTATTAATGAGTTTTGTCTTTTTTTTATCTGAAGCTGTTACAGCTCTGTATTTAAATTGTAACCCTTGTAAGAAGTTTCTTAGTATTTGATCTTTGCATTCACGGTAGTGCTTATGTCCTTGCTTCCTGAAAAAGGCACTTAACTCGTGTTTACTAAGTTTAAAGTTTGCTAAGGCTAATATTTCTATCACATCCTCGGCACGTAAATTTAACGCTATTTTCAACTTTGTAAAAATGAGGTTATTACTTAGTGATTTTTCAGGCGCGCGCTCTTTTCCCTCTTGCTTGCCACGCTTAGCATCAATAAAATTATTAAGAAAAATAGCCAACTGAAAATCATTACACTTTTTTTGTGAAGGGTCATCATCTTTTTTTAGCCAATCACTTATTTCCGCACGCGTCACTTTAGTGTCTGACGAGCTTGCTAAGCGCATCATATCTGAGTCACTTAACTCAAAGGTATAGCGCAGTCTACGAAGTACATCATTATTGATCATTAAATATTTCCTGTTGTAAAAACCGTAACAAATAAGTAAATAAACAGTGTACGCTAATTTCAACATAAAAAAATACCCGTGTCTTTCGATACGAGTATTTTTTTATTCAACAAATAGTTGATTATTTCTTTTTAGCTTCTTCGCGCTCTTTAACTTCTTTTATGACTTCTTCCGCTACATTCTTAGGACAAGGCATATAGTGTGAGAATTCCATAGAGAATTGCCCACGACCAGAAGTCATTGTGCGCAAATCACCGATGTAGCCAAACATTTCAGCCAGTGGTGCGTCAATTTTAATGCGTACTCCTGTTGGACCTGATTCTTGTGATTTAATCATGCCACGACGACGATTCATATCACCAATAACATCACCAACGTGATCTTCTGGTGTAAACACATCAACCTTCATAATTGGTTCAATTAACTGAGCACCTGCTTTCGGCATAGTCTGGCGGAAAGCCCCTTTTGCAGCTAGTTCAAATGCCATTGCTGATGAATCGACTGCATGGTAAGCACCATCAAGCAAGGTAACTTTAACATCAAGAACAGGGAAGCCTGCAAGCACACCATTATCCATCATCTGGCCAAATGCTTTCTCTACAGCGGGCCAGTATTCTCGAGGTACGTTACCACCGGTAACTTTTGATTCAAATTCATATCCTTCACCCGGCTCATTAGGCTCCATGATGTAATCAATTTTACCAAACTGACCAGAGCCACCTGATTGCTTTTTGTGTGTGTAGCTATCTTCTATGCGAGATGTGATTGTTTCACGGTAGGCAACCTGTGGTTTACCCACTTCAACATCAACACCGTGTGTACGCTTTAAAATATCAATTTTAATATCTAGGTGTAATTCCCCCATTCCACGAAGAATAGTTTCACCACTATCTTCATCTGTTTCAACACGAAACGAAGGATCTTCAGCAACCATTTTACCAATGGCAACACCCATTTTCTCAGAACCGCCTTTATCTTTTGGTGATACGGCAATCGAGATTACTGGATCAGGGAATACCATCGGTTCAAGGATAGCAGGGCTTTTTGGGTCACATAAGGTATGGCCTGTTTGAACATTTTTCATACCCAAAATTGCAACAATGTCTCCCGCTTGTGCGCCATCTAGCTCAATACGATCGTCTGCTGACATCTCAACTATACGACCTATACGCTCGGTCTTGCCTGTGGCTGAGTTGAGAACTGTCATGCCTTTCTCAAGCTTGCCTGAATAGACACGAATAAAGGTCAGAGCCCCGTAGCGATCATCCATAATCTTAAAGGCTAAAGCTCGCAAAGGCTTTTCTGGATCAACAATCGCAAATTCACCCGTTTCATTGCCTTCTTCATCTGTCTCTGCCTGAGGGTCAACTTCCATAGGGTTTGGCAAATAATCAATGACTGCATCAAGAATTAACTGAATGCCTTTATTTTTAAAGGCTGATCCTGTGTATGTCGGAAAAAAAGTTAGCTCACGTGTACCTTTGCGGATACAAGCTTTAATGGTATCCATGTCAGGCTCATTGCCTTCAAGGTATTGCTCCATTGCATCATCATCAACTTCAACGGCTGTTTCGATAAGCTTTTCACGCCACTCTTCGACTTGATCAACCATATCAGCAGGTACATCTTGAATTTCGTAAGCTAAAGGATCATCGGAACCATCCCATACCCACGCCTTGCGTGTTAGCAAATCAACAACACCAGTAAATTTATCTTCAGTGCCTATCGGTAAAACCATTACTAATGGATTGGCACCTAAAACATCTTCAACTTGCTTTACTACACGATAAAAATCAGCACCTACACGGTCTAATTTATTAACAAAGATTATGCGAGCAACTTCAGATTCGTTGGCATATCGCCAGTTAGTTTCTGATTGTGGTTCAACACCACCTGATGCACAGAAAACACCAACGCCGCCATCAAGTACTTTCAGTGAGCGATAAACCTCCACTGTGAAGTCAACGTGACCTGGTGTATCAATAATATTCATGCGGTGATCTTTCCAGAAAGCACTAACCGCTGCTGACTGGATAGTAATACCACGTTCCGCTTCTTGCTCCATAAAATCGGTTGTAGCTTCACCATCGTGAACCTCACCTATTTTATGAATTTTACCAGTAAGGCTTAGGATACGCTCCGTTGTGGTTGTTTTACCTGCATCTACGTGTGCGAAAATGCCAATATTACGATACTTCTCTAGGTCTTCTGCCATGACTATACTCTTGCTTTATGCTTGTTGTTGAATACCAAAGTACGCGTTCAAACAACGTATTTTGGCTAATTTAAAAACGCGTAATTATATAGTAGTTTGCTTATAAAGGTACAACTATTCTATTTTAAATCTGAGTATTTTTATTCGGCTATTTCGATCTGGGTTTACAAGGTCTATAATCCCTGTGCTTAAAACTTAAATATCCTATCTGGAAGCCTCATGAAATTTACCTTAAATTCAAACAATAACCCTGTAACTGATACACAAGACTGTATCATTATTTCTGTTTTTTCAGATAAGAAAAAAACAAAGCTCAGCGATGCTGGTATCCAAATCGATAAAGCGAGTAACGGACAAATCAACGCAATACTAGAAAAAGGTGATTTTAAAGCTGACATTGCGGACTCATTAATGCTTTACGATATTACTGGTGTAACCGCCTCTCGCATACTGTTAATTGGTTGTGGCAAACAAGAGGAGTACTCAGCGAAAATAGTTAATCAAGCTTCGCAAGCGGCTTGCAAAGTAATACAAAACTCATCTATTGAGAGCGTCAATAGTTACTTAACCGAAAACACGCAAAAAGAACAACAATATACGGCTGTTACCCAAACGGTGATAGCTTTTGCAGATAGCCTATATCAACTCCAAGATTATAAAAGCAACAAAAAAGACAACCCTACTCTGAAAGAAATTTATATTCATGGAAGACAAGAACACCTTACCGCGTTGAATAACGGTGTTGCGATATCAAAAGGAATGAATCTCACCCGTAACTTAGCCAATCACCCCGGTAATGTATGTACGCCATCTTATATTGCAGATATTGCAAGTAAGCTAGCCAAAGACTATAAAAACGTTGATATCGAAACACTCGAAGAAGCGGATATGGAAAAATTGGGTATGGGCTCTTTCCTTTCGGTAAGTAAAGGTAGCGATGAGCCGGGAAAGATGATTGTCTTACAATACTTTGGAGCCAAAGATAAAAATAAACAACCAATAGCATTAGTCGGTAAAGGTGTAACCTTTGATACCGGTGGAATTTCATTAAAGCCAGGTGCTAATATGGATGAAATGAAATTTGATATGGGCGGTGCTGCAGGCATGTTAGGTACACTTAAAGCATGTGCTGAAATGCAATTAGAAATCAATCTCGTTGTAGTTTTAGCGGCTGCAGAAAACATGCCAAGCGCCAGAGCATCTAAACCTGGTGATATCGTGACATCCATGAAAGGAATCACCATTGAGGTTTTAAATACCGATGCAGAAGGTCGTTTAGTGTTATGTGATGCACTTACCTATGTCGGCAAATATAATCCCTCTATTGTTATTGACGCGGCCACTTTAACCGGTGCTTGCATCATAGCATTAGGTCATCATATTAGTGCGGTACTTTCTAATAATGATCAGCTTGCTAATGATTTAATGGATGCAGGTAATACAATCAATGATCGCGCATGGCGTTTACCGATGGGTGATGAATACAAAAAACAACTCAAAAGCTCATTTGCGGATTTAGGTAATATTGGTGGGCGTGCCGCTGGGACAATCACAGCAGCCTGCTTCTTGGGTGAATTTACTAAAGATTATAAATGGGCGCATCTTGATATTGCAGGTACCGCATGGACAGACAAGGATGCAACGGGTCGCCCCGTCCCATTGCTTTCACAATTTTTGATAAATCAAGCTAATCAAACAAACTAGGCAAGCCTGTCTTGTAAAAGCGTATTGTGACTCATATTAATTTTTATGTTTCAAAAGAAGAAGGCTTACAAAATAGGCTTGCAATAGCTTATCGCCTGACGAACCTTGCCTTAAAAAAAAACTTAGCCGTACATATTCACACCGATAGCGAGAGTACTAGTAAACTCATTGATGATAAGCTTTGGATAGCTGATAAAACCAGTTTTATCCCGCATATCATTGTAAGCGCGGATCTACAACATAATGAGTCACCTGACAATCACACCAAGTTTATCGAAAAAATAACTATTTCACATGATTTTGAACCGATGAGTAATTGCGACTACTTAATTAATATCTCTAATCATCATCCTGATTTTTTCTCACGTTTTTCCAAGGTGGCTGAAATCATTGATACGAACGAGAAGATACTAGTCGCTGGTCGTAAACGTTATGCTTTTTATCGCGACCGTGGTTATACTTTAGAATACCACCAACTCTGAGCCTTAAATGATGCCTGATAAGCACAATACCATTCCATTAGTAACTACCCTCGTTGCAGCAGGAGACCCTAGCATGAAGGCCTCCGCACAATTGAATAATGAACTCCCTTCTCATTTAGATGATCTTAATCAACGCATTGATGATATAGAAACGGCAATTGGGCAAGATAGTACAGGGCCTGTAGGAAGAGCGCATGCAATACGCGCTGAAGATAACTAACGCTTAAACTATTTATTTTTGATATACTAAATTTATGAAAACCCCCGCTTTACATCAAGCTATTCGTCTCTATAAATACCCGAGCGAGATGGAATGGCTGACCTTCCCTGAATCTGAATTACCCGATGGTGTCACTGATTTACTGCGCTTATGTGCGTCTGGGAAAAAGTTAAATGAGTTTTCGGCACGGATGAAAATTAAAGAGTTGTTACTTAAAAAGGTAATGATGCACTTCATTGAAGAGGTATTACTCACAACAACAAATCCACCCCATAAATATCTTGGTCTGAACCACAATAATAATACGGCTGAAAGAAAGCTTAATTATCAGTTATTGATGAAAATTTATCACCCAGATAAAAACCCTTCCGAAGATGCTGCTGATAAAGCCAGTAAAATAACTAATGCTTATCAAACTTTAAATAAACAAGCATTAAAGCTTACTTCACAACAACGCTCACGGGATACGACCGACCCTCGAACACCACCAAATAGTTTTTACAAAGCAACGTTGCAAGCTGAAAAGTCGTTATCACAAACAAAAAATACATTTTACGTCATGGCATCGTTAGCATTGGTCTCATTATTATCACTCACCGCTTACTTTATTCAAACAACCAAACCAGAGCTTATCGTACAAAATAATAACCCTACACTGCCAGCGATTAACGCGAAGCCGCAGTCATTACAAAATGAATTTCTGCACGAAAAATCAAGTGAAAAGGCTCAACAAAATCAAGCCCAGCCTTTACTGGCTAGCACCACATACATATACGATTTAGAACCGCACCTAGAAAAATTATTGCACCAACTTGAAGAGTCTTACGAGCTAGGAAAAGTTGAAAATATCGAACCCATTCTATCTAACACCCCTGATATTAGCGGGCAATCTGCCGAGCAAATTACCGCGAAACTAACTTCACTCTTTGAAATTACCCAAGAAAGAAAAATGTTACTTTATGATTTTTCATGGAAAAAAGTTGCTAATACTATTCAAGGTGAAGGAAAATTCTTATCTCGATATCAATTTACTAATGAAAACCAGTGGCTCACCCGTGAAGGCATCGCTGTTATACATGTGAAGAATAAAAATAACTTGCTAAAAATCATTAGCTTAGAGCTAAATAATAGTACTGTAGAGCAATAAATGTATGATGACGTAGTCAAGCCCAAGAAAATTACAGCTCTGTGAAGGTTTTAAGTGTTAGCGACTTCCCTTTTAAATCATTGCAACAACTGTTCCAGCAATATCAGCTTCAATTAGTTTTAAAATCATTTAATGAGGATATTCCTGGTAGTTACTGGGGTGAATCTGAAGCTGGGCTCATAACAGATAAATTATACATCCGCCCCGACACCCCTATTCACTCCTTATTTCATGAAGCTTGCCATTTCATCTGCATGGATGATCAACGAAGGAAAACGCTAAATACTGATGCAGCAGGTGATTATGACGAAGAAAACGCAGTGTGTTTTTTACAAATAATATTAGCTGATAATCTTCTAGATTTTGGTAAAAAACGCATGATGCAAGATATGGATAGTTGGGGTTACACCTTCCGCTTAGGTTCAGCAGAAAAATGGTTTATGGAAGATGCTGAGGACGCTTTCAATTGGTTAATACAACATGACATTGTAGATACAAAGAAAATACCTACCTTTAAATTACGAATAAATTAAAGCCAGCCACGCTTTTGCGCAAGCTTAGAATACCAAACTAAAATACTTGAGACTATGAATGGCATACCAGCCATCATGCTTAACTGAGGGACTTCAAAACCATTAGTTACTGCGGCTACTTGGAGAACATGCACCACCACTACAATCGTTCCTAAAAGAGATAACAGTAAAAAGTAAAAAGATATAGACTTTTTAAAAAGCAATAAAAGTGAACCAAGGAAAACCGAGACAGCAAAACCTGCGGTTGCCCAGTCTGGCCTATTTTCAATTACAGAGCGCTGTAAATCGGGAAATGATGCAACAAATTCAGGATTCATTATTTGCATTAAATAATTCATTACACCCAAAGCGCTCCAAAGAACACCTAATAGCGTAATTAACCAAAAACTCCAATGTACTTTTAATTTTATCATACGTTTCCTGTTTTAATATTTAATCATTGCTGTGTAAAGCATCATTTAGACCACCCCATAAAGAGCCGTCAGTTACAATCGCCTCTACTGCACCTGTTTGGCTATGACGCCTAAACAATAACCCCGACTGGCCTGATAGTTCACGTGCGGAAACAATACTACCATCAGGCATTTTAACCTTGGTCCCTGCGGTTAAATACAAACCTGACTCAATAATACAGTTATCGCCCAATGAAATACCCAAACCAGCATTGGCACCAAGCAGATTCTTTTCTCCCATTGAAATAACCTGAGTTCCTCCCCCTGAAAGCGTACCCATAATTGAAGCACCACCTCCAATATCTGAGCCATCGCCCACGACCACACCTGCACTGATACGCCCTTCAACCATAGAAGAACCTAAAGTGCCGGCATTAAAGTTACAAAAACCTTCATGCATGATAGTTGTACCTGAAGATAAATGTGCACCTAAGCGAACTCGATCTGCATTCGCGATACGTACACCTTCGGGGATTACATAGTCAGTCATGCGAGGAAATTTATCGATACAAGTGACATTAAATTGATGCTCATCCGTAGCAATTAAGGCACGTAAATTTTCAACTTGAGTAGGTAGTACAGGGCCAGCAGAGGTCCATGCAACGTTTGCCAGCAAACCAAAGACACCATCTAGATTAATTTCGTTCGGTTGTACCGCACATTCTGATAACAAATGTAAACGTAAGTAGGCATCTTCAACCGATTTAGGAGCGTCATCAATGGAAGTAATTTCAACCTCAACAAAATCACTTTTAATTATCCCTACTTTTTGTGCCAAGCAATTACGCGCAATTTGTTTATTTGAACGTGGGAACCACACATCTAAGGTCGTTCCTGATTGTGAATCAATGTAGCGGTGTCCAGTGCGTTTAATGGTCATGAGTCATCCTGAATGTTTAAATAAGAGGGGAGTATACTGTGTTTTTAAAGGTAATATGAGATGAATTCTAAGGATTTAAAGACTCAAATGGATTAGAATTAATGAATCATATAAACCCATTTATAGTAAAGGATATAGCATGTTTGAAACCAATGAATATTTTGATGGCAAAGTTAAATCTATCGCATTTGAATCAACGTTACCATCTTCGGAAAATTCATCAACAAAAACAACAAAGCCAGCCACAGTTGGCGTAATGGCAGTAGGGAATTATGTGTTTAATACAGCAGATAAAGAAAAAATGATCGTAGTCTCCGGTGCTATGCGGGTTAAGTTTTCAGATTCTGATGATATTACAACTTTCCAAGAAGGAGATTCTTTTGAGGTTGATGCAAACAGCTCTTTTGATGTCAGTATTCAACAAGAAACTGCCTACCTTTGTATTTATGGATAATCAGTCATGACAATAACTCTAGGTACGCCGCTTTCGCCAACCGCCACTAAAGTTTTATTCTGTGGGGGTGGCGAGCTTGGTAAAGAAGTTGTTATCGAATTACAACGTTATGGCGTTGAAGTGATTGTAGTTGATAGATACCCCGATTCACCTGCGATGCAAGTAGCTCACCGAAGTCATTGTGTTTCCATGACTGACGGCGTGGCATTACGAACAGTGATTGAATTAGAAAAACCGGATTATATAGTTCCTGAGATTGAAGCAATTGCGACCGACACTTTAGTAGAGCTTGAGAACGAAGGCTTTAATGTCATCCCCACTGCTAATGCCGCAAAGTTGACCATGAATCGCGAAGGTATTCGTCGCCTTGTGGCAGAAAAGCTGGGCATTAAAACATCCCCTTACCAGTTTGCTGAAACCCGTGAAGCATTTGATGCAGCTATAAAAGAAGTGGGCATCCCTTGCGTAATTAAACCTATAATGAGTTCATCAGGTAAAGGCCAAAGTACTATTCAATCTGAATCTGATATTGATACGGCTTGGGATCACGCACAACAAGGTGGGCGTACAGGGGCTGGGAAAGTAATCATCGAAGGTTTTATTGATTTTGATTATGAAATAACCTTACTCACAGTTCGACACCTTAACAGTAGTAATAATAAAGAAGTTGAAACAAGCTTTTGTGAGCCCATCGGGCATCTACAAGTCAATGGGGACTATAGGCAATCATGGCAACCACAAAATATGTCTAGTAGCGCTTTACAAAAATCACGTGATATTGCGACAATGGTTACTAAAGCCTTAGGTGGACGTGGGATTTTTGGCGTAGAACTTTTTATAAAAGGGGATGATGTTATCTTTAGTGAAGTCTCCCCTCGTCCGCATGACACTGGAATGGTTACGATGATTTCACAAGACCTTTCTCAATTCGCGCTTCATGCACGAGCTATATTAGGACTACCTATCCCAAACATTTATTTTCACGGGCCATCAGCCAGTAGTGTTCTTTTGGTAAAAGGAAAATCCACGCAGCTTAGCTTTCAAAATATTGATAAAGCCCTCCAACAAGAAAACACCCAAGTACGCTTATTTGGAAAACCAGAAGTTGCTGGTGAGCGCCGTATGGGTGTTGTTCTTGCTCGTGGCGAGACAACCAAAATAGCTATTAATAAAGCTATTCAGAGTTCAAAATCTGTAACAGCGGTATTATAAAGGAGTCTCTGAATAACCTAGCTGAGTTCTGGCAACGCCAAGTTTTCAAGTTCGAGGCATTGATTTTAAGCATAGTTATTCTATGGTTTAAATCAATAACGAAGAAGTTGGAAACTTGGCTAAGCCCTGTAGGGCGAGCTTACAAGGCATCAATTCCGTTGTTGTTATTTTTTGCGAAGGGAGCGACCATTCTCAAAAAATACGCCTAGGACTTGATACCTTGTAAACTAGCAGAACCCAACTAGGTTATTCAGAGCTTCCTAAAGAAAAGCCTTTGTCAATAAAAAAGCGCAGAGTAAATATTGTCATTATGAGACCTTTTCATTTGTCAGTGGTGTAAGAAAAGTTGAGTGAAAGTTAAATCATTTTGCTTATCATTCGACTCGTTCGAAGGTCTCACTATTATTTATTTTTCAGCGTCCTTCCTCATCGTTAAGACCTGAAATCTGAATTAATCGTTATTAGCCAAACGGTTCCATGTATCTATCACTGTATCAGGGTTTAATGAGACACTATCAATACCCTCTTCCATAAGCCATTTTGCTAAATCGTGATGATCTGATGGCCCTTGTCCGCAGATACCGACATATTTGCCCTGCTCTTTACAGGCTATTATTGCCATTTTAATCATCGCTTTTACGGCGGGGTTACGTTCATCAAAACCTTCTGCCACTAGGCCAGAATCGCGGTCTAAGCCTAAGGTTAATTGAGTCATATCATTAGAGCCGATTGAAAACCCATCAAAGTATTCTAAAAACTCAGTGGCGAGTACTGCATTGGATGGCAGCTCACACATCATGATATGGCGGAGGCCTTGTTCAGCACGTGCTAGCCCATTTTGTGCCAATAAATCAGTGACAGCTTTGGCTTCCTCAAGGGTTCTTACAAATGGAATCATCACCTCAATATTATCAAAGCCCATTTCTTCACGAACAAACTTGATCGCTTCACACTCCATTTCAAAACAAGAACGGAAGCTTTCATCAATATAACGCGCTGCACCTCGAAAACCGATCATGGGGTTTTCTTCATGCGGTTCATAGTTTGGCCCTGCAATTAAATTAGCGTATTCATTGGATTTAAAGTCAGACATGCGCAAGATGACGGGCTTAGGGTAAAATGCGGCTGCTAGAGTTGAAACACCTTCGGAAATCTTTTTAATGAAAAAATCTCTTGGACTATCATAAGCTTGAGTGCGTTCTTTAATAATATCTTGGAGTTCTTCAGATTGCTCCTCCAGCGCTAACAACGCTCGTGGATGAATTGCTATCATATTGTTAATGATAAATTCCATACGCGCTAAACCGACGCCTTTATTGGGTAATTGGCAAAAATCAAAAGCACGGTCTGGGCTACCGACATTCATCATGACTTTCAAATCAAGTTTTGGCATTGTGTCGATTTGTGTTTTGTTAACGTTAAAATCTAAAATTCCTTTATAGGCGTAACCCGTGTCACCTTCGGCGCAAGATACGGTAATAGGTGTGTTATCTGTAATAGTCTCGGTAGCATCACCACAGCCGACAACGGCAGGCACGCCTAACTCACGGGCAATAATGGCTGCATGACAGGTTCGTCCTCCTCGGTTAGTAACGATGGCAGAAGCACGTTTCATAATTGGCTCCCAATCGGGGTCAGTCATATCGGTTACTAACACATCACCCGGTAGGATCTTATCCATGTCATCTAGGCTTAGAATGATTTTTGCGGTACCAGCTCCGATACGTGAGCCAATAGAGCGCCCTTCAGCTATGACCTTGCCTTTCTGTTTCATCTCAAAGCGCTCAATCACGTTTCCAGATTGACTTTGTACCGTTTCGGGCCGGGCTTGTACAATGTATAAACCGCCATCGTTACCATCTAATGCCCACTCAATATCCATTGGGCGTTGGTAATGTTTTTCAATAATAAGCGCTTGTCGCCCCAGTTCCTCTACTTGTGCATCGTTGATACAATATTTAAGTTGTTGGTCTTTTTCCACATCTACGATGGTGACAGGCTCATCACCAGCATTATCGTAAATCATTTTAATTAATTTACTGCCACGAGTACGGCTTAAAACAGCGGGTTTACCATCTGCCAAATTGCCTTTATGGGCATAAAACTCATCAGGATTTACAGCACCCTGTACTACCATTTCCCCCAAGCCGTAACTACCGGTAATAAATACGACTTTATCAAAGCCTGATTCGGTATCTAGGGTAAACATCACACCACTGGCGGCAATATCAGAGCGCACCATTTTTTGTATGCCAGCTGACAATGCCACACCTTCATGGGCAAAGTTTTGGTGTACACGGTATGAAATGGCACGGTCGGTAAACAGTGAGGCAAAAACCTTGCGAATCGCCATTTTAATATCATCAATGCCTGCTACATTTAAAAAAGTTTCTTGCTGACCTGCGAATGAGGCATCCGGCAAATCTTCTGCAGTGGCGGAGGAGCGTACTGCCCAGGTAACATCAGTTCCGTAATTTTTTTCGAGTTCGATATAGGCTAAATTAATATCCGTTTCGAGTTGCTCTTGAAGCGGTACTTGCATAATCCATTCACGGATTTTCTTGCCTGTTTTAGCTAATGCATCTAAATCATCCGCATCAAGTTCATCGAGTAAGCTATTAATCCTTTTACCCAAGTCTTCATGTTCAAGAAAACCTCGGTAAGCATCTGCTGTGGTTGCAAAACCACCTGGAACATTAACACCTAAATTAGTTAGATTTTGTATCATCTCACCTAGAGAGGCATTTTTACCCCCTACTTTGTCGATATCATTAATGCCTAACTCATTGAGCCAGATAATATTGCGGGTACTTTTCATTCGCAGTTTTTCCTTATTTAATTTACTTTATGTAACTAGGATAGAATCCTAGGATTAAGATGACTAAGAATTAAATTAAAAAATTTGAAAAGGATTATCTTTACGATCATTTTTTACGTTCCCAGCTGTGCAAGGTTTTTTTTAGGTTTCCGGTTTTGTGCAATTTGCGCACAATCTGTGCAGCAAGTTCTTCTATAGACTGGCTAGTTACATCCATAGGGTTTAAGTGATATTTAGTATATAAATCTTGCACTTTCTTGATCTCATCTTTACACGTTTCTAAAGCAGCGTATTGACTATTTGGCATGCGTTTTTCACGAATTTGGTGAAGTCGCTTTGCTTTAATCTTAGTTGCAAAAATTTTGTCTCGACTCTCAAGTAAAACAGCAGGTAATTCGTTACGCTCAAAATCATCTTCTGTAATCGGGTAATTAGCCGCTCTGATACCGAACTTAAGCGCTAAGTACAGCGAGGTTGGTGTTTTCCCCGAGCGTGAAAGGCCGACAATAATGACATCAGCCTCACCTATTGTTTTTAGCACCATCGCATCATCGTGTTTTAACGTAAAATTTAAAGCATCAATACGTGAATCATAGACTTTTTCATTGACTAAACCATGACTTAAACCTGATTCAAAAACAGGAGTGGCTTTTAAATCATTACCAATTTTATCTAAAAAACTATCAAAGACTTCGTAATAGTGACAGTTTGCAAGCTGTAACAAGTGGTTTACTTTTTCCTCAGGCATAGTTGCAAATACTAGTGGACGAAAGTTTTCTGATTGAGCTATTTGATTAATTTCACCCACCAGTTTATTTACCTTTTCTACACTGTCTACAAAAGGTCTTTGAATATAGGTAAAGTCGATTTGTGGGAATTGCGATAATAAGCTCATACCTAATGTTTCAGCTGTTATGCCGGTACTTTCCGAAATAAAAAATACGGTACGCTTTGGGGTATTTTTAACCTCTGTCATAACGTTTGCTTTATAAAGTTGTTAGTTAATTTGACTATAGTTGCTATTTTTAACTTTGCTGGTTTTTTCCACAAAAATACTCATTTTAATTGATAGACGGCATTTTTCTTGGAAAATGTAAGGGTTTTTGTTACTCAAATTTATGCTTTAATAAGGTCTTATAAATTACAATTAATCTAAGAGGCCTTTAAGGAAAACCTGATTAAGTCCCATTAATTTTATGGGACTTAATCAGGGTTTCCTTAACGACACAGATGACGAGTAAATATGTCTGAAATTCCACTGCTTTTGTTGGAGTTTCACCCAATATATCTTTCGCAACTGACCCGTTCAAAGAACCTCCTATAGGGTATAAAAACAATGACTAAGGCTTTAATAGACGCACGTATCACTCCTACCGTACATCTTAATGTATTGTCACAGCAGGAGGTGAGCAAACTACTTGATACCAGTAGTAGGGGGCTCTATAGATTATTTCGTCAGTGTGCGTTGGCAGTATTAAGTCACGGTGATTACACCGATGATGCTAAAGAGTTACTAGCACGCCATGCCGCTTTTGATATTAAAATTATTCAACAAGATCGTGGCATTAAGCTGGAAGTGACTGGCGCGCCCGCTGATGCTTTTGTTGATGGAGAAATGATTCGTGGTATTAACGAGCACTTATACTCGGTGCTACGTGATATTATCTACTCAAACGATGCCATTATTGAAAACCCTGCCTTTGATTTAAATAATAGCGAAGGTGTGACCAATGCAGTGTTTCATATTATGCGCAACTCAGGCACCTTACATTATGGGAAAAAACCCCGTTTGGTGGTTTGCTGGGGTGGTCATTCAATCTCACGTGTCGAATACGATTACACCAAAGAAGTCGGTTATCAGCTTGGGCTTCGTAAACAAAATATTTGTACTGGTTGTGGACCCGGCGCTATGAAAGGCCCCATGAAAGGCGCAACCTTTGGTCATGCTAAACAACGGATTAAAGATGGTCAATACTTGGGAATGACAGAACCAGGAATTATTGCTGCAGAATCACCCAACCCCATTGTTAATGATTTGGTCATCATGCCCGATATTGAAAAACGCCTTGAGGCTTTTGTGCGTATTGGTCACGGTATTATTGTTTTCCCTGGTGGTGCTGGAACGACGGAGGAAATTCTGTATATTCTCGGTATTTTGCTGCATCCTAAAAATGCGTATGTACCCTTCCCGCTTATTTTTACAGCCCCTGAAAGTTCACGTGAATACTTTGAACAAATAGATGATTTTATTGGTGCAACGCTTGGCAAAGATGCGCAAAAGCGGTATGAAATTATTATTGATGACCCTGAAAAGGTTGCTATCAAAATGAAACAAGGGATTAAGAAAGTACGTGATTTCAGACGTGAACATAGTGATGCCTATTACTTTAACTGGTTGCTCAAGATAGATGAAGAGTTCCAACAGCCGTTTGAGCCTAGTCATCAAAATATGTCAAATTTAGAGCTTCATAAAGACTTACCCAAGCACATTCTTGCCGCAAATTTACGCCGTGCATTCTCAGGAATCGTATCGGGCAACGTAAAGGATGATGGTATTCGCGCGATTGAAAAACACGGGCTTTTTGAAATTACAGGCGATCCCGATATTATGGCGCGTATGGATACATTGTTAAAATCATTTGTAGAACAAAGCCGCATGAAATTGCCTAGCGATATTGCTTATAAGCCTTGTTATAAGATAGTGACTTAAATTACGTTCACCAAAGCTTACTTTTTTTATAAGTTCTGCCAAGATTTGTGTTTCTTAATTAAGCCTAAAGCATCTGTTAATAAAGTTTTCCCCGGTTCGGTATGAAACCAGGTTGATAGACCAGAGGGATGTGGTAACGGTATGCAATCTACCTGTAGGTGTGGTGTATCAATCACAAATTGTTTACCTACGACTTCATCGAGTTTTTTTGCTTGTAAGTATTGCGAAATAGCTAGCTTGCCAATAGGAATAATTAGCTTAGGTTGAAGTAGCTGGTACTCCTTTTCTAACCACTCTTTACAATTAGCTATTTCAATTTTATTAGGGATACGATCACCACTGCTTTTTTTATTTTTACCTGGGAAACAACGACATACAGCAGACATGTAAACTTGACTTCGAACGCCCTCCTCATCAACGCCAATCGATTCAAACCATTTGAATAAGGTTTTACCCGCTGTCCAACCAAAAGGCTTTTTGATTTTACCCTCATGAATTCCTGGTGCTTGACCAATCAGCATAATGGATGCATTAACGGCTGTGCCAGTAATGACAGGTTGAATCATCTGAGAACATTTAGTACAGGCTTGTAATTGAGTTTGGTGCTTAATAATTTTATCGAGTATCATAATTATAAATGTAATATTCCCACTTACTAAAAGCAAGCAAGCTATTACCCAATCCCAAGATAGAAACGCGAATGAGAGAGCAAAACTTTGTTTTCATAGGATATTATCGAAAAATAATCATTTCATCCGTAGATTAATCGAGTATTTTTGGGATGTTCTATGGAATCAAAGGCTTGTGCTATCATCGTGTTTTCTATCTGGGGATTAAGGTATTATGAAAAATACACAGAAACATTCGCAATACTTAGATCATGGTATCTTTCTTATTGATGCAGAATATGGCGACTCAGGAGTGGCCGCTATTTATCTACTTGAGCAAGATGGTGAGATAGCGATAATCGAAACTGGAACTAACCTTAGTATCCCCTATGTTGAGCAAGCACTTTTAGAAACGGGCTTATCGTTTAATCAAGTACGCTATATTATTCCAACCCATGTTCACCTTGATCATGCTGGGGGAGCAGGTGAATTAATGCAGCTTTGCAATAATGCTAAACTCATTTGTCATCCCTTTGGAGCGCGCCATTTAATTGACCCAAGCAAGCTAGAAGCAGGCACTATAGCCGTTTATGGTGAGGATAAGTTCCGCCAACTGTATGGTACTATTCGTCCCATTGATGCAGATCGAGTGATCGAAGCACCGGATAATTTTTCAATTGATTTAAACGGTAGAAACCTGAGGTTTATAGATACACCAGGGCATGCACGTCATCATTTTTGTGTTTATGATGAACTGAGCCAAGGTATTTTTGCAGGAGACACATTTGGGGTTTCATACCCGCAAATTACAACCAAACAAGGTCGCTTTATATTCGCAACTACAACACCGGTACAATTTGATCCCAATGCGTTGTTAAACAGTATTAGTAAGTTGATGTCTTTATCGCCACAACAGATGTACCTTACACATTATGGTACGATTACACCTAGCCCTGAAATTGTTGAGCAACTTAAACAGAGTATTATTGTCTTTAAAAGGATAGCGCTAGAGGCTGAACACACAAACAACAACCGCACCGAAGCAATCCAAAATAATATTCAACAATTTTTACTTAAAAAGTTATTTGAAATGGGGTGCGAACAATCAGCCAAATTTTGTTCTGAACAAATAAAAATGGATACGCTACTGAATGCACAGGGTTTAGATGTTTGGTTAAAGCGAAATAAAATAAATAGATAATAGGGGAAATAAATGATCAAACATTTGATACTAGTTACGGTATTAGCGATAACACTTTCTGGCTGCTCAAGTCTAAAACAAGTTTTAGCTACAGCGGGCAGCTTCGCAGGGGCTGCCTACGCAAGAGATAAAGGCGAAAATGTTTACTTAGGCTCAATAGCCGGTGGATTAATCGGTAATTTGGCAGGTCAAATGATTTCTCAATCTCGACCCTATTAGGGAAAGACTGGTAACTGAATCAGTGACTTCACTACGGCACAGTACGCAAGCTATTGATTCATCACGGGTTTAAAAAACCCCATGCTAAACCAATAACTTACACCCTATTATCCCCACTGAAGTCACGGATTCAGGTTAATTTTAGGGAATAAAAATGAAACTCTTTCAAATAAGAAAATTAATTTCATTCACAATAATTGCTCTCGCATTGACAGGGTGTTCAAATAGAAAAGAAGGGATGACAACTTTAGGCTCTTTGAGCGGGGTGATTATTGCTGCTTCTACAGGGAAAAATATATTGGTTGGTTCGGTAACTGGAGGGCTTGTTGGCAATATAGCTGGGCAAGTAACAACGCAGGCCATGGTTTCAAAGAGGAAGTTATAAAAAGCGCTGTTGCAAATAATTAAATACACTTAATAAACCCATTGCTTCCCCACCTTTTGGTCGCCCTGCTCTAGCACGATTATTCCAAGCCATAACATCTATATGCGCCCACTCAATGTCTTGATCGACAAATTCATTTAAGTATAAGGCGGCTGTAATTGCACCGCCGTAACCTTCTGCTGAACAGTTGGTAATATCCGCAACCGGGCTATCGAGCTGGTAGCGATAAGAATGGTGTAGAGGCAGTGGCCAGAGTGTTTCACCGGTATTATCTGAGGCTTGCTGAATATCTCTTGCGAGTGTCCTTGAGTTGCTAAAGAGTGCTGGTATCTCAGTGCCTACTGCAACGCGGGCTGCTCCTGTTAAGGTTGCAAAATCAATAATTAATGATGATGATGTTTCACACGCTAAGCTTAAAGCATCACATAACACTAAACGCCCTTCTGCATCGGTATTATCAATTTCTACCGTTTTATGTGCGCGTGTATCAATAATATCCCCAGGTCTAAAAGCATCACCTGAAATGGCATTGTCGGCAGCAGCTATCAATACTTGTAGACGTAGGGGTAAGTCAAAGCACATAATAAGGTGTGCAAGGCCTAAAACATGTGCTGCCCCACCCATGTCTTTTTTCATATTACGCATGAACTTGGATGGCTTTAAGTCAAGCCCACCGGTGTCAAAGCATACGCCTTTACCAACTAGAGTAAGTAAAGGTAGTTCTTCATTCTGTTCTTTTGATGTCCATTCTAATTTGATTAGTCTTGGTGGATGCTCACTGGCGCGACCAACAGCATGTATGGCAGGAAAATTCTCAGTTAGTAGTTCATCACCGACAAATTCACTAAACTGTGCTTGATGTTGCTGCGCTAATTCTTTAACGACCTCTGAAAGTTCCTCCGGCATCATGTGATTGGCGGGCGTATTGACCATATCACGTACGAGAGTAAAGGCATCTACAAAGGCTTGAACTTGTGCTAACTGATCACTAGCTAGTTTTAATAAAGGTGTGTTTTTCGGCTCTAAAAAATCTTTCTTAAAGAAATCAAAACGATAGGCGCCTAAGCCCCAGCCAATGGCTGCTTGAATTTGTTCGTTTTCTGACCAGTTCGATTCAATATGATACTCACCCTCAGGTAATGAGGTTGCTAAGGATGACATTGACCAGATTCTGGCACTATCTGGATTATCTGGTGATGCATGCTCAATACCACAAAGAATTCGATCAATCTTCCCGTCCTGATTGGGTATTATACAAAACGATGAAGGCTTGGCTTCAAAAGAAGACTGAGCGACCCAGTTTCTTAAGAAGTCTGATTGTTCGTTTAAGTAAATTTCCAGTTCATTTTTTACCACAGGAACGAGTGGAATGCTGTTACTACATTCTGTAATAAAACTCATTATTTATACTCAACTAAACAGGCCCACTGGCCTGTTTCATCATGGTGAATTTGTAGTTTTGAAAGACTGCCGTATGCAACTGGAAGGCTAAATAACTTTTCATTTGGCATGCCAAGAATATGCATAAGGATGATTCGAATGACCCCTGCATGTGAAATTAGCAAAATACGTTGCCCCTGATTCTCTTCAATAAGGTTTTTAAATGCCGCTAAAATACGCCCTTGAAATAAATGATAATCTTCACCATCTGGAGGAGTAATAGTCGTTGGTGAAAGGCTCCATTGATGCAAAAGTTCTGCATCGCTCTTTAAAATTTCATTCGGTGGAAGTCCATCCCAAAGACCATAATCTATCTCTTTTAATTGGTCATTGATATCTAACTCAATGTCATCTTCTGATGCAATTAACTCCGCAAACTCACTGCAACATTGTAACGGCGATGAAATAACAATATCCCAATCACTTTTACCGTCTAAGGTACTAACCATTTGTTGCCAGCCAGCATCAGTTAACGGGTCATCTGTTACACCACGATAAACTTCTCGACCTTCTACCTCGCCATGGCGAAGTAAATCGATCGTCGTTATTGACGTTTTCATTTATTATTTATGTCCTTTTGAAGCCAATTAACTGAATACTTCAAATATATTTAACGTCAATGATTTCATATTCACGAATACCCGCAGGAGCGTTAACGGTGGCAACATCGCCCTCTTCTTTACCTATCATTGCACGTGCTATAGGAGACGATACTGCAATTTTGTTAAGCTTAATATCCGCTTCAATATCACCGACAATTTGGTAAGTGACTGTTTCTTCCGTATCTAAATCTTCTAGTTCAACAGTGGCACCGAAAACCACACGGCCTTCAACATTTAATGAGCTCACATCAATTAGCTGTGCGGTGGAAAGTACAGACTCTAGTTCTTGAATCCGACCTTCGCAAAAACTCTGTTGCTCTCGAGCAGCGTGGTATTCAGCATTTTCTTTTAGGTCACCGTGTTCTCTTGCGGTAGCAATAGCCTGAACAATTTCAGGACGAGTGACCGTTTTTAACTCATTTAACTCTGCTTTTAAGATTTCAGCGCCTTTTTGTGTGACGGGTGCTCGATCCATAATATTTTTCCTTTTTTTAATCTGTTTTTTTTATTTAGCCAATATCTTGTAATTTATAGACAACTTCATCTTCATTATGCATTAAAGCCTGACATAATGCCCAAGCTCCAGTAATTGTCGTCGTGTAAGCGACTTTACCGCGTAACGCGACCCGACGAATTTCCGATGAATCTTCAATTGCGCTTTTACCTTCGGTGGTATTGACAATAAAATCAACTTGGCTATTTTTAAGTAAATCAACAATATGTGGCCGGCCTTCACGGACTTTATTAACTACCTCACAATTAAAACCAGCTGACTCTAATGTGCGTGCAGTACCACGTGTTGCTATCAAGGTGAATTTTAGGTTTGTTAGTAGTTTAGCTACATCGATTACCGCTTTTCTATCGGCCTCTCGTACGCTGATAAACGCGGTACCACCAATTTTAGGAAAATCAACACTCGCACCTTGTTGTGATTTTCCATATGCCTCGGCAAAGGTTTTGCCAACACCCATAACTTCACCCGTCGATTTCATCTCGGGGCCTAAAATTGGATCAACTGCAGGAAATTTAATAAACGGGAATACCGCTTCTTTGACAAAGAACAGCTCGGGAATTATTTCTTTTGTCATCCCCTGCTCTTTTAATGACTGTCCCGCCATACATCTAGCAGCAACCTTTGCTAATTGTCGACCTGTGGCTTTTGATACATAGGGTACAGTTCGTGATGCTCGTGGATTAACTTCTAGTACATAGATAGTTTGCTTACCCGCATCATCCGTTTGAATTGCAAATTGCACATTCATCAAGCCAATCACATTTAACGCTAATGCCATCGCTCGTGTTTGCTCACGCATATCATCTTGGATTTCGGTACTTAAAGAGTATGGTGGTAATGAACAGGCTGAATCACCAGAATGTACACCGGCCTGTTCGATATGCTGCATAATACCGCCAATTAAAACATCAGTACCATCACAAATTGCATCCACGTCAACTTCTATCGCATCATCTAAAAAACGATCAAGTAAAACAGGGGAATCATTAGATACTTTAACGGCATCACGCATATAGACACGCAAGTCTTCTTCGCTATGAACGATTTCCATTGCTCGCCCACCAAGAACATAAGAGGGACGTACAACTAAGGGGTAACCAACTTCTTCGGCTAAACGAACACCTTCTTCAATATTTCTCGCGGTACGGTTTGGCGGTTGTTTTAAACCCAGTTTTTCTATAAGTTGCTGGAAACGTTCACGATCTTCAGCTAAGTCAATCGCATCAGGGCTAGTACCGATAATCGGCGCACCTGCAGCTTCCAGTTCATCGGCGAGTTTAAGCGGTGTTTGTCCGCCATATTGAACTATAAGCCCTTTGGGTTTTTCTATATCGACAATATCTAACACATTTTCTAAAGTCAGTGGTTCAAAATATAATCTATCAGAGGTGTCGTAATCAGTAGATACCGTTTCAGGGTTGCAGTTAACCATGATGGTTTCATAACCATCATCACGTAACGAAAGCGCAGCATGAACACAGCAGTAGTCAAACTCAATCCCTTGCCCGACTCGGTTTGGACCTCCACCGAGAATAATTATTTTATCTTTATCACTAGGATTTGATTCGCATTCTTCATCGTAGCTGGAATACATGTAGGCAGTATCTGTTGAAAACTCTGCTGCACAGGTATCAACACGTTTATAGACTGGTGTTACACCTAAATCATGACGATGTTTACGAATGACCTTTTCTTTTGTGTCTAACAATCTTGCTAAACGTCGATCAGAAAAGCCTTTGCGTTTCAAATCAAACATTTCATCTTTTGATAAGCTGTTAGGTAAGCTACCCTTAAGCTTATTTTCCATGAGAATTAATTCTTCAATTTGGCTAAGGAACCAGGGGTCAATTGCGGTTAAATCGAATAAGTCTTGTTGCGACATACCAAAGCGGAAACCATCTGCTACATATAAGATACGCTCTGGTCCGACTTCGGTTAGCTCTTGACGTAGAATATCTTTGGCATTATCGGTGTTTAAATCAACCCGTTCATCCAAACCATCAATATCAATCTCTAGCCCGCGTAACGCCTTTTGGAAAGACTCTTGAAAGGTGCGACCCATTGCCATGACTTCACCAACAGATTTCATCTGCGTAGTTAGACGAGCGTCTGCTTGAGGGAATTTTTCAAAGGTGAAGCGTGGAATTTTAGTAACCACGTAGTCTATTGATGGCTCAAAAGATGCAGGTGTTGCACCACCTGTTATGTCGTTTTGTAGTTCATCTAACGTATATCCTATTGCCAATTTTGCTGCAATTTTTGCAATCGGAAAACCAGTGGCTTTTGATGCTAAAGCTGATGAGCGAGATACACGCGGATTCATTTCAATAATGACCATGCGCCCATCTTTCGGATTTATTGAGAACTGGACATTGGAGCCTCCCGTTTCGACGCCAATTTTTCTCAATACTGCTAAGGAGGCATTACGAAGAATTTGATATTCTTTATCGGTGAGTGTCTGCGCGGGAGCAACAGTAATTGAGTCTCCAGTATGAATCCCCATTGGGTCAAGGTTTTCAATCGCACAGATGATGATACAGTTATCAGCTTGATCACGTACCACTTCCATCTCATACTCTTTCCAGCCTAATAGAGATTCTTCAAGGAGTACTTCGGTAGTTGGTGAGAAATCTAAGCCTCGTGCAACGATTTCCTCAAACTCATCCATATTGTAAGCAATACCGCCACCAGAGCCCCCCATCGTGAACGATGGACGACAAATAGTAGGAAAGCCTAAACCTTTTTGTACTTGGCGTGCTTCTTCCATACTGTGAGCAACGCCTGAACGTGCTGAACTTAGGCCGATTTCTTCCATAGCCACGCGAAACTTTTCACGGTCTTCGGCCATGTCAATAGCTTCTTTTTTAGCACCTATCATTTCGATGCCATATTTTTCTAAAACACCTTCACGATCAAGGTCAAGCGCACAATTGAGCGCTGTTTGCCCACCCATTGTAGGAAGTAAAACATCAGGACGTTCTTTTTCAATAATAGTTGCAACAGTCTGCCAACGTATTGGCTCAATATAGGTTGCATCTGCCATTTCTGGGTCTGTCATGATGGTGGCAGGATTGGAGTTAACAAGAATTACTCGATAACCTTCCTCACGCAATGCTTTACAAGCTTGCGCCCCCGAATAATCAAACTCACAGGCTTGACCAATCACAATCGGTCCAGCGCCAATTATCAAAATACTTTTTATATCGGTACGTTTAGGCATTATTTTGTCTCCAGACTAGTAGACTTCACGGGCGAGTATAAAGACATGAGCTCAATAAAATCATCAAATATAGGAGCAATATCATGTGGGCCGGGACTAGCTTCAGGATGACCTTGAAAGCCATAGGCAGGTACATCAGTGCGCTTAATGCCTTGTAAACTATTATCAAATAGAGACTTATGAGTTAATATTAAATTATCAGGCAAAGTGTTTTCATCAACAGAAAAGCCATGGTTTTGGCTGGTAATCATGACGCGCTTTGTATTTAAATCTTGTACAGGGTGGTTTGCCCCGTGATGGCCAAATTTCATTTTTAAGGTTGATGCACCACTGGCTAAGGCTAATAATTGATGTCCAAGACATATACCAAAAATAGGTACTTTTTTATCCAAGACCTCTTGTATTGCTTGAATCGCATAATCACAAGGCTCTGGGTCACCCGGACCGTTGGATAAAAAGACCCCATCAGGGTTCATTTTTAATACATCGGATGCCGGCGTTTGCGCAGGCACAACCGTAACGCGACAGCCGCGGTCTACCATCATTCGTAGGATATTTTTCTTTATTCCAAAATCATAGGCAACGACATGAAACTTTGTGTCTTCGGGGGTTAAACTCGCATGCTCGTCGGTAATTAAATCCCAAGTATGTTCCTTCCATGTATATGCTTTTTTTGTGCTTACTACTTTGGCTAAATCCATGCCTTTTAAACCAGGAAATCTCATCAAATCGTTTTTAGCCAATTCTATGGTTGAGTTTTCAACTATGCCTGCAAAGATACAACCACGTTGAGCCCCTTTTTCACGTAAAATTCTTGTTAATCGGCGGGTATCAATATCGGAAATGGCTACCACTTTCTTCCTATTTAAATAGTCCGATAAAGATTCTTCTGAACGCCAGTTACTTAATAAACTAGGAACATCTTTAACGACAAGGCCTGCGGCAAAAATAGAATCTGATTCTTCATCATTTTGATTTATTCCAGTACTACCAATATGGGGGTATGTTAAAGTGATAATTTGTTGGGCGTAAGAAGGGTCAGTGAGAATTTCTTGATAACCCGTCAGTGATGTATTAAAAACAACTTCGCCAACACTGATGCCTTTATATCCAATAGATTGGCCATAGAAGATGCTGCCATCTTCAAGAACTAAGATTGCGCTGTTTTTCAAGCTAAAACTCCCTTATAACTTTGAAAACCATTATGGTAATGGCTGGGGGGTCAAAAGTATTCTTACACACACAAACAATGATCTAAACTATTTTCTAGTTAACAATCATTTATGAATACTAATCACTGGTAATTCCGAAATGGTTTAATGTTAAGTGTTTAAGGAAACCCTAATAAGATCCATTATTTTAGCGTGCCATATCTGCCGCTATCTTTTAATCGACTTAATCAGGGTTTCCTTGAAAGAAGCTCTGAACAACCTAGTTGGATTCTGCGAATTTACAAGGCATCAAGCCCTAGGCGCATTTTTTGAAATCGATACGCCAGTGACATGCTGCAACAACCTCCGCAAAAAATTACAATTACGGAATAGATGTCTTTAAGCTCGCTACCTATTATCTTGCACGGCTTAGTCAGGTTTCAAACGTCTTCGTTATTGATTTTAACCATAGATAATGACTATGCTTAAAAACAATGCCTTGAACTTGAAAACTTGGCGTTGCCAGAATCAGCTAGGTTATTCAGAGGTTCCCAAAGCTAGATTAAAAACCATTTTTACTGAACGAGTGTATTCTACTCGAAAAAAGAAGCGAGTGTCTATCAAGGAAACAGGGATTATTAACTTTTAATGATTTAAATTTTGTATTTGCTTTTCAAGTTCCTTTAAAAGCTTGTCTCTCTTTTTTGGAAGTACTTTATTTGCCCTGAGTGTATCTTTTAATTTATTGTCTAACTTCTCTAAAACAACGTCTAAAGCTTGTGATTCTTCTTTTAAAGTGATTAGTTTTGTATTTAAGGCTTGGTTTGCAGAATCAACTTGAGTAACTTTATGTTTAAAACTTGCTAAATTTGCTTGGCTAGTTCTTAGAAAAAGGTCTTTTTCAATTTCTGCCATTAAGTTATCTGAAATTTCAAACAAAGTATTTTCTGAAGTTTTTTTGGCGTCTAACGTAATTGCTAAATTCTTTGCTAAAACAGTTTGTTGAAGATTATTACTGCTAACAGTATCTGGCATAGTTAAGGTTTTTATTACTGTTTTATCTTTTTGTTGAGTGTTTAGACGAGTGGATTGCTTGTTTTTAGTTTTAGAAAACATCTCACCCACAGAATTAGGTACGTATTGTGATAATTCTGTCGAAGAATCTTTTGAAAAAAGACCTAATGCAAAAGCAAGCACACCTAATAAAACCATCAGAGAAATTAGTAAAATTTTATTCATGTTTATTCCATTTATCAACAAGCGTTAAATTGCTTATTTCCTAAAAACAGCTTCCCACCAACGACGCCTATTCTTTGTTTGTTTTGCTTGATTTGATAATTCTTCTGGCATCATCTTGGTAAATATCCAAGAAGGAAGTGGCCCTTGAGTTGCAATACTGCAAGATGTGCCTAAATTATTAGGATCAAATACTTTAATTAATCGTGGTTCTTTGAAGCTATCAGTGTAAACAACACCACAGTATTCTTCGTCATGCTCCCGACGAAGTAGCTTATTTAACTCATCAACGTAGGTATTTACACTTCCCCCAATTGTTTTGTGAGTTGGTAATGCCTCGCCTACCGCATAAATATACCAGCCCTGATTACTGTCACTTTTTACGACTTGCCATAATTCTTCTAATTGGCTCCATCGAAGAACACCATAGAACTTTCCATTAAAAGCGGTCAAAAAATCACTATTTTGGTAATTAAGGCTGTTATTTATCATATTCTATTATTTCCAATGTATTACCATCTGGATCTCGACAAAACAACGCAGTACGACCCGATTGGCTTTTTGTGTAGATGGTTTCTGATTTTTTTAACTTATCTTCTATACGAGCTAAGTCTTCCGTGATAAAAGCCGTATGTCTATCGCGCCCACCATGAATAGGGCGATGAATAGAGTCAGGGTTATCTATTTGTAATAAATGAATTTGCTGTTGGTCATTAATATCCAACCAAGCTCCATTAAATTTCATATCTGGTCGGGCTAAGTTAACTTTCAAGCCTAACACCTTACAATAAAAAACCAACGACTTGTCTAGGTCAGAGACAATCATACTAACGTGATGGATTGCTTTAAAAGTAGCCATGGCTTTACTCAAATAAGTATTTAATTAGTCCAGCAGATGATACAACAATGAGTGAGACACCTAAATAGCGGTGAAACGTTGTACTCTCTGTTTGCAAGAGGTAATCGTGTGCCTTCAAACCAATAAAATGGCCAATCGCTACAAAAGGCAATAATGCCAAGCTAAATTGCCATTGAAGCTCAACATCGTAAACAACAAAGGCTGCCATCTTAAACGTAACAAGAATAATCCATAATACAAAAAGTGTTTCACGTAATTGAATTCGGCTAACTTTTTTAGCGACCACTGCGGCAATAAGTGGTGCCCCAATTAATGAGGTGCCGCTCACATACCCTCCTAAAATCAATAAAAGCGTATCAACCCGTTTTGAATTACTGTTAATTTTATAATCTAAAACCCAAGTAACCCCATAAAATAGAGTAATGAAAAATACAGCTATCACGACCCACATACTAGGAAAACTAAATAAACCGATGAGTCCCGCTATTTTAGGGATGATAATAACGGCCATAACACTAGAAACAACTGACCAGTTAATATTTTTTATGCGGCTTGCTAGTGTTATTGAAGTGAAGAATAACAAGTGAGTACCAATAATTGGCAAGAAAATTAGCGGCTTATCATCAACCAATAATAACAATGGCAAGCCAAGAGCAGCGCCGCCAAAACCAATGCCGGAGCGTACAAAACCAGTCCAAATAAAAATCAACGTGATAGCAATGAGTTGACCAGTTGAGAAAGGGTTTAAAAAATTCATTGAGTTATAACTTCTTAAATCTAAAGGTTAACTTGATCTCTGTTGATTTGCTACCATTATAGGTAAAAATGAGGCTTTGCCTGATCCTTGGGGTGAGTAATAAATCTAAAATTATTTATTGTCGAGTCGTGCAAAATTTCAAGATAATGTTCAAACACAGAATATGAAATCTATAATTCAAACTTATACAAAACAAGCCATTGCAATAAATATTTTGTTATTAGTAGCGCTAGCAAGTCTTATTATTGGTCTTACTGCGCCTTTATTAACACTAGAAAAAATGTATTTTTTTGAAAATACCGTTTCTTTACTTTCTACTATTAGACAGCTATTTGCAGAGGGAGAGTGGTTCCTTTTTATTATCGTTGGTCTTTTTAGTCTCTGCGTACCGCTTCTAAAAATCACCAGTTTATTACTTATTCTAAATGTAAATTACGTTAAAGGATCCTTCCTCGATAGAGCCTTATATATCATAGAAATAATTGGAAAATGGTCCATGTTAGATGTTTTTGTAGTTGCGTTATTGCTCGTCTCAGTAAAGCTTGGTGCTTTAGCAAAGGTTGAAGTTCACTACGGTCTTTATGCTTTTGCTTTGTCTGTTCTACTCACTATTGGACTCAGCTATTGGATTAATCATCTTTCAAAAGTTCGTCATCGAGTGATTTAAGGAACATCTGAACTCTGGCAACGCCAAGTTTCAAGTTTGAGGCATTGATTTTAAGCATAGTCATTCTGTATTCGCTTTTAAGTCATTTGCAAGCAAAGCACTAAATATGGTTATTCAGTGATTACTTAAAGAAAACACTGATTGACTCTCGTAACATTCTGTAAGTCTCAAGAGTAGTATTGTCTAGCTAGTCATTAAAAGCTCACATGCTTTGATACTGGATATACCTTTTGTCGTATTAGTTATTTTACTGTGGTTTTCTCGTTTTCTGCTAATTTTTTAATCATTAGGCTGTCAAAATTGCTTAAATTTACACCAATTGAAGTGGCTCTCTAGGTGTTAAATAGGATTATGATATACACTCAGATTTTTTAAATTGAAAGTATAAAGCTACTTTAAAATGAACAGGATCATTTTATTTTCATGAATAAAAGCTCTCAAATCTTATCTATTCTATTTGTTCTAGTGGCTACTACCCTGTGGTTTGTTGGTAGTTGGTGGTATTATACCTGTCGCATTAAAAACACCTGCGAGACAAAGCTTACCATTGCAACTCAAGCTAAAAAAAATAAAGAAACGATTATTTCTCCCTTAAAGCTTCCCGCTTCAATAGCACTTGATAATGGTGTGTCCTCCTTAAATGTCATCACTGCTAATAATAGTGATACCGATGGCGATGGTATTAGTGATAGTAATGAATTAAGACTAAAAACTGACCTTAATAAAAAGGATAGTGACAACGACGGTATCTCTGACGATATAGAAATCGGTCTAAATATAAAACAGCCCTTAGATACCGATAACGACGGTATCATTGATGCACTTGATGATGACGATGACAATGATGGTCTTACTACTCAAATTGAGGTTAAAGTCGGAACAAGCCCACTCCATGAGGATACAGATAATGACGGTATTGATGACCTAAAAGAAATAGGTAGTAATGCCCTTAAACCGCTGGACACGGATAACGATGGGATAATTAATGCTTTAGACAGTGACGACGATGCAGATGGGATAAAAACTGAGACTGAACTATTACTAGGAATCAACCCGCTACTAGCTGATAGTGATAGTGATGGAATAAGTGACCTGGACGAAATTGGAAAGCTTATCGAAAAACCACTTGATACAGATAAGGATGGCATAATCGATGCGCTGGACACAGAAGAGAACTTAGATAAAGATGGAGATGGCTTAACTGACTTACTTGAGAAAAAACTTAATAGCGACCCAAATAATGTTGATTCAGATGATGATGGTATCAATGACAATGAGGAATTGGGTGATAATGAGAGCAAGCCTCTTGATACGGATAATGATGGCATCATCAATATTCTTGACCCAGATGACGATAATGATAAATTAGATACCCGATTTGAATCAGAAATCGGCACCAACCCTCTTTCACCTGATACAGATGGGGATAGCTTAGATGATGCTAAAGAAGTGGCCGGTGGCACTGTTGGTCATCTACCGGATACTGATAAAGATGGAAAAATAGACCCCGTAGATTCTGATGATGATAATGATGGTTTTTCCACTTTAGACGAAATAAGAAATGGTAGTAACCCCTTTGTAAATGAAAAAGATGCAATAAAGAAAACACCAATTACAGCAACGAAAAAAGCGCCAAATAAGAGTGATTTAAATCAGCTCACGTTGAAGCTAATTGGAGATAACTCAAGTAAACGCTTTAAAAATGCACGTCTAGCAGTATCGAAGAAAACCACATCAATTACGATAGATCTTCTTACACCTGAAACGAATGATTACTTAACTCAGATTATAAAATGGTTACAAGAAAATAAACAAAACACGATTAGTCTTATTGGTCACAGCGATAGTTTTAATTCTGCTCAAGAAAACCTTGCTGACGGTATTAACCTTGTCATGTCATTACGTGAAATACTCATTCAACAAGGTGCACCATATCAGCAAATAGATGTCGCCTCTCGAGGCTCTGCTGAGCCTTTAACCGAAAAAAATAGACAAAATGAAAAATCTAGTAATCGTCGTATTGAAATTAGCCCTATAAATTTATAATTCAAAACGATATGAAACACCAAGGAAAACAACATGTTTGAAAATGCTGTCACACAAACTTATAACCAACAAGATGCAAGCATGGAAATACTTGTCATGCTTGCAGGGAGTTTTTTATTAGGTTCCTTATTAGGCTGGCTCATAAATAGCTTTAAGGCTAGAAGTAGCGATATGGGCACTTCTAAGAAGAGTAATGATGGTTTGATTACGACGACAGATGCAGGAACACTTTCCAATATTACCGAAAAAACTGAATTATCAGAACCTCTAATTGGAAATACGGCAAGCAAACCCCGTGCAGTGATACCCGCCTCACCTGTACATTCAAATTTTTCAACACCGCGTATTGATGATTTAACTAAAATTGATGGCATTACATCTAAGATACAAGAGCAGTTAAAGAAAAATGGTATATGTTCCTTTACCGACTTGCGAGATGCAAACAATGAAAGTCTAAATCTTTCCTCACTGCTGAATATTGACTCTAAGATTGTTGATACTTGGCCTCATCAAGCAAGTCTTGCAGCAAAAGGTGATTGGAAAAAATTAACAGAGTATCAAGACTTTACACGTAGAAATAGAAAGGCACACAATTCAGCTACCTTAAAAGAAAATACACTGAACGCCAATAAAGATGATTTAAAAAAAATTGATGGTATTGGTCCAATAATAGAAGAAATACTTAATAAGCAAGGAATTTATACCTTTAAGGCATTACGAGAAACTGATCGAGATACTCTCAAAAGTTACTTAAGCAATGCTGATAAACGATTTGCAGCACATGAAACAGAATCATGGCCGCATCAAGCAGGAATGGCAGAAAAAGGTCAATGGGAGGAATTAAAAATATACCAAGAATTTATTGATGAAGAAGATAAACTGGAGGAAGAATCATCAATAGTTTCTTTAACCACTAAACGTGCTTCAGTTAACTCACCATTTGGCAATGTAACGAATATCACGAAAGGTGATGATCTAAAAAAGATTGAAGGTATTGGCCCTAGCATTGAGGCATTACTACAACAGAACGGGTTAACAAGTTATCAATTGCTTAAGGATGCCAAAATTGAAATGTTAGTTAATATTCTACAAAATGCAGGCCCTCAATTTCGGATGCATGATCCTAAAAGTTGGCCTAAACAGGCCCAGTTAGCATTTAATGGAGAATGGAGTAAACTGACTGATTTTCAAGACTCACTCTTAAAAACGAATAAATAGTTACTTTTGCAATTTGAGGATCTGGGCTTTTGAAACTAAAATTGCTTTGACGCATTTCTACTAAGGTCATTTTAAATATGTCTGTAACTTCACAGAAGTACTTTCAAAAAATCTCACAAATACCGTGATACAGAGCTTTATCGTTTAGTTCTTGCCGAAAAACAACAAAATACGTTATCATCAAGCTATGAATATTCTGTTTAAAAACATCGTTTGGCTTTGGTTGCTCTGGATATAGCGCCTTTTGAAAAAAAGGCAGTAATTCGTTGTACTTCAAAGACCATTCGTTTTAAACAGGTTATAAATCATGAATAACACCGTTTCAGCTTCACCTAACAAACAACAATTTGAAGAATACCTTGCTCAAGGTTACCAACGCATCCCTTTAGTTCGCGAAGTTCTTGCTGACTTAGATACTCCACTTAGCACTTACTTGAAACTTGCCAATGGCCCTTACTCTTATCTGTTTGAGTCAATCCAAGGAGGCGAAAAATGGGGTCGCTACTCAATCATTGGTTTACCAGCTCGAACTATTATTAAGGTTAATGGTAATGATATTGAGATTTCCACTGACTATAAAGTGGTTTCTACTGAAACAGTAGATAACCCTCTTGAGTGGATAGAAAACTATAAATCGGCAATAAAAGTACCTGAAATTGAAGGCATGCCACGTTTCAATGGTGGACTAGTCGGTTATTTTGGTTATGAGACTATTCGCTACATTGAGCCAAAGCTAGCAGGAGGTAGCGCAGAAGATAAGAGCGACCCTTTACAAACGCCTGATATTTTATTGATGCTTTCAGAAGAAGTTATCGTTTTTGACACCCTTAACGGCATTCTTTCTATTATTGTTCACGCGGGCGAAGGCGAATTCGAACATGCACAGGAAAGATTGGATTACCTCACTAAGCGGCTACGCGAACCCTTGACATTATACCAACCTGCTAAGACCTCAAAGTTAATTAATGAGGCTGACTTTGTTTCAGGCTTCACTGAAATTGGTTTTAAAGCAGCCGTTGAAAAAGCACGTGACTACATCAAAGCAGGCGACATCATGCAGGTGGTGTTATCGCAACGTTTAAGCGTCCCCTTTAAAGCACCGCCGTTAGATTTATATCGTGCGTTACGCTCACTTAATCCTTCGCCTTATATGCATTTTATGAATTTAGATAATTTTCATATTGTCGGCTCATCCCCTGAGATTTTAGTGCGATTAGAAGAAGGTGAAATCACCGTTCGCCCGATTGCAGGCACACGTAAACGCGGTCACGATAATGCTAAAGATTTAGCGATGGAAAAAGAGCTGTTAAATGACCCTAAAGAGCTTGCCGAACATCTAATGCTGATTGATCTCGGGCGCAATGATGCAGGACGAGTCAGTCAAATTGGCACGGTAAAACTTACCGATAAGATGACGATTGAGCGTTATTCTCATGTGATGCACATTGTGTCTAATGTTATTGGTAAACTGCTTCCTGATTTGAGCGCTATTGATGTGTTACGAGCAACCTTCCCCGCTGGTACAGTAAGTGGAGCGCCTAAGATTCGTGCAATGGAAATTATTGATGAATTAGAGCCTGTCAAACGAGGTGTTTATTCTGGTGCCATCGGCTACTTAGCGTGGAATGGTAATATGGATACAGCCATAGCTATTCGTACAGCCGTAATCAAGGATGAAACCTTACATATTCAAGCGGGTGCTGGTATCGTTTATGACTCACAAGCCGAGTTAGAATGGAAAGAAACCATGAACAAAGCCCGCGCCATTTTTAAAGCCGTTAGCCAAGCTGCTGCTGGTCTTGATGGCTCACACAGATAAGGTAAGGAGAACATGAAATGATTTTAATGATCGACAATTATGATTCGTTCACCTTTAACTTGGTGCAATATTTAGGCGAACTGGGTGCTGACGTTGTCGTAGAACGCAACGATCAAATTAGCATAAAGGAGATTGAAGCGCTCGCGCCTAATCGCATAATGCTATCACCTGGGCCTTGTACACCGACTGAGGCGGGTATTTCACTCGACGTGATTAATCACTTTAAAGGCAGACTACCCATTTTTGGTGTTTGCCTTGGGCATCAAGCAATAGGCCAAGCGTTTGGCGCTGATATCATTCGTGCAAAAGAAATCATGCATGGCAAAACATCGCCTATTTTTCATCACAACACTGGAGTTTTCAAAGAACTGAATAATCCTTTTGTTGCAACACGTTATCACTCACTGGTGATAGACCAAAAAACTTTACCAGACTGCTTGAAAATAACCGCATGGACAGAAACTGAAGATGGCAATGTGGATGAAATTATGGGGGTAAGTCATAAAGAATTTGCACTCGAAGGGGTGCAATTTCACCCCGAATCTATCTTAAGCGAATTTGGTCATGAAATGCTGACTAACTTTCTTAAAATGGAACAAAACTAACGATGAGCCAGCTGATTAACGCCAGTTTAGGAAAAAGACTATTAGCCATTATTTATGACTTATTAATCGTCTTTTTCCTCTCTTTTATTATTACATTAATAATTCAAACATTGATTATTCAAATGAATCTTGTTGATCTTGAAAGCGTGCAAATTAGTAAAACAGAAAGTGTTTTAGCCATTCCAATTACTAGTCCTATCAATACTTTTCTACGTAGTTTATGGTTATTCATTCCATTTCTTTACTTTGTTTATTATTGGACAAAGCACAGTAGAACTCTAGGCATGAAAGTGTGGAAGATAAAGGGAATCTCAACCAACCAAGTCGCAATCACTGGGTTACAGTCCGCTATACGTTGGGTTAGTGCACTTTTTGGTCTTGGCTACTTATGGATGACCGTTGATAAAGACCATCTACCCTTGCAAGATCGCCTTAGCAAGACCCGATTAATCAAAGTAGAATAAAAAAACGTATGACAAAACTATTAAAAGAACCGGAAAATATCTCTACCCCTTGGGGATTTTGGGCAACCATTGCCTTCAGCCTAATCGCCTTTATAGTGATGTCAATAATCCAAGGCCTTGTTTTAGTCGTTTATGCAATTCAACAAGGCGCTAATTTTGATGTTAACGATAAAGACTTTACTCAATCAATTAATCGATATGCACTTGATGGCGATTTACTTGGGCTAGCAGAGATTCCTTCAGCAACCATAGGCGTTTTACTCATACTTTGGTTTGCCTCAATGAGAAAATCAATCAGTGTAAGGCAATATCTTCACCTCTATTGGCCACGAATTGGAAGCATTTTAAAGTGGCTCGGCATTATGTTTTTAGTCATGATTGGTATGCAAGTCGTCATGACATCATTGGGTGTCGAAACACCCAGCTTTATGACAGATGTCTATGGAAGCACCGAGAATAAATGGCTGTTATGGGTTGCGGTTGTTATCGGCGCACCCTTTTTTGAAGAGTTTTTATTTCGAGGCTTTTTATTTGAGGGCTTACGTCATTCTTTTTCTAAACTTACCAGTAGCGCAGTTGGTACAACACTCGCTGTATTAATTACCTCAGGTATCTGGGCTGTAATTCATATGCAATATGGCTGGATAGAAATAATCAGTATTTTTGCCATCGGCATTGCCCTAGCACTTGCACGTTTAAAAACAGGCTCGCTATTTGTTCCTATTGCAATGCATATGATGATGAATCTTTTAGCCAGCCTAGCAATGGAGTTTCAACCTGAGCTAGAGCAATTAGAAAAGTCAGCCGTTGGGTTTATTCGTGTACTTCCACATTAAAACCACCGTATGAGCCATCAATCCTTTCTATTTTTACAAGGTGTTGCAACACCTTTTTTTGCCAAGCTTGAAGAGGCTTTAGCTAATACGGTTCATTCGGTACTGCGTATTAATTTTTGTGGTGGTGACTGGTTATTTAGAAATCATTTTAGTGACTTGCATCGACATATTGATTACCAAGGGAAGCCTGAAGGTTTAGCTGATTTTTATCTTAAAATATTCGATGATTATTTAATTACCGACATCATACTTTTTGGCGACACTCGACCGTTGCATCAAAGCGCTATTGAGCTGGCAAGAAAACGAAATATAACAATTCATGTATTTGAAGAAGGTTATTTTAGACCAAATTGGGTGACTTTAGATAAGGATGGCGTTAATGCTAACTCAACCCTTTCAAAAGACCCTGAATGGTTTTTAAATTATGTAAAAGATCATCCGCAGGTTCTTAGCGCACCAAAAAATAATCTAACATCTCCAGTTAGCTTAAGTATACGTGCATGGCATGACATCCGTTATCATTTAGCTAATTTATTTCTTAAGCCAAAGTATCCACACTATGTAACGCACCGCCCTGAAAAGGCCTCAAAAGAATATTGGGGCTGGATTCAGCGCATGCCTTCTTTGAAGTTTTATTTTAATAAAAAATCAGAGCAACTCATAAACAATTTACTTAATAGTCAAAAGCCATTTTATGTTTTACCGTTACAGCTGGATGCAGACTCTCAAATCAGGGTTCATTCTCCTATAAAAAGCATTACCGATGTGATTTTAACGACCCTTAAGTCATTTGCAGAACATGCTAAAACTAATTCAGTAATCGTTATAAAATTACATCCATTTGATCCTTGGTTTATTGACTACCCTGCTGTAATAAGGGAAACCGCTAAAGCCTATAATATTGATGAAAACCGCATTCTTTATTTAGAAGCGGGTAACCTCGTACCTTTACTCGATAAAGCCGAAGGTGCGATTGTGGTAAACAGTACGGTTGGTACCTTAGCATTGACGCATAACTGCCCCGTAATTGCTTTAGGCTCTGCCATTTATGACATGCAAGGACTTACCTTTCAAGGGAAGTTAGATGACTTCTGGCATTCTGCTGCCGCCCCTGATAAAACTTTATTTAATGCATTTCGAGCAACCGTTATTGAGTTGACTCAAATTAACGGCAACTTTTACAATGAGAAAGGCATGAATTTAGCGGTCGAAAATACTTTAAAGCATTGGTTTGGAAAAGAACTACAACAGGAGATGGGAGACTGAATACTCGCAAAAATATTCTCATCACAGGTGCCAGTGCTGGCATCGGTGCTGCACTGGCACAACAGTATGCGAATGCATCTACACGGCTTATTTTAGTCGCTCGCAACCAACAACGCCTAGAAAATATAGCTAAGAGTTGTGAAAAATCAGGCAGCGATGTGATTTGTATAAGCCTTGATATAACCGATACAAACGTGGTTCAAAGTACGATCAGCCAGATTGATGATAATTACCCCATCGACCTCATTATTTGCAATGCGGGCACCACCAACAGCATTGGTAAAAATGGCGAGGCAGAAACATGGGATGATATTTGCCGGATTATTGATACTAATCTTTACGGCGTACTCGCCAGTTTAAACCCCTTAATTAGCCGCATGCAACAACGCCAGCAAGGTCAAATCGGCATTGTAAGTTCATTAGGCGCTTACCGTGGCATGCCGATTACACCCTCCTATTGTGCCAGTAAAGCCGCCATTAAATCATACGGTGAAGCTTTGCGAGGCTGGCTGGCTGAAGATAATATTGACGTCAGTGTGATCTGCCCAGGCTTTGTCGAATCGAATCTAAGCGCACAATTTCATGGTGATAAACCGATGATGATCAGCACCGATAAAGCAGCCAGCTTGATTATTAAAGGCTTAAATAAAAATACTGCTAATATATCATTTCCTTTTCCACTTAACTTAGGTATGTGGTTTTTAGCCGTATTGCCCGCAGGCATTGCAAACTGGCTGATGAAACAATTTTCATACGGCGCTACACGCAAATGATTAATTTTATGTTGGTTTTATTAAGTACAGTGGCACTTTCGTTTTTACCTGAGCGCCTACTGAAACCACACGCACCCAAAATCCGCTTTAAAAATAGTCTTCAACAAGCATTAATCATTTCATTGATTTTTTTTAGTCTAACTTTAATTGTGCAACGACCTATTTTTTCAGGTATCGCCATTATAGTCTTTCTGGTGATTATGCTCGGTGTGAGTAACACTAAATTCCATACACTGCGAGAACCTATGGTCTTCTCCGACTTTATGATGTTCTCCCAAGCTTTTAAACATCCGCGTCTTTATTTTCCTTTTTTAGGCTTGGCACCCATTATCATTATGCCTCTATTAATCATTGGCTTAATCATCCTCGTACTTACACTAGAACCCGCAATGACTTTAACGTGGCAACGCTTTTTAATTACCGCTGTTGCAATTGCTGCTTTGTATTTTGCCATCAAAAGCAATGCGTTAGCATCATCGCTCAGTTTAGACCCGGCGAAAGACAATAAGGAGTTCGGTTTAATCAATTCGGTAGCTGCTTATCTATTTCAATCACGTAGCTTTTCTCACCAAGAAAAAATTAAGCAAACGCTCAGAAGCGCACCCTTTTATAGCGCATCAGCTTATAAAAAATCAACAACAAAACAGCAACCCAATATCACCGTAATACAGAGTGAATCTTTTTTTGATGCACGCCGTTTAAACCCTTCTATCAAAACCGATTTATTAAAAAGCTTTGACCTGTGTAATCAAGAATCCTTACAATTTGGAGAGTTAAAAGTACCCGCTTGGGGTGCAAATACCATGCGCACCGAATTCTCTTTTTTAACCGGTCTGGCGTATGAAGATTTAGGTTTTTATCGCTATTACCCATACGAATACCTAGCTGATATGCCTATCACCTCGGTTGCTTCAGCGCTAAAAAAATGCGGTTATTATTGTGTATGCATCCACCCTCACCCTGCCTCCTTTTTTGGACGCGACAAAATATTCCCTCAAATGGGTTTTGATGAATTTATTGATGATACTGCTTTTGATAAGGCTAAGGATAAATTTGGTCCATATATTTCAGATCAAGCAGTCACTCAGAAAATTTTGGAAGTTACCCAGCAAAAAACGAATAAGCCTTTGTTTATATTTGTAATTACGATGGAAAATCATGGTCCCCTTCATTTAGAAAGTATCTCTCGTGAAGAGCAAGCAGAGTATTTTAATCAGCAACCAAACTCCTCTCAACACGATGAAGAGCTAGGTATTTATTTACGACATTTAAGGCATGCTGACGAGATGATACAAACCTTAAAAAAGTCGTATGCAAAAGCCCAACAAGATACCCTACTTTGCTTTTATGGTGACCATGTACCGAGCTTACCAAAAATCTATAAAACCAATCATTACGATAATCCAAATTCAGATTATTTTATCTGGCGTTCTTGCAATCAAGCAGAAACATTACATCGGGACAAAGAAATTTCAATCCAATCTTTAGCGCATTTATTGATAACAGAATCAAAAAACCCAACTAAATAGTTGGGTTTTTTGAAAGACTAAGTGAGCTATTACACGAAAGAAAAACTTGCGTACCTTCAGCTGTTTTATTCGTCATACCTCTTGTACAAGGTCTCTAAGTATAGGGGTTATCAATCGGCGCAACTGTCGGCTTACCGGCATCAACCCACGCTGTCATTCCACCACTGATATTAACCACATTATTAAAACCCATTTTCTGTAAGGTATCTGTCGCTAAGGCCGCACGACCGCCAGTAGCGCATAACACTAACCATTTGTCGTCGCGATGATCACGTAGTTCAGGGTTCGCCTTTGGGTAATTTAAATCAGCTGCTGGTTCTAACACACCACGCGGAACATTAATTGAGTTATCAATAGCCAATTGGTTATGCTCAGCTGGTTCGCGCACATCTAATACTTTGTAGCCGTCTTTTATTAATGTCTCAGCTTCCATTACATCCACTTCTTTAATCCGTGACTTAGCATCCATAACAAAGTCCATCAATCCCATTTGCGACATACTATATAATCCTGTTAATTTAAAAGAAGCTGAATTTTAAATAGTATTAGCAAAGATTAATATAGATTTATTGAAATTAATTAGCGTATAACTATTCATGAACAAGGAATTAAATACCAAAGCTTGGTGGACTAGCTTTTAGCGGTAGTTCAAACTTAGCGGGGTAATCCACACTAACAAAATATAAACCACATGCTGGTGCGGTTATTCCGGCCTGCGTTCTATCTTTTAACGCTAATAATGCACTAAACCACTCTGGATTTTTTCTTCTTGTACCTACATCAAATAAACTACCAACAATGTTTCTGACCATGTGATGTAAAAAGGCATTAGCGACAATATCCACATAAATATATTTACCTTCTCGGCTAATGGTTATTGCTTGCAACTCACGCATCGCATGTTTTGCCTGACACCCCGCAGCACGAAAACTTGAAAAATCATGCTCACCCAATAATCGACTCGCTGCATTTTGCATAAGATGCTCATCCAACTTATCACGATACCAACAAACTTTATCATTTAATAAAGCAGGTCTGATTTTATGGTTTAGAATTATATAACGATAACGTCGTGATGTTGCCGAAAAGCGGGCATGAAAATCATCAAGGGTTGGCTGTATCCAACGCAACACAATATCATCAGGCAGATTTGTATTACAGCCCATTCGCCATGCCTTTTCATCTCGTACAGCCCCGGATTCAAAATGGATTACTTGACCAATGCCATGTACCCCACTATCAGTACGCCCTGCGCAAGTCACATCAACTACATGATTTGCCACTTGTGATAGCGCCTTCTCAACCTCTTCTTGTACTGAAGGCATTTCTTGCAGACGTTGCCACCCATGATATTGGGTACCATCATATTCTATACAGGCTACATATTTCATAATATTAATTATAATGCGCCATTTGAGTTTTTGATAGATTAATAATCGCCATCCCCTTGATTACTTTAATAATAACCTTATGATAGTTGTATGACCGCCATTTGACGGCATAAGTTTGATAATCTTATCAATCAAGCAAAAATTTACCAACACAAAGGAATTGTACTATGGATATGGGTGACTTAATTAAAATGGGCGCATCAGCATTTATGAAAAGTAAAATGAGCGGTGATGCAGGCAGTGGTTTAGACCTAGGCTCATTGACCTCGGCGCTTTCTGGCTTAACCGGTGGCAACAGTGAAAATGGCGGCTTCGACATCGGCAGCTTATTAGGAAAAATGCAAGAAGGTGGCATGGCAGATGTGGCGCAATCTTGGCTCGGCGATGGCGACAATGCTGAAATTTCAGATGATCATGTAACCAGCATGTTCGGTGCAGACAAAATTTCTGAATTTGCCTCTCAATTAGGTGTTAGCCAAGAAGAAGCTGTAGGAGGTCTACGTGATGCATTGCCACAGATGGTTGATAATGCAAGTAGTGGCGGCTCATTACTCGACTCTATCGGTGGAATTGGCGGTGCTTTAAATATCGCTAAGGGGTTATTTGGCCGATAAGTACACGCCTATTTAGTTTTAAAGCCACCATCTAGGTGGCTTTTTTATCTCCTGAAGAAAGTAGTGCCTTAAGGAGTTCCTGAATAAGTCCTAGAATCATAAGAAAATAAAATAATCCAAGAAAGGGATTATTTAATGAAATAACAAAGTCATGATTACTAAGCATCATTAGTAATCATGCAAGCCCTTTTCATAAGGAAGCTCTGAATAACCTAGCTGAGTTCTGGCAACGCCAAGTTTTCAAGTTGAGGCATTGATTTTAAGCATAGTCATTCTATAGTTAAAATCAATAACGAAGAAGTTGAAAACTTAGCCAAGCCCCGTAGGGCGAGCTTACAAGGCATCAATTCCGTTGTTGTTATTTTTTGCGAAGGGAACGACCATTCTCAAAAAATACGCCTAGGACTTGATGCCTTGTAAACTCGCAGAACCCAACTAGGTTATTCAGAGCTTCCATAATGAAATAGTATCATGATGACTTAATTCGGACGAGACAAATAAAAACCAAAAAAAAGCCTGCTTCAAGCAGGCTTTTTTTTGGTTTTTAATCAGCACGTATAACTAGCGAATTAATCCCAGTGCTCTAAAGGTATCTTTAGTCAATACACCTACAGGTAAACCACGTGAGCTTTGGAAAGCCTTAAGAGCTGCTGCAGTACCAGCACCCATCTTGCCATCGGTTGATCCAGGATCAAAACCTTTCGCTTTAAGAGCTTTTTGAATACCTAAAACAATACTTGTTTTATTGGTTGCAGAATCCGTGCCTGTCATAGTTTTTGGTGTTGGAGCTGCTGTCGCTTTAGTATCATCTTTAACTGTCTTTGTCTTTTTTTCAGTCTTCAACACGGCACGCTTTTCTACTTTCTTAGCACTTGATGCTTTTGCTTTAGTGTTACCGGCATTCATCACACGGAGATAGTCAGCTTTACTAATAAGAGCTGATGTCTTTTTAGCTTTAACGGTTGTTTTCTTACCGGCACTCATAACACGTTGATATTCACTTTGACTAATAACACTCGACTTTGCCTTTACACGCGATAATGGCTTTTGAGCCTTACCCGCATTCATCACACGTAAGTAGTCTTGTCGACTAACACCGTTATTACGATACTGCTTTTTATAAGTAGTGCGTGTTACCGGTCTTTTCTTAACAGAAGCTTTGTAATGTTTAGGGGCATTTGTTTGACAAACAATTGGCTTCCAAACATAACGTGCTCCACCCACTTTTACGCGGTAACTTTGTGTTGAGTAACGCGCAGGACGCTTGACCGTCTTATACAAAGCAGGCGCAGTTGCTTTCATTGAACGAACATTTTTATAAACTGCAGGTACCAGTGTTCTTACCGTTTTTGCAGGACGAACTAAAACACGTTGTGTAACTGTTTTATAAACCGCAGGCACTTTCACAAGACACATTATTTGACCAGTAGCATTATCAATACGCGTAATCGCTCCCTGACCTTTTTTCCATGTATTGTAAGCAGGCTTTACCATTACACGCTTCGTAACAGTACGGTATTGTGCAGCTTGAGTACGAGTACGGTAACTTGCTTTACGTACAAGAACTTTTTTATTTACCCAAGTGTATTGGGGTGCACGAACTAAAACACGTTTAGTCGAAGCTTTTTGGATTAATACACGTTTTGTTTTAGTAAGGTACTTTGCAGGTGTTTTAACCTTAGCAAAACATTGACCTGGCTTAGCAGCCGGTAAACCTGAACTACGCTTAACGACAGTGCGGGTAACACGAGGTACAGGACCACGTGTATAAACACGTTGCTGCATTTTACGTGGCTTATAGACACGAGGCTGAGCAACAACAATTGGCTCAGCAACAACAGGAACAGCTTGTTCAACTTGTTGCTGCGATGTCATTTGTTGTGATGAGCCACCGGTTACATTGCTAATTTGTGATTCATTAGCAGCTTGTTGTGAACCACCTGCAACTTGAGATCCACCAACCACCTGTTGTGAACCACCACCAGTTACATTGCTAACTTGCGCACTATCTGTTTGTTGTTGAGAACCACCTGAAACTTGTGAACCGCCAACAACTTGTTGTTGACTACAGCCAGATAATACAGAGGCAAGTATCACACTTGAGACTGAGAGTGTTGTTGTTATTTTCATGAATGAAATCCTATTGAAAGTTATCTAAAGTTAAATTGTTCTAAGCAACAGAAATAATAATACATTAATGTTGTAATAGTTGGACAAAGTATGACTAATTTATAAGCATTTCAAATAGCATAACCTGAACGAACGGTAGTCTTTTCCTGTTTATCTTACTCATAAAAGAGTCAAAAGTGACTTATTTTACGAATTACAGCCTTTTCATCTATGCACTATTTATCCCCTAAGGTTATTATAGGCCTATGAAAATCAACCCTGACCAAGTCACACAGTTTTTACAAAGACAGCAACAAGCTCCATCGGTGCTACTACTTTCTGGCGATGAACCCTTACAAATTTTAGAAGCTGCTGACACAATAAGGAGCTACGCAAAAAAGCAAGGCTTCGCTGAACGTGATGTATTACATGTAGATAGTGGCTCATTTGACTGGAGTCTCCTAGAAGGATCATCCAGTGCACTTTCTTTATTTAGCGATAAAAAACTAATAGACCTACGCTTAGAGATAAAGTCACCTGGTAAAAAAGGCAGTGAAGCAATTCGCAACTATATGAAGAATCCCCCTGAGGATAAAATTCTGTTAATGCAAATGGGCAAGCTTGATCGAGGGATGCGCAATAGCGCATGGGTTAAAGCTATTGAAAAAGATGGCGTACTGATCCAAGTGTGGGATTTATCAACACCACAAACCATGGCATGGATTGCCAAACGGTTGCGCGAAAGTGGGTTGCATGCTTCATCTGATGCAGTTCGCGTTTTAACTGAACGTATAGAAGGTAACTTGCTCGCGGCCACACAAGAAATTGCCAAGCTTAAACTACTTTATCAATCAAACACCTATAAAGAAGGCTCAGCAACCACTGAACTTAGCGAAGAACAAGTTTTATCCGCTGTAAGTGATTCATCACGGTACTCAATTTTTGATTTAGCCAATGCAGTGATGCTGGGCGATGCACACCGCGTACAACATATTCATCATAACTTGCAGCAAGAGGGGCTACCCGTAACCTTAATGTTATGGACATTGGGGGATTTAAGCCGACAACTTTATCAAGCCAGCTTTAGCTTGCGCAACGGTTTACCCATGCCTCAAATCTTATCTAAAATGCCTCGACCACGACAGAAGCCATTTCAAATAGCGTTACAACGGATGCAACACGCCGACTGGACAAGCATTTTACCACTCAACAACCGGATTGATCGTTTGTCCAAAGGGCAAGGTGAAACCAGTATTAAAGGTACGGATAGAATTTGGGCTGAATTATTAGAATTAGCCTTAGTATTATCAGGTTCGACTGTACTTCAAGCCAAAGCAAGTTAAAATACGTACAACATAAACAGCGTAGTAATAATCAGTGCGGCTAATAAGGTAACAACATGCAAGACCAAAACATCAAACAGTATATGCAAACACTCGGTAAAACAGCGCGTGAAGCATCCATTGTGCTCGCTGCGACCGAAGCTCAGCAAAAAAATGATGCACTACATGCAATAGCTGATCAACTAATTGAACAAGCTAGTGTATTAAAAGTAGAAAACGCCAAAGACCTACAAGCTGGTAAAGATAAAGGTTTAGAAGCTGCCATGCTAGACCGTTTAGCTCTAACCGATGAAGGTATCGCTAAAATGGCCGAAGGCTTACGCCAAATCGCAGCCTTAGCCGACCCCGTTGGTGAGATTAACGACTTAAAATACATGCCCTCTGGTATTCAAGTGGGCAATATGCGTGTCCCGCTGGGTGTTATTGGGATTATTTATGAATCACGCCCCAATGTCACTGCCGATGCAGCTGCACTTTGTTTAAAGTCTGGCAATGCGACAATTCTACGCGGCGGCTCTGAGGCAATTCATTCTAATAAAGCCGTCGCCGCGTGTATTCAATTCGGCTTGAAAAAAGTAGGCTTACCTTCAAGCTGTGTTCAAGTGGTTGAAACAACTGATAGAGAAGCTGTCGGTGAATTACTACGGTTAAAAGATCATGTTGATGTGATTATTCCTCGTGGCGGAAAAGGTTTAATTGAACGCGTTAGCAATGACTCTTTAATTCCTGTAATCAAACACTTGGACGGTATTTGTCATGTCTATATTGATGATGATGCCGATACAGGTAAAGCCATTAAAATTACCTTTAATTCAAAAAGCCAACGCTACGGCACCTGCAATACGCTTGAAACATTATTAATCGCTGAATCACGGGGCAAAGAAATTCTACCTTTATTAAAAACAATTTTTGATAAAGAAGGTGTAGAACTGCGTGGTTGCGAAAAAACCCAAAACTTTATCGAATGCAACACCGCAACCGAAAATGATTGGAACACCGAATACTTGGCACCCATTTTAGCCATAAAGATGGTTGAAGATATAGATGAAGCAATTACTCACATCAACACCTACAGCTCGCAGCATACCGATACCATTATCACACAAGATATTTCGAAAACGCGTCGCTTCATGCGCGAAGTTGACTCTGCTTCAGTGATGGTGAATGCCTCAACCCGATTTGCAGATGGATTTGAATATGGGCTTGGTGCTGAAATAGGTATTAGCACCGATAAACTTCATGCACGTGGCCCTGTTGGATTGCATGGTTTAACCTCGGTTAAATATGTGGTGTTTGGTGATGGGCATATCCGCAAGTGATTGGTATTCTTGGTGGCACATTTGACCCCATTCACTTTGGACACTTGCGCCCTGCCTTAGAAATTGTAGAAATTTTAACCTTAGATGAACTACGCTTTATTCCCAGCGCAACCCCCCCGCATCGCTGGCAACCGGAAGCTTCTGCACAGCAGCGCCTTGAGATGGTAGAACTTGCCATAAAAGATGTTCCGCAATTTTCACTGGATAATCGCGAATACCAACGAGAAGGCGCATCCTACACAGTTGATACCCTACAATCGATTCGGGATGAAATCGGCAAAAACACACCACTGTGTATGATTTTAGGCATGGATGCATTTTCATCGTTTACTCAATGGCATCAATGGCAGAAAATATTAACACTCTGCCATATTGTTATTTCATCAAGACCCAATTATGATAACCGCTTGATTGATAATAAAATGGGTAACTGGATACAACAACATCTTTGTGAAGACCCTGCTTTATTATCACAAAGCTCAGCCGGAAAACTCTATTTTTGTGACGTCACTCAACTGGATATTTCTGCCACAGAAATTCGACAGACCATAAAAAGAACCAAAAGCCCACGTTACCTAACCAGTAAAAACGTTGTAAATTATATTCAAAGCAACGATTTATACAAAGACTGACTAACAACCCTAACTGCAAGTAACTGCACCAAACACGTAAATAAACTTATGAATTTAGATGAAATTAGAGACTTAGTTCAAAACAGCCTCGAAGACATGAAAGCCGTAGATATTGTATCCATTGATGTACGCGGAAAGTCATCCATGACGGATTTTTTATTTATTGCCTCGGGTAACTCAACCCGACATGTAAAATCAATAGCTGATGCTATTGTCATTAAATCTAAAGAAGAAAAGGTTGATGTCATCGGTAGTGAAGGTCGTGCCTCTGCCGAATGGGTTTTGGTTGACTTAAATGATATTATTGTGCATGTGATGCTAGCTGAAACACGTGAGTTTTATCAGTTAGAAAAGCTTTGGGAACCTGAAGATGCCACCGATAAAACGGTTGAAGATGCACTGTCTGACAAAGCTTAACGAACCTTCATGTTAAAAAAGCACTAACATGAAAATACACCTACTCGCCATAGGGACTAAAATGCCCTCATGGGTCACCCAAGGCTATAATGAGTATGCGACGCGTTTACCTGCTAAATGTAGTTTGCAACTTAAAGAAATCCCCGCAGAAAAACGCACCAAAAACAGTAATATCCCAGCGATTAAAATCAAAGAATCAGCAAAGCTACAATCAGCCATTCCCAATAATTGTCGCGTAGTCGCACTCGATGTTAAAGGCGCTCAATGGAGTACCGAAAAACTCGCAACACGTTTACAAGACTGGATGATGTCTGGGCAAGATGTCGCCTTATTAATCGGCGGACCAGAGGGCTTAACCCCCGATATTTTAGCTCTTGCCAATGAAAAATGGTCACTGTCTAGTTTAACCTTCCCCCACCCCTTAGTGCGCGTAATATTAGCCGAACAACTTTATCGCGCTTTTACCATTACTGAGAACCATCCCTATCATCGGGCAGGTTAAAAGAGTATTTACCATGATGATGGTTATCTCCTTCTCTGGAATTTTTTCTCACCTGTCCTTCTTTTGTATTTCACCACCTTATTACATTATTTTTTCACCTGACTTTAACAAATAAAGTACAATCTACTCTGTCCAAGGAAGCAATAATATGAGTGTAGAAATACTAATCAATGTTACCCCACAAGAATCGCGTGTTGCGGTACTTGAGAATGGTATTCTTCAAGAGATCATGATTGAGCGTAGCTCTAACCAAGGTATTGTGGGTAATATTTACAAAGGCAAGGTATTACGTGTATTACCCGGCATGGAAGCTGCCTTTATTGATATAGGGCTTGAAAAAGCAGCTTTTTTACATGCTTCAGATTTGCGCTTTCCGACCGAAATTATCTTTAACCCCGGCACACCTAGCGAAACACGAGAGAAACCCACCATTGGTAAACTTTTGCATGTTGGCAAACAAGTACTGGTGCAAGTTATTAAAGATCCTCTCGGTACCAAGGGCGCACGGCTCACCATGCATGTCACCATTCCCTCTCGTTACGTGGTACTTATGGCAGATACTGGAACAGTCGGGATTTCCAGTAAAATTGAAGACGAAAATGAACGAGACCGCCTAAAAACAATTGTTGAATCCTCCTTAGTATCCAGCTTTTCTGAGGGAACTGATGCCGAAAAAAAATTAGGCTTTATTGTCAGAACCGCCGCAGAAGGCATTGATGAAGAAGCCATAGCTACGGATATTAATTTTTTAGCCTTACTCTGGAAAACAGTGAATGAAAATGCCGGTAAAGCTGATACAAATCAATCACTCTATTCTGACCTACCACTAGTACACCGCGTGCTACGCGATATGGTTTCTGAGCGCATTGAAGTTATTAGCGTAGATTCACGAGAAAGTCACCTAGATTTACTCACCTTTGCAAATAAGTTTATTCCTGAACTAACGGATAAAGTAGAGCTTTACACAGGCGATCGCCCTATTTTTGATTTACATGGCGTTGAAGAGGAAATCCAAAAATCTTTAAAACGAAATGTGCAATTAAAATCTGGTGGTTATTTGATTATTGACCAAACCGAAGCAATGACAACGATAGATGTTAACACCGGCGGATTTGTTGGGCACAGAAACTTAGAAGAAACCATCTTTAAAACTAATCTTGAAGCAGCACAAGCTTTAGCTCGTCAGTTAAGGCTAAGAAACCTAGGCGGTATTATTATTCTAGATTTCATTGATATGCATGATGAGGTCCATAAAGAACAAGTAGTATTAGCCTTAGAAAAAGCACTTAAAAACGACCCCGCTAAAACCTCCGTCACGAGTTTATCCAGTTTAGGATTAATCGAAATGACCCGCAAGCGCACCCGCGAATCACTCGAACATGTACTGTGTGAATCATGCTCAACCTGTGAAGGCCGTGGTTATATCAAAACAGCGAGTACCGTTTGTTATGAAATATTTCGTGAAATTTTACGTGAGTTTCGCCAATTCGATGCGCGTGAGTTATTGGTACTGGCATCCCAAGATGTGACTGACTTACTGCTGGATGAAGAATCAGACAGCTTGGCAGAACTGCAAGAATTTATTGGCGTACCGATTCGTTTTCAAGCAGAAAATTTGTACACGCAAGAACAGTTTGATGTTGTACTTTTATAACGCTGACAACAGTTAATCGCCTCATGAAACCTTATTTATTCCCTTATTTAAAACCTAGCTCTGTTATTGATTGGCAAAACCCAGCAATCCAGAAATTATCTGAAAGATTAGCCTCTCAATCGACAACAGAAACTGCCAAAAACTGTTTTGAATGGGTGCGCGACAATATCAAGCACAGCGGTGAATTTAAATTAAATCCTGTAACCGTTAAAGCCACAGATGTTCTCACACACAAAACGGGCTTCTGTTTCGCTAAAAGCCATTTATTAGCGGCTTTATTGCGTGCTAATAAAATCCCCACAGGCTTTTGTTATCAATGTTTAAGCATGGATGGCAACACCTCACCTTTCTGTTTACATGGCTTAAACGCAGTTTATCTCGATGAGTTTAGTTCGTGGTATCGGGTTGATCCTCGTGGAAACAATACAAATATAAATGCCCAGTTTCTCCCACCTAGAGAACAATTAGCATTTCCAATTACACTTCCACAGGAAGTGGATTATCTTGAAATATGTGCTGAGCCACTGCCTGAAATTATTAACCTGCTTACGAGTAGCAACAGCTATCAAGATGTATTCAAACACCTGCCCAACACTGCTATGATTAAGCCCGTTTCATCAATAAAAGTGACGGAGTAATATAGTGAAAGTTCTAGGCATCGAAACCTCTTGTGATGAAACCGGTATCGCTATTTATGATACTGCTACTCAACAACTACTGGCCGATAAACTCTATTCACAAGTAGCACTTCATGCAGAATACGGTGGGGTCGTCCCTGAGTTAGCCTCGCGTGATCATATTCGTAAAATCACACCACTTATTAAAGAAGCACTACAACAGGCCGAACTCGCATTAACTGATCTTGATGGAATTGCCTACACCAGCGGTCCAGGGTTAATTGGTGCGCTCATGGTAGGTGCATCGGTAGGTCGATCTTTGGCTTGGGGCTTAAAAATTCCTGCGGTTGCGGTACATCATATGGAAGGCCATTTACTCGCACCGATGTTAGAAAGCAACCCGCCAGTATTTCCGTTTGTGGCACTATTAGTCTCTGGTGGACATACCATGTTGGTAGACGTTAAAGCCATCGGTGATTATCGAATCATGGGCGAGTCACTGGATGATGCGGTAGGAGAAGCTTTTGATAAGACCGCGAAAATGCTCGGCTTAGGTTACCCCGGCGGTCCAATTTTGGCAGAGTTAGCAACACAAGGTAAAGCCGATGTTTATAAATTTCCTCGTCCGATGATTCGTCAAGGTGGGCTGGATTTTAGTTACAGTGGTTTAAAAACCTTCGCACTCACCACATGGAACAAATCAGATAAAACACAGCAAGATAAAGCCAATATCGCGCATGCATTTCAAGAAGCTGTCGTCGATACGCTATTTATAAAATGCCGCCGTGCGCTTGATAGCCTTTCCGATGAAGGTCCTGATCATCAAAATGGCGAAAAACAACGCTTAGTAATTGCCGGTGGCGTAGGCGCAAACACCCGTTTACGTGAAAAGCTGGCTGAACTTGATGCCGATATTTTCTTCCCAAGAATGCAGTTTTGTACTGATAATGGCGCGATGATTGCGTATGCCGGTGCGATTCGCTTGCAAGCCGGTCAAACTGAAGAAGCCGTTATTCAACCACAGCCACGTTGGTCATTAGAAGACTTAGAAAGGCCTTCTCTATAAAATAAAGTTAAAAACAAGATATAGCAAGGCTACAACTCCAACATCGCTTCCTTTTCGGCTTTAGCTAATTTTTTAATTTGTGCTTCTCGCTGACAAGCATGTGAGCGGGAGTCAGCACTTTCTTGGTAGACTAACGCTACAGGTTGGCGTACACGGGTATAGCGCGTCACCGATTTTTCACCATTATGTTCATTGACTCGTCGTGCTAAATCAGTTGTAACCCCCGTATACAAACTATTGTCTGCACAGCGCAACATATAAACAAACCAATTACTCATTTTTCAACCTTTTTACTATTGTTTTTAGCCCTAACATGCCACATCATAAACCAATGACCTATGCACTTAAAATAACAAATCTTAAAAAAACTTACGATAATGATTTTCAAGCACTTAAAGGAATTAACCTTGAAGTCGAACAGGGTGATTTTTTTGCTCTGCTAGGCGCAAACGGTGCGGGTAAGTCAACCGCCATTGGCATCATTTGTTCTTTAGTGAATAAAAGCGCAGGTGATGTGGAGGTATTTGGCAACAATATTGATACCCAGCGCGAGCAAGTCAAAGAATATATCGGCTTAGTCCCACAAGAATTTAATTTCAATATTTGGGAACCCATACAAGAAATTATTATTAATCAGGCGGGTTATTACGGTATTGATCGTGCTACGGCAAAAGTACGCACTAAGGAACTCCTCACTCAACTTGATTTATGGGATAAGCGTAATGATCAGGCGCAAAATTTATCAGGCGGTATGAAACGTCGATTGATGATTGCCCGTGCCTTAGTCCATCAACCGAAATTATTAATATTAGATGAGCCAACAGCGGGCGTTGACATCGAAATACGCCGATCCATGTGGGAGTTCTTAACCAAGCTCAATCAATCCGGCACCACCATCATCCTCACCACACATTATTTAGAAGAAGCCGAAAGCATGTGTAAAAACATTGCGATCATCAATAAAGGCGAGGTGGTTGAAAGCACCAGCATGAAAGAATTACTCTCACGTTTACAGGTAGAAACCTTTGTACTTGACTTGAAAGAGCCTCTAAATAGTTTACCGAATGACTGCGAACTTACCTTAAACCAGCGGGATGCTTCCACACTTGAAGTTGAGCTGGATAAATCACGCTCCTTAAATTATTTGTTTGAACAATTAAGTAAACATAATATTCGTGTAACCAGTATGCGCAATAAAACCAACCGCTTAGAAGAGTTATTTGTAAAGCTTGTTAATAGTGACAATAATAAAAATGAGGTAAGCCCATGACAAGCACACAAAAAATCATAGCCTTTAAAACTATTTTCTTAAAAGAAGTAATGCGTTTTTTACGCATTTGGTTACAAACCTTAGTCCCACCTGCCATCACCATGACGCTATATTTTGTTATTTTTGGCAACCTTATCGGTAGCCAAATTGGCGATATGGATGGTTTTAAATATATAGAATATATTATTCCTGGCTTAATTATGATGTCGGTGATTACCAACTCCTACTCAAACGTCGTCTCAACATTTTTCACCGCTAAAATGTTTGGTCACATCCAAGAAATGTTGATTTCTCCCGTACCCAATCATGTGATTTTAATGGGATACATTGGCGGTGGAATGGCGCGGGGCTTGATCGTTGGCTTAATTGTTACCATCGTATCCTTATTCTTCTCATCGTTAACCATCGCGCACCCATTCATCACCATCGCCATTGTTATTTTAACCTCAATGTTATTCTCTATCGCAGGGCTAGTGAATGCGGTTTACGCCAAAAGCTTTGATGATATAACGATTATTCCTACCTTTGTGCTGACGCCTCTTACCTATTTAGGCGGCGTATTTTACTCAATCAATATGTTGTCTGATTTTTGGCAAACCATATCCTTAGCGAACCCAGTACTGTACATGGTAAACGGGTTTCGCTACGGCATTTTGGGCGTGTCAGATATTAGCCCTTGGGCAAGTTTTTCTTTGCTAATTGTCTTTATCGTAGTGTTTTACGCATTTGCATACACCCTACTTAAAAAAGGCGTTGGCATACGCTCATAAGTTTATATTAATACAAAAATATGCCCAAAAAAAACCAACCTTGGTTTAAATACCCAAGCTATCGCTGGCAAAAACAACAGGCTATCGTGATTGGTGGTGGTATAGCCGGCTGTCAAATCGCCTGGCACCTTTGCGAGCAAGGCTGGAAAGTAACCTTATTAGAACGACATAAGGCACTAGCAACAGAAGCATCTGGTAATGCAGCGGGGGTAATCTCACCCAAAATGACGGCGTTACCCAGTATAGGTGAAGACTTTTATCGCCATGCCTTCGAATATACGCTTGACCTCATTAACACACTTGAAAAACGCGGAGAAATCATCGAATGGGACTCTTCAGGTGTGTTACAAATAACTCATAACAAACGTGAAGAAAAACGCTGGTATGCCTTACAAAATCGTAGTTTAGCATCTAACTTTATTCAACTACTTGATGAACAACAAACCACTAAAACCGCAGGTATTTCTCTACCGTACAAATCCTCTTACTTCCCCAAAGGCGCTTGGGTTAACCCCCGCAGCCTCACTAAGGCTTTGGCAAATCACCAAAACTGTACGGTGAAATATCAAACGCAAGCACTTGAGTTAGTTAATAAAGATAATATGTGGCAAGTGCTTAATCATAAACAACAAGCAATCGCCCAAAGTGAGGTGGTTATTATTGCCAATGGCAAAGACTTGATGGGCTTTCAACAAACCAATTTTCTTGCAGGCATGGCTGTAGCGGGTCAAACAACACTGGCAGAAGCATCGATAAGCACTAAAAATCTCAAGACAATTATAGGTCATGAAGGTTATTTAACGCCAGCGGTTGATAGAAAAGTAAATAGTCAGGTAAATACACAGCATGTTTTTGGTGCCACTTTCGAGCGTGAGGTTAGTAGCCCGAAATTAAACAACAAATCTGATGAGCTAAACCTTACTAACTTACAACGCTATTTACCCAATATTGCCAAAACTTTTGTAGCCTGTGAAAGCGGACATACTGCGGTACGCATGACAACACCAGATCGCTTCCCTTATGTCGGCGCATTGCCTGATCAAGCCTTTTACCATAAAACTTATCACGACTTACACCAAGGCAAACAATATAAAGAGTACGCAGAAGCAGAATATCAAACAGGTTTATTTGTTTTAGGCGGTTTCGGCTCACGTGGTTTAACCACCAGTGCTTACTGTGCAAACCTTTTGAGTAACTTATTGAATAATAAGCTACAACAAAGCCAACATAGTGAACAAAGCCACATAAAATACTGTCACCCTGCCCGCTTTATTATCAAACACCTAAAGCGAAAACAAGCTCACAACAAGCCATAATAAAACCACAATCATCTGCTACAATTCTCCTATGTCACTCTCATTAAAACATTTATACCTGATCATTCAGTTTGAATTAAAGCGGTTATTTGCAAGCCGTAAAGGGCTATTATCATTAGTCACTTTATTGGCAGTTTGGGGCTTAATCTTATTATACCCAATTCGTTTAGCGGCTAAATTTGTATTGCAAACAGGGCAAGATCAAAGTAATGCATTTACTAACTTTCTCGGCCTTGGCTCATTAATAAAGTGGCCAATCATCGAGTTTCAAGTTTATTGGCAAATTGCCATTATATTGTTACCACTATTAAGCATCGCCATTGCTGCGGATCAAACAAGCTCAGATAGAAAACGTGGCACCTTGCGCTTTCTCACCTTGCGCACCACACGCGATAATATCTTTTTTGGTCGTTTCTTATCGGTTAGCTTCATTCAACTATTAATTATTCTATTTACATTAATTACAACACTAGGCTTAACACTCTATCGTGATGCATCTTTAATAACGCTGGCTTTTACCACTGCTACCACGATATTGCTTAACTTAGTCATTATCTTACTACCTTACAATGCCTTAATGGCGCTGCTTTCGGCCAAACTAAACTCGGCTCGCCAAGCCATTATGTGGGCGATACTCATTATGATTGTCTTGTCAGCTATTATCAGTAAGCTCAGTACCTATGCCCCTATTCTCGAGTTATTGCAACTTTTCATTCTCGGCTTTTATAACGCTGATATTGCCAAGGTATCTGGCTTAATCCCTTTAGAATTAGCAGCCCTGCCTCTCATACAAACGGTCGTTTTCTTAGCCATTGGACGTTGGATTATGGTGAGTAAAAGTCTATGAATGAGCCAATCATTACTTGTCAGAATCTTAACCACAACTTTGGGAAAAAGCAGGTACTCGATAACATCAACTTTAGCATTGATGCCGGCGAACCTATTGGACTAGTTGGCCCAAATGGTGCGGGGAAAACAACACTTTTCAATATATTATGTGGCTATCTTCATCCCAGCTCTGGAAATATAAGTCTTTTTGGGCACAAACCTGGCGCTACTAAACTCATCGGTAAAGTCTCTGCGCTACCGCAAGATGCGCAACTCGACCCAAGCTTCAGCATTGGTGCACAACTAAGTTTTTACGCAAAACTACAAGGATTTAGTAGCAAGGATGCGAACAGTGAAGCGCTCAGAGTACTAGAAGCCGTTGATTTAAAAACCGAGTTTAATCACAAGCCTACAACCTTGAGTCATGGCATGGGAAAACGCGTCGCAATCGCTCAATCCTTTATTGGTAAACCTTCACTCGTTTTTTTAGACGAACCCACAGCAGGGCTAGACCCCGTAAACACACGAACCATACGCAGTATCATAGCCGAGCAAACCACTGATACAACCTTTATCATCAGCTCACATGACCTGAATGAACTCGGTCGTCTATGTCAACAAGTGTTAATGCTAGAGAAAGGCACGATACAAAGTACGCTGTTAGATGCTTCACATTCAACAAATAAGAGCCAATTCATAACCTTACAACTAGAAAGCTACCCTGCTACCGAAGTCATCAACACACTCCAGCAACTGAGCGGAGTAATCGTAATTCATAACCCACAAAAAAATGAATACATTATCGAATACAGTGAATTAAAAGAACCCAACTTAGATGCAAACATATTGATGCGTTTATCAGAAAAGAACTGGTCTTACCGCCAGCTTAGTCGCGGTAAGACCTTGGAAGAGCAATTATTCTTTTAGACTAACTTGCTGATTCAACTTATAGTTTAATACTGCGCAATCGTAGTGAGTTCACAATGACTGATACAGAACTAAAGCTCATCGCTGTAGCCGCTATCATTGGTGACAGTAGTAACCCAAACACTGGATATAAAGCACCCGCCGCAACAGGCACGCCTAAGATATTGTAAATAAAGGCAAAGAATAAGTTTTGCTTAATATTTTTCATCACCCCATGACTGAGTTTTTTGGCCTTTACTATGCCTTGCAGATCCCCTTTCACCAAAGTGATTTCAGCGCTTTCAATAGCCACATCGGTGCCTGTACCCATAGCAATGCCGACATTCGACTGAGCAAGTGCAGGTGAATCATTAATCCCATCTCCGGCCATTGCGACTAATAAACCTTGTGACTGTAAATCTTTAATTTTATTAAGTTTATCTTCGGGTAAACAGTCAGCTACGTATTCTGTTAATTTTAGCTCATCTGCTACGGCTTTGGCCGTATTGCCATTATCCCCCGTCATCATGATAACTTTTACACCACTATCAATAAGTTGCGTTATTGCCTCTTTACTGCTTTTCTTAATCGCATCATAAATCGACACATAACCCACTGCCTTTTTATCAATAGCGATATAAGACACTGTTTTACCAAGTTTTTGTTCAGCTAAAATTTCACTGTCTAACTCAGCTGAGATACTCACATCCATTTGGGTCATGAGTTTTTTATTACCTAAAGATATTTGTTTTTTATCAAGTATTCCTATCACACCTTTACCGGCAACTGCTTCAAAGTCATCAACCTCATTAAGACTAAGCGATTGTAATTTAGCGTATTTAACAATGGCTTCTGCCAAAGGGTGTTCACTATACTGATTAAGTGAGGCAATTTGCTGCAATAGCGTGTCGCTTTCCTCACCTTGGAGTGCGAAGACTTTTTCTACTGAAGGCTTACCTTCCGTAATGGTTCCGGTCTTATCTGTGATTAATACATCAACCTTATCCATTGTCTCTAGGGCTTCTGCATTTTTAATGAGAATCCCTGATTGAGCGCCTTTACCAACGCCAACCATAACCGACATGGGTGTGGCTAAACCCAATGCACAAGGACACGCAATAATTAATACTGCAATAGCATTCACAAAGCCAAAGACATAAGCAGGTTCTGGACCAAATTGAACCCACACAAAAAAGGTGATTAGCGCTACGCCAATAACGATTGGAACAAAGTATTTTGAAATCGTATCAGCTAGCTTTTGAATAGGCGCTCGTGAGCGGCTAGCATCATTAACCATTTGAATAATTTGTGATAACAACGTATCTGCACCAACTCTTTGTGCCACCATGACGAATGATTTGTTGCCATTGATTGTACCTGAGCTTACTTTGTCACCTTCTGATTTATCGACTGGAATTGGCTCACCTGAAATCATCGACTCATCAACATTACTTTTTCCCTCTGTGATTTTTCCATCAACGGGAATCTTATCACCTGGCTTTACTCTTAAAAAATCACCTTCTTTAATTTCATGAATTGAGATAACACGTTCTTCACCATTTTCAACGATTACTGCCTCTGAGGGAGCTAATTTCAATAACTCTTTAAGTGCGCCACTCGTTTGGCTATGCGCCCTAGCCTCTAACAATTGACCAAGTAAAACCAAGGTCAAGATAACCGCAGTTGCTTCAAAATAAAGAAAAACTGTACCCTCCTCTGTTTTAAATTGATCAGGGAAAACATCAGGAAATAACATCGCAATAATACTAAACACAAAAGCCACACCTGTGCCGATACCTACAAGCGTAAACATATTAAGGTTCATAGTTACGATTGACTTATAGGCACGTTCAAAAAACATCCAGCAAGCATAAAAGACCACCGGTAAGGTGAGAAAAAACATCAACCAATTCCACGCTTGTTGACTCATTAGATTTAATAAAGGTTTGCCGGGGATTAAATCAGCCATCGCAATTAAGAACACCGGCACCGTAAATAGGGTGGCTACCTTCATCTTATGCACAAGCTCTTGATACGCCTTTTGCTCATTTGATTCGGTTGGAGCCATCGGCACTAAATCCATTCCACAAATTGGGCAATCGCCAGCCTCATCTTTAATGATTTCTGGATGCATCGGGCAGGTGTATTGCGAATCACTAACGCTCAAGCTGGGTTGTTCCAATAAGTCCATGCCGCAGACAGGACAATCACCCGGTTTTGGATAAGTCTTTTCATCTTCACAGTGCATAGGACAATAGTAAACGCCATTGCCCTTTTCCTCGCTTGCAATCATTTGGCTACCGCAACAATCTGCTTTTTCTTTTACGGCATGCTTATGTGACTGCTGTTGAAAATTATCTTTCTTATCGGCTCCCTTTAAAAAAATTTTAGGCTTATCCTTAAAAGTATTGAGGCAGTGTTTACTACAAAAGTAATAATTCTTGTTAGCTATATCCATAGTAAATTGACTATCGCTTTGAACCTCCATCCCACAAACTGGATCTTTAAGCTGTTTCATAACATGTCCTCCCTTACCTTATTTTGTTTATAGATTTAGTGATTAGTGAGTGAAGTCACCACCTAAAGCTGATCTAACCCTAAGCAACCGTTGGCGAACTTCTTGCGCGAGTGTTTCTACATCGGGTCTATCAACTAATGTAAATACCGCTGCTGGGTCCATAAACGAAACTACTACTCCTGTTGCTACCGTGCGTAACACAATATTACAGGGTAATAACAAGCCGATATCAGGCTCTGCCATCAATGCTTGATGCGCTAAAGGTGGGTTACAAGCGCCTAATATTTTATAAGGCTCCATATCCTCACCCAGCTTATTTTTTAACGTTGGTTGAATATCAATCTCGGTCAACACACCAAAACCTTCATCTTTTAATGCGTTAATAACATTTGGCTCAATAGATTCTAAATCACCTGCCAATAATGTAGAAAAGTTATACATAATTCCCTCCTGGAAATCAGTGCAAGAAGATATGTGAAGAGAATTGATTTCTTGCCACTTCTTTTTATACAAAAATTTTCTTCTAAATAAAAAAGCCAGAAGGTATTAATCCTTCCAGCTTTTAGTTTACTGTGCCAATGACTAGTTTTTACTCATGTAGTCAATTGAAAATAGATCACTGGTATTGCTTGTTGCATGATGATCTGTATCTAAAGCTGTTGATGTGATCACTCCACCATCATTCTCATTCCCACCACTGAACTTTAGCTCATGTCCAACGTGACTACGAAATGATGCAACCGGTAATGCCTGTGATTGCTCCACCCAACCATTTCTGAATGCAGAATCATAACCATTTTCGTTATTGATCTGCTCGAATGCCATTGCAGGATTTGCTGTTAATACGATAAGTGCTGCAAGTCCACTTTTGATAATTAGATTTTTCATGTTAATTCTCCTGAATTATTTTTAAATTAAAGTTGTTTTAAAAACGCTCTTGTTTGTTTAGCGTTGAGGTAATAATAAGGGAAGATACTTAGCTGATAATTAGATGCGTCAATAAAAAGCTTATTTTTAAATTAAACCTGAATCCATGAATTCAATACGGGTAACAGGTGCGTAAGATATTAGTTTAGCACGAGATTTTAAAAAATCTTAGCTTCACCCATGGTTAAGCGGGTCTTTTTTAAAATCGTGATGAATCAATATCTTGCGTACTGTGCCGTAGTGAAGTCACGGATTCAGGTTAAAGGCATTACACCATTTGTGTATAGAACGGACATAAAAAAACCAGCTTAAAAGCTGGTTAAGTTTAAAATGAAGTACTTGCCTCTTCGACTTAGGTATTTAAATATATTACTAAGGAGAGTCAAAACCTCGTCAACAAATTTAAACTATAAGACCTAATAAGTGTTGTCAAAGAGTCAAATACTTCAATCTTGAAGATAACATCAAATGCTATTCTTAAAATTTGATCCGTGAACCTAGAGAGACCGTATTCAATGCTTCTAAATCACCCGCAGATCTTTCTAACTTTGCTTGTTGGATGTCGCCAAAAATCTCAATGCGTCTTTTTGGCATTAAATACACATAAGATGCATTAACTCGTTTCGCTTTATCACCAAGTTTTGCTAGGTCATTTACCACATGGCATCCCAATGAGACCATATGGTTTTTTGCGCCGCCCATTTTTTTACCCACCTTAAGATAAGCACCTTTTGGGTCAACAGATGTGTTATCAGGGTCACGTTTACCATAGTGACCTGTTATATTAAATCCATTAGCCATAAGGTATGAAACAGATAAACCTAATTGTTTAAAGTCTGATTTACTTTCTTTCACATACCCAAGCCGGCTGGTTAACTTTGCACCAGCCCCTAGTGGTTGATTATAACTAAGACCAATTTCAGAACCACGCCCAGTTTTACTTACAGCCACACCAATTGGGCCATACGTTGGTAAATCATATCGAATACGATTATTACGACTAAAACCATCAAAATCGCTAAAGACTTTTCCCATTTTTATGACTTTAGCGCCTGTTTTATCAGCAAAACTTAAGCCACCATGTAAAAAATCACCGGCATTATTTGCAACCCATGTTCCCGAGTTGTCGGCCTCAGAAGTGTTATTGGCAGCACCATCACCTTTGCCTAAAGAGAGCTTACCCCAGCCTCCTTTGAGCCATAAGTCTCTTTTGCGGGAGGTAAAAACGTTGTTATTATTAGCACCATCAATATCAAGCGCTGAGCCTTTATTATCTTCAAACTGTGTTTCAATATTAATTCCAGCAGATGCGTTTGAACCTAGGCTTGTTTTACCTACGATTCTTACTCGCGAGCCACTATTAGTATTATCCACAAATAATGTATCAGAATCTGTACCATTATCAGCAAAAGTCATAGCACGATTGACTTGTCCTGAAACGGTAAAATTCACGTTTGTTGAAGTTAGTGGTGTTGTTCCTGTAGCAGCTGTGGCAGAAGCACTTAAGATTAAAAAACTTGACCCCAGTAATGCACAACTCAAGCTTTTTGTTGTTAAATTTGTTTTCATTGTAAATCTCCTTTTATTCGTAGTAGGTCACAAAACGACCTATTGATTACAATACTCCTGAATACTTAGCTGAAACTTAGTAACAACCCACCAAAAAGCCAGCCCTAAGGCTGGCTTTCATAATGCTAAGGAATGAACCTCTTAGCTCATTGATTTTATTGCTTATCTTTTATCAATTTCTACATCATGATGCCCATCTTTATTATTACCTACAGGTAACTTTTCATTCTGTGGCCCATTCTCAGAATTACCAATTTCATGCTTATCACCCGAGTTTCCTTCAGGTAGCTTTTCGAATAGTGGATCATTTTCTGAATTTTGGCTAAGTGTATGTTCATGATCTTTATTCATTTCTTTTTTCACATGCGGTACGTCACTATCAGCTAATGCTAGAGGGGCACTGCCTAGAAATACAGCTAGGATTGTAGTCGTTAATAAAGTGCTAATTTTAGTATTGCGTGTTTTCATGTTTAATATCCTTAAGTTATGAAGTTTTAAACGCTTTTGTTTGCGTTGAAAGAATATTAAGGGAGAGAACTTAGTTGGGAATTAGCTGGACCTTATTTTTACCTGAGTCCGTGATGAATCAATATTTTACGTTCTGTGCCGAAGTGGAATCACAGATTCAGGTTTTACTAAAGGCTGACGATAACAAAATTTAAGCCCTCCTTCGGTTCGATTACTTAGCTCAATGCTACCACCGAGTATTTGGGCAATCTCTTGGCTAATGGCTAACCCTAGACCGTTGCCGGGTTGATGGCTTTCTTGTACACGATAAAATGGCTGCAAAACTCTTTTTAGCTCACCTTCGGGTATACCAATACCATTATCATCAATACAAAAAAGTAAACTTTCAGTGCCATTATTGATCTCTTTGACAAGTGTAATGTCTATACGACTTCCTTGTGGTGAGTAATGAATGGCGTTATTTATAGCATTATACACAAGCTGCCCTAAACGATCTTGCTGGTCATAGACGACAAGATTTTCATCCTGTTTAATAATGCCTAAATCAATATTCGCTTGTTCTGCCAATGGAAAAAGATTTTCTATCGCCTGAAACACTAAGGTGTTAAATACCACTTCTGTTTTAGCCGTACTATCTTCACTTTGTAGACGGGCTAAGTTTAATAATTGATTCACTAAGGTTCTTAAGCGCAGTAAACTTTTTTGTAAATCTTGTTGGCGTGATTCTCTATCAACCTGATCGAGCGTTTTATCAAGATTATCAACCTGTAACGATAAGGCTGCAATTGGGGTGCGTAACTCATGCGCGGCATCGGCAATAAATCGACGTTGTTTTTGTACGGTTTTAGAGACACGTAATAATAAACTATTGATTGAGTTCACAAATGGGCTAATTTCTTCTGGTACTTTTTTTGCATCCAATTTGAATAGCTTGATTGCCTCTTGTTGCTCTAACTCATCCGTTAGCTTTGCAAGTGATCGAAATTGGCGGTTAATGATATAATTAATCATCAAGAGCATTAAGCCAACCAGAATAACGATCGGTAAAAACACACTTAAACTACTGCTTAAAGCAATTTCATCACGTTGTTCCGTTTGTTGTGCAATTGAAAAACGCCGTTTAGATTCTGGCTGACTCGTAATAAATACGCGCCATTGACTGCCATCCAGTTGCATTGTGTGAAAGCCATTGGGTGTTTCCATCGGTACGATAGGTATGTGCTGCTTTTTACCAAGCTCATTAATAATTACTGTATTCTTTTTAATATCATGGTGTAAATATTTAGACTCTTTAAGCGAATCTGCTTTAATCAATGCAGCAATTTCAAGCAATGTGTGGTCTTGTTGCTCACGAGCTTGCTTAAAAACAACCCACCCAGAAATTGCGCCAGCCAATAATACAAAGAGTAAGGCTGTAATAATAATCCAACGATTTAATTCACGTTTGAGAGAGTACGTTTTAATCACTTTGTCACCAACCACCCCATGCCTCTAACATTTTTGATAGCGGCTTTACCGAGCTTTTTGCGTAAGCCGTGAATAATAAACTCGACTGCATTGCTAGCAACTTCTTCATTCCAACCATACAGCGCATCTTCTAAGCTTTGTTTTGAAAGTATCGCGCCAGGATTTGCCATTAAGGCATGCAATAAAGCGTATTCTTTTGCCGAGAGTGAAAAAACTTCGTCAGCCACTTCAACCTCTTTGGTTGTTGTATTAAGTTGCAGCAAAGCGCTTTTCAGTACGGGGTCTGCTGCGCCCTGATTACGCCTAACGACGGCACGAATTCGTGCATGCAGTTCATCAATTGAAAACGGTTTTACTAGGTAATCATCTGCGCCTAAGTCAAGACCTTTGATACGGTCTTCAATAGAGTCTCGCGCTGTTAAAATAATAACAGGCATAATTTTCTTGGCTTTTCGCATGGTCTCTAAAACTTCTAAACCATCCTTAATGGGAAGCCCTAAATCTAGAAGCACTAATGAATAGGCTTCTAGATAGAGTGATGAAAGCGCTGACTCACCATCACGCACCCAATCGACCGCATGACCATCATCTTTTAAAGCGCGCTCTACCGCGTAACCTATCAATTCATCATCTTCTACTAATAAAATACGCATATTATTTCAAGTTTCTCTGCGCCCACATCGCGTAGGTTTTATCAGGCCAAAGGCTAGAAATAAAGGCAATGACGGCTTCTTTCTCTTTATCCGTTAATTTATCTTTAAAGGCTGGCATGGTTCCACCTAATGGAATTCCCCCATTATTAACGGTGCGTAATAATAGTTCTTTAGAGTGGTGCCATGCATGCGCCGTACCATTCAGTGGCGGTGCTGGAAAATTGCCATTTGCATCTGCTTTCTTCCACTCTTTGACTAAACCTTGTCCCTTATCACCATGACAGCTCGCACAGTTGTCTTTAAAAACCTGTTTTCCTGTTATTTCTTGAGTCGTGGTGTACCAACGCGTTGTCTTAGATTGCGCGCTAGTTTTAACACTTTTTTCTACATGTGAAGCAGTTTCCACGATTTTTACGGTTTTTCCTTCATCCGAATCTGCACTACCGCAGGCACTTAGAAGCACACTACTAAAACTTAGCATTATTAATTGTTTTACCATCTTTATCCTCCTACTATTTCAATAGTGCAAGCTCGGTACAGTAATGCTTACACGACAACAAATTGCCCCATCATGCCTCGATCTTCATGCTCTAAGAAATGACAGTGGTACATATAAGGAACCGTCGCATTGGTGTAATCAATCATTTTAATCAGAAGTTTGACTGTTCCATTGGCAGGCACAAATACAACATCTTTATAACCTTTTTCATTTTCAGCTACGTTTGATGTACTTCCATCTCGCTCTATCAACCTAAAATGAGTAGCATGAATGTGAAAATTATGATCCATCCCCATATTATTTTTCACTTCCCATATTTCTGTTTGACCCAGAGGTACTCGTTCATCGATACGCTTCATATCCATGCTTTTACCATTAATTTGAAAGCTTCCTCTACGCCCAGAAAACACAAAAGAACGCGTACGAACGGCTGATGCGACATTTATTGGATCTAACGTGGTAAGTTTATTGGCTAACGTCGTAACTTGGGTAGCTGATTTACTGACATTAATAGTCATAAACGTTTTGCTATGCCGATAATCTTTGAATTCAAGTCTTTGGTTTAAATCACCGGAAAGGTCGATGACTATTTCAGCACGTTCAGCGGGCGATAACCTGAGACGTGAGATTGAAACGGGTGCTTCTAAAAAGCCATTGTCCGTTGCTATTTGTTTGAATTTTCGACCATCAGAAAAACCTAACTCATAAACCGATGAGTTTGAGCCGTTTAATATACGAAAACGAATTTGCTTAGCTTCAACATCCAAGGTCGGTTCAATAGCACCATTTGCAATAAAGGTATCGCCTGTGTAGCCATGCATAATTTCACGCATACTTGGACTATAGTCAATTTGTCCATTTGCAAAATATCGATCCTGTAACACTAAAGGAATATCATCAACACCATAGCGTTTTGGTAAATCTAAAGCCTTGCTCTCATCATCTTCAACAATAATGAGACCGGCTAACCCTTGGTAAACTTGTTCTGCTGTTTTTTCCATCGTGTGAGGGTGATACCAATTTGTACAGGCTTTTTGATTCACCGTATATTGTGGAGACCAAGCCTGATTAGGTGCAATCGCTTGATGTGCCGTACCATCCATCGTCGGTGGCACATGCATTCCATGCCCATGCATCGTGATAGTTTCTTTTAAGTTATTTTTATAATTAATTGACACGCGATCACCCTGTTGCAGTAATAATGTAGGGCCTAAATAGGAGCTATCATTAATTGCAAAGGTATCAGTGAGTTTACCTTCAAAAAAAGTGTGTTTAGCTTCTTTTATGTCAAGGTCGTAATGTTGTATGCCATTTTTCATCGTAGGTTTTAAAAGTTTTGGTATCGGTAAGGCCAACGTTTTCACCGCGGGATTTGTTGAGTTCCTTGAGGAACTATTCCCCCCACAACCCGTAACAAACAATAACGATGTGACTGAACTAAAAACTAAAAATTCTCTTCTATGCATTCTTTTTTCCTAAATAACATTTAAAATTTGTATTCTTAATTTGCAAGCCTGAAACCTAGATAATATTTAGACTACAACCTTAAACTACGACGAACTGCCCCATCATACCTTGATCTTCATGCTCTAAAATATGGCAGTGATACATGTATGGAATTTTAGCGTCTGAGTATTCGGGAAATTTCATAATAATTCGTACCGCTTCACCAGGTGGCACTAATACCACATCTTTAAGGCCAGATTCACTGGGGTGTGGGCGCTTGCCGTTACGATCTAAAATTCGAAATTGCACATTATGTACATGGAACGGATGCGCCATCATAGAGCTATTGGAGACCTCCCATACCTCAGTGGAGTTTGCTTTAACTTGAAAATCAATACGCTTGATATCCATGCTTTTACCATTAATGCGGAACATGCCGCCACGATTTCCACCTCCCATGCGATTCATCATTCCACCCATCATGCCACCCATGCCCATTTCCAAAGAGAAACTGCGCGTTGTGGTCACCACTTTTGGGTTGAGGTCGATCTTACTATTACGCAATACATTCGGTATTTTACGCGTTGAAGTTTGGGCTTGGCGTGCATCAATCTTCATAATCGTTAATGTTTTGTTATTCATTTGCATCATCGGCATCATGCCGCCATTAGCACTCGGTATACTTTGTAGTATTACTTCTTTCTTATCGGATAAATCGATAAGAATCTCCACCCGTTCTGCCGCTGCTAAACGTACTTTATTGGTTTGAAAAGGCTTATGTAAAAAGCCACAATCACTAGCAATCACGTGAAACGGACGACCATCACTAAAGGCAAAGTTATAGGTACGGGCATTGGAGCCATTGTGTAACCGCAAACGTATCAAACTTTCCTTTGCAACTAATGTTGGCGTTACAACCCCATTGACTAATACGATAGAACCTTGCATTCCCATCATTCGATCCGGCATAGAACTCATATAACTGAGCGTTGCATCTTGATTAAAGCGACGATCTTGAATGATGCAAGGAATATCATCAACTCCGTAATCATTAGGTAAACCGAGCTTATCACTGCCTTCATCATCAATAATAAACATGCCTGCTAAACCATGATAAACCTGCGGGCCTGTTTTGTGCATGGCGTGTGAGTGATACCAGAGGGTGGCTGCTTCTTGACGGATTTTAAATCTTGAAAGCCATGTTTGTTTGGGTTGAATGGTTTGATGCGGGCCACCATCCATATTTGCCGGTAACGTCATACCGTGCCAGTGCAAAGTAGTGACTTCATTCAAACCATTATTTACCTGAATATTAACCGTATCCCCACGTTTAGCACGTAGCACAGGCCCAAGGTAACTTTGATTGATGCCAATGGTTGGTGTATCAAGCCCTTGAAAAAAGGATGTTTTGCCCGCTTGAACAGCCAGCTTAAAAGTTACATTATTACCATTCCTAACCCCTCTATCTAAGGCAGGGACAACAAACGTGTTGAGGCTAACCGCTGTATTTTTAGCCAATAACGGTGTTGCCAAAGGCGCTAAAAGCCCTGTGACACTTAATGATTTTATAAAATTTCTACGTGACTGTTTCATAATATGATTCCAAAAAGGCTGGCTGAAACAATGTAAATTTCAGCCAGCAATATAAACGACTCGCAACGTTTATTTATTACGCTTAGCGCCTATTTAATACCAAGCACGAATTCCTAATACAACGCTACTCTCACTGGTGTCTTCACCTGCATCTTTAGCAAGATCAGCTGTACTGCCCAATTTTTTAGCCCAGTTTACGCCAATGTAGGGCGCAAATTCACGTTTGATTTCATAGCGTAATCTTATCCCAGCTTCTACATCAGCAAGCCCAGAAGCGACACCCATTGGCTTATCATCTTTAGCATAAGCATTAAGCTCAACCTCGGGGGACAGTACTAATTTCTGGGTTAGCATCATTTCGTATTCAAAAGCAGCATTAAGCTTAACTTGACCCTTTTTACTAAACGACAACGAAGCATCCGTTTCAAAATAATAAGGCGCTAACCCTTGTATGCCCAAAGTCAGGTAGTTTCGTTTTGCATCTGCGGTTGTATCATGTCGTATTCCTGCCTGTATATCCCAAAAAGGATCTAACGCACGGCTATATAAAAATTGTGTTTCAGTCCCCTCAATCTTACCTGCAACCTGCTCACCCGATGATTTTAACCAGAATTTATTAAGGTCTTGACCTATCCAAAGCCCGCTCTCCCAGGCCATTGTGGTATCACCATCGACACGCCCTAATTCAAATTTATCTAGCATTAGTTTTGTTTCAACGGGGTCATCTTCCATTCTTGCGAAAGCCGAGTTACTGAGTAAACTTACGCTGCTAATCAATGTTACCGATAATATTGCCTTTTTGATTAGCTGTTTTGTTGTTTGTTTCATTATTATTCTCCTAAACCACTTTAACTTCACGGAACATGCCGAGCATGTGATACAACAAATGGCAATGGTATGCCCAGCGACCTCGAGCATCTGCTGTTACCAAATACGAAACTTTAGATCCTGGTTGTACAATAACAGTATGCTTTCTAGGCAAATAATTATCATCGCCTGTTTCAAGTTCACTCCATAGTCCGTGTAAATGCATTGGGTGACTCATCATGGTGTCATTGACCAAAGTAATGCGAACTCGCTCACCAAATTTAAGTTCAATTGGCTTGGCATCAGCATATTTAACCCCATTAATTGACCACATATAACGTGACATATTACCGGTTAGGTGAAGTTCAATTTCTCGACTGGGTTTGCGTTTATCTTTCGTTGGGTATAGGTTTTTTATGTCAGCATAGGTAAGTACTTTTCGACTATTTTTACGCAACCCAATACCCGGATCACTAATCCCTAAGCGTGGTGCTTCTGCACGCATATCTACATGCGGGCCGTACTCAGTTGCGGCATGTTTGACACGTTTGGCGCTACTCTTATCCATGCCATCCATACCGCCCATGTCCATACCAGAATGGTCCATGCCGTTCATTGGGCTAGACATTTTCATTTTAGAATGATCCATGCCTGCCATATTTTTAGATTTATCTTTACAAGCTGCCATTGAGGCATGCATAGGATCAGAACAATCCATGCCTCCTGCCATATTTCCCATCTTCATTTTACTATGATCCATCTTTGACATGTCCCCCATTTTCATTTTGGAGTGATCCATACCTGCCATTTTTGGTTTATCTTTATTTTTACAGGCCGCCATTGAGGCATGCATCGGATCAGAACAATCCATTCCACCTGCCATATTTCCCATCTGCATTTTGCTATGATCCATCTTTTTACTGCCCCCCCCCATATCCATGCCTGAATGATCCATACCGCTCATATTGCTCATATCCATTCCCATATCCATATGTGTTAAATCAGGCACAGGATCAACCTTTGGTACAGCGGCAGTCATCGTTTCATTGGGCGCTAATGTGCCACGCGCATAACCAGACCGCCCTAACGATTGAGCAAAAATGGTATAAGCTTGGGACCCATCAGGTTCTACAATTACATCATAGTTTTCTGCTACACCGATGCGAAACTCATCCACTGAAACAGGCTGAATATATTGCCCATCACTGGCAACCACGGTCATTTTTAAGCCGGGAATTCGTACATCAAAGAAGCTCATTGCCGAGGTATTAACAAAACGTAACAAGACTTTTTCACCTGCTTTAAATACTCCACGCCAGCCTTTTCGAGGTGTACTGTTATTCATTAAGTAGGTATAGGTATAACCTGTCACATCGGATAAATCACGTTGACTCATGCGCATTTCATTCCACATTTTGCGCTTACCGAAAGTCTTACTTAAACCATCTTTCTTTATATCTTTTAGCAGGTCACCCACCGTGCGCTCGTTAAAATTATAATAATGGCTCAACTTTTTTAATTTCCCGTAGACTCGCTTTGGATCTTCGTCTGTCCAGTCCGCTAACGATACGACATACTCACGGTCAAATTTATAAGGGTAAGCATCTTTCGGTTCAATCACTATTACGCCGTGCATGCCCGTTTGCTCTTGAAAACCCGAATGACTGTGATACCAATAAGTACCACTTTGATTCACTTTAAAGCGGTAAGTAAAGGTTTCGCCCGGCTTGATGCCATCAAATGAAAGCCCAGGTACACCATCCATTCGGTAATCTAGAATCATTCCATGCCAATGAATAGAGCTTACTTCAGACAAGTTGTTGGTTACGTTTAAAGTAACCGTTTCACCCTCTTTCCAACGTAAGGTTGGCCCTGGAACCGTGCCATTAATGGCTGTTGCAACACGTGTTTTACCGGTAAAGTTGACCCGTTGCTCATCAATTGTTAGGTTAAAAACCTTACCTGTTAGCTCGGCTTCATGATTAGCTTTAAGTGCTTTAGTTGATTGAGATGATAGGCTTTGTGTTGTAGAACAACCTGTTAAGCCTAGCCCTGCAACTGCTCCACCGACCGCAAGCCCTTTAACAAAACGACGGCGTTTATTATCTAAGTTTGTTATCATTTTTATTTTCTCCTAGTGCGCATGCGCTTTATCATGACCGTGCTCTTTAGGCTCAGCTTTAACAGTAGTTTGTGCTTTTTGTTTATGATGCCCATCAGTATCAGAGTGCCCACCACTTGCTGTTACTTTGCTCTTCATCATCGTCAACATCTGTTGCAGCTTTTCTTTAGGCATCGCAGAGTGATCCATATCAGGCATCATCTTTTTCATAAAAGCGAGAATTTCAGGCTTGCTCATTTTACTAATATCCATGTCTTTCATCTTGCCTTGCATAGTTTTCATGGTGTCAGACTGCCCCACTGCTTTGAGGCTTTTAATGTAGTTGACCAACTCCCAAATTTGCGCATCCGATAATACGGTTTTCCAACCCGGCATGGCGCCACGACCATTTTGTATCTTCCACGCAAAATCACCGTCTGGGTGCATACCTGCCATAACGCTTAAGTTAGCGGGCTTTGGTTTTAGGTTTGCACCCGCTGAGCCATTACCATCGGCCTTAGCACCATGACATGAAGCACAGTACAAGAAATACGATTTTTTACCCCGATCAATGGAAGCTGCATCATACTTAACAGGATTGGGGATTGCTGTAGCCGCTTCTGGCGCCATCCAATGTGCACCTGCATTATCACCTCCCTTTTTATGCCCACCACTATGATTTCCTTCGGCGAATAGGCTGCTTGAGGCCATTAGCAATAAACTACTTATGAGTAATTTTGTCATATGTTTCTCTCTTATCATTTGTTTAACAAGTGTTTTTAACTATCTGTAACAATAGTATTGGATGAAACTTAGCTAAAACTTAGGCAAATTATTGCTAAGGGGTTTATCAGTTAAAATTTTATTAATTAACTATAAACGACTGTTAATCGGTTTTTGCTATGACTCACGCCTCCACTGTTTTAAAATACTTTTCTAATAAAAATAAATACAAGCTCAAGCTTGTGAGACAGGGGATTTCAGATGGACTTCAAACAACTTTTACGCACCTTAGTGCAAAATGATGGCTCAGATTTATACTTAACCTTTAATGCACCGCCAGCTGCAAAATTTCAGGGCGCCTTGAAAGCACTTAGCCAAGAGAAAATGACTTCCGAGCAACTCAATGAGATTGCGACGTCTTTGATGAGTAAAGACCAGCAGGAACAATTTGAACATAAGCCTGAAATGAACCTCGCTTTAGATGAGCCTGATGTCGGTCGTTTTCGAATCAATATTTTTAAACAACGTACCCATATTGCGATGGTGATTCGTAATATCAAAGTTGAAGTTCCTGAAGCGGATGATCTTGGGCTTCCTCAGATTCTTAAAGATGTGATCATGAAGAAACGTGGTTTAGTGTTGTTCGTCGGTGGTACAGGTTCTGGTAAATCAACCTCGCTAGCTGCTTTGATTAATCACCGTAATACAAACTCGACGGGTCATATTATTACCATTGAAGATCCTATCGAGTATGTACATCCGCATAAAAAATGCTTAGTCAGTCAGCGTGAAGTTGGGGTCGATACTGATAGCTTTGAAGATGCACTTGAGAACACATTGCGTCAAGCACCTGATGTTATTCTAATCGGTGAGATCAGAACCGAAGAGACCATGGAACATGCCCTGGCCTTTGCTGAAACAGGCCACCTTTGCTTATCAACACTTCACGCCAATAATACCAACCAAGCGCTTGATCGGATTATTAACTTCTTTCCCGAAGAGCGTCATAACCAGTTATTTATGGATATTGCGACCAATATTCAGGCCTTTATCTCACAGCGCTTAATACCAACGATTGATGGTAAACGTGTTGCTGCGATAGAAATATTAATTGGCACTCCTATCGTTCAAGATATGATTCTTAAAGGCGATATTATGGGCCTTAAAGAGGTTATGGAAAAGTCAGAAGAACAAGGCATGCAGACCTTTGATAGTCATATTTACCGACTTTACAAAGAAGGGGTTATCTCATTGGAAGAAGCCCTTAAAAATGCTGACTCACCAAGTAACCTGCAAGTTAAAATGAACCTTGAAGATAATGTTTATGCGAATGCAGTAAGTTCTAATGATGACGACGAAGATGGAAACGATGAAAATAACCCTCTAGCGGGCTTATCCCTACAGGATATGGAAAGTGAAGAGGAGGAGAATGAAGCCGGCTCACTTTCAACAGAAGGCATGACACCACAAGAACTTATGGAAGCTAAAGCCGCTAAAATACAAAGAGAAAAAGCCAACGCTTAATTTTTTGCTTTTAAAACTCCTGAAAATAACGCTAAAAGTTGTGCAGTAACACCTTGGTTTTGCTGCATGATTTTTTGTGTTTTCACTTTAAAAGTTTGATCTGGCTTTTCAAATAACAGAATTATTTTTCGAGTTAACGCTTCCGCACTTTCAAAAGAAAATAGTAACCCTCTCTTTTGTAAATCTGGCACTACGTCAGAAAAATTAAACATATGTGAGCCACTTACTACTGGCTTTCCTTGCGCGATAGCTTCTAAGGGGTTATGGCCACCTGTTTCTACTAAACTTCCGCCAATAAATACCACATCTGCAGCCGCAAACCAGCTTTGCATTTCGCCCATACTATCACCGAGAATAATACTTCCTTTAAAGTGTTTATAAGCCGATTGGCCAATTTTACTATGCCTTTGCGTGGGGAAATAAGACTCACATAACTCAAACACTGAATCAAAACGTTCAGGGTGTCGAGGGATTAATATAAATATTAACTCGGGAAAGTGCTTAACTACAGCCTTATAAATATCTACCAGTTTTTGATCTTCTCCCTCATGAGTGCTGGCGGCGACCCAAACAGGTCGTTGCTCCCCCCACTGCTTTTTCCACGCCAAACCTTTGTTAACGAGCTGTTGATCTAAACGAAAATCAAACTTAATATTACCCACCACTTCAAGCTGGTTTTCTATTGCACCTAAGGTTAAAAAATTACTCTTATCCTCTTCAGAGCGTACTGCGATGATATTGACACAAGATAACGTTTCAGCCATTAAACCTTTTATTTTTTGATACCCCTGTGTTGAGCGTTGTGAAAGTCGCGCATTAATCATAAGAATCGGAATAGCTTTTGAATGACACTTAGAAAATAAGTTTGGCCAAATTTCAGTTTCCACAATAATTAAAGCTTGCGGATTTATTCGCTTAATAAAACGAGCAATAATATCGGGCAAATCATAGGGGAAATATACATGCGCCACCCTATCCCCAAATAGTGCTTTGACTCTATCTGAACCTGTGGGTGTCGTCGTGGTAAGCAAAATTCGATGCTCAGGATATTTGCTGATTAAACCTTCTATAAAAGGTTGAGCCGCAATCGTCTCACCTACCGATACCGCATGTACCCACAATATTGGTTTAGCAGAGTCGGCTTGTACAAAGCCCAATCGTTCAAAAATTCTTTGTCGATAAGCAGGGTTGGCTCGTCCACGCCAATAAAGCCTAAAGAGTACAATAGGAAAAATTAGATACAAGATAAAAGAATATGCTGTACGCTTTATGGACATGCTCTAAATAATGATCATAAAATAAAGAATTAAGAATAACATGCTGTACTTTTAGTTTTAGTAAAACTATGGCAAACTTTGTTTATTTACCTCTTTAAAAATAGTCGGAATTCCCATGAAAATAGAAAATAACAAAGTTGCTACGCT